>Ga0070727_10002145_pt1 | contig 19467 bp, 15 predicted proteins | sample tdAd472_FD_66722 | JGI IMG/M metagenome (GOLD analysis project Ga0070727, IMG submission 66722) | Marine sediment microbial communities from the Atlantic coast under amendment with organic carbon and nitrate - tdAd47.2 | ecosystem: Environmental > Aquatic > Marine > Coastal > Sediment | place...
GACGCGTTCGGCAAACTAGCGTTGTGCGAGCTGTGATAATGAATGCAGCCGCAATCAGCACCCGAGGTGTGCATATGCTGGCCGGAGTCGCGTCCGATATATCGCAACAGGTTCTCAGAACCGACGTTGCCGGAATGCCGCTCGAGTGGATTGACTACCGCGAGGCGGTGCGTCTTTACCACGCCGAGCAGGTGGCGTACGACTGCGGCACGCTTCTTTACACGGTGTTTGGCGGCTACAGTTCCGTCGATGGACAGCGCAGCAAGATCGATGTCAACTCGATCATCGCAACGCGCGGAACCAGCCGCAGCCTGTCACGCAATCGTGACAAGTACGTCCCGCCGCTCAACAATCGCACGCTGTTCAAGCGCGATGCCAACCTGTGTCTATACTGCGCGATGCGTTACCCGACCCGCGATCTGACCCGTGACCACATCACTCCGCTTTCGCAAGGTGGTGGCGACATTTGGACCAATGTCGCAACCGCGTGCCGCCGCTGCAACAACTACAAAGGTGGCCGCACGCCGGAACAGGCTTCGATGCAATTGATCGCCGTGCCGTTCTCACCAACCTATGCCGAATACATCTACCTCAAGGGGCGCCGCGTCCTCGCCGATCAGATGAAATACCTGCTCGCGCACATACCGCGCTCGAGTCCGCTGCATGCACGCCTGACCGACCACATCTTCTCAGGCGAGGAAGTCATAGACACCCACTTCCACGATTAGCTCTCGATTGACCTGACGTCGGCGCCGGGGAATTTGTCTCCCTCATGGCTCGCTGCGCTGCGCTTTACTTCGGTCGACAAACACCCCGGTCGCCTCTAATGTGACATTAGCTCGAGAATGTAGACGGGCGGAGTGCCGGGTGTTTGTTCGAGCGTCGTGCGGAGCGCTGCGAAGCAGGACGCCAGAGCAAGCTGAGGACGATGCGAGTGGCGGTTGGCGCCGGGCGCTAGCAGTACTATTCACCGGACGGCTTGGCTAGTGGGACGTCGAGCGAGGTTAAGTGAGAACAAATACCCGGCATAAACGCCCGGCCGTTGTTGAGGCTATACTTGGGCAATGCAGTATTTGATTGATGCGAGTGTGTATGTTTTTCGGGCTTACTATTCGATGCCCGACGACATGGTCGATGATGACGGAAATCCTATCAATGCGCTGTACGGGTTCTGCCGGTTTCTTGGTGACTTTATCGAGCAGGTCAATCCCGAGCACGTCGCAGTTGCATTCGATGAGAGCCTGACAACCTCGTTTCGGACAACGATCTATCCCGAGTACAAGGCGAATCGTGAACCGGCGCCGGCGGAGCTGAAGCGGCAGTTCTCGCAGTGCCGCCGTTATTCCGAAGCGCTCGGCCTCATGAATTGTGCGGATCCACAATACGAAGCGGATGACCTCATCGGCACACTCGTCGAACACGGCCGACGGAATGGGCGACCGTCGACTATCGTCACGCGTGACAAAGATCTCGCCCAGCTGTTGACGAAAGACGATGTGTTCTGGGACTTCGCGGGTAAAGGCAAGATTGGCTACGAAAAGGTCCCGGAAGTATTCGGTGTATGGCCGGAACAGATTGCAGACTTTCTCGCACTCGCCGGTGACAGCGTCGACAACATTCCTGGTGTGCCCGGTGTCGGCAAGAAGACGGCTGGTGCATTGCTCGGCCATTTCGGCAGTCTTGACGATATCTACGACAATCTCGACAAGGTGCACGAGGTTGAAGTCAGGGGTGCGAAGACGCTCGGCGCCAAACTCGATACCCACAAAGATGCTGCGGTACTTGCCCGCAAGCTGACCGGCATTGCCTGTGATGTTCCTATTGAAGATCCAGAATCGAAGCTGCGGCGCTCGATGCCGGATCTCGGCGCGATCAATGCGCTATTCGACGAAGCCAACATTGGCACAGCGCTCAGGCGCCAGGCCGAACGAGTGTCCGACCTCAGCCGCTTCTAGCGATGCCGGACGAACGCAGAGCCTTCGTCAAGACCGGGCCGGCAAACGCCATCGATATGTTCGAGGCCGAGGCCGAAGGCCTCCGCGAGCTCAAGGCGGCTGGTGCGATTCGTGTGCCCGATGTCATCGACTATGGTGTCGAGGATGGCGAGGCCTTCATTGCGATTGAGCGCTTGTCTTTCCAGCGAGCAACGCCTGCGGCGGAATCGGTGTTTGGCGAACAACTCGCGGCCCTTCATAGGCATACGGCTGAGCAGCACGGGTGGCATCGCGACAATACGATCGGACCGACACCACAACAGAACCCCTGGACCGACGATTGGGTGGCGTTTTTTCGAGAGCATCGGCTGCGATTCCAGCTCAAGCTTGCCGCACGCAACGGCTACGAGGGAGAGCTGCAATCGCTGGGCGACAATTTAGCGCAACGATTGCCGGAGTTGTTCGAGGGGTACGAGCCGCAAGCGTCGCTTTGTCACGGCGACCTGTGGGGTGGCAACTGGGGTGTTGCGGACGGCGTGCCCGTCATATTCGATCCGGCGGTCTACTACGGCGACCGTGAGTCCGATATCGCGATGACGATGTTATTCGGCGGGTTCGGGCGTGAGTTTTATCGTACGTACGAACGGGCCTGGCCGATGGCTCCCGGGCATGAACGCCGGTTGAAGCTGTACCAGCTGTATCACGTGCTGAATCATCTCAACCTGTTCGGTGCCGGCTACCTCAGCCAGGCGCTTGGCCTGCTACGTAAGCTGTAGCGCGGCCAGCATCAGCCGTCGATGCTCATGCCGAACATGATCAACGAGATGATGCCGACGATGGTGAGCGCGGAAAAGCTCATGCCGAGTATACCGAACAGTTTCTTACGGTCTTTTTGAAACATCGAGCCGATACCGAGCCCGAAAGCGACCACGTTGAGCACAACCAGCCCGATAATTGCGAGCCCCAGCATGATTGCTGCGGGTGACTCCTCGTTGATCCCGCCCGGCGTCGATGCTTCCATGACGCCTGCAACGACGACGAGGATGAACGTCACGATCAGGATTCCGAGAGACAGAGCGAACGACGCAATTCCGATTCCGGAGTGTTTCATTGGTCGTTCGTTCGGCGCACTGATTTCGAGGCTGTCCATTTCTACATGCTGTCCCGTCAGGTGAATTTCCCTTCTACTTCGCTCGGGTCGACATCCTCGTCGACCTCGATTGCTTCGCCAAGAAAGTCTTCCTTGAATACATAAAGCTGCGTGCCCTCGGGGGCGGTCAGCACCTTGAAGGCGCCCTCGAAACCCGGGAATTTACCGGCCTTCAATCCCTGCGCTTTGATCAAATCGCCAAGTGCGGACTTGTCGTGACACTTGAAGCACAGTGATGGCTGCTCGAGCGCAATGCTTTCAGACAGCCCCAGCGCCATGCCGCCGGCATCGAATCTCAGGTGCATCGTCGGCTCTTCGCGCATCGTGATGATCGCACCCGCAACCGGCCCCCAGAATTGCGCGGAGCCCATCGCATCACGCACCGGCAGCGTCAGTTCGAACCAGGTGCCGCACAAGGAGTCATTGTCATCCTCGTCGTCGCCGTGGAAAGTGCGCGCCTCCAGCATTGTGATCAGGTGGCCGTCGCGGTCTTTCACGCCGATTTCGTTGAAACTGTCCTCGTCGAGTTGCATGAAACTGAAATCGAAGCCGTGGTCTGCCATCGATCGCGCGTGCCGCGCAAGATCGGGTTGCACAAACGTGATTGCGGGCGACTCGAAGTCACGATCGTGTAAGCCGATACAAAGAACGCCATCACTGACGACCGCGTATTTGTGGGGCCAGATGTCTGCGGTCTCGAGTTCCGAAAAACCGAGTATCTTGTAAAAGTGCAGGGACTCCGGGACGTCGTCGCAACGCACGCTGATTTCGAGGAAACGACCGATTCCGCTCATCGTGCCGCACCGGACGCCAGTGCGCGCTCCCGGGAACGGTCGCGCTGACGCGCGGCCTCACTCTCACTCCAGTCCGGCGAGGACTCGGGCCAGCCACCCGCATGTTTCTCGACCAGCCTTGCCAGGAACGCCACGTGATCGTCGCGGGCATTCAGTGCAGGAATGTAGTGCAGGTCGCCACCGCCCGACGCGCGGAAGATGTCACGGTTTTGCATCGCGGTTTCCTCGAGGGTCTCGAGGCAGTCGGCGGCAAAACCCGGGCAAAGTACGTCGAGGCGGCCGAGTCCCTTGCGGCCGAACTCCGCAATCGTCGCATCGGCGTATGGCTGCAGCCACTCGGCGCGGCCGAGGCGAGACTGAAATGCGATCTGCCAATCGTCATCCTCAAGCTCCAGCGCCGCGACGAGCAGGCGCGCAGTCTTGAGGCACTGGCAGTGATACGGGTCTCCAGCCTCGAGCGTGTGCCTGGGTACGCCATGAAACGACAGCAATAACTTGTCGCCGCGGCCGTTCTGTTCCCAGTAATCGGTCACGCTGGCAGCCAGTGCAGCGATGTACCCGGGGGCATCGTGATAATCATTGATAAAGCGTAGTTCCGGTATCCATCGGCGTGCACCGAGCGCCGCTGTCGTCGCTTCGAATACCGAAGCCGTCGTCGTCGTCGAGTACTGCGGATATAGCGGCAGAACCACGATGCGCCGTGCGCCTTGCGCATGCAGCTTATCCAGCGCAGCGGGAATCGACGGTTTGCCGTAGGACATGCCAAGCGCCACATGTACCGGGCCGGCGAACCGCTGCGTCAGCTTTTCCTGAAATGATCGCGCGATGTCCTCTGAAATGAGCAACAACGGCGAGCCGTCCTCGGTCCAGATCTTCTGGTACGCGTGCGCGGAACGCGACGGCCGGAAGGGTAGGATGAAGCCGTAAAGGATCGGCAACCAGATAGCTCGTGGTATCTCGACGACTCGCGGGTCCGACAGGAACTGCCGCAGGAATCGACGCACGGCAGATGGCGTCGGTTCGTCTGGAGTGCCGAGATTGACGAGCAGCACCCCGAGTGACTCGGGACTGCCATGTTCATACGGCGGCGAAGCTTGAAACGTCGGCATAAACCTGGGACCGGTGCGTGCTGGCCGTAACACTACTGGAAAGGATGCCCCCGTGCCACCGATAGGGTCGCTATAATCGCTTGTCTTGATTGACTTTTACGCAGGAAACGCCGCGATGGATTCCAATCTCCCCGAACACAACGATCACCCCGATCGATGGACGCTGCTACGTGACGTGGCCGTACTGCAGGTCAAGCTGCTCGTCGACGGCTTCCGCGACCTCGTGCTGGTGCCAGCATCGCTGGTCGCCGGCATCATCAGCCTGGTAAAAGGTACAAAGGATCGTCCCGGGCCGCAGTTCTACCAATTGATCGGCGTTGGCAAGCAAAGCGAGATCTGGATAAACCTGTTCAAAGCCTATGAACATGCGCCGGCAGAGGTGAAGCAGGAGTATTCCTTCGGTGTTGCCAATATGGATGAGCTGGTAGACAAGTTCGAGTCGTTCGTGGTGGACGAGTACCAGCGCGGCGGAGTCACCAAACAGGCGAAAGAGCGCATCGACAAAGCGCTGAACTCGATTCAGCGAGATAAGCAAGAGGAAGAACAGAATTAATTGTGCCGGGTTTATTTTCTCTGGGCGCTGGTCCCGCCGCCCAGAGAAAATAAACCCGGCACATTTAATTCATTTAATTCATCTAATTTTTTTCTACGTCTCTGCCGGATAGCAGGTCGTCGAGTGATGGCGGTGGATGGTCAGGCCCGAATTGGCCGGCTTTGAGGCGGCCAACGTAATCCTTGTACGCGCGCATCGCCTGGTAACCGAAAATCCAGCAGATTGGTATGTTGGCGATGACCAGCACACCGGTGCCCACGCCGGTGACATTGTCGAGGTCTGTGTCGCTCTGGATGAAGCCGAGCGTCGCAACGACGATGAGCAGGCAGTAGTACACGTTCCACGCGAATACTGCTTTCTCACCCGCGAGAAAAACGACGCCCTGCTCACCGTAGTACGCCCACGAGATCATCGTCGATATCGCGAACAGCCAGGCGGCAATCGAAACCAGCCATTTGCCGAGACCCGGAGTCACGCTGTCGAATGCTTTCGCGGTCAGCGTTGCGCCGATGTAGGTGCGGTAGAAGCCACCACCAATGGCGCGGGGTTCGACATCGCTGGCGAATAACTCCCACTGCACGACATACCCATCCGCGTTTCGGGCGATGTTTCCATCCAGCTTGTAGCGGTCGAACCCATCATCGCGCTCGTGTGCGGCAACGACGAGGATGACCTTGTCACCCTCCCGCCAGTCGTCGCCGGCAACGGGAGTTTGCGCAAATTGCCAGCCCGCTTCTGAGTAGGTGATCGAGGGCGGTTCGCTGAACGTTTCGTCCGGACCACGATTCCAGATGCCGGTGGTCAGAATGATGAGCGCCGTGAACGTGCAGACGACGATCGTGTCGATGAATGGTTCGAGGCCGGCGACGATGCCTTCGCGAACGGGTTCATCGGTTTTTGCCGCGGAATGCGCGATAGGTGACGAACCCTGGCCGGCCTCATTCGAAAATATGGCGCGCTTCATCCCGAATACGAACGCCGCCGCGGCCGTTCCACCGACGAACGCTCCTGCAGCTTCGGTGGGGACGAACGCAGATTTGAAGATGAGCACGAACATGGCAGGAATGTCTGATGCGTTGATCGCCAGTACGTAGGAGCCGGCGAGCAGGTAAAGCGCACACATGAAAGGCACCAGCGTTGCGGTTACCTTGCCGATACGCTTGATACCGCCAATAATGACGGCGCCTACAGTAATCGCCAGCACAACGCCGGTGATCCAGCTTGGAATGGCGAAATACTCTTCGGTGAGCTCACCGACGTTCCAGGCCTGGAACATGTTGCCGCCGGTCGAGGTCGATACCAGTAGCATTACGCAGAAAACAATCCCGATTGCGCGGCCGAGCCCGCCGAGGTTCCGCTTCTCCAATGCTCGCGCAGCCACCCACATGGGGCCACCGTGCGGATTATCAGGGTCGTCGGTATTGCGATACAGCATCGACATCGTTACTTCGGTCAGCTTTATTGCCATGCCGAGGAAACCGATGACCCACATCCAGAACACAGCGCCCGGGCCACCCAGGGCGATCGCCAGCGCGACGCCACCAATGTTGCCGAGACCCACTGTCGCTGACAGTGCGGCGGACAGGGCCTGGAAGTGATTGATGGCCCCGGGATCGTTCGGGTCGTCGTAGATACCACTGATGACCCTGGGGCCGTGCGTCAGCGCGCGGTATTGGCAGAAGCCGCTCCATACCGTGAACAGGATGCCCGTGCCGACGATCGCGTACAGCACGTACTCGTGCCAGAGTATGCCGTTGAGTTCGGCCAGAAAGGCACTGAACCCGGCCATTTGCTCCCCCCTGGTTGCTTGCGCTGGTTACTCGCCCGCGGCTTCCATGATCGCGGTAACGCCCATACCGCCTGCGGTACAAACCGAAATCAGGCCACGGCCCGACCCCTTTTCGCCCAGCTGCTTGGCCATCGTCGCAATGATTCGCGCGCCGGTTGCCGCAAATGGATGGCCGATCGCGACACTACCGCCCTTGACGTTCATCCTTGACAGGTCGATGGGCCCCAACGGTTCGTTACGGCCGAGCTTCTCGCGGCAGAACTTCTCGGACTGCCAGGCTTTCAACGTCGCAATTGCCTGCGCCGCGAACGCCTCGTGGATCTCGTAGAAATCGAAGTCTTGCAAACGAAGATCCGCCTGTTTCAACATTTCGGAGACGGCGTACGCTGGCGCCATGAGCAAACCTTCGTCATCGATAAAATTGACGGCTGCGACTTTTGCGAACGTGAGATACGCGAGAATCGGCAGGTTCTTCTTGCGGGCCCAGTCCTCGGTGCTCAGTAGTATCGCCGCGGCGCCGTCGGTCAACGGCGTGCTATTGCCGGCCGTCAGCGTGCCGTCGGCCGTTTTGTCGAAGACCGGTTTCAGCTTCTGCAATTTCTCGAACGTCGTGTCCCGGCGAATATTGTTGTCTTCTTCGGCATCCATGAAAGGCACGACGAGGTCCTCGTACCATCCGGCATCAAAAGCGGCCGCGGCTTTTACGTGGCTCGCGAGCGCGAGCTGGTCCTGGTGCTCACGTTGAACATCCCACTCCTTTGCGGTCTCTTCCATGCTCTCGCCCATCGACAGGCCGGTCCGTGGTTCGAGGACTCCCGGGAAGTCGGGCTTGAAATGCTTCGGCCGCAGGCGGAACCAGGGCAGGATGCGCTGCGCCGCCGAGCGAGCAGCGTGAACGTCGAGCAGGATGCGCCTGAATTCGTCGCGGAACACGATGGGAGCGTCGCTCACGGTGTCAGTGCCACCCGCGATGCCACAGTCGATCTGGCCGAGCGCGATCTTGTTCGCGATCAGGACTGCGGCTTCGACGCTGGTACCGCAAGCGCGCTGCAGGTCGACGCCGGGCGTACGCAGCGACAGGCCCGAATCAATCACGCTCTCGCGCGCGAGATTCCAGTCCCGTGAGTGTTTGATAACGGCCCCCAGGGCGACATCGCCCATCGTTTGCCCGCGCAAGTCAAACCTGTTGACCAGACCCTGCAAAGCGGCGGTCATCAGGTCCTGGTTCGAACAATCGCGGTATATCGAGTGAGAGCGACAAAACGGGGTACGCGAGCCGCCAACTACAGCAACGCGCACGGATCGACCATCGTGCAGCATAATGCCTCCGTACAGAATGATTCACACGAATGCGGGGCAACTTTACACTATTGTGGGAGCGCGCCCTAGCGCGCGATTATAGCGATGCTGATCGCGCGCTGGGGCGCGCTCCTACAGCGACGTTAAATGTGGTCGTCGTCGTTAGCCCATCACGGTTTCCCGCCACATGTTTGCGGCAGAGATAACAGATGCAAAAGCAGCCAGAACCCGGACGATTCCGGCGCGAGACCAAAGCGCTGCTGCGCCTTGCCGGCCCGCTGATCGTCAACAACCTGTCGATTGCGGGCATGCAGTTCGCGGATGCTGTGATGGCCGGCCGTCTCGGCGCCGAGGCGCTGGCGGCCGTTGCGGTCGGCGGCAGTGTCTGGTTCCTCGGCTTCACGATGGCCCTGGGCACGCTGATGGCAATCTCGCCAATAGCGGCACGCCATCACGGCGCGGGCGATGAAGCCTTGATCGGCCGCTACACGAGGCAAGGTCTTTACCTCGGTGTGGCGTTCGCAATTCCGATCGTATTGATTGCGCAGTATTGGGTGGCGCCAATGCTCGAGACGATCGGTATCGATGTCGCATTCCGCGATACGACGGTTGGCTACGTCAAGATGATTACGCTCGGCGCGCCGGGCATGTTCATCTTCCTGGCGCTGCGATTTACGACCGAGGGCATCGGTGTAACGAAGCCGATCATGTACACGTCTATTTTCGCCCTTGTATGCAACGTGTTTCTCAACTGGGTATTCATGTTCGGCAAGCTCGGTGCGCCGGCGATGGGCGCCGTCGGTTGCGGGCTCGCGAGCGGCATCACGATGTGGGTCATTGCGATCGTGCTTCTCCTCTACATGACGTCGAGCAAGGTCTACGAGCCGCTGCGGATATTTTCGAGGCTTGCGCCACTGCGACCGGAGGCCCTGAAGGAGATTATCTGGCTTGGTATCCCGATTGCGATCACGATCACAGCGGAAGCTGGTCTGTTCAACGCCGTCTCGATCCTGATGGGTACGCTGGGACCGGAAATTACGGCCGCACACCAGATCGCGATCAACTTCGCAGCAACGATGTTTATGATTCCGCTGGGTATAAATTCCGCGATCACGGTCCGCGTGGGATATGCGCTGGGGCGGGGTGACCTGCACCATGCAAGGTACGCCGGCGTGCTGGGCATCGTCATCTGCGCCGGGTTCATGATGTGTTCCGCGACCTTCCTGTTGCTGTTCAGGGATACGGTGGTCGGTCTCTATACCAGTGATGCAGCGGTCAAGGGCATCGCGATAAGCCTGTTGTTGATGGCGGCAATCTTCCAGGTCGCGGACGGCATACAAATTGGTGCGGCGGGTGCACTGCGCGGTTACAAGGACACGCGCGTACCGATGGCGATCAACATCGTTGCGTTCTGGGTGTTTGCGTTCCCGATGGCGTACCTGGCCGCGGTCACCTACAAGTTGCCACCCAATTACATCTGGGGCGGTTTCGTGATCGGCCTGTCCGCTGCTGCGATAATGTTGACCTGGCGCTATGCAATCCTGTCTTCACGCGCGATCAAACAGTCGGTTTTATATTCGCGTTGAGGTGCATCAGGTTGGTCGGGTCATACTGATTTTTCACCTTGACGAGCCGCTCATAGTTGGCCCCATAATTTGCGTGAGTCCTGGCCGTGTCTTCGTCATTCAGGTTCACGTAGAAGCCGTGCGTAAATTTTTGCAACCGGGCCCAGTCGCTGCGGACCTCGGCAATCCGGGCTTCTCGCTCCGCGTCTGACTCCAGGTCGAGCCATTGATGCCAGACCATCATGTTCGAGTGCGCTGATCGGTACGGAAATGCGGTGTCGCCCGGTGACCTCCGGTTGACCGCGCCACCGGACTGCATGAAAAATATCGCATAAGTCGGACTCTCCCTGTGAACATCGATTACCTGGTCCACGAGTTCGGGCGTGAAGTCATTAACGAAACTCGACTTCATGTACATGCGAATGCCGTGCCGGTTGCTGTTATCACCGCGAGTCTGGAAGATTGCATAGGGAACCGCGGCGATCGTGTCAGAAATCGGTTTGCCGGCAGCACGTAGTGGCGCAAGGGCGGCATCAGCCTTCGCTGGGTCACCGCACCACACGGCCTCGAACGAAACAACGGGCCCGGTATCCGGCAATGTCCGGACGATGACGTTGAGGTTTAGTTCGTCGGGCATGTCCGCGCCATGCTCGGCATAGAACATCAACGCGTCACGAGCATCTTTCCAGGCGAAAACCACGTCACCGGCGATGACGATCGGATCCATCGCATGCATCTGGTACTCGAGCGCAATGACGATCCCAAAATTGCTGCCGCCGCCGCGTAGTGCCCACATGAGGTCGGCTTCTTCCTCGTCGCTGACGTGTCTCAACTGGCCGTCGACGGTAACGATGTCTGCGCCGAGCAGATTGTCGCAGGCCATGCTGTATTTTCGACAGATGCGGCCAAAGCCGCCGCCCAGGGTAAGCCCGCCCGCTCCGGTGTGGGAGACGATCCCGCCGGTTGTCGCCAGGCCGAGCAAGGCCCCTTCCCGATCGATGTGTCCCTCGAGGCAACCGCCATCGGCCCGGGCCGTCCTTGCGGATTGGTCAACGCGAACGGAGTTCATGTCCGACATGTCGATCATGAGTCCACCTTCGCAAACCGATTTTCCGGAGATGCTATGGCCACCACCGCGTACCGAGACGAGGAGATTCCGTTCGCGCGCGAACGTCATTGCATGACTCACATCGGAGGCGCCCTCGCAACGAGCGATCAGCGCCGGTTGCTTGTCGATCATGCCGTTCCAGACGGCACGCGCATGGTCGTAGCCATCATCGCCCGACAGCAGGAGTGCGCCGCGCAGGCTGTCGGCGAGTTCTTTCACGGCGGCGCCTTCTAGCGTAGTTTCGTTGCCCGCTGATGTAATGGCAGGCATGTCCACAAAATCGGCAAGAATCTCGCCAATCGGAAACGCAGCTGCCACGCCGGCAGCAACGGCACTCTTACAAAATTCTCGTCGTTTCATGCCTCTCCCCTATATTGTCTTCCTCAGCTTAGTAGACGAAGCGGGAAAAAATAGGGTCAGAGTCGAATTTATGCACACGTCGCATTGAACGCGAACTGAAACAGGGCTCTCAATAATTCGACTCTGACCCTATTTTCTTATCCTTGGCCGAAATCCGGGCTGTCGCCGGCGAGATACTCGTCTTCCTCGGGCGTATTTTCGCGTCCCATCAGCTTGTTGCGATGCGGGAAGCGGCCAAAGCGATCGACGATATCGTGATGTAGCTCCGCGAACTGGGCGATTGTCAGGAAGGTCTCCTGGTAGGTGGGTGAGACGGCTTCCGCGAGCTTGTTGTAAATGGCAACCGATTTGGCCTGTACTTTGCGGGATTCGGTGTGCTGCAGCGGCATGTAGAAGAACGCCCGCTGGATCGGCGTGAGTCCCTTGTCCTTCTTTTCCATCGCGCCCTCGACGCAGAGCTTCAGGGCTATCTTGTCTGTCTCATAGGCTTTCGCGGTACCGCGGTGAATATTGCGCCGGAACTGGTCGAGCAAAAGAATGAGCGCCAGGCGGCCACGTGATTCCTGTGCCCAGTGGTCCAGTTTGCCCGCCGACGCCTTGTCGACGTCCGCCGCAAACTCCTCCTGGATTTCGTGATCGAAGGCCTGGTCCTCGCCGAACCAGATATCCATGCGCCGATCGATTTGCGGGGCGCTGAGTTCCTGTTCCTTGAACCAGAATGCGAGGATGGCGTCGATCCGGAGCTGATCTTCATCGGTGATCGTCGCGCCCATGCTTTCGGAGAGTAATTTGACAGACATTATTGGCTCTCGATGACGCTGCAACAGCGTGTCTACTAAGGCGCAATACTACGTGGAAAGTGCGAACTGCGTCACAATTTGGGCGGCACTGACCGTATGGGGGAAGCATTGCCAGTAGACTTTGACGGATGAAGGCCGAGGCATCCGACATCCGGGCGCTGACCGAATCCACGGCCTGGCGCCTCATTTTGACCGCCATCACCTGCGCGGTACTGGGTGCCTGTGGCGGTTCCGCCGGTGATGTCGAAGATCAAATTCAGACCTGGATCGATCGTGGTCACGAGGCGGCCGAGAGCAAGGATCGTGGCGAGCTCGTCGACATGATTTCACCAACTTACGCTGACGCCCGTGGTAATTCCCGCGACGACATCGAGAACCTCTTTCGCTTCTATTTCCTGCGCTCGAATACGGTCGCGTTACTGGTCAATGTCGACGGTATCGAGGTGATGGATGACACGGCGGCCGCAGTGACGCTGACAGTCGGCATGGGAGCAACCACGGACAGCGCCCTGGGATTCAATGCCGACGCCTACCAGTTCGCGCTCGAGCTGGAGAATGATGGTGACGAGTGGTTGCTCGTCAGTGGACGCTGGAATGATTTCGGCGGCGAGTTGCGATAGGGGGTCGCTATGAATGGATCAATCGGCTTCAAGCACATCGGTCTTGGCGCAATTGCCTGGTTCCTGACGGGCTGTGCGAGCACGGCCAGTTTCGTCGAGACGCCGCAAGTCAGCCTGCGCAATGTCGAGGTCACGGAGCTCGACCTCAACAGCCAGACGTTTTTGTTGGCCTTCGACGTCATCAACCCGAACCCGTTCCCGCTGCCGATATCCTCGATCAGCTACGGCGTCGAGCTCGACGGCTACCGTTTTGCAAGTGGCGAGACCCGGGGCGACTTCACGGTGCCGGCGGCGAGTGATGGCGGTTTTGCGATCAGCGTCAACCTGAATCTCTTGCGTACGGCGCCGCAGCTGTTGTTCATCGTTCGCGACGGCGTGTACCAGGAAATCCCCTATGCCCTCAAGGGTACGTTCGGTGTCGACATTCCGTTTGTCAGCCCTGTGGCCTTCAAAACCAGTGGCACCATTCGACTGCATCCCGCCGAGATTGCGGCAGAACAGCGGCACTAGCTCCGGCTCAAGGTTACGCGCGTAACCATACCCGCTGTCACTCACCGATCAGCGGCATGAGCCGTTAAGCGCTTGTTTTTTATCGGCTTGCTGCGGCGCAGTAGCCGATTTCCAAGGCCGTAACATATACTTGACCGTTCGGGTTGATCGCTGGCATCGGCCCAAAATCAACAGCGACAACGAATAGGGGAGGCGCCCCGCGCGCATCTCAGGGCGACTATGACCGAGGCATCACGACATCGAAGCGAGCAGGGCCTGTACGACCCTGCATTCGAGCGTGACAGCTGCGGTTTCGGGCTGATCGCGAATCTCGATGATTTGCCGAGTCATTTCGTCATCGAGACGGCCATCGCGGCGCTCGCCCGCCTTACGCATCGTGGCGCCGTTGCAGCCGACGGCAAGACCGGCGACGGCTGTGGGTTGTTGATCAAGTTCCCGACGACCTTTCTTCGCACCGTCGGCGAGCAACTGGGATTCGTGCTGGCCGAACGGTTCGCCGCGGGCACGGTTTTCCTGAGTAACGACGACAAGACAGCGGCTGCGGCGCGCGCGGTCATCGACGAGGCGCTCGGCGAAATCGGCCTCGACGTCGTCGGGTGGCGAGAGGTTCCCACGGATCCGTCAGCTTGTGGTGAGCTCGCGCTGAAGACTCTGCCGCGAATCGAACAGATCTACGTCAATGCGCCGGACGGCATGCCGCGTGGTCGCTTCAATCGACGGCTGTTTCTTGCGCGGCGGCGGGCCGAGAATCGTATCGGCGATGACGAGACCTACATTGCCAGCCTGTCGTCAGTAACGATCAGCTACAAAGGCATGATCATGCCGGCTGCGTTGCCCGAGTTTTACCCGGACCTGCGGGACCCGCGCCTCGAGTCGTCAGTGTGTGTGTTTCACCAGCGTTTCTCGACCAATACATTGCCGGAGTGGCGGCTCGCACAGCCTTTCCGCTTCCTGGCACACAACGGTGAGATCAACACAATTCAGGGCAATCGCAACTGGGCCCAGGCGCGCGCGAAAAACTTTCTTTCGGACAAGCTGGACGACATATCCGACCTCGATCCGATCATTTCGCTGACGGGATCCGATTCCTCGAGCCTCGACAACATGCTCGAAGTCATGCGGGCGGGCGGCATGGACGTATTGCAGGCAATGCGGATACTTCTGCCGCCGGCCTGGCAGACCGTGGACGATATCGACCCCGACGTGCGTGCGTTCTACGAGTTCTTCGATTGCCAGATGGAGCCGTGGGACGGACCGGCAGGCATCGTGCTGACGGATGGCAGGTACGCGGCGTGCAGCCTGGATCGCAACGGGTTGCGCCCGGCGCGCTATGTCATCACAAAAGACCGTCACATCACGATCGCATCCGAAGTCGGTGTCTACGAATACGACGAAAAGAACGTTGTCGAAAAAGGCCGGCTGGGGCCGGGCGAGATGCTTGCGGTCGATCTCGTCAACGGCGCCCTGCTCGAAAACGACGAGATCCACGACATTCTCAAGATGCGTGCACCGTACAAGAAGTGGCTGAAACGCGGTGTGCGCTATCTCGACTCGGAACTGATTGATACGCACACGGCGGCCGAACCGTTCGATCCGCCGACCCTTGCGACATACCAGAAGATGTTCAACCTGAGTCACGAGGAACTCAACGAAATCGTTGGCGTACTCGCGAAGGCGGAGCAGGAAGCCGTCGGTTCCATGGGTGACGACACCCCGATGGCCGTGCTGTCGACCAGGGTTCGCTCGCTGTTTGACTATTTTCGCCAGCAGTTCGCGCAGGTCACCAATCCGCCGATCGATTCGCTGCGTGAACGGATCGTCATGTCGCTGCAAACGAACATCGGCCGCGAAGCGAGCCTGCACGATATCGGTCCGGAGCATGCCGAGCAGGTAATCATGAATTCGCCGGTGCTGTCGCAGAAGAAGTTGCGGCAGTTACTGGGCCCGGACATGTACGGCGACACGCACGAGTTCATCGAACTCAACGTGGACGACTCACTGGAGTTGCCCGAAGCGCTCGATCAGATCTGCAAACACGCCGAGGATGCAGTGCGTCGCGGCAAAATGATCATCATTCTGAGCGATCGATACCTGGAACAGGGCAAACTGCCAGTACACGCGTTATTGGCCACCGGTGCCGTACATCACTATCTCGTGGCACTCGGACTGCGCTGTGATGCGAACATTGTCGTCGAAACGGGGACAGCACGCGATCCGCATCACTTCGCGTGCCTGATTGGTTATGGCGCGACGGCCGTTTATCCCTACCTCGTTTACCAGTCGCTGCACGACATCGGCAAGCGTGGCAACGTCGGCAAGCAACAACAGCTCGGTCGCAGCTATCGCCGCGGGATTCGCAAGGGGCTCTTCAAAGTCATGTCGAAGATGGGTATTTCTTCGATCTCGAGTTACCGTGGAGCACAGCTGTTCGAGATCGTCGGCCTGAGCGACGAGATCGTCAATCGCTGTTTCAAAGGTACGACGTCGCGTATCCAGGGCTCGGGTTTCGATGATCTTCTGGATGACCAGCGACGCTTGTCCCTGCTCGCCTGGGAACCTCGCGAGCCCGTGACGCAAGGCGGGCTTCTAAAGTACGTGCACGGTGGCGAATACCATTGTTACAACCCGGACGTCGTCGCAACGTTGCAGGCCGCGGTGCGTTCTGGTGACTATGAGCGTTATCGCACGTATGCGGAAACCGTGAACAAGCGGCCGGTTGCAACCTTGCGTGACCTGATGGACCTGACTCCGGCCGGCCCGCCGGTGCTGCTCGAGGACGTCGAGCCTGTCGAGGCAATACTGCCTCGTTTTGACAGTGCGGGCATGTCGCTCGGTGCTTTGTCACCCGAGGCCCACGAGGCGCTGGCAATTGCGATGAATCGTATCGGGGCGCGCTCAAACTCCGGCGAAGGCGGTGAAGATCCGGCACGCTACGGCAGCGAGCGCGTGTCGAAGATCAAGCAGGTTGCCTCGGGGCGCTTTGGTGTTACCGCGGAATACCTGGTCAATGCCGAGGTCATTCAGATCAAAATCGCGCAGGGCGCAAAGCCCGGCGAGGGCGGCCAGCTGCCCGGACACAAGGTCAACGATCTCATCGCACGGCTGCGCTATGCAAAACCCGGCGTCGGCCTGATATCACCGCCGCCGCATCACGACATTTATTCCATCGAAGATCTCGCGCAGCTGATCTTCGATCTCAAACAGGTCAACCCGAAAGCGCTCGTGTCGGTCAAGTTGGTCGCCGAACCCGGCGTAGGCACAATCGCCGCCGGCGTCGTCAAGGCTTACGCGGACCTGATCACGATCTCGGGTTACGACGGTGGCACGGGTGCCAGCCCCCTGAGCTCGGTGAAGTATGCGGGCAGTCCGTGGGAGCTCGGCCTGTCCGAGGCGCACCAGGTACTGCGCGCCAATGACATGCGCCACAAGGTGCGTTTGCAGACCGACGGCGGACTGAAAACGGGCCTCGACGTTATCAAAGCCGCGATTCTCGGCGCCGAGAGTTTCGGCTTCGGGACCGGGCCGATGGTTGCGCTCGGCTGCAAGTACCTGCGGATCTGTCACCTCAACAACTGCGCGACAGGCGTGGCAACGCAGAACAACATTCTGCGCAGCGAATATTTCACCGGACTGCCGGATATGGTTATCAACTACTTCCGTTTCGTGGCCGAAGAGGTCAGGGAGCACATGGCAGCGCTTGGTATTCGCGCGCTCGATGAGCTGATCGGGCGCGTCGACCTGGTCGAGCTACAACCGGGCGACACGGAACGGCAGTCCCGACTTGATCTCGGCCCCATCGTGTCCGACGCAGGCCTCGCGAAGGAGGTTCCTCAATTCTGCACCGATCTTCGCAATGAGCCTTTCGACAAGGGTGAGCTTGCGGAGGAGATGCTGACGGCGGCGTATCCGGCTATCGAAACACAATGCGGTGGCAACTTTGCGTTCGAGATTCACAACTACCATCGTTCGATCGGTGCGCGCCTGTCAGGCGAGATTGCGCGGCTGCATGGCAACGAAGGCATGCGCGATGCGCCGATCGACATTCGACTCACCGGCACGGCCGGGCAGAGCTTCGGCGCGTGGAACGTGGCCGGTCTGAATCTCGACCTCGTCGGCGACGCAAATGATTACGTCGGCAAGGGCATGTCGGGCGGACGCATCATGATTCGTCCGCCGGAAGAGGCCGGCTACGTGGCGCGGGAAACCGCGATCGTCGGTAACACCTGCCTTTACGGTGCGACGGGTGGCGCTTTGTTTGCGGCGGGGCGCGCAGGCGAGCGATTTGCGGTACGCAACTCCGGAGCGACCGCCGTCATCGAGGGTGCGGGCGATCACTGTTGCGAGTACATGACGGACGGCGTCGTCGTCGTGCTGGGTCGTACAGGCGTCAACTTCGGCGCGGGCATGACGGGTGGTTTCGCGTACGTGCTCGATATCGACCGGGATTTTGTCGACCGCTACAACCACCAGCTCATCGACATCCACCGCATTACTCCCGAGAGCATGGAGGCACATCTGCACCACCTGCGCGCGCTCATCATGGCGCACATCGAGGCGACCGGCAGTGAGTGGGGCGACATGATCCTCGACGATTACCGCACGTTCCTCACAAAGTTCTGGGTCGTAAAACCGAAAGCGGCCGAACTCGGTTCGTTGATCGAGTCCCTGAGGCAAGCAGCGTAATGAACGTAGTTGCAAGAAATATTGTGGGAGCGCGCCCCAGCGCGCGATCAACGCCGAAACGCGCGCTGGGGCGCGCTCCCACTAGCAATAGTTAGAACTATGTCGAAGTATCCATTGCAATTCCTCGAAGTACCTCGCCGCGATCCCGACAAGCAGGCACCCGAGGAACGCGTGCGGCACTTCGATGAAATCTACGAAAGCTATGACGGTGCCGATGCCGCGCAACAAGCAGGCCGCTGCCTGTCTTGCGGTAACCCCTATTGCGAGTGGAAGTGCCCGGTCCACAATTACATTCCGAACTGGCTTGCGCTCATCGAGGAAGGCAAGTTGTTCGAAGCAGCCGAGCTCTCGCACCAGACAAACTCGTTACCGGAGATTTGTGGCCGGGTCTGTCCACAGGACCGGCTGTGCGAAGGCGCCTGCACGTTGAATGACGGTATCGGCGCCGTGAGTATCGGCAACGTCGAACGCTACATTACCGATGAAGCCGTCAAGGCAGGCTGGCGGCCGGATATGTCCAATGTCGTGGATACCGGCAAACGCGTGGCCATTGTCGGTGCGGGACCGGCGGGTCTTGGTGCGGCGGACATTCTCGCGCGCGAAGGCATCCGTTCCGTTGTCTATGATGCCTATCCGGAGATTGGCGGACTGCTGACGTTCGGCATCCCGCCGTTCAAACTCGACAAGAGCATCGTACGCACGAGAAGGGAGTTGCTCGAGGGCATGGGTGTCGAGTTCGTGCTGAATACGCGCATCGGTGAGGACAAACTGTTCGACGAACTCGTCGCAGAGTACGACGCCGTATTCCTGGGCCTGGGCACCTACAATTCCGTTCGCGGTGGCTTTCCCGGTGAAGAACTCGATGGTGTCCACGAAGCGCTGCCGTACCTGGTGTCGAATGTTTACCGCGAACTCGGCATCGAGAACGACGCGCTCGAGTACGTCGACCTCGCCGGCAAGCATGTCGTCGTGCTCGGCGGTGGCGATACGGGCATGGACTGCAATCGCACCGCAATACGGCAGGGTGCGGCGAGTGTTAGTTGCGCCTATCGCCGTGACGAGGAGAACATGCCGGGTTCGCGCCGCGAGGTAGCGAACAGCAAAGAGGAAGGTATCAACTTCCTGTTCAATCGCCAGCCGCTCGAGATCGTCGGCACCGAGTCGGTGACCGGCGTCAAAGTGATCGAAACGCG
>Ga0070727_10002147_pt1 | contig 19451 bp, 33 predicted proteins | sample tdAd472_FD_66722 | JGI IMG/M metagenome (GOLD analysis project Ga0070727, IMG submission 66722) | Marine sediment microbial communities from the Atlantic coast under amendment with organic carbon and nitrate - tdAd47.2 | ecosystem: Environmental > Aquatic > Marine > Coastal > Sediment | place...
TGTCTGGTCGTGGTAGTTGGCAGGTACTGACAGTAGAGGCAGTCCATACGACCATCGCTCAAGAGTCTCAAGGGTGTATTGCTGATATTGCCGATGAAGGGTTCAGATATATCAAGAATGATACGATGTGGGACAGGACTGAAAACCTTCCTGTTATCGTTGTAGACGGGGTAGATTGGCAGGCGGAGAAGGGGTTCTCGACGACTTCTCCAAGATATAGGGCAAGGGTAAGGGGTAACGATTTACTCGTCACCCCCACGCCTGTAGCAGGGAATACATGGGCATTTGAGTATGTTACCTGGAATTGGATTGGTCAGAATGAAAAGCAGTATTTTACATCTGATTCAGACACCATAGCCCTCCCTGAACCCATTATTCAGATGGGATTAAGGTGGAGGTGGAAGAAAGAGAAGGGGTTTGAATATGCTGAAGACTTCAGAACCTATGAAAAGATGGTTGCTGATGCACTCTCAAGGCAAGGGTTACAGAGTGTGCTATATCAAGATAGGCCAGCACGGAACCCCTCTCCTAAAATCGTAGTCAACCAAGGTAATTGGGACTTGTGAGACAAGCAATACGCACCAAAGCGCCTAGAGCACAGATTGTTGATGTGTTCAGCGCACCAGCTCCGATAGGTGGGTGGAACGCCAGGGATGCACTAGCCAACATGCCTCCGACGGATGCTGTGATGCTGCGTAACTGGTTTCCTACTGCATCTGATGTCAGGATAAGGGGTGGCCGTGAAGATTACGCTACGGGCATCACAGGGCTAGTGAAGACACTTGCTGTCTATAATGAAATGGATGGCAGCAGTTCGATGTTCGCTGTCTCTGATACAGACGTTTACGATGTTTCGGGTTCAGGAACGGCAACAGCCCAATCGACTACGGTAACGGATGGTCATTGGCAGACGATAAATTTCGGCACTGCGACAGATAACTGGCTAATCATGGTCAATGGTGTTGATAAGCCACTTTATTGGGAAGGAACCACTTGGCTCCCTGTTGATTCTGGAACTAGTCCTGCACTGACCGGGCTGGCGTCAACAGAAATTGTCCATGTGAACGAATATAAGGGAAGGCTTATCTTCCTTGAGAATGATTCGCTATCCTTCTGGTATCTGTCTTCTGGGGCTGCTGGTGGGGCATTGACAGAATTCGACCTTTCCTCGTTTTGTAATCGTGGTGGTTACTTGATGTGGTCTGCTACGTGGTCGTTTGATGCAGGTGATGGTCCTGATGACTCTCTTGTCCTGATGACTTCTGAAGGGGAGGTTATTGTATATAGAGGGACAGACCCATCAACAGCGGCTGACTGGGTTCTTGCTGGGGTGTATTTCATTGGTAAACCGTTAGGCCGGAGGAGTTTTGTTAAATATGGTGGCGATTTAATCGCCATTGTTCAAGATGGAGCCCTCCCGATATCAAGTGCATTGCAGTCAGCGACTGTAGACCCAACGTTCGCCCTTACTGATAAAATATCCCCTGCATTCGGTGAAGCATCAAAATCATACGGTGAAAACGCTGGATGGGAGGGGACGCTATTCCCAACTGAAGACGCTCTTATTTTTAATATCCCTGTTGTTGAGGGCGGGGAGTCTAAGCAGTACGTCATGAATACGATCACAAAGGCATGGGGTGAGTTCGATTCATGGAACGGATCGTGTTTTGCCGAGTACAATAAGGAACTGTATTACGGTTATGACTCAGGGGTAAGGAAGGCATGGACAGGAAGGAGTGACAGCGGTTCAGACATCATCGCGCTTGGAAAGACAGCATTCAGTTATTTTGGCAATACATCACAACAGAAGAGATTCAATTTCTTCCGTCCACTTTTGAGAGTTAATGGGTCAATAACCTACTACGCAGGGCTAGACATAGATTTTAGTGATAACGCTATCACTGGAACAAGCACCTACACAGCTCCAGTATCCGCATTATGGGGTACAGCCATATGGGGTACAGCGCTTTGGTCGAACGCCCTTCAAGTTGTAAGGCAATGGAGTTCACCTAATACCAACGTTGGGTACAGTGCTTCTGGCGGGATAAGGGTTGAAACCTCAGAACATTTCGTCAGGTGGGTTTCCTGTGATTACGTGTATGAGCGTGGCGGCATTCTATGAGGATTGTCGGTGTTACTGATGAGCATTACAAACACATCCCAAATTATGTAAAAACAGCATCTTCCAGAGGGCTTGCTGCCGAGTCTGACGAAGGGAAGCTTTATATTATTTGTATTCTGGATTCTTGGACGGCAGGCAGTGTACAGATGCACATAAATGTCTTTAATCCAATTGGGTTTAGAGATTATACCTTTATAAACGAAGTCTTCACGTTCGCATTTATTACTGCTGACAGACTAACGGCAATTCTCGTTATAGGTGAAGACAATGTTAAGGCAATTAACCTTGCTAATCGGTTAGGATTTAAAGACCTTGCTCATATTAGTAATGGGCATGCTCCAGGAGTAGATTCAGTGTTATATGAAATGCGGAAAGCCGACTGCAAGTGGCTAAAGAGGAATCGTAATGGGTAATCCAGTAGATGCAGTATTTGGCAGCAATAAGCAGCCACCTCCGCCTGATTACGCAGGTGCAGCAGAAAAGACCGCTGCTGGAGATTTGGAGATGGCCAAATACCAAACTCTCGCTAATCGTGTTGATGAATATGGTCCTGAAGGGTCGAGAACGTGGTCCCAGCACCCGGATCAACAGGTCCCAGGAGCTACTAAATGGGTCGCCAGAACGACGTTGAACCCAGAGGCACAAAAGACATTTGATGCCCAGCAGCGTATGGATCAGGGCCTTGCTGGTCTTGGTGAGCAGGGTATCGAGCAGATGCAGGGCATCTTTGATACGCCTTTCTCCATCGAAGGCCAAGCCCCAACCTATCAAGGCGCGACAGGACCAATGCCTGGATATCAAGGCCCTGGCGGACGAATGCCTGGATTCCAGGGTCCTGAAGGCGATATGCCGCAATATGGGGAGCATCGTCAGAATGTCATGGATTCCATGATGTCGAGGGTTAATACTGACATTGGAAGGGACAAGGCATTCAAAAATTCACAGTTAATCGCTCAAGGTATTCCAGTAGGAAGTGACGCCTATAACAGAGAAATGGAACAGCTAGACCGCAAGCAGACTGATGCCAGACAGCAGGCCGAGATATCTGCCGAACAGATGGCAGGTATGGGTTATCAATCTGCCCTTGCAGGTCGAGGAATGGAGTCTCAGGAAGGGATGAATAACTTCCTGACTGCGATGCAATCTAGGGGCATGACTGCTGATGAGGCAATGGCTGCGTATCAGTCACAGATGCAGGGACGCACCATGGCGAACCAAGAGGGCATGGCAGGATTTACCACAGGTCTTGATACTCGAAGGCAGGATATTCAAGAGGCTTTGTTAGGCCGTCAAACCCCGATCAATGAAATGTCGGCATTCAGAACTGGATCACAGGTCAACATGCCTCAGTTCCAGCCTTACGGTCAGCAGCAATTTACTGGAGGCCCGAATTATTCACAGGCCGCAACGCAGCAGGGCGCTTATGACATGGCTGGGTATAATGCAGAAACAGCTCAACAAAACACCCTGGCTAGCGGGATGGCTGGACTTGGTGCTGCGGCAATATTTGCGTCAGACAGGAGATTGAAGAAGAACTTGAAACGGTTGGGGACTAGCTTGATGGGGCTACCGATATACGCCTTTGACTATATCTGGGGTGGTGATAGGCAGGTAGGTGTAATGGCTCAGGACGTCATTAAGGTCATACCAGAAGCTGTTCATACAGATGAAGATGGATATATGGCTGTTGATTACGGGATGATAAGCTAATGGCTAATCGTTATGCAGGTACACCCCTAAATTCTGAGTGGGACGCCATACAGCGTCGTAGGGCCATTAATCAGGCTCTTCTTTCTCAGGCTATGAACACGCCCGGCGGTACTCAATTCGTCCGTGGGGGTCGTGTAGGGCCCACTCAGGCTGTCCCTTATAGCTGGGGTACAGCCGCTGAACAGATAGGCAAGGCCCTGATAGCTAGGCAAAGTGCTAAGAAGGCCGATGAGCAGGAGAAGGCGCTTAGTGAGCAGTTTGATACTAGACGTCAAGAAGGCATGGATAAAGTTACAGCGGCGCTTACTCCAGAGCCTGAAAACTATGTAGAAATAAACCCCGCCATGAAAGATCCTGACTATTTAGGGGCGGCTACAGAACTTGGGACAAACCCTTACCTCCGAGGCAATGATATAGCTAAAGCTATGGTCAATGCTCAGGCTTATGGTGGTCGAGGGCGGGGGGGATACTCTAAAATCTTAGAGGATGAGTTTGGCCGCACATACGCACAGGACATGAGAGATCCGAATGCACAACCGAGGTTACTTTCTGGCGAAGGTGGAGGCACATTATTTAGCCCTAAATCCACTCCGAGGGCTTTATACAGCCAGAACAGAGCTAAGCAGCTAGGCACTGGTGGGGCGGAACTTGTAACAGATCCAGCGACAGCCAGTGCTGTTGAAGCTGCCAAGCAGGGGCGGATAGGCGTCCTACCTCAAACCCAAGCACAGGAAGCGGCTGACAAAGCGCAGGCAGAGTCAGAACAGGCCAGAGCATTTAATGCACAGGGGATAACTGAACAGGTCGTTCGGGTTGAAGAATTATTAGCCGGTGTAGGCACAGATAAGCCAACTGGAAGCTGGGTAGGGGCTATATTAGACGGCCTTGGTAATATTGTTGGTGTTGATGTCCCTGGATCAATCCCTGCCGAGAGGTTGAAGACAATAGGCGCTCAGTTGGCATCCAAACCCCCAAGGTTTGAAGGTCCACAAAGCGACCATGACGTGAACCTATACAAAGACATGGCCGGTATGGTTGGGAATGATAAAATTTCACCAGCGAAGCGCCAAGCGAAAGTGGAAGAATTCTCCAGAGCGTTTGCCAAATATGAAGAGGTGTCTCCAGGTAAATTTGTGGACAACACAAAAACCCAAACTGGGATGACGGCAGAGAAAGAAGCAAGGTTCAGAAAGAGGCTTGAGCAGGAACGCGGGCAATGAGTGAAGAGGCGGAATATCAAGCTTGGAAAGAGGAGCAGGAGTATCAGGAATGGAAGGCAACTCAGGGGGCAAAAGCGGCTCCTGAAAAGGAAGACGGTTATTTCACTGAAACAGCGAAGAATGCCCCGTCTGACGCTTACAAGGTAGGCAAACAGATGGTTCATGCCATTACCCATCCAGCCCAGACCATTAATACTATGGGGGAAGCTGCTTTCGGTGGGGCTGAGAAACTAGGCAGAGCCATTGGGATAGAAAGGCCTGAAGATGATGATCTAACAGCCGTTGGCAAGTATTCCAAAGAGAGCGGCCTAGAGCAAACGGCGGAAGCTGTTGCTGATATTTACAAGGATCGTTATGGCTCGTGGGACAAGGCTAAAAAGACATTTAAAGAAGAGCCTATTAGCACATTGCTAGACGTTTCTTTGCTTGGGACTGGCGCTGGCGGGGCACTGTCAGTAGTGCCTAAAGCAGGGAAAGTCAGTCAAGGCGTGCGAAGCGTAGCGGCAGCAATGGACCCTGTGAATATGGCGGTTGCAGGAGCACAAGCCCCCTATCGTCTAGCTGGCAAAGTCATACCTCAAAGCGCAAAAGCGGCTACAACTGAAGCTATTGCCAACCTGCTTCCAAAGCATAGGCTCAGAAGTGGGAAGGCACTTAATGAACTTGCTGGTCCTCGCGCACCAGAGATAATCAAGAACATGGAAGCCCAGCCGCAACTTATCCCAGGAAACCAGCCGACAGCTATACAAGCAGGGCTTGGTGGTGGTCGCTTAGGTCCTGGGAATATGGGGCCACCTTCCCCTCCTATAACACGTCCGCAGTTTGCAGCATTAGATCGTCCAATGCAGAGAAGAAAGCCGGAAGCGCATGAACTTAGGATGGAAGATCAAAGGATTGGTCGAGTAAACGCGCTTCAAGAAGGGATTGCCCGTAGCCCAAGAGAAAAGACCATAGCTATCAAGGCAAGGAAAAACACTACAGACCCGATGTATACTGCCGCAAGGGAGAGCACTACTCCTGTAGACATAATGCCGGTCATTGACAAGATAGATGCTCTTATCGTTGGGAACCCAGGGAATAAGCGACTCCTGAAGGAGATGGAGTCATTAAAGAATGGTCTTTATGATGGAAAAGTCCCTAGATCCAAGGCGCAAGAAGTAATCTCGACCATAGAGGGGTTAAAGACCACTATGGCGAATCAAAAGAATACTTTCATAAAGAAGGAGCTTCAAGGCATAAAGACGGACCTGATAGATTCAGTCCCACTTTACAAACAAGCTGATATTAAATACAGGGAAATGAGCAGGCCAATTAATCAGATGGATCTGGGTGAATACCTTGTGGAGAAGATTAGTCCGATTAAGGGAGATGTAGAAGGCATTAGTAAATTTATCAATGCAACAGAAAATGCACGACTAACCATAAAGAATTCAATTGGTGAGCCTAGATATAAAACTTTAGAGCAGGCATTAGATCCTCCACAACAGCAGATTTTGGCACAGATAAGAAACGAGATTAACCGTGATTCGATAATCGCGGCGAAAGGGAAGAAGGGCTATGGAAGGATGGGGGAAGTAATGGAATCCGCTCTTAGCCCTATTGAACTGCCAGGGATGCTTTCATCAAAAATGATGATTATCAGGAATATCATGGCAAGGTTGAAAGGGTCGGCAACAGAAAAGACAACCAAGTATATGGCTGATCGTCAACTAAGCGGTCCTGAATGGGCGAAAATCATGAAAGAAGCAAACCCGAAAGAGAAAGCTATTATCAGCGGAAGTGACGCATTCAAGAATAGGGATTTGGTCGTGCAGTCATTATTCCAATCAGGTAGACAGGAGAATCAGTAATGGCCTGGAATGCATCAGGAACATTTAACAGAATAGTTACCACAGTATCCCCAGCAGTAGGTGGCACCACGATAGATGTGGCCGATCAGAATTCTTACACAGCTGATGTTACAGCGGGGATTAATGCCTGCTTAGCCAAGAACGGCGAGAATGCTGCCACTGGTGATATAGACCTTGGGAGCAACCAACTAAAGGCTGTAGCGGATGGTACATTGGCAACTGATGGTGTGAATGTCGGTCAGGTCCAAGATGGTAGCTTTGTCTATCAGGGAACAGTGACAGGCACAGCCGATGCCATAGAAATGACCCTAACCCCTACCCTTACAGCCTATGCCGCAGGCCAAGTCTTCAGGTTCCTAGCGGATGATACGTGTAGTGGTGATGGCGTTACATTAGACGTTGATGGTCTTGGTGCCCTGGATGTGCTAACGAATAGCATTGCAGACCCAAGGGCGGGCGATATATCGCTTAATGGGATATATACCGTTGTCTGTGATGGTAGTCGGTTTCTTTTGCAGAACCCTGAAAGAGAGACAGATGGGGTATTTGTCAATAATAGCAATGGCAACTCAAATATCGATGATACTGCGTTTGCTATTAATAGTCTTGCAGATTCTGATTGGGAAACTGTCGGCCCAACAGGGACAGCGGATAATGATTTTTCATCGCTTGATGCTTTGCCGGATGATATTGATTGGGTCGAAATAAAAATATTTGGCAGCGTGACTGTAACAGGCGTTAATGCAGGTATTGAGGTTTATGCAAGGGATGGGGTTGGATCACAGGCGGCAGGTTTAGACAATCTGATTTTCTTCACAGACATTACAGCAACAACAGGGGCAAATGGAATTACGGCTATGAGTACAGCAAAAGTCCCGGTAGATGCAAAGACATTTGCATTAAGATATGTAGAAACTGGGTCCATAGGACAGTTAATAGCAGTGTTGACAGGATATGGGTGGAACTGATGTCACTTACAATCACACGCGATGCTGATAACAAATGGTATACCTACATTGATTGGGGTCCATGGGTTGATAAACAAGCGCTAACGACTCCTAACGGCCCTGGACTTACGGTAACGATTGCTTCTGCTACTTGGGCCATTCCTTCAGATTTAACAGAAGAAGGAGAGACTGGGATGGTAGGGAATATTGCTTACTTTGTGGGTAGTTCTGGGTCGAATGGAACGCCTTATCCACTGACATGCAGGATCACTTATGCAGCTGCTGAGTTGTCAGCTACTGATCTTACACAAGACCAGACTCTAACAGTGAACTTAAAAGATCAATGAAAGGCATTAACGCAGCCACAAAGCCAACCGGCATCAATGCATCATCTTCAGTTAAAGGTGTACATGCTGACGTACGACTTTTAGGTATCTTTGCCCCTCAATATGATACAGGGGGACTGGTTGTGCATTGCGGAGATGGCGACTCATTGAGTTATGACAGCTATTGGGTGTGGGGAGATGGTGAGTGGATACTTTGGGGTGATGGTCAGGAGATATTGTTGTAATGTCCAAGAAGATTAAAGCGGTTTACGATGCAGATCCTACTGCTGGTGATGACCTTACCAAAGAGGGCCTATTCGCTGGTGATGATGGAGAGAATACCCCAGTAGCGTATACCAGGACTCAGGTATCCAATACTGTTGCAGAGGTAGGGGCTGTAAAAGAGATTGCTGATAGGGTAGGAGCACTTGAAACCGGCACCGTTCCAGATCCAACGTCAGCGTTCTGGAATGTCACTATCCTGGATAACACCCTAACGGCCAATGTCCTTGTCTCTATGTACACTGGTGACGCTTGGATTATCGTCAAAGATGATGACACAACGCCAACTGATGATAGCGTCGGATCTACTCCTCCAACTGGGTTCACGTCAGGTTCAGCCCCAAGCACCTATGACATGGTTACATGGGCGACTGGTGAGTTGTATTTCTACCAGTGGGATGAGACTAACGGGATAGTTGAGAAGCTTCGGCAGGATGGGTTCAGAGGGATTGTTGTCACTCCTCGGGATACAATAGCTCCTTCCGGTTTGCTTGCTTTGTTAGATGGTGCAAATGCAGATACCGAGATAGCTTGGACGATAACCGCCAGTGATTCCGCCAGCGGAATAAACACGGCACTAACTGAGTTGGTCAATACAAACACATTGGCGGTATTGTCTGTTGGTGCTGCGAGTGGAACACTGACGGGCCTTGTCCCAGGTACAGAGTACATCCTGCAAGCCAATGTTTTCGACAATCATGGGAATACTTATGAGGTCGTGTCCCAATCCCATACCACAGCAGCGGCTGTCAGCCTTACGGGGACGATAGAATTCACAGAAACGGGGACCCCTGCATATACAGTTGCTGAAGATGTTGGTGGCGGAGTACTTGCAGTTAGTCTCACGCTGACTGACAGATCGGATAGTGATGAGAAAAGCTGCACAATTAGCACAAGGTCGTGGACAACCGACGGGACCAGTCAGGTTACAGCATTGGTTACAGCAGCGGTTACATTCACTGTTGGATCTGATCCGCAAACAGATACAGTAAATATTACTCTCACCGATCAATCGCTCACTGAGAACAACATGTTTGAGGTGTTTATTGATGATGGCAGCGAAGCAGGTGATGCGTTAGGAGCGCCAGCGATAGGTTTACGTAATTCAATACTTGTCTATCTAACGGGATCAGGAACAACTGCCGGAACCGCTTTAGAGGATTACACACAAGGGGGTGTTAGACAAGTAATTGTACTTGATTCTGATATGACTGGTTGGACATATACGCCAGGGTCACTTTACGGTGAGACATATAGTGCTGCTGCCATCCCAGCTGCCGATACTCCTACAGATGCTGGTGCATTAACCAATTCAATAGGACATCCTTCATTCGAGTCAGGCGGGTTTGTTAATCTCAATCCGTATCCTGAAGGCGCTAACGCAGAAATCCCAATTAATCTTAGCGCGACGGGGAATTGGTATATCCATGCCAGGGGATATGCGAGTGCTGGCAATCGGACTGCACATTTTTCATTCGATCAGAATTGGGTAAATCAGAGTCAGTTTGCAAAGGTACTTGCTTCTAGCACTTGGGAGACGCGCCCAGTAGGAACGGCAACAGGATCTGTGCCGACAGGGTATTCATTGAGCGCTGGCGAACATACATTTAATATTGCCACCAGGGAAATGGATGGTGCTACGCTGGATTGGGATCTGATTGTTATATCTGACGACCCGACATTCGATGAAGCAGCAATAGATGCAGCTTTGCCGTTAGCCAGGTCGGTTATTGCGTCTGCTGAACCTGCAATAGACAATCCCGACAATCCATCTGAAGGGCTCGGACCAGTAACGACTGCCCGCGTTACTCCTGTCTATTCGCCTGTTGATGGTGCATCAGATGTACAAACAAATGTAAGCCTCAGCATGACAGTTACGGGTGGAGTTGGCATCCGCATAGATCCAAATCAATTAACAGTGACAGATAATGGGGGTGCTGCAAGTGGGTCTTGGTCTACGAATGGTGTCAATGTTGCTACATTCACTTTGGATAGCGGGCAGTCGTGGACTGTTGGTGGAACTGTTACGGTAGTAGGGACAGATTTCGGATCTGTTGTTGATACTGACCTTTCTCGTAAATTCCTTGAAGATATTACAGGTGTAGATTGGAGTATCACTATCGCTGGGGCAGTGACGTATATTCAAGAAATTACACTTGAAACTATTGCTAATGTGCCGAGAGAAATAGAAACTATAGACGTACTCGCGCCAAATGGTGTTTTCCATTCAGAGGGGTGGGCTGGCATTCCGACGTATGATTTAACCGGCAACTCCTTACGCTTTGTTTCTGACCCGAAATCGTCAGGGAAAAGCACGGTTATGGAAAATAAGATTTTGCAAGGTAACGGATCATGGAACTATACAGGGAAGTTGTTACATACTCGCCATTATGACATTGTTAATCCTGTTGGCAGTACGGTGATGCGGACTGTTTATGGCGCGGAGGATGTACTTGTAATGCCTGGGTATCGTGCTCCGTCATCTGTGCATTTTGGTGCTCTGTGGTCAGCTCCAGATAGGTCTACTCATGCTGGAACAGTACCAGATGATATAACTCCAGACAAATGCCGTGTCGGTCTTAATTTCTACGGCGCAGCGTCGGGGTGGAATCCAGGTGATAACGCTTTAGCGCTGTATGTTTACCATAATCGCTACAGCAATGGCTGGTACGGTCCTTACTGGATGAATTCAGTTTCTCCAGCATCTGCATATAACTTAGCTCCAGGCCAAGTTGGGCAAATGAGAATCCCGATAGATCGGTGGTTCACTGTAGAATACAGACTGACGTTAAATAGTTTTGATGGTGCTACCCCACGATCCGATGGGATTATCCAGGCTTGGATTGACGGAGTGCTCGTTGTCGATGCACAGAACCAGCGATTAATAACGGTAGATAGCGCTTTAGGAATAAACATGATAACTCATTCGTTAGAGTATGCCGGGGATAATGCTATAGCACTAGCAGATGATTATATATGGCGGGATAATCTCAGATATTCAACTGGACCGATTACACATTGATGGATGTAGGCAATGACCACCGCGCATGAAGTTCACTTGTTTGACTGGATTAGAGGGCTATCTACAATGAATCATCTATTTATCGCACATATGGAAGCGGCACGCAAAGAGGCAAAACTTGAAGCAGACCGCAAGGCCGAGGCCGACCGCAAGCTTGAAGCTGAGCGCGCTGAGGCCGAGAAGGTCCGCAAGGAAAAGGAACGCCTGCAGAAGGAACAGAAAGACCGTTAGACAAGATGAAATGACTGGAATGGACTGGAATGGACGACTGGTGGCACGCACATTGGGAGATGGTTGTATGGATTATAACAGCTATTGTACTTTCAATTATTTCTTTATGCGGTTTGGTTCTGAAGGGTTATGCAACAAAACATTTTGTTAAGGAAACGATAAGAGAGTGCAAGGCAGGGATTAAAGAGACAGATGATGATATCATCAGAAGACAGGAGAAATGCTCAGAAGAATTACACCACTGCATCGACAGGCTGGCTAGTCAAGTGGATAAAATGTACATCATGATTCTCGATATTCACGTATCGGGAACAGATAGAGATAGAGAGTACCCCTTACCATATTGTAATCCAAAAGTTAAAGATGGGTCCGAGTAAGGAGCAAAGACATTATGAATACACGTGTAGACTACGTACTGAACAGGCTGAAGGAGCCTAGTACGTGGCGCGGCATTGTTACTGTTCTAACGCTACTGGGGATCAATATAGACCCAGAGCAAGCAATCGCCATTGGGTCTGTTGGTGCATCAGTAGTCGGGTTGATTAATATGTTTAAGAAGGATGCCGGGAGTCCAGACGTATGACTGATACAGCCATCAAACAATGCGAGGCACGATATACAAAAATGCGCTACACCCCAACTGTAGGTGAGCAATCTGTTCTCAACAGGACGCTAGAGCGCAGTGTAAAAATCATTGATAAAGGATACTATGTTGTATCATCCACGAAAGCGATAAAAGAGTAGATTATGAACAGATTCACGTGTGGTTGGTGGATACTGCCGAGCTGTATTCTCGGTGTGGTATTGTGGTTTGGCATTATTGGTCTTGTCATGGCAGACACAATGCCTGTGAGCTGGACCCCTCCGACTGAACGGTCAGACGGGTCAGCGCTCACTCCTCCAGAGATAGCTAACTATCGAGTTTTCGATAATGATGTTGCTTTGCCGGATCTTGTACCAGGGGATGCTACGTCAGTTACCCTGACCCTTCCTCCAGGGGACCATCGTATCTATCTAACAACGATTGACACGTTCGGTCGTGAGTCAGTCCCTAGCGAGGAAAAGTTTGTGCCGGGTGGTGCTCCAAACCCACCGAGCCAGATACTGATTATCGTTCTTCCGTGAATACTCGTAGCCTGCTCTGCATGTTGCTTGCCAGCCTGCTGGTGCTGACTGCAGCGTCCTGTGCTACTACTCCAGAGGGTGATGTGGGTCCAGTTCCTCTTCAGTGGCCTCGGGTTCCTGTGACTCTCCTGGAGTGGCCTGTAGCTTCTCTTTGAGCTCTGCAATCTCGTCCTTCACCTCCGCATTCTCCCTGATGAAGCCATACTTGCTCCGTTTAAAACCTTCCTTCAGTCGTTCAATCTCGGCACTCATGCGCTCATACGCCGGGATTCGATCAACAGGCAGATCAGGCCGCTGGCGGAGAAAGGCGTTCTGTTCGATAAGCCCTTTGTTATTGCCTCTCAGTTGAGTAATCTCGGCATCCTTCTCTGACAGTAACCCCTCAAGATATTCAATCCGTTCGCCAAGCATACTTTTCATTACATCCTCGTTTTGTGATACGCAGAAATGCGCCCATGTCTCTTTCATGTCTGTGACCCCTGTCGTCTGCTCGCTTCCAGTGATCGAAACATTTCAAAGACTAGCACAGCAGTAGACCGCTGATTCCTTAATCCCTCATATTCCAACTCCGCCTCTAACCATGCCTCCTCTGCTGCAACCGTCTCAGATGCCGTCTCAGCGAGAGAATTCCTATCCGCCACTGACCCATCGGATATCTTGAATATCGCCGCCTTCGTCCTCTTAAATGCTAACTCACCCCTCTTTGCTTCGACTTTGAGAGTCGCTACCTTCATGTCGGAGTGGGCTAGGAAATCTAGGGCCGATTCTGCCCTTTCGCGGGTTACTGGCTTGTCAGTCATTTCATTTCTCTAGCGAGGGCACACCAGCGGTCGCTTTTCATGACAGCCCTTTCAACTGTGGTAAAACAGCCCCCCTTGGTAGGAGCTAACCACAGTGCGGTCTTAGCCTCTGTATCGAGTTCGTTCCACGCCTCAATAGCTGTGGATAAGTCAGCTTCAGAAGCAAACTCAAACTGGTTTTTCACAGTCTCTGTGGCTTGTGAATCCATTATGCCCAGCTTGACGGCGTCAACACTCCTGAAGTTTTCCACTAAAGCGTTAGTGAATACTCTGAAACGGTCATAAAGCGCTTTCTCATTCTGCTGCCCAATAGCATTAGCCACTTCATCAGCGCTGGCATAAGACGTGCCGCCCATCCCTAAAGCAGACAGCGCCCTTCCGATTGCTGAAGTTTCACAGTTTTCAAGCGCGGAGGTCTGGTTTATGTTGCTACTCCCCCTTACCTCTTCCGCATAGCCGGTTGCCACCACCATCCCATCCTGATTGGCAATCACTGCTTTCATGACTACCCGGTTCCCGTCATCCAAGGCTAACTCAGTCTGAATAGACCAGTCCTGATGAATCTCCCGAAACTTGCCTACCCGATAGGCAACAGTCTGATACTGCTTCCCGTGTATGTTTACAATGCCGTCTTCGTCTTTCATTCGCCCTTCTCCATTCTGTATTCCAGATCCTCTTTCAAGGTCCGATTTAGCCATTCCTGATAAGCTGGGTCGTTTTCCAGTTCCACACCTATCATTTTCGCGGACTTTTCGTACTCTTCCCGCGTTACCTCATATTCAAATCTGTCTTCACTCATTTCATTCCCCTAATAGGTGCCGCCGGGGCTTTAGCAAGCAACCAGAATTAACTGGACCGGCGACATTAATCATGGCAGCAGACTCTCAAGAAACCGAATCTCTGCCTCTAAGTTGTCTTGGTCGGTGTTGTACCAGTCTCCGGTATAGAGCCATTTACTAAGCGATAGTGCCGCCGCCTTATAGGGTGAACCATTACAACCTTGCTGCCCTGTAGCTGCTTCTACAGGACACCCAATGCAGTACCCTCTAGTCGAATACCTGCTAAATGTGTATTCATCGAACATTCTGCACAGTTGGCAATCATCTGAGCACCAGCCTTCAATAAGTAATTCACCAACCGTTTCACAAGCCGATATCCTGTACCAGTGGTCTATTGATGCTTTTAGTGCTTTTAGTGCTTGCTTATTCATCATCCCCCCCCAGTGCCTCAATCACGTCTTCATCGGTCGGTTCACAGTAGTTATGCACCACTGACCAAACTATTTCACCGATCTCCAGTTTAGCCAGGGTCCGCAATTCGACATCTGTACTCGTTTCGTAGACAAGAAGGGCTTTGGTTAATCTCTCCTCCGTAAGCTGAGACATTTCAGAGAGCGCCTCGCAAACAAGTTTCTCCATACGCTTTTCAAGCATTTCCTGTTTCTGGTTCTCAAAGGCTACGGATTCCGTAGGGTCATTATAAAATGGACTCCTTGGATCATGGTCATATTGCCGGATGTCGTCCGGGTAGTTTGGATCACTCATTCGATCACCTCACGGAATTTACGGGTTGTCCATCTAGTGGATAGAGATTCATTGTTGTGCAAAACAGCAACGGCATCGTTTTTGGAGCTGTAACTGGTAGAACAAATTCTCTCCTCTAGTACATTAATCCAGCACTCAAGAGGTTTTGGTTTGATGCGGTATTCGCAATGGAAATTCCATGACGGGGTAAACTCAGCAACCCAGCCGCTAGGGGCTTTTACCTGGATTGCTATCCCCTGGCCGAAAGCCTCCATTTCAGTACCAAACCGCCTGCAACGCTCCAAAGTCTCGTTAGTCTCTTCTCTATTCATTCGATAATCTCCACGTGTGGTGTCAGCGCCATGGACAGACGCTCGGACACGTCCCGCACGGCGTTTAAAGCTTCGTCTAGGGTGGTAGCATCACTTGTCATTAATTCAAGCTCTGCCAGCCCGTGCACGGCGCTACCCAACGTTGAATAGTATCTGTACCCATCCCACTTAGGTTCACCGAGCTTGTTTACCCCATGACGCTTCTGAATAGCCCAGCAATACGCATCGCTTTTGATTCTCCACTTGTCATCAATCGGTAAAATCATGCTGAACCATCCTCATTAGCTGGGCATCCATTGCACATTTCGTCGCCGTAAGCGTCCCTGAAATAGCACATGCAGATAGCCTCGTGAGGGATATTCCTTTCTTGCATCATTTTCAGGCGTCGCCGTTCACTTGTGGCAAAGTCCTGCAACAGCCTACCCATAGGGCTTTTCAGTTCCCTGACTCTTCGGGCTTCCAGTATTGATACAACGTTACTCATATCTATTCCCCTGTTAATTAGGTGTCGCTGGCCGGTCGCTACTCCGACTACGAGAAGTACAATAGATCGTCCACCTACATGCTACCAACGCGCCACCATACTCGTTGCACTCTGCCGTGGCTTCTCATCCACCGAGCCACCCCGCAGCAAATAGGTAAGTGTGTCTGCGATTTCCACACCGCAGCGACAGATATACCTTAGCAAAGAATGATTGCATTAGCAAGCATTTTATGCTTTAATATAATCTACACAAACAGAGGAACAACCATGCCAAACAAGAACATTTATATGGACCAGTCAATGATCGACTGGATTGACAAAAAGCGGAAGAGTGAAGATCGGTCGTTTTCTAATTATGTCGTGCAGGTGATTCGGCGTGAGATGGATCGGAAGGTGAAGAAATGAAGGAAGAGCACGTGACGAGATATGAAGCTACGATAGAGGATCTAATAAGAATCGAACGGGACAATATGATGCAGTCTATTTTCCCCTCTGAACGGATGAGACACGCTAGTCGGATAGTGGACTTAGAGAAGCAGTTGGAAGACCGTAAACTTTACGCAAAGCGTATTGCTGATTGTGAAGAGCGGGAGGAATAGATATGAGCACTAGAAACGAAGCTTGCCTAAAGCAAATTAGGTGGTGGAACAAAACAATAAAGGGTTACCAGAAGGCGATTCGGAGAAAAAACAAGCATATCAACAGGCTTCAGAAAAACAATTCAGAGCTTGCTGAATACCAGCGCGTTCTAATTATGGAGATTGCTGAGCTTGAGTTAGCATGGGGTGTTAAGGATAGGAATGAGGAGTAGAGAAGATGGTAAACAAAAGGTGGATAGCAAAGAAATTTAGTTACAAATGGGCTCACTGGCTCCGCAGCCGTGGCCAGGAGGTAAGCATCGAGCGCAGGATTACCATAGAAGCAAACATATTATTCTGTTTGGATTATGAGGAGTAATGATATGGAGGACAGGAAAGTGATTTTGCTGAAAGCGGCATATGATCTAATTAAGAAATGCAACGAAGGCACGTATGTGAAGAATGTCATGGAGGAAACTGCGTTTTATGATGACGCTGAATGTGACGGATGGTGCCTTGCTACTGATATTGCATATGAGTTGGACTTGGAAGAGCCTGACCATTGGTAGTTGACCCACACCAATGAGGAGTAGTGATGAGCAGAACAATCTCGTGGTTTTCATGTGGAGCTGCTTCCGCCGTTGCAACGAAGCTGGCTATTGCGGCAGGCAAGGTCAATATCGCGTACTGCGAGGTTAGGGAGGAACACCCAGACAACAAGCGGTTTCTTAAAGATTGTGAAGAATGGTTTGGGCAGGAAATATTGGTTTTAGGAAACGATAAATACAACCGCAGTATTTACGAAGTGTTCCACAAAACCAAATATTTAAAGGGGCCTGCTGGGGCTAGATGCACTGGCGAACTAAAGAAGCGGGTGCGCAAATCTTTTGAGTTGCCCACTGACCGTCAAGTTTTCGGCTACACGATCGACGAACAGCATAGAGTTGATAGGTTTATAGATGCTAATAATGATGTGGATATATGGCCTATCCTCATTGAAAGAGGTTTAACAAAGGAAGACTGCCTTGGAATGTTAAGCAATGCGGGGATAGAATTGCCGGAAATGTACAAGCTGGGGTACAGAAATAATAATTGTGTTGGATGCGTTAAGGGTGAGGCAGGTTATTGGAACAAAATACGTGTAGATTTCCCTGAAGTCTTTGAAAGAATGGCCCAGACGGAGGAACTACTTGGCCGAACAATTTGTAAGATCTACAAGGATGGAAAGCTGCATAGACCAACGCTTAGAGATCTGCCTACAGATGCTGGCAACTATCCAAAAGAGGTTGAGGTCGAATGCGGTATTTTTTGTGAACTAGCTGAGAAAGATTACAGTTGACCAACACCAATGAATGACTGGTGGGAATCCATGCTTGATGAGTGTCGCCGGGACGGGTCGGCAGATGCTGATAATGGAGTGTTTGATTTGCCGTACCCTGGCTCTGATGATCCTGAAGACGAAGATTATAACCATGCGTACAAGGAAGGATTCGACACCAGACGGAAAGAGTTAGGGGATAAATTCGAATGGAGTTGACCAACACCAATGAATAGAGTACCTTCACTAGAACGCAAAACGCCTCAGTTAAGAGGCGGTTTACGTGAATCGGTTGCTTTTGACGGGGCACCGAAACAAGCGGTATCAGTATTATCCTTCCCGCTTCAGCCCTTGTCAAATCCTACCGATTCCGCAAAAGGACAGCGTATGTCCAGGTGCGGTGTGGTCTGGTGTGTAAGAAGCCAGCGCATAACCCCAACCGCGTACCACTGGTGTCGGGCCAGCTACGATAATCCTCGATGGATAAACACCACCCGATTGCTTAAGTCGTTGACGTTTAACGTTAATTCGTTAAATCGTCGAGCATCGACGGGGTTTACTTTGTTTAAAATAAAGTCTACAAGAGGGTAAATAAATGTCAGATTTATGGCACCCAACCAAACAAGACAGTCAGGCATTATCAAGAGGTAATAGAAAATTAAAAATGTCATACCTCAAGCAGCAGAGGTTAATAGAGGAACTGAACTGCCCGTCTTGTGGTAGGGCTGTTTACTACTCACCTACTGAAGACCGCTTTTATACTCTTGGCGGATCAAACCACGAATGCAACGGGTTGAAGCAGGCGGATAAATCAGCAATGTTTGAGATTGGTGAATAAATGACTTCATACCAATTCAGTGACGACCGATGCAAGCAGTTGTTTGAAGCAGCCTACCCGGTAAAGCATTTCAAAGGCTTTGCATGGAGAGAAAGCCCGCAAACCCTGGATAACCATTGGAAAAGGGCGACGTCGGGCAAGACGCCAGCAGAGAAAGACGAATTATTGAAGGTCTGCCTCCTAGCTGGTGAAGCTCAGACAAAATACCGCATGGATCAGGAAAAGCACGGGGAAAGACTGCACCGGCCGAAAGGGATAGCGGTATGGTTCAATTCTGGTTCGTATTATGACGACATTGGTAGCCATGCCGAGCTGAAAGAAAAGTCAGCGGCTAAAAAGTGTCACTGTGGTAATGAATACCCCTGTGTAAAGCATTTTTACGATAATTTGCGTCAGGATTGGCGGTGGGAACTGATAAACCAGGAATGGCGGCGTCTTGGCAAGCCAAAAACGCAGCAGGAGTGTATCGAGGCATTGAGAAAAGAGGGCAAGCTTAATCTTTTGCTTATTTTGAAACGGCCACCAGGGAAAAGGGGTGGAAATCCAACTAAGCTAGGTGATACATGAAGGGAACAATGGTTATCCACACCCCTTTATTCAGAGTGTGGATATATTACCGTAAACGGCGTATCACGAGATACTAATGGAGACAGGACAATGAAGCTTGATGAATTTCTTGCAGAAATAACAAAGGTATTTGGAAAGCCAAAATCAGTCAGCCGTAAAGTGCTGGAAGATTACCC
>Ga0070727_10002150_pt1 | contig 19423 bp, 19 predicted proteins | sample tdAd472_FD_66722 | JGI IMG/M metagenome (GOLD analysis project Ga0070727, IMG submission 66722) | Marine sediment microbial communities from the Atlantic coast under amendment with organic carbon and nitrate - tdAd47.2 | ecosystem: Environmental > Aquatic > Marine > Coastal > Sediment | place...
ACCGGGTGGACATAGGCATAGGCCGGGGCGAAACGCGGATCAGACATGGATCCACTATACACCGGGTGCGGAGGGTGTCGGAAAAGTTTATTTTTGGGTCAGTGTTTGCTGCAGGTTGGGCGGGTTTTTTGTGGGATAAGTGCACACAGCTGTCATCCTTCGACTTCGCTCAGGATGAGTTGGGTTCTGGGGGCCTTAAGCCAGGGCCCGTTCCAGATCGGTCAGGATGTCTGAGACGTCTTCGAGGCCGACGGAGAGGCGGATGAGGCCGTCGGAGATGCCGTGGGCGGCGCGCTCTTCTTCCGTGTAGGTCGAGTGGGTCATGCTGGCCGGGTGCTGGATCAGGGTTTCGGCATCGCCCAGGCTGACGGCGCGGCGGATCAGCTGCAGGCGGTTCATCATGTCGATGCCGGCCTGATAGCCGCCGTCCAGTTCAAAGGCGATCATGCCGCCAAAGCCGTCCATCTGGCGCTTGGCAAGCTCATGCTGGGGATGGCTGGGCAGGCCCGGATAGTGAACCACTGAGACGCTTGGCTGGGCCTCCAGCCATTCGGCAATCTTCTGGCCGCTTTCGCAGTGGCGCTGCATGCGCAATTGCAAGGTCTTCAGTCCCCGCATCACCAGCATGGCATTGAAGGGCGCCATGACGGAGCCGGTCATGTCTTTGACGCCGATCATGCGGATATCCTGAATGGGCTCGGCCCGGCCGCAGACGATGCCTGCGACAAGGTCTCCATGGCCGCCGAGATATTTCGTGGCCGAGTGCAGCACGAAGTCTGCGCCCAGCTCTATCGGGCGGGTGAGTAGGGGGGAGGCGTAGGTGTTGTCGACAATTGTGAGCGCGCCGACCGCGCGGGCAATATCTGACACGGCGCGGATGTCGACCAGGCGCATGTTCGGATTGGCCGGGGTTTCGAAATAGACGACGCGCGTCGTGTCACTGATTGCGGCGGCGAGCTTTTCCGGGTCGCGCAGATCAACATGGGTGATCTTCACGCCAAAGCGGCTGAGCCCGTCGCGCATGAAGGCGAAGGTGCAGCCATAGAGCGTTTCATCGGTGATGATCTCGTCGCCCGGCTTTACCAGCGTCCACAGCGTGGCGGAGATGGCGCCCATGCCGCTGGCTGTCGCGATGGCGGCTTCGGCGCCTTCGAGGCTGGCAATGCGGGATTCGAGCAGGCTGACCGTCGGGTTGGAGATGCGCGAATAGATGTGGCCCTCGGCGTCGCCTGCGAACAGGGCGCCGCCGGTTTCGGCATCCGGGAAGGCGAAGGTGGATGTGAGGTGCAAGGGCGGCGTCAGGGCGTTTTCATGGTCTGCAGGCTCATAGCCGTGATGAATGGCGCGGGTTGCGGGACCAAGCGGGCGGCTGGAATCGAAGGCCATGGCGGGCTCCTGTGCAGGGAATTGCGATATGGCGGCAGAATAGCATTGCGCGCGCAGCATGAGCTTTCAAAGATTGCCACAAACTGATATAAAATTGGTGAATTATGCCAATAGGAGCGGCAAATGGACCGGATAGATGCCAAGATTGTGCGGGCCTTGCAGGAAGATGGCCGCCTGACCAATCAGGACCTGGCGGAAAAGGTGGGCCTGTCGCCGTCGCCCTGCCTGCGCCGGGTGCGCAATCTGGAGGCCGAGGGGGTGATTCAGGGCTATTCCGCGCTGGTGGACCAGAAAGCCTGCGGCTATCCGATCACCTGTTTCATGCGCATTCGCCTGTCTGTGCACAGCGAAGAGGCCGTACAGCGCTTCGAGGCGAAGATCATGGAGACCGAGGCCGTGCTGGACTGCTATCTGATGACCGGCGGGGCCGATTACCAGCTGCGCATCGTGGCCGAGAGCCTGGATGCGTATGAGCAATTGGTGCGCCACACCATCCAGCGCCTGCCGGGCATTGCCTCCATCGAGACGAGCTTTGCCTATGGCGTTGTGAAGAAGTCCCGCGTTTTGCCGGTAAAGCTGGAGGCTGCGCTATAGGCGCGGCGCGCGGACCTGCTATATAGACAGGTGATGAGCATAGATTCCCCTGCGACTGCACCCAAAGGCCCAACCCTGGTTGAGGCGCGCAGCCATCTGCTGCGGCGGCCTGGCAAATGGCGGATTTCCAATATCATTGATGGCCGGGCCCTGCGGGTGAAGCTGACGGCGGCGGCGCTGGACAATCTGGGCAACCCCCAGGCCATGCGCAAGGCTGCGCTGAACCATCTGCACGGCGCGATGTTCCGCGGCCGCATGATTGCGCAGGAGCGGTTGCAGCAGGGGGCGGACGGGCTGGATACGGCGCGGCTGTTGTCTGCGGTGCAGGATGAAGTGATCCATGCGCTGTATGATTTTACGACGACGCATGTGCACCGCGCGCGCAACCCCACAGAGGCCGAGCGTCTGGCGATCCTGGCGACCGGGGGCTATGGCCGCGGCGTGATGGCGCCGTCCTCTGACACGGACCTTCTGTTCCTGCGTGCCTACAAGGCGAGCCCGCATACCGAAAGCGTGATCGAATACATGCTGTATGCCCTGTGGGATATGGGGCTGAAAGTGGGCAATGCGTTCCGTACGCCAACGGAGTGTGTCAAGTTGGCGGCCGAGGATGTGACGATCAAGACATCCCTGCTGGATGCGCGTTTCATTTGCGGCGATCAGGCCTTGTCTGACGAGATGCAGGTAAAGTTCCAGAAGGATGCGGTGGATGGCAAGGATGCCGACTTCATCGCCGATAAGCTGGCCGAGCGCGATGCCCGCCACGCACGGCAGGGCGATGCGCGCTATGTGGTGGAGCCGAACCTGAAAGAGGGCAAGGGCGGCCTGCGTGACCTGCAGACGCTGTACTGGCTGATCAAGCACATGCATGGCGGCAAGACGCTGGAAGAGGTGATGAAGAAGGCTCCGTTCACGGAGAATGAATACGGGACCTATATCCGGTCTGCACGGTTCCTGTGGACGGTGCGGTGCCATCTGCACTTTGTGACCGGGCGGGCGGAAGAACGCCTCAGTTTTGACCTGCAGCCGGAGATCGCGGCGCGAATGGGCTATCGGGACCGGCGCGGGCAGCAGGGCGTAGAGCGCTTCATGAAGCGCTATTTCCTGGTGACCAAGGATATTGGCGCGCTGACGCGCATCGTGGCGGCAAAGCTGGAGGCCGACCAGAAGAAGCGGCCCGAAGGCTTTCGGCGTCTGCTGCCCCAGCGCAGCCCGCAGCCCCTGAAGGATGAGGGCTTTGTGATTGATGCCGGGCGCGTCAGCATCGCATCTGAAAAGGTGATGAAGTCTGACCCGCTGAACATGTTGCGCCTGTTCATCATCGCGCGCCGCGAGGGCAAGGACATCCACCCCGACGCGCTGACGGCGCTGACGCGGAACCTGAGATCCTTGAATGAGCGTGTACGGATCATGCCGGAGGCACGGGAACTGGTGCTGGACGCCATTCTGGGCGGGACGGACCCCGGCCTGATCCTGCGCCGGATGAACGAGGCCGGCATTCTGGGCAAGATGATCCCGGAATTTGGCGGCATTGTCGCGCAGACGCAGTTCAATATGTATCATCACTATACGGTAGATGAGCATACGATCCGCGCCGTTGAGGCGATTGCCGAGATGGAGAATGGCAATGCCGAGCGGGTGCCGCTGGCGACCGAAATTTTCCCGCTGATCGAGAACCGCCGCGCCCTGTATATGGCCATGCTGCTGCATGATACCGGCAAGGGCCGGGGCGACCAGCAGGTGGAAGGGATGAAGACCTCTTCGCGCGCCTGCCAGCGTTTGGGCATGCCGGAAGACGAGACGGAACTGGTCGCCTGGCTGGTGGGCCACCATCTGGAACTGAGCGAGACAGCTCAGAAGCGGGATATTTCCGATCCGCGCACGGTGACGCAATTTGCTAATATGGTCGGCTCTCTGGAGCGCTTGCGACTGCTCTACATCCTGACGGCGGCAGACATACGCGCCGTGGGCCCCGGCGTGTGGAATGCGTGGAAGGGGCAGCTGATGGCGGACCTTTACCACAACACCGCCGCAGCGCTGCGCGGGGGACGCGCCGACGAGAAAGGTGTGCAGGCAGAGCTGGAAGCGAAAGCCGAGACGCGCCGCGAAGCACTGATCGAGCAGATCGGCACGATCCCGCCGGTGCAGCTGGAAATGGAGACGGCCTATTGGACGGGCTTCGATCTGGAAGATCTGGCCTGGCATGCTGACGCGCTGGCGATGAGCGGCAATATCGTCTGTCATCGGTTCCCGCCGGAAGGGGGCGCGCTGGCCTTGCTGGTGTCCGGCTCTGACAGACCGGGCCTGTTCGCAGACCTGGCCGGCACGCTGGCCAATCTGGGCGCGAACGTTGTCTCCGCGCAGGTGTTCACCAGCAAGAGCGGCCGCATCGTCGACATCTTCATCCTGCAGGATGCCGCGCAAAAGCCCTATGGCCAGAGCGATCCGAGCCGTCTGACGCGCCTGGAAAAGGCGCTGCACGAGGTGCTGGGCGGAACGCAGGTGAAAGAGCTGGCGAAATCGCGGACCGGACGCCGTCAGGCCGCTTTCCTGGTGCAGCCCTCTGCGCAGATCCGGGACGATGTGTCAGCCGATTATACCGTGATCGATATTGCGGGCCGCGACCGGCCGGGGCTTCTGTTCGATGTGGCGCGCGTGCTGGCAGATCTGGAACTGTCCATTCACTCTGCGCATGTCGGATCCTATGGTGAGCGCATGTTCGATGCGTTCTATGTGCAGTCCGAGCAAGGCCATAAATTGTCCGACGACGCCCAGAAAGAGACCCTGAGAGAACGTCTTCTTGGCGCATTGGGGCGCCATGAACCGGATGCGCCGGAAACGCCGGCCCGGAAACTGAAACGCTCCCGCGCCGTGGACAGTTTCTGAGAATTCGATCAGAGGAATCGCGATGAGTGTCGCGCGCAACACCCTGGTGCAATCCTCGCTGACCCTGGGCAGCCGCGTGCTGGGCATGGTGCGCGACATATTGCTGATCGCCAAGATCGGCGCCGGGCCGGTGGGCGATGCCTGGGCGACGGCGCAGCAATTCCCGAACCTGTTCCGCCGCATATTTGCCGAAGGCGCGTTCGCGTCAGCCTTTGTACCGACCTATGCGCGCACACTGGAGGCGGAAGGGCATGAGGCCGCGCGGGCCGTGGCGCAGGAAGCGCTGCGTGTTTTGTTCGCGGCGACGGCGGCGCTGACCATTCTGGCGCAGATCTTCATGCCCTGGGTCTTGCTATTGATCCATGGCGGGCAGGCCGATGATCCGGAGAATTACGCGCTGGCCGTTCTGCTGACGCGGATCACCATGCCGTACCTGACCTTCATGGCGATTGCGGCGCTGCTGTCCGGCGTGCTGAATTCGGCCGAGCGGTTCATTCTGTCTGCCGGCGCGCCGACGCTGCTGAATTTGTCTCTCATCCCGGCGGCCTTTGTGGCGCCGTCGGCAGAGGGGACGGCGCTGGCGGCGGCAGTGGCCTATTTCCTTGCGGGCCTGTTGCAGGCGGGTGTGCTGTGGTGGGGCGTGCGCCGCCAGAAAGTGCATATCAGCCTGATCGGCTGGCCGCGTCTGACGCCTGCCGTGAAGAAGGTGCTGAAGCTGGCCATACCTGGCACGATTGCGGCCTCTGGCACGCAGATCAATATCATTGTCAGTCAGTCCCTCGCCAGCTTTGAGGTGGGCGCGAAATCCTGGCTCTATGCGGCAGACCGGCTCTATCAGCTGCCGCTGGGCCTGGTTGGCGTGGCAGTGGGGGTCGCAATCCTTCCGCGCCTCAGCCGCGCGGCGCGCGCCTTTGATGAAGCGGGTAGCCGGCGGACGATGGATGAGGGGATAGGCCTCGCCATGGCGTTGACCCTGCCGGCGGCGGCGGCGCTGATGATTGCGCCGGTCTTCCTGATTGATGTGTTCTTCACGCGCGGGGAATTCCTGCTGTCGGATGCGCAGATGTCTGGCCATGCGCTGTTCCATTTTGCCTGGGGCGTGCCGGCCTTTGTGCTGATCAAGGTGTTGGCCCCGGCCTTCTTTGCGCGGGAAGATACCAAGACGCCGATGCGCTATGCGCTGACATCCGTGCTGATCAATACGGTGCTGGGCGCCAGCCTGTTCTTCTGGATGAAGTCCAACGGGCAGGCTGGCTTTATCGGCCTCGCCATCGCGACCTCCATTGCCGCCTGGGTGAATACGGCCCTGCTGGCGACGACGCTGATGCGGCGCGGATGGTACACGCCCGGCGGGCGGCTTGTATCCGGCGTGGTGCGCGCGGCGCTGGCGACAGCGGTGATGAGCGCGGCGGTGTGGTTCATGCTGCAGAATCTGGCCGTGATACAGGCGCAGGTGCTGAATTCGCGGATCCTGGCGGCGGTGCTGATCGTGCTGGCCGGAGGGGTGATATACGCTTTTGCAGCCCTGCTGACCGGTGCAATCCGCATTTCTGACATCCGGCAGGCTTTGCGGCGCTAGACAAACGCGCTAAAGCGCCTGCCCATGAGCGACACACACTCCCCCACCTATAGCGGCCCGCAGCGTATCTTCTCGGGCATCCAGCCAACCGGCAATCTGCATCTGGGCAACTATCTGGGCGCCCTGAAGAAATTCGTGGACTTGCAGCAAGAGGGCTGGGACGCGGTCTATGCCGTGGTGGACCTTCACGCGATCACCATGCCGGTGGAGAAGGGGGCGCTGATCAGCCAGACACGGCAGATTGCAGCGGCCTTCCTGGCGTGCGGTGTCGACCCGAAGAAATCCATCATCTATGCGCAGTCTTCCGTGAAGGCGCATGTGGAACTGGCCTGGATCTTCAATTGCGTGGCGCGGATGGGCTGGGTCGAGCGGATGACGCAGTTCAAGGACAAGGCCGGCAAGGATGCCGAGCGGGCTTCTGTCGGCCTGTTCACCTATCCCGTGCTGCAGGCAGCTGACATTCTGGCCTACAAGGCGACGCATGTGCCTGTCGGCGAAGACCAGAAGCAGCATCTGGAACTCTCCCGCGATATCGCAGACCGCTTCAACCGCGAATATGACGCGCCGGGCTTCTTCCCGTTGCCGGAGCCGTTGATCAAGGGGCCGGGCGCGCGCGTTATGAGCCTGAAGGATGGCAGCAAGAAAATGTCGAAGTCCGATCCGTCGGAACTGTCCCGCATCGCGCTGGTGGATGATGCCGACACGATCGCCAAGAAGATCAAGAAGGCGAAGACCGACCTGCTGGGCGACATGCCGAGCGAGGTGGAGGGCCTGGAAGGCCGCCCCGAGGTGGAGAATCTCGTCGGCATCTATGCGGCCCTCTCCGGAGAGACGGTCGAGGCTGTGCTGAAGCAATATGGCGGGCAGGGCTTTGGTGTCTTCAAGCCGGCGCTGGCCGAGGTGACGGTGAACCATCTGGCCCCGATCACGCAGCGCTTCCGCGAGATTCTGGATGATGTCAGCTTTATCGATAGCGTGCTGAAGGATGGCGCTGAGCGGGCCGATGCGATCTCTGCCCCGGTCATCCGCGAAGTGCGGGAGCTGGTCGGCTTCTGGGGCGCATGAGGCTGACCCGCGCGGATTTGGCCTGCGCGGATTTGGTTTGTTGACCTTCTGCGCCTTCGGCCTATCCCTCTGACCCTAAATCATTCTGGAGCGTTCCCATGCGTCTTGTATCCCTGATTGCCGGTCTTTCCGTTGCTGCTCTCGCGGCCTGTTCCCAGGAAGCGAAAGCGCCGGACGTGACGCCGGTACCGGTTGTGACCGATGCGTTCATCGTGATGCCTGCACCGGGCCGGGACGTTGCCATGGGCGGCCTGACGCTGAGCGTGGAAGGGGCTCCGATCTGGCTGACAGGCGCGGACACGAACATCGCCGACAAGGCCGAGCTGCACACGATGAGCATGGAAGACGGCGTGATGCGCATGCGCAAGGTCGAGCGGCTGGAAGCGACGCCGATTGTGCCGCTGGAACTGGAACGCGGCGGCGCACACCTGATGTTCTTCGGAATCAGTGACCAGATTGCGCCGGGCGATCTGGCCGAGCTGGTGCTGACCCTGACGGATGAGAATGGCGAAGAGCAGACGCTGACCACTGAGGCCGAAATCCGCGCCATGGGCGAGTAAGCCTCGCCTCTGCACGGTGGGCTGCAGGCCCACTATACTTTCCGACATCTTTCCAGGCCCGGTCAAAATGCCGGCACTCCGTAGCTTTGCGGATATTTAACAGTTAATGTACTGTTAAAATGCCCCATTCGCCTGCATAGTGGTGTAAACGCAACAGGTCTCCAGCGTTTCATGTGAACAGGGTAGAGTAGATGGCATTTGATAGTAGTCGCCTCCCCGCGGCCTACCAAGAGGAAGGTCCTGCCGTTACCGTGCTTGGGTCAGATCATCTCGTAACGTTTGATTATGCAGAGCCGAGCCCGGTGATGCTGTTTGCGCAGCGCTGGTGGCGCCGCACCAAGCTTGTGATGAAGATCGGTGTCGTTGTGGCGGCCGTTGCGGCCTATCCGGTGTTGACCGTTGCTTCCAACAAGATTGATGACAGCCATGTCGAGATCGCCGGGCAGGACTGGACGATGCCGGAAGTGGGTGTCGCCATCAACAAGATCGCCCGTGAACTGGAAGGCGCAGGCTGGGCAGGGGACCGTGCGAACTGGCATCCGCAGGCCCGCCTGACGGCGATGCCGGCCTGGCAGGTTGCGACCACAGATGCGCTGTCTGACCATACACGCATGCTGTCCGAGCTGACCGTGAAGGGCGGCGAAGTCGATTCCGACCTGAAGGCGGCCACGCGCCTGCTGCGCGGCGTGCCGGGCGAAGACATGCGCCCGCGCCTGACTGCGGCCGCCGAGGCGCTGAACCGCTATGATTCCCGCGCTGGCCGCGGCCTGGCCGTAATGCCGGACAAGCTGGAAAAGCTGAAAGCCGAAGCGAACTTGTTTGCCGATTGGGCGAAGGACGACCGGGTCGACCTGGCCGTGCAGGTCAATCAGGATGTCGTTGAATGGCCGGCGAGCAAGGCGGATATTCAAAGCTTTTATGGCGCAAAGGCCCGTGCGCATGTCGCGCAGCAAATGCTGACGGCAGCCCGTATGACCGAGCCACGTCTGGCGCGGCTGCCGGCTGTTAGTACAGCCTTCGACAAGGCAGAGCTTGCCTGGGGCCGCGCGGCAGAGATGAAGCCGCTGATCGTTTCCAATCAGAGCGGCGATGGCCCGTTCATGGCCAATCATCTGGCCAGCATCGGCTTTTTCCTGGTGGAGGCCGAGCAGGCCTCCCGCGATCTGGCGGCGGCGTTGGAAGACCTGCCGGAAGGCGCGCTGGAAAATGTCGCCTCTCTGGAGACACGGCTCGCCTCGACGGCGCCTTGATCCTGCAGGCCTAATCACACGGTGACGTCTTGAACCTGCCTGTGTTGCGCGCCATCTGAAGGGCAACGCGCACAGTAGAAAGGGCTTCCGGCCATGTTCATCCAGACCGAACCGACCCCGAACCCGGATACGGTGAAATTCCTGCCCGGCCACCCTGTGGCTGGCGACAAGGGACCGTTCGATTTTCCTGACGCTGCAAGCGCCCGCATCAGTCTGCTGGCCCGCGCCTTGTTCCAGGTAGACGGGGTGGAGCGCGTGTTCCTGGGCAGCGATTTCGTCTCCATCAACAAGGAGACCGACCGCGACTGGAAACACGTGAAGCCGATGGTGCTGGCCGCAATCATGGACCATTACATGGCGGGCCTGCCGGTTGTGGAAGAGGGCGCAGAGTCGTCTGCCGCCAGTGAGGCGGAAGTTTCCTATGAGGGCGAAGCGGCAGAGATTGTCGACGAGATCAAGGAACTGATCGAAACTCGCGTACGCCCGGCCGTGGCGCAGGATGGCGGAGACATCATCTTCCACAAATTCGAGCCTGAGACCGGTATTGTGCATTTGTCGATGCGCGGTGCTTGTGCCGGTTGCCCCTCCTCCACGATGACGCTGAAGCAGGGCATCGAGAACATGCTGAAAACCTATGTGCCGGAAGTGACCGCCGTCGAGGCTGTACTCTAGCCGGAACGACAGCATATTGCCGCGCATAGTGCATTGATAAGGCACGCGATCTCCTGCACGCTGGGTCGCACAGACAAAGTTAAAAGCAAGAGGATTTAAAGGTCATGACCCACCCGGTAAACGACCATGCACTCGACGTGATTTTCCGCGACGGGCGCAGCTATAATGGCTTCCACGACAAGGATGTGCCGGAAGTGCTGGTCCGCGCGGTTTACGACCTGGCGAAGATGGGCCCCACGAGTGCGAACTGCAGCCCGGCGCGTTTTGTGTTCGTTTCAACGGAAGAGGGCAAGAAGCGCCTTCTGCCGTTGGTATCCGAAGGCAATCAGAAGAAAGTGTCCGAGGCGAAATGGTCCGTGATCATTGCTTATGACATGGAGTTCCAGGAAAAGGTGCCGAAGCTGTTCCCACACAATCCGAGCGCCAAGACCTGGTTCGACAACAATCGCGAGGAAACGGCCTTCCGGAACGGCACGCTGCAAAGCGCCTATTTCCTGATGGCGGCGCGCTCGCTTGGCCTTGATTGCGGCCCGATGTCAGGCTTTGACATGGACGGCGTGAACAAGGAATTCTTTGAAAATCAGGATGGCGAAGAGAAGAACTGGCGCGCCAACTGGATCTGCAATCTCGGCTATGGCGACAAATCCTCCATCTTTGCGCGCAGTCCGCGTCTGCACTTTGATGAGGCCTGCCGGATCGTCTGATCCTGGCTGACGCGCCATGATTGTCCTTGGGCTGAATACTGCGTTTACCGCGATGGAAGCGGCACTGGTGCGCAATGGCGAGATTATCGCCGATGCGCGCGAGGCGATGGCGCGCGGGCAGGACAAGGCCTTGCCGGGCTTTGTCGAACGCCTGCTGGCCCAAGGCGGTGTCAGCCTGGATGAGGTGGACCGGTTTGCCGTGGTGACCGGACCGGGCAGCTTTACGGGCATCCGCATTGGTGTGGCCTATGCGCGGGGCCTGTCCCTTGTGACGCAGGCGCCTTGCATTGGCGTCAGCAGTATTGAAGCAGGCATCCCGACCGGCATGGAAGATACAGCGCTGGGGGCGTTGATGGCCCAGAAACGCCCGCCGGACCAGACTTGGTGGGTGCAGGGCGTGTCCGAAAACAAGGGCATTGCCGATACGATCGAGATTGGCCTGGATGAATTGAAGGCCATGCTTGTGGGCTTCCATGCGCCGGTCTTCATGCAGGGCGCCGAAGCGCTGGGGGAAGAGCTGGCCGGGAAGCTGGACATCCGCCCGCTGACGCCTTCGGCGATCACAGCCGCGCTGAAGGCGCCGCTGTTTGATCCGGCCCAGCATCTGCCGACGCCGGTCTATGCGCGCGATCCGGACGCGACCCTGCCGGAGCCACGGAAGTGACGGATGGCCTGATTGTTCTGAGGCCGGACGATGCAGGACGCACCGCGATGCTGCACCTGAAATGCTTTCCGGACCCGTGGAGCGCGGCGTCCTTGCGGGGGCTGCTGAAAGATCCGTCCATCCTGACACTGGGCATTGAGCGCGATGGCCAGCTGGCAGGCTTCATCATGGGGCAGACGATTGTCGGCGAGACAGACATTCTGACGGTCTGCACCAATCCTGATCTGCGCCGGCAGGGCATTGCCCACCACTTGCTGGAGGCGATGATCACGCGCTGCGGAGAGCGCGGCGTGTCGCGCATGACGCTGGATGTGGCAGAGGACAATATCGCCGCCCGCGCGCTCTATGCGGCGCATGGCTTTACCGAGGATGGCCGCCGCCCGCGCTATTATTCGGCGAAGCGGGACATACCGGTAGACGGCATTCTGATGTCAAAATCTCTTGAGCTTGGCGTTTGAGGCGTATCAGGTCTGGGCGATTTCAGGAAATAAGCTATGTTAGGTTGAGATCCCGGACAGGAGCTGAGCGATGACTGATACCCCAAAGACCGACGAGATCCCGCAGCAAATATTCGACCTGTATGATGACTATTGTCATGGTCATCTGTCTCGGCGCGGCTTTTTCGAAGGGCTGGGGAAATATGCCGTTGGCGGCCTGACGGTCTCCTCTCTCGCGGCCTGTGTGCTGCCAGACTATAGCAGGATGCAGACCGAGCCCGACGAAGACGATCTCTATGAAGAGATGCTGGTCTATCCCTCTCCCGATGGGGCAGGGGAGATGGAAGGCTATTTCGTGCGCCCCGATACTGTGAATGGCGAATTGCCGGGCATCGTCGTGATCCATGAGAATCGTGGCCTGAACCCGCATATCAAGGATGTCGCCCGGCGCGTCGCCAAGGCGGGCTATGTGGCCTTTGCACCGGACGCGCTCTCTCCGCTTGGTGGCTATCCCGGAAATGATGATGAAGGCCGCGCCCTGCAGGCGCAGCGCAATCGCGGGGAGATGATTGAGGATTTCATGGCCGGGGCCGCCTTCCTGCGTGATCATGCGGCGGTGAATGGCAAAGTCGGCTGTGTTGGCTTCTGCTTTGGCGGGGCAGTGGCGAACATGATGGCCGTGCGTTTGCCCTGGCTGTCTGCGGCGGTGCCCTATTATGGCGGCTGGCCGACGGCAGAGCAGGCCGGATATGTGGATGTGCCCCTGCAAATCCATCTGGCGGGGCTGGATGAAAGAGTGAATGCAGGCTGGCCGGCCTACAAGGCGGCGCTGGACGCCAATGATGTCGAGTACGAAGCGTACATATATCCCGGCGTGCAACATGGTTTCCATAATGATACCACGCCGCGCTATGATGAGGCTGCTGCAAAACTGGCCTGGAGCCGGACGCTGGACTTCTTCAGTCGCCAACTGAGTTAGGGGGGGCTTTTGACCCGCAGCCGTAATTGTTTGGGATGTAACTGACTGGACTTAAGGTCAATGTGAGGGCAAAACATGCGCATGGATCGACTCGAGAAACTTTGCGCCGATAAAGGCCTGCGAATGACGGAACCGCGCCGCGTGATTGCGCGTGTCCTGTCCTCTTCGGATGACCACCCTGATGCCGAGGAGCTGCATCGCCGCGCCAATTCCATGGACGCGTCGATCTCCTTGGCAACGGTCTACCGGACTGTGAAACTGTTCGAGGATGCGGGAATTATCCAGGCACATGATTTCCGCGATGGCCGCGCGCGCTATGAAGAGGTGCCGGACGAGCATCACGACCACCTGATCAATGTGAAGACGGGCGAAGTTGTGGAGTTCCATTCCGAGGAAATCGAGGCCCTGCAGGAAGAGATTGCCAAACGTCTGGGCTTTCGTCTGGTGGACCACCGCCTTGAGCTTTACGGTGTGCCTCTCAAGGAAGAAGACTAGTTTTCCGGCCCAGTCAGGGGCCGGTGGCAGCTTTGTTCAACTCCCGTAAATACATGGGCGTGCAGGATGGAATGCCTGAAGAGCCCGGCTGCGCAGTCTGCGGCCAGCCGGGGCAGGCAATTTATGCGGGACGGGACGAGCGCATGCTGCTGGCATTGCTGACAAGCTTTATCATGATGACCGGTGCGGCGCCTCTGGATGAGGCGCTGAGTGCAACCGAAGCCCCGCGCACGTTGCGTGCCGCCTTTACCGTTGAGCTGCGCAGCCAGAATGCCAGCCGTATCTATAATTACGATCCGCGCCGCGACATGGGCGAGCGCTGGCAGGTCGTCTCCTGGCAGGGGGATGATGACGAGCTGGAAGAAGTGGCCCGCAACTGGGCCTCTGAAGCTGCGCCGGATGGCCGCCTGTTCGCTGATGATCTGCGCGCCAGCATGGGCCGCGACGTGCAGGTGGACGATATGGGCCATGCTTGGCGTATCGCGTTTCGGCATCACCCGTCCCAGAATGATGGCGAATTTGATGTCTGGGCCGCCGAGCGGCTTCAGGCCACAGCCTGGCTGGACCCGGTGGGCGAGCGCTTCCTGCGCATCGATTATCACCTGCCGCAGCCCGTCGCGGGGCCCGAAGGCGGCAAGCTGACCAAATATGATCAGAGCTATTTCATCCGCACCGAGCCGCGCTGGGGCATCAGCTATGTGTCCAGCTTTTCCATCGAACTGGAGGCGCGCGCGGCGTTTCGCACGATCAGCCGGCGCTATTCGGCGAATATCGTGAAGACGGAATTCTTCTTCTCCAGCGCCGAGGCCGAGGCCGATTTCGAGGCAAATCGCAAAGGCCCGCAGCTGATGTCTGGATTGCCCGGCTGACCCCGCTAGATTGGGGGTATGACGATTCACATGGTGAAACTCTGCGTTGGCGCGGAGGATATTGAAGATCTGGAAAACTGGCAGGCGCGCCTGATGGAGCAGGGGCGGGAGCCATTCCATCACACGCGCATGATGCCCAAGCAGAAAGACCAGCTGCTGGATGGTGGCTCGATCTATTGGGTGATCAAAGGCGCGATCCGCGTGCGCCAACGCATTGTAGAGGTGCGCCAGATTGCCGGTGAGGAGCATTCCATGTGCGAACTGGTGTTCGATCCGAACCTTGTACGCACCTATGCCAAGCGCAAGAAGGCTTTCCAGGGTTGGCGATACCTGAAGCCGGCCGATGCGCCGCGGGATCTGACTAGCGGGGAGGCTGCTGTGGACATTCCGCCGGATCTGGACGCGGCGCTGAAGCAGGCGGGCGTCTGGTAGGCGCCTAGCGTTTCAGTTCCTCTGCCAGCAGGGCGGCTTCCATCTCAAAGGCTTCGCTGCCGGGGGCGATCAGTTCGACATGGCCTGTATCCGGCACCTGGATGAAACTGGCGGCGCTGCCGGCGGCTTTTGCCTTCTTCGTGTAGTGCTTGCCGAGGATGGGCAGGGCGATACGGTCCTGCTCTCCGTTCACACTAACCTGCCTGGCGGCAAAGGGCAGCATTTCAGCCGGTGATGTATCGGAGAAGACATCCGGCCGTTGTCCGCTGGGTGGCCCGGTCAACACATCCATGATGGAAGCAAGGCAGCTTTCCTGCGCGACCGGGGCGGAGGCCTCAAGGTCAGCGAGGCCACCGGAATTCACGACCAGATCGATATGTAGCGGGTCTTCACGCCAGAGTGGGCTGGAGCGCGGCAATTTCGGGCGTGCCGCCAGCCAGAGGGCAAGATGACCGCCAGCGGAATGGCCCATCGCGGCGACACGGTCGAGCTTCAGATTGTACTCATCTGCATAATCCCGCAGCAGGTCAGTTGCGCGCGCCACATCTTCAAATGTGCCGGGATACCCGCCGCCATCCTCATCCACGCCGCGATACTCTATGTTCCAGACAGCGAGGCCGCGCTGGCGCAGGTCTTCGGCCGCATAGTCCATCAAGGTGCGGTCTGCGATGCTTTTCTGCCAGCAGCCACCATGCACCATGATGACGACCGGGAAGGGGCCTTTGCCGTCCGGCAGCCAGAGGTCGATGACATCTGATGTGCCAAGCCCTGTGCGGATATGGTGAGGTGTTGAGGGCCTCTCACGCGTGAGCAAATCCTTCCAGGTCATCAGGGACATGGGGGCCTCTTCACTCTTGCTGGTGCTTTCCGGAGGGCGGGTTTCTGTGGGGGCTTCACAGCCCGTCAGGGCAAGTGCGGCAAGGGCAATAGAAAAAAGCAAGGGTCGCATAAGGGGATTGCTACTAGCGTCCGGCCGATCTGTCATGCACAAAGCTTGTCATGAATTCATTCCATTTTCCCCAAAGTCGTGGCGATGTCGAAGCGCTGGATGCCGAGGACCCGCTGGCGCATTGCCGGGCGGCGTTCGCCTTGCCGGAAGGGGTAACCTATCTTGTCGGTCACTCGCTGGGGCCAGCCACGCAAGGCGCCCTGATGGCGCTGCAGCGAGCAGCAGATGATGGCTGGGTGCGCGACCGCGTCGGCGCGTGGAACAGCGCGAACTGGATTGGCCTGGCCGAGCAAGTGGGCGCAAAGCTGGCGCGCCTGATCGGCGCCGGGGAGCGCGAAGTTCTGGTGTGCGACAGCGTCTCGGTGAACCTGTACAAGCTGGCCGCCTCCGCGCAGCCCCTTGCCGCCGCGCGGCGGCTAGTGGTGGAGGAAGACGAATTCCCGACCGACCAGTATATTCTGGAAGGCCTGTCCAGCATGACCGGCGTGGAGCTGGTGCGGGCGGCGCCGGGGCAGGGCATTGCTGAACTGAAAGGCGGCGTTCTGGTCAAGAGCCTCGTTAATTATCGTACCGGCGAGGTGGCGGATGTCGCCGCCGATGAGGCCGCTGCGCAGGCAGAAGGCGGGCTGATCGTTTGGGATCTCAGCCATGCGACCGGCGTGCTGGATGTGCGCCTGAAGGCATGGGGCGCGCGGCTGGCGGCGGGGTGTACGTACAAATATCTGAATGGCGGGCCGGGCGCGCCGGCGTTCGTCTTTGTGGATGAGGCGCTGGCACCGGAACTTGCTTCACCGCTGCCGGGCTGGATGGGCCATGCCAGGCCGTTTGATTTCAAGTCTGCCTATCAGCCCAAAGAGGGCGCCGCGCGCTTTGCCGCCGGGACGCCGCCCATCCTGTCGCTGGCGGCACTGGATGGCGCGCTGGACATTTTCCAAGGGCTGAACATGGCGGATGTGCAGCAGAAGGCGCGGCGCCTGAGCCAGATGTGCCTGGTGCTGGCAGAGAAGGCCGGTTTAAAGATCAGCTGCCCCATAGAGGCGGACCGGCGGGGCGGGCATATCAGTGTACGCCATTGCGAGGGCTACGCTGTTGTCCGCGCCATGCATGATTGGGGAATAGAGGCAGATTTCCGCGCGCCGGACACGATCCGTTTCGGCCTGTCGCCCTTGTTCCTGTCTTATGCGGAAGTGTGGGACGCGATGCAGGAACTGACGGAAATTCTGGAAACGCGCAGCTGGGACAAGGCGTGTTATCGCGAAAAGGCGGTCGTTACATAATGGATCTGATTGTTCAGTATGCTCCTCTCCTGCTGGCGTTGATCGTGGCAGGGATCGCCGCCGGTTTGGCGGCAGGCCTGTTTGGCATTGGTGGCGGTGCGATCATTGTGCCGGTGCTGTATTTCCTGTTCGATGCGCTGGGCTATCCGGAAACTGCGATGCATGTGGCGGTGTCGACATCACTGGCCACGATTATCCTGACGTCCATCCGCAGCGTCATGGCGCACAACAAGCATGACGCCGTCGACTGGGACATTATCAAAGGCTGGGCACCGTGGATTGTGGTCGGCTCCCTGATCGGCATGGCAATCAGCGGGTATCTTTCGAATCGGGGCCTGCTGGGCATTTTCGGGTCTCTGGCATTCCTGCTGGCGGCGCAGCTGTTCTTTGGCCGCCCGACCTGGCGTCTGGCAGATGACATGCCGAAAGGGCCGACGCGGGCTGGTCTCGGCGTCGGTGTTGGCACGCTGTCCGCACTGATGGGGATTGGCGGCGGCACGTTTGGTGTCAGCCTGATGACGCTCTGTGGACGGCCCATACATCGCGCCGTGGCAACGGCGGCTGGCTGGGGCGTGGCCATCGGCCTTCCGGGGGCGCTGGCGGCCATCATTGTCGGCTGGGGAGAACCGGGGCGGCCGCCTTTCTCGCTGGGAAATGTGAACCTCGCCGCATTTGCGCTGATCTCTGTCTTCACCGTTACCATGGCGCCGGTCGGCGCAAAGCTTGCCCACAAACTGGACGCTGTGAAGCTGAAGCGCTGGTTTGCCGTTTTGCTGGCGGTTGTTGCGGCGCGGATGCTGTGGAAGGCGCTCGGCCTTTAGAGGAAGACGCCGACGATCCGCTCAATCGCCCAATAGCTGCCGGTGATGCCGATGGCGTAGGCCGTGGCGGTACGCAGGGCTGGCTCGCCTTGGCGATAGAGCAGGCGGCCGAACCAGACGAGAGCCAGCACGAATAGCACAAAGGCGATCTGTCCGGCCTCAACGCCGAGATTAAACAGTAGCAGCGCCATCACTTCCGCGCCTTTCGGCAGGCCGATTTCCGACAGCGCACCCGCAAAGCCGAAGCCATGGATCAGGCCGAAGCCGAAGGCGATCAGCCACGGCATGCGCTGCGCCAGCGTCATGCGGCCGCGCATGCGGTAAATGGCTTCCGCGCCGAGCAGGGCGATGCTCATGGCGATCGTGATCTCCACCGGCGCGCCGGGCAGGGTGACGCCGCCAAGGGCAGAGGCGGCAAGCGTGATGGAGTGGGCGAGCGTGAAGGCCGTGACCGTGGGGATCAGCTGGCGCGGGCGCACAAGCAGGACGAGACCCAGAACGAACAGCAAATGGTCATAGCCAAAGATGATGTGCTCCACGCCGATGCGGAAATAGGCAAGGGTTGGCGCGCCGGATGGGCCACCAAGGTCCAGTGTAGCAGAGCCGGGCCGCAGGACGGCGGTCAGATCGTCCGCCTCCTGCCGGTCGAGCCGCAGGAAGACATCCGTCAGGGTGCGGTCGAGACCGGCAATGGAAAGCGCCCCCATATTCAGGTCGCACGCCATGGACCAGCGCAGGATAATCGTGCCGCCTGCACCGGTGACGCGTTCATTCTGCCGCTCGCAGCCTTCCGGAAATGTGGGTTCCAGCTTCAGGCGGCGGCCATCCAGGATGGGCTGTTTCCAGGTGACGTCATACTGGCCGGGTGCGGTCTCGGTGATCTCCAGATAGGCCGGGCGGACTTCATGCGCCTCTGCGCCGAGCGACGCGATCATGAGGGCCAGACACAGAAGGCAGGCGCGGATCACTCTACGCCCTCAATCTCGACATTGTAGCGGGCGATAATGTCAGCGACTGCCTGTTCGTTCGCTTCACGGCGCTTTTGCTCCACCCAGTCCTGTTGCACTTCTGCGCGGACCTCATCAAAGGGGCGCAGGGCAGCGTCTGTCTTGTGCGTGATATGCACGAGATGCACGCCAAGGGCGGAGTGGACTGGGCCTTGCCAGTCATCTGAGGCGGGTAGCTCCGCCATCGCGGCAGCGAAATCCACCCCGAACTGGCGGGCGAGTTCGCGAAGCGGCACGTCTCCATACTGACGTTGCAGCATGAACGGATCGCCAAGGTCGGCCGTGCCCATAGCGGGCGCGCTGTTTAGGTCTGCCAGCAGGACTGCCGCGTCTGTCTCCGCAGCATCGCCGCGCACGCTGGGGCTGAAGAAGACGTGAGAGAAGGTGATACGGGCAGGCTCCGTGAACCTGTCCGCATGCGCCTGATGCCATGCCCGTAAGTCTTCTTCCGACGGCACGGGGTCTTCGCGCAGATCCGAGACCATGAAGCTCATCTTCTGGGCGAGGCGGCGGGTTATGATCGTGTCGCCCTGATCAAGGCCGAGGCGGCGCGCCTCACGGGCCAGCGCCTCGTCCCGGACATAGTCGGACACCATGGTTGTCATGTCTTCCGGGCCGGGCAGCGCGCCGGCCTCGGAGGCATAGAGCGCCGCGAGGCGCTCCAACTCTGTTTCCGAGACAAAAATGGTCGAGTCCGATTTGTCCTGCCAGGCCTGCCACGCCGTGTGCAGGCCAAAGACGAGGGCCGCCGCCACAACAAACTGGATCAGCGGTTCACGCAGATATTTCACGCCTCT
>Ga0070727_10002155_pt1 | contig 19386 bp, 14 predicted proteins | sample tdAd472_FD_66722 | JGI IMG/M metagenome (GOLD analysis project Ga0070727, IMG submission 66722) | Marine sediment microbial communities from the Atlantic coast under amendment with organic carbon and nitrate - tdAd47.2 | ecosystem: Environmental > Aquatic > Marine > Coastal > Sediment | place...
GCATGGCGATGGCGGTCGGCGTCGCCCCGGCGACGGGCTTGCCCGGCTCGTCGTCGTCGGGCATAGCCTGGGTTTCGCGCAGGTAGCGGAGCACCGCGCCGATCGCGCCGACGGCTTCGTCGTCATCGGCGAGCCCGAACCCGGCGAGGGAGGCGACCTGGTAGTGGCCACGGATCGCTTCGAGGGCTTCCTCGCGCCGGAAGTGCCAGCCCGGCCGTGGGGTCGCGGGCACGCCGAGCGCGTCGATGAGGCGCTGGCCGCGCTCGGGGATCTCGCCATCGGCGGTCGAGGCGACGAGCAGTTCGCTCACGCCTCGTCGGGCGAGTTCGTCCACGGCGTCGCGCACGCAGCAGCCGTCGACGACGAAACGTCCGGTCGAGAGTTCGACGGTCGCGATGGCGACGCGGTCGTTGGGATCGTTGCCCACGCCGAGGAATGCGACGCACGCGAGGTGGTTGGCTCTGGAGCCGTCGAGGTGTTCGTCGTCGACCAGCGTACCTGGGGTGAGCACTCGTGTGACGGCCCGCTCGACCACGCCCTTGGCCTCGCGCGGGTCTTGGATCTGATCGCACATGGCGACGCGGTACCCCTGCTCGATCATCCGGCGCAGGTACGACTCGACCGAGTGGTGGGGCACGCCAGCCATCGGCTGACCCGGGGACCGCTCCGTCAGGGTGATGCCGAGTGCCTTGGAGCAGGTGACGGCGTCCTCGCCGAACATCTCGTAGAAATCGCCCATACGAAAGAAGAGGATGCAGTCCGGGTAGCGTTTCTTGAACGCCTCAAACTGGCGCATGGCCGGGGTAAGCTTCTTCTCTTTCGGGGTCGTGGTCGGCATGGCGAGGGGCGAGTGTACCGCCGGTGGGGGGTCGGTCGAAGTCCAAAAACGACACGCGGCCCGGCGTTGTGCCGGGCCGCGAGGCCAGTGGAGCGGATGAGGGTCGAACTCACAACCTCCTCGATGCGACCGAGGCGCTCTCCCAATTGAGCTACCGCCCCAGATGCCCGGAAAACCGGGATTTGGACGAGCATTGTAGCAATCGACGCGGATTGTGTGCGAACTTTGAGAGAAAACGAGCCGAGTTATTGAGAATGCGGTATCATTAACCGTCGAGCCTCGCTCCGGAGAATTCTGTGGTGCCACTCTCATTCAGACTTGTTGCGATGGTCCTTTGCGGTGCGTTCGTTCCCCTGCTCTGCGCGTGCGCCGACGAGGCATCGCGTGCGCGACCCGATGGCCCGACACGGATCGTGGTTTCGATCCCGCCGATCGCCTGGGCGGTCAAGCAACTCGCCCCCGAAGACGCGAAGGTGACCGTTCTGCTGGCGCAAGGGCAGTCCGAGCACGGCGCGAGCCTGACGGCCGCCGATACCACCGCGCTGCGCAACGCCGATCACGTATTCCTGGTCGGCTGGGGCCTCGAGGCGAGCGCCGAGCGGGTCCTGCGTCGTCCTGCGTCTTGGCAGAGCGTTCATCGCCTGTCACGCGTCGTGGAGACGAGCGGAATCGATCTCGTCTCCCACACGGTGCCCTGCGACGACCCGTCGCACAACCACATCCAGCACTACGCGACGGATCCGCACGCGTGGCTCGATCCGATCGCGATGGTCGAGTGGGTGCGTGCCGTGGGGGCAGCGCTCGGTGCGAGCGAGGATCGGATCGAGGCGCTCGTTTCGGAGTGTCGCTCGATCGACGACGAGTATGCCGCGGCCCTTTCGGTGGTGGATCAGCGTCGGATCGTGACGCACCACAACGCGTACGGTTGGATCGCGAGCCGCTACGAACTCGAGGTTGCCGCGGTGATCCGGCCCAACGAACTCCTCGAGACGACCCCCGGCGAACTGAACGAGGCCGTCGAAGCGGTGCGAGCGCACGGGATCGACGCGGTGTTCATCGAGCCCCAGTTCTCCGGGCGGGCGGCGAATCGCTTGCGAGAACTGACCAGCGTGCGACTGCTCACACTCGATCCGCTCGGGAGCGGTGATTGGCCGGCGACGATGCGCTCCAACCTCGGTTCGCTCGTCGAAGGCCTGTCCGGGGACGCGGTGGATCCGGAGGGGCCCGAAGAGCCGGTACCATCTTCGACGTGAGCCCTCCCCCGGAAACGGAATCATCGCCGGCGATCGTCTTCGACCGCATCGGGTACGCCTATCCGGGCCACCAGCCCGCGGTCGAAGGAATCTCCTTGCGCGTCCAGGCCGGTGAGCGCCTCGCGATCATCGGTCCGAACGGTGGGGGCAAGTCGACGCTGCTCAAACTGCTGCTCGGTGAACTCACACCGCGCTCGGGTTCGATCCGGGTCTTCGGCGTCACACCCGGCGAGGCCCGTTCGCAGCGGGTCATCGGCTACGTGCCGCAGCGCAGCGAAGCGGAGCGATCGTTCCCGGTGAGCGTCCGTCAGGCCGTGTCGATGGGCGCGACCGTTGGGCTGTCGCCATGGCATCGGACGCCACGAGCGATCATCGAATCGGTTGACCAGAGCATCGAGCGTGTCGGCCTGTCGGCGATCGCTGATCGCCCGGTGGGGGCGCTGAGCGGTGGCCAGTTCCAGCGGGTGCTGCTGGCGAGAGCGCTGGCGGTGAAACCGCGGGTTCTGGTTCTCGACGAGCCCACGGTGGGCATCGATGCCGCGGGCCAGGAACAACTGGCACAGGTATTGGACCGACTGCACGCCGACGGCGAGCTCACGATGCTGATCGTCAGCCACGATGTCCGAGCGATCGCCGGACCCCAGCGCGGGGGACCCGACGCGAAGCCGTTCTGCGACCGCGTAGCCTGCCTCCGTCGCACGCTGCACTTTCACGACTCGCCGGAGGGGATCACGCCGCAGGTCCTTGCTCATGTCTTCGAGCACGATCTCTCGGCTGTGTTCGGTCAGGTGCACGTGGAGGCGCACACCGCCGAGGACTGCAACGACCCGGCCCACGCGTCCGGACACACGCACGATCACCACGGCGCGTGCACGGATGAGCACCACGATCGGCTGGGGGGCGCATGAGAACGCTGGATTACCTCTTCGGTCCTGGCGCGACGATGCAACCGGCAGCGCTGGCGGCAGTCGCCGTCGCGCTGCTCTGCGGGCTGCTGTCGCCGGTGGTGGTCCTCAAGCGGATGGCGTTCATCGGGCAGGGCGTATCCCATGCGGCCTTCGGGGGTATCGGTCTGGCGGCGGTGCTCGGTCTGTTTTCCGTGGGGGCGGCCGGTTCGGGCACGCCTCTGGGCGCGATGGGGGTCGTCGGAGCCTTCTGCATCGGTTCGGCCCTGGTCATCGGCTTCCTGAGTTCGAAGAGCGGCGTGAGCGAAGACACGGCGATCGGTGTCCTGCTCGTTGCCTCGATGGCGCTCGGATTTCTCCTGCTACAGGTTCACCGGTCCCGGCCCGGCGGTTCGGCGATCAGCGTGGAGAGCGTGCTGTTCGGCGATGTGGCGACCACGGGGGTGACGCAGGCCGTCGTTGCCTGGGCGGTTCTGCTCGCGAGCGCGGTCGCGCTGTTTATCGCCCGTCGCCCGCTCCTGTTCTGGGCGTTCGACGAGCCGATGGCCGAGTCGTTGGGCGTTCGCACGGGGGCGGTGCGTGCGATGCTCATGGTCGTGCTCGCGATCGCCATCGTGGTCACGATGCAGCTCGCCGGCGTCATCCTGGCCACGGCGATGCTGGTTCTGCCGGGAGCCGCAGCGCTGCAGTTGTCGCGTCGTCTCTCGCGCGTGATCGTTCTGTCGGTGATTCTGGGGCTCGCGGGGGCCGCGATCGGTCTGGTGATCAGTTTCGAGACCGACTGGCAACCGGGGCCGAACATCGCGATGGTGTACATCGCGGTGTTCATCGCGGCCCGGCTGTACCGATCCACCCGGCGTTGAGCTGGCCCCGCGACCCCTGAATTCCCGCACGAGGTTCCGAACCTAAGGCCACTCGTGTCGATAGACAGTCTTGGCGCCCGTCGGACGAGTCCCCGAAGGTCCGATAGTTCTTTCCTGATCACCAGAGAGTAGATGTGACCGAAACGCACGGACGCAGCACCGCCGGCCAACTGCTGAGCATCATCGCGTCCGGCTGGGCGCGGCTCGGGATCACATTCGTGGCCGGGCTGATCATCACGGCGCTGCTGATCAGCGAGTTCGGCCTGATCCGCTTCGGGATGTTCATCTTCATTCTCCAGGTCACGGACCTGACGCTGTACGCGTGCTTCTCGGCGCTCTCCAGATCGATGATCCGCGACTTCTCGGCCTTCAGAGCGCGCGGCGACTCAACGGAGTTCCGACGCGTCTTCTCCTGCGGCGTCGTCATCTCCGTCTCGCTCTTCCTGCTGATTGTCGCGATCGGGTGGCCGTTCCAGGCTCTGGGCGTTCTGGTCCTCGATTACGCCCCGGAACTGCACTCGGATCTACGGTCGACGATTCTCGCGACCGCGGTCGGCGCCGCCTTCTACCTCGGCATCACGCCTTGGCAGGCCATGGTCATCAGCGCGGGGAAGATCCTGCAGCTGAACGCGTTCATGCTGGCCAACCGCCTTTGCGATCTTGTCGCGGTGCTCATCGTGATGCAGTGGGGGATCGCCGAAGGGTTTGTGGCGTTCGTCTGGCTTCGCACGCTGCTACGAGTCGGTGTGCTCACCGCGCTCGCCCTGTACGGACGCTCGCGCAGCCCCGACGCGAGGTTCTCACCGAGATTGGTCAGCGGCAGAGTTATACGCAGCCTCTTCCGCACCGGCGGTTGGGCCATGAGCATCCCGGTCTCGCAGTACTCGTTCTACGAACTCGACCAACTCCTTCTGAACCTGTTCGTCGGCCCCATCTACAACGCGATCTACGGTGTGAGCAACCAGGTTCGTGGGTATGCGCGGCTGGCCGGTTCCTCGATCATCCTCGGAACCGACGCGCTCGCGTCCGACCTGCACGAGCAGGGACGCATCGACACCGTTCGCAACGTGCTCGATGCCACGATCCGCTTCCCGCTCGTGATCACCGGCTGCTGCGCGATCTTGCTCGGTGTGTTCGCTGAACCTGTGCTCACCGTATGGCTCGCCGATTCCATCGCCGAGGGCTCCGCACCCGGCGGGCCGTCGCCGTCAGAACTCATCGAGATCATCGCGACCTTCGCCATCGTGACCCTGATCGGAACCGTCGTAGCCGAGCCCCACTACGCAGCCGCCAGCGTGCTGTACGGCATGGGGCACCTGAGGCGATTCAGCCCGCTCATGTTCGGAGCGGCAATCGCAAAGCCCGTCATCGCGGCGGGGCTGCTCGCATTCGGGTTCGCGCCGATCAGCGCGATCATTGTCACCGTCGTGATCCAGATCCTGCTCTACGGCGTGTACTTCCCGTGGCTGATCGCCGATGTCTCCCGTCGAACCGTCGCGCAGCTGTGGCGGAAGGTCTACTTCCGCCCGGTCGCCTCGCTCGCGATCTTCCTGGGCATCGCCCTGGGCGTGCGCGCTATCGTGAGCATTGATTCCGTCGTGTCGCTGGCGACCGTGCTCGTCGTCACCGGCGCGACCTATGCGCCCCTGGGGTACTTCCTCGCCCTGAACCCGAATGAACGCGAGCGCCTGCTCGGAATGATCGCCGGACGTCTGGGGCGAGGACGACGGCGCAGCGTGCCCGAGACGGTGGCCGGGCAGCCGACGCCGGATCAGTCTCCGGGTCTTGCTTCAATGTCGAGCGAGACGAAGACTCCTCGGTGATCGCTGCCCGGGACGCGGACGGTCGTCCACGAGCGCACTGAAATTCCATGGGAGACGAACGCCCCGTCGATCGACGATCTCGCGAACCAGGGGAGCGAAGCTGGGTACGTGCCGTCCCAGACCCGAACGGGTTTCGCCCGACGCAGGCCGAGGTTCTCGGTGACGAGTCGCGATCGGACGCCGGTCGGAGAACTGTTCAGGTCCCCGGCGACGATCGTCGGTTCAGAACGGGAGTCCATCGGGCCACCGATGCGTTCGAAGTGTTGAGCCAGCCTGGTGAAAGTGTGCTGGCCGTATCCCCAGGTTGCCCGCGTGCGAGGCGAAGGCGCGTGGACCGCAGCGAAGCGGATCCGCTCGCCGCCGAGATCGACATAGCCCGCGCGATAGCCCCAACTGCTGGCCAGACCCGGGGAAGCACCGTTGTCGTTGCTACGCGTCAACGGGTGCTTGCTCAGGACAATGATCTGGCCCGAGGAGTTCGCGTCAGCGCCGTCGCGGTAGGGGTAGCGTTCGAGCAGCGGCGGGTGTGCCGGCAGTGTCCGGATGATCTTCCAACTCGATTCGACGATCACGACGAGGTCGGCGTCTGCACCTTCGATCACCGTGAAAATGGCTTCGTCCCGGTCGTTGCGCGAGTGCACGTTCATCACGAGCACGCTGACTCCGGTTCCCGTGGCCGCCGATCCCGCTGTCGGCGCTCGCTCGGCGCCCAGCATCCACGAGAATCCACCGGCGGTGACGACCGCGAACGCTGCGCACCAGACCCAACGCCCGAACGCGGCCTGCCAGATCGAGACGACGCACCCGACCAGGCATACCTGCGCGAGAAGACTGGCCACGATGTCGAACCTCCAGTCCAAGTGGATCAGTTCGGGCGAGGCCGCGCAGATCGCCAGCGTCGCGAGCAGCACGACCCGCAAAGCGACCGCGCAGATCGTCCAGATCAGACGCCACGCCGAGCGGCGCCGATCCTGCGAAACGACTTGTTCGCGGCTGGCATCAGACATCAGGGGTGTTCTCGCGCGCACGGAACGATCATCGGAGCCCTCTGACCATCTTCTGCGCAAAGAAAGCGGGGCGTTGCCGGTAAGCAGCGCCCCGCTGGAGGAGAGAGAGAGATCTGTGTGTCAACATATGTTTCGTCTGATTCAAGATATCGTCAGGATTCTTGTTTCAAGTAGAAAAATGAGAATTGCGCGTCAGATGCCACCGCAGTGGGGGATTTTTCAGAGGATCTGCCGCAAAAACTGCCTGAAGCCCCCCAACTGCTTGCGGTCGTGGCGAGAGAATCCACCAGATCTGTGGTCAGGAGCGACCCAGACCGAGCTGCTTCACCGCGTCGACGAAGTACCCGTGGACTTGAGGCGGGGCACAGATGATGCCCTTGTTCATTTCAAGGCGAACCCCATGCGAAAACTCAAGAGGGTAGCCATGGATGTCCGTGACCTGAGCCCCGGATTCTCCCGCGATCAGGGCACCGGCGGCGTGATCCCAGATTTTCTCCACGTACGCCCGCCGGGCCGGTAGACGGAGGTAGCCATCGGCCTGCCCGCGAGCGACGACGGCGTACTTCGCCTGGCTGTCGAGGCGAACCGGCTCGCGTGATGAGATGCCGCGCTGCTCGAGCAGTTCGAGGACACGGTCGGTGTCGCTGGCGCTGGAGTGGTCTTTCTCGACCGAGGCGCAGATCGAGATTCCTTCGATCGGCTCGTGATGGAGGCGGGTCATCGTGTGCCCATCGGAGGTCCAGGAGTCCGCGTCGCGGTCGCAGTGGGTTTCCCAGACGCCGTCGCCCCGGATTGACAGATACAGGCTGCCTCGTGGGTCGACAAGGCCCGGGTCGTCGCTCTGATTGAGGGAGAGGTTGGGGCAGCCGAGCGCGCCGATGACCGGACTGTCGTGCTCGATCCAGGCAAGGCTGATGGCGTACTGCTGGCCTCGCAGAAACCCCTTCGTTCCGTCCACTGGGTCGAGCGTCCAGAAGTTGTGCAGGTCGTCGCGCTTCGGCTCGGCGTTGCCCCGGTCGATCGCGTCGAGCATTGCATCCATCGTGGCATCAGGCCAGGCCAGGCGCACGGCGTTGAGTACCGCTTCGGGCAGCGCGGGTGACCCGGCTTCCAGTCGCGAGCGGAGGTCGTCGGCGTCTTCCTCGGCGACCAGGTGCACCGCTCCGAGCGCATCCTCCAGAAGGTGAGCGATCACCGCCTGCGCCGCGTAGTCCGCGACCGTGACCGGGCTCGAGTCATCCTTGAGCACGCTCCGGACGGACTCGCTGGTCCGCTGCACGTGACGGCACACCTCAGCGGCTTCGATGACCGCGTGGCGCGATGCTTCAAGCATCTTCGAATAGTCGGACATGGCTCAGGCCGTCGCTTCGACGCGGAGCATGCCGCGCTCGCGGAGAAACGCGAGGCACTGCTCGACGCATTCTTCGATGTTGTGCTCGGCGGGCTTAAGGTGCAGGTCCGGGTTCTGCGGCGCTTCGTACGGATCGTCGATGCCGGTGAAGCCCTTGATCTCTCCGGCGCGAGCCTTCTTGTAAAGGCCCTTCGGGTCGCGCTGCTCGCAGACTTCGAGCGGCGTGTCGGTGAACACCTCGAAGAACGGCAGGCCGGCCTCTTCGTGCACCTTGCGGGCCGCTTCGCGGTCCGAGGTGTAGGGGCTGATGAAGCTGGCGAGCGTGATCTGGCCGGAGTCGGTGAAGAGTTTGCAGACCTCGCCGATGCGCCTGATGTTCTCGGCACGGTCCTCGGCGGAGAAACCGAGGTTCTTGTTCAGGCCCATGCGGATGTTGTCGCCGTCGAGGCGGTAGCAGGGCGTGCCGGATTGGACGATCACCTGCTCGAGGGCGGACGCGATAACCGACTTTCCGGAGGCGGAGAGCCCGGTGAACCACATCGTGCAGCCGCGGCAGTTCAGGGCCTCCCATCGCTCGTCGCGAGTCAGATTTCCTTCGTGCCAGTGGAGGTTCGTGCCCTTGATCTCGGTCATCGCTCTTCTTCCTTCGCTGCTCGTGGGCACGCGGTTCAGACCGGCCCGGTGAAAGACAAATCCGCCGATCGCGACTGCGATCGGCGGGTCAATCGGAGACCACGAAAGGTAGGCGTCCGACATCAAGGGTGCAAGCGTTGAGGCAGATGTCAGAGGACCGAATCGTGCACCGGTTCGGCGGGCTCATGGCGATCATCCGGATTCGGGATGCTGGGAACGTTCGGAACCCGAGGAGCAGGCATCGTTCCAGCAATGCCGCTCAGCACATCCAGTTGCTCGGTGGCGTTGCCGTGCTGGGTAATCAGTGTCACCCGGGGGCTGTCGTCCGAAACGACCTCGCCCCCCTCGTTGCGGGCGGAGGCTATCCAAGCGACGGCCTGCACACGATCGAGACTCTGGAGCCACGCCCGGACAGACTCGATCGACTCCGAATCGTCGATGCCGCGGAGCCCGACGAGGGCACGGACGCGGGCCTGCAGATCGATCGCTTCGGCGTCTCCGTCGGGGAGCAGGAGTTCGAGGCCCGCGGAGGCGAGAATCGACTCCACCCAGTTCGCACGGGTTTCGGTGCGTTCCGGTTCGCCGGAAGAGAGCTCGCGGACAATGAGTATGCCGCCGCTGCTGCTGCGCTCGACCTCCCGGGTTCCGGTGATGAGCGGACGCAGCGCGGTGCTCGCCGGGTCGAACCACATGGACCGCTGCATGCCGGATCGCTCGCGTCCGCCGATCCAGAGGCCGCCCTCTCGCTCGGCGACCCGAAGGGTCGCGGACCGGTTCGGATCGGCGATGTAAAACGTCGCTTGCGGCAATTCCGCGGGAACACGGTCTATGGTCATGTGCGTGCCGGTCACGCTGTGCGTCGCAACCGCCGGGAGCAGCAGCACGCTCGCGCCGAGCCCGCCGAGCACCAGGAACGCCGCGACGACACCGATCATGACGCCGCGATTCGGATTAGAGCTGAAACGCTGATTTCGCGCAGACCGGCGCTCGCGAGCGCGTTGCTGCGCTGCGCGGACGCGGGCCTGGGCCGCCTTGCGCTGTTCGACGGCGGTCAGGGGCGAGCGACGGCGCGGCGGGACCGGCGTGTTGGCCGCTCGGTGCACCCGGGCCGAGCCGGGGACGGGCGCGGGCTGAGGGGCGCGGGCCGGAACCGGCGCGTTCTCGACGCTGTACCGACCCGTCAACCAGTCCTGCAGTTTGAAACAGACCTTGCCGCGTTTGGTGCGAGTGGCGGGTTCCGGGTCTGCGTTCCGCTCCTGGTCGCGCGAAAAGACCCAGTTCGGCTCGCTGTTGGGTCCGTCGGCCGACGCCACACCGACCGGTGCGGGCTCGGGCTCCGTGTGAAGCGACTCCGGAGCCTTGCCGCCCATCGAAGGCAGGTCCTTGGGCTTGAGCGCGAACGGGTCGTCGGCTTCGATCACCACGCGAAGGTCCGCCAGCATCTCTTCCGCGCTCGAATAGCGCTGGGAGAGTTCGGCCATCGAGCGCCGGATGATCCATCGCAGGGCCTCCGGGCAGCGTTTGGTGAGTTGGCTCAGCCCGCCGTGGGCGGGGAAGGAGTTCTCGATCGCCGAGAACAGCACGGCGCCGGCCCCGTAGATGTCGAACTTCACGCCGTCGACTTCGTTGACCTTCGCGCCGCGCAGAGCCATGCGGACCATCTCCGGGTCGCGGAAGTATTCGGTGCCGTGGGTGGTCAGCGTCATCGCCGAACGCAGCGGTGTGACCAGACCCAGATCGACCAGCGTCGCCGTGTCCCCGGAGACGATGATGTTGTCGGGCTTGATGTCCTTGTGCCACAGCCCGCCGCGATGGTAGACGCTCAGCGTTTCGAGCAGTTCGGCGATCAGCGTCAGGGTGTAGCGCATCCGGCGCGGGTCGAGCCCGCCGGCGCCGCTCTCGGCGTGCAGACGCTGCGTGAGGGCACCCATCGCCTCGCCGGGCACGTACGGCATCACGTAGAAGAATCGTTCGTCGGTGAGTTCGTGCTCGAGCACCAGGCCGAGTTTCTTCGCGGCCTCCAGCGCGCGGCTCTCTCGCACGATCTGGGGCATGCTCGAGCCGTCCTTGAGCGAGAAGCTCTTGATGACAACCTGATCGACATCGGTGATGCCGCGCCGCTCGAAGATCGCCAGCCTTCGCGCGTCGGGCTCGGCGACGAACAGTTTCCCGCCCGAGCCGCCGCCCTTGAGCGAGCCGATGATCGTGTACCCATCGAACTCGCCGGTGCGCTTCGACGGCTTGTCGGAACCCGGAGCCGCGGCCATGGCGTTCGCAACGCGCACCTCGACGCCCTCGGTCAGGCCCGAGAGCAGCAGGAAGCGAGCCGGGTGACCGATGCAGACGCGGTACATCGCGCGGGCAGCGGTCGAGAGTTCGGCACGGAATGCGCGTCCGTAGTGATTGGCGTTGGACCAGCGTGCGATGACGACGTTGAGCACGATCAGCAGCGACAGAGCGATCGCCGCGAAGATCGCCCCGATGATTCGAAAGACATCACCGATTTCGCCGGAGATGAAACGGTAAAAGTGTCGGATGACCAGACCGACCCCGCGAAAGAACACCTTGAAGAACTTGATCGCGAAGAGGATCAGGAACACGCCCAGGACGGCGGCCATGATGCCGCCGACGATCAGGACCAGGATGCCAGCTAATGAAACGCCCATCGAATACTCCTCCGTTCCGGCTCAGGTGAGCCGGTCAACGGAACGCGGGGTCTTGCTCTCCTCGGCGATCTTCCATCTCCTGGCGGTAGATCTCGGCGATCGCTTCGTCGAACAGCGCGTCCTCCGCATTGGTGGGATTCAGGGTCAGTCCGTTTCGCTCCGCCTCGCCGATTTCGTCCTGCGTAAAGGAATAGGTGTAGATCACTTCGCCCAACCGGGCACGGAGCAGGCCCCGGACCTTCGCCAGACGCCGGCTGACGGTCGGTTCGCTGACGCCCAGCGATTCAGCGACCTCTTTCCCGGGCTGTCCGTCGAGACATCGCATCTGGAACACCGCGAAGTCTGAAAACTCGGCCTCTCGCTCCACCAGGCGGATGGCCTTGGTCACTTTGGCGCGGAAGACCCGAGCCTCGTACTCGCCGTCTGGGCTCGTGCCCGCGGCCTCGCTCATCCAGGCCTCTTCCAGCGAGATCCCTCGGTTGCCCTTGCCCCGTTTGAGAGCCATGCGCCGGTCCATCTCGTCGCCCAGCGTGTGCTTCGCGATGGCCAGGAGCCATGTGCTGAAGCGGGCGCCTTTGGCGGGGTCGTAGCGGTCGATGGAGTCCGAAAGCGCCGCCAGCGTCTCCTGAGAGAGGTCGCGCACCGTCTCGTTGCCGATCCGTCCGCGCCCCCACTTGGCGAGTTGGGCCTCCAGAACCGGGCCGAACGTCTCCCAGAGCTCGTACCAGGCGGCGGTATCCCGGGCCCGAAGGCGCGCGACGAAGCCGGTGGTGAGGTTGTTCAGCATGGTTTCCCTGCTCGTAAATAGGTAATTTGTTCCGCGTTCGCGGTTCAGCATCCAGAATACGCCATTTCTTGCGGGTGTCCTGTCTCATTCCTGGCCTTGAGCGACACGCAATGGCCGGGGGAGCCTCGTTGGGGAGCGCCAGGCACGGCTTGCGAAAGTTTTTTGCGGAAGAGCGAAATCGGCTCCGCGAGATCCGGAACAAGGTGGCGGACCGGGTCAATCGGGACCCGCACACCGGAACGAACGCGACGAGCGAATGTGAGCTCGCCGCGAGCAGAGAGAAAGGATCCGTAATGGCCTGCTGCACCAAACCCCTGTTTCGCCTCGCTGTGATCGGCGGTCTTGCCGCGGGAGGCGTCTTCCTTATCTCGCAGACCCCGCGGGGCGGCGCAATGATTTCTCAGGTGAAGAGCAAGATCACCAACACCATCGACTCGGCGATCGACGATCCCATCGCCCTGCGGGCTCAGCTCCGGAATCTGGAACGCCAGTACCCCGAGCGCATCGCCAAGGTTCGCGGCGAACTCGCCGAACTGAACCAGCAGTCGGATCGCCTGGAGCGCGACCGGGCGGTGGCTCTGAAGGTCGTGGAGATGGCGTCGAATGATCTCGATGTCCTCACCGCCCGCCTCGATCAGGCCCGGAATGTCCGACAGGACTCACCGCACGCGGTGATCAACGTTCGCTTCGAAGACCGCACCATGTCGCTTGAAGAGAGTTACAACCGTGCGACCGAGATCCGCAACACGGTGCAGGCCTACACGGTCCGCGCCTCGGAAGCCGAGCGGAGCCTGCAGGTTCTCAATCAGCAGTCCGGTCGCCTCACCGATCTGCTCAACGAGCTCGAGTCGGAGCACACTGCGTTCCAGACGCAGCTCGCCCAGCTCGACGGCCAGATCGAGGTCATCGCTCGCAACGAGAAACTCATCGACATGGTCGAAGAGCGCGAGAAGGCGATCCGCAACCTTGACCGCTTCGAGAGCGTCAGCCTCGACCAGGTCACCGGTCGCATGGCCAAGATCCAGGCCGAGCAGGAAGCCCGTTTGACCAGTCTGCTCTCCGGCGCCGAGCGTCGCAGCTACGAAGACATGGCCGAGCAGGAGCTCAGCCGCGAGCAGTCCGCTCGGGAGATCTTCGAAAGCACGATGAAGCTTCCCTTCGAGCTGCCCCGCGAGACCATCGAAATCGGTGACGACGGCGAGGTCGAGCACGACAGCGACAGCCGCGGTCCGGTGGCTTCCCGCGACACCGTGATTATCGACTGATCGAACCTCTCACTCTCTGGCCGCACTCTCGGGCGGCGCACCTCAGCGGTGCGTCGCCCTTTTCGTGCGCCGCGATCAGTTCGCCGAAGTCCGGCCTGCTCGCTCTTCGATCAGGCGACGCACGGCGTCGAGGCGGAGGCGGTGTTGCTCGCGGTCCGGCTCGATCTCGGTCAGCGCGAGGATGTGGCGTTCGGCCTCTCTGAGTTCACCGGCCTGGATCGATGCAGCCGCGGCTATCTCGCGGTTGGTGGCGTCGAATGGCGCGACGCGCGTGGCCCGTGTGGCGTACTCAAAGGCTTTCTCGCGATTGCCCCGCGCGGTGTGCAGGCGCGCGAGACGAGAGGCGTACGCCGCAGAGTAGTTCTCGCGTGCGTCAAGAAACTCGAGATGCGGAATGGCCCGCCATGGCTCGTCGGAGTCGAGGTAGAGGCGAGCAAGGTTCTGGTGGGGCATGGGGTCCACAGGGCGGGCCGCGGCGTATCGCTCGAGCAGTTCGATGAGCCGCTCGTCGATCACGCCGCCATTGATCGTGATCTGCTCCTGCAGGTAGAGCTCCAGCAGGTCCGGATGGTCCGGGTGGTCGAGCAGCCAGTATTCGACGAGGTCCGGCGTGATGCGGATAAGCCGAGGCTGAAAGTCCGGGCTCGCCGCGCCGCCGGTGACCTTCAGCGCCGCGCCCAATGCGAAGTCGGCGAGCGATTCCGTGATGCCTTCTTCCAGTTCGATGTCCTGCATCGACTCGGCGATCCGCAACTGGCGCAGGCTCGGCTCGCTGACCATGCCCCACGACGAGGCATCGCGGTACGCCCACTCCTGGAAGCGCTCGAAGAACTCCTGCTGGCTGATGCCGAGCACCGCGGTCATCGCGGCGTCCTCGCGTTCGCCGCTCGCATAGGCCTCCATGAGTTGCAGCGGCGCGCTCTCTCCCCACTCGGATGCGATGAACTCGTACATCCAGTGACCCTGCGCGTACGCCTGCGGGCGTGACTGTGTCCGTGTGAACGCGAGGTTGATCTCGCGCATGTCGAACAGCGTGCCGTTGAGCAGGGCCTGCGTGAGCAGCTGCGCTCGCGAGAAGTCACGCGGGGCTTCCTCGCTGTAGACCGCCGCGGCTTCCGTGAACCAGTGGGGGATGCGGTTGCGCGTCTTGCTGAGCGTGATCGTGTGGGCATACTCGTGCCGGAACACGCGCAGCCAGTCGTACTCGCCCATGTTCCGCTTGCCGACGCGCGGCACTTCCATCGCGATCAGAGGGCCCGTCGCCGCGGCGACGGTATGGATCCCGGGCATGCCGACGATCCGCACCGCGAACCACTGATTATCCGGCGCGAGCTCGAGGACCGCTTTGAACTCCGGCTGGTGGTCGTAAATGTCCACAAGGTCGGCGTGAACGGACTCGATTGGCTCGATCATCTCGCGTGCGAGCACCGCGTCCATGCCGGGGCGGAACCGCACGAGGAAGTTGTCGCTCTCGATGGTCTCCCATGTCCGCAGGTCTTCCAGCAGCTTGATGCTGTTCGCGACACGCACGTTGAACGGGTCGAGCTGCTGCGCGCGGCTGAGCGCCTCGTAGGCCTCGGCGTCTCGGGCCGCCTGCACGAGCAGCAGGCCGAGTTCGGTATGCCCGCGTGGATCGTTGGGCTGCATCGCGATCGCGCGGCGCAGGTACTCCGCCGCTTCGGCGTACTGGCGACGCTCGGACAGCGACTCACCGACGCGCAGCAGGGCAAGCGGCGAGCCCGGTGACAGTTGTGCGAAGGCTTCGATTGCTCGCTCGGTGCGCGCCGTGTCGTAACTCATGGCCTCGACGCCCGCGTGCAACGCCGCAACATCGCGGCTGCGCGGGTACCAGGCCCGGGCTCGGGCGAGGAAGGATGCTGCGCGGTCCGGATCGTTCTCGCGCATCCAGCGCCGGGCTCGGATCAGTTCGGCATCCAGCGAGGGCATCGCCCGATCGGGCGCGATCCGCTCGACGTTGAGGTCGAGTCGACGGGCCACCGACGCGGCCCCGTCCACATTCAGGCCGTCGACCTGCGTATAGCCGAGCAGACGCCACGCCTCGGCGACCATCGGATTGATCGCAAGCACCTGCTGCAGGACTTCGATCCCGCTCTCGCGGTTGCCTCTTTCGAGAAGGAGTTCAGCTTCGAGCAGCAGCGCGGGCCAGTACAGACGGTCGATCTGCTGGTGAACCTTGCTGAGCAGCCCGATCATCCGGTTGTACTCCGAGGCCGGCCTGCCGTCGAGCTTGGCCTGCAGGCGCAGCGCCCGCACGCCGGCGACGATGCCCTGCGCATCGGAAACGCGGTCGGCGCGGGCGAGGTCCGCCAGCACCGGCTGAAGCGCTTCGCGCGCCCGATCGAACTCGCCCAATCTCTCAAGCGACTCGGCGAGGAGCACGCGAGCTTCGTTCGAGTCGATACCTTCGAGCAGCTCGATGGCGTTGATCAGTTCACCGCCGCGAACCAGTGATTGGGCCCGCAAAAGCGTGGGGACGCCCTCGCGATCGAACACCGGGTGGGCGTACGCGCCGGTGATCAACGCCGCTCGTGCGAGCGTCTCGGTCGATGCGAGGTCGGCCTCGGTCCACAGGCCGTGGAACACCCGGCGCTCGATCCGTTCCTCTCCCGAGAGATAGGGCAGGTCGATCACGCGAAGCACAGCGGGCAGCGGGTCGGGCGCACCAGCGGGCGGCGCCATATCCGGGTTCAGCGACGGCTGCGCCGATGCGGTCACGCTGACCGTAAACGCCAGGCCGACCGAAGCAAGCAGGCGTCGAACTGGCGTGGCTCGGATCATTGGCCAGCCCCCTCAATCGGCAGGCGATCGATCTGAACCGTGTAGCCATCGTCCGGCTCTGCGACCGTCATCTGCTGATCGGTAACACCCTCGTTCACTCTGACGCCCGCCATGAGCACGATGGCAACATCGACTTCTCTGCCGCGAGAATTCTGCCGGACGGCCCGTGCCATGAGGGGGAGCCAGCGGTTCGACTCGTCCGGCGATCGGAAGTACCAGAGGCGGACAGAGTCGAACCCGTCCTCGTCCTTTGCTCGCGGTGTCAGTTTGAGCTGGACCGCTTCGGTCCGCTCGTCGGCCGCCTCGACCGTCGCGCGATAGCCCCCGAACTCATCGCGTTCGTTCTCGCCGGCGGGCGCGTCGAGCGAGTCCGTCAGTTCGACAAGTTCGACCTCGTACCGCTCAAGGATGTCACTCTTGCGCTGTCCGATCGGGATGGGTAGCGGGCCCTCTCCGAGCCGCAGCGGATCGACCTCTTCGCCGACGCGTGTTATCTCGCGCTTGCGGAAGGTCTTGTCGTCGTCGTTCCGCTCGATAAGCCATCGCCCGTCAAAGGCCCACGACTCGTTCAGTTCGCGCTGAACATCGAGGTCGGCGTAGCGGTCGAAGCGCACGACAAACGATCTCATCCCGGCTCGCTGTGTCTGTCCTTCTGGCGTCCGATCACGGAAGAGCAATTCACCGGACCTGTACTGACGATCACCAAGGGTGCGGTCGATCCGGTCGTAGACGATCTGTGCTCGGAGATCGCGCATGCCGCGATCGGCGGTCTCCAACTCGGTCAGGATCCGATCGACCTCCGGATCCGGGTGCGTCGGTTCGGTCATCGGAGCGTCCGGCAGTTCCGCAGGGGTCGTCGGGGTCTCGGGATTGCCGAGCAGGCCGGCGATCGCGAGGAGCAGGAGGCGTGTGAAGAGCAGGGGGAGCATGTCGGTCCTTCCGTGGTGGTCGCTCGCTCTCAACAATACCCGTCCGTTCGTGGATGGGTGCGTGGAGGCACGCGTGGTGATTCAGCGTCTCGCCGCGTCGGTGGTACCCTAGGGATATGAACGCACGTGCCCGCTCTCTGCATTCCATCGGCATCCTGCTCGCCCTGGCCGCCGGAGCGGTCGGAACGGCCGGCCAGAACTCCCAGGCGCAGGATGAGGCCGAGCCGATCGCCGTTTTCGCGCCGATCGCGGAGAACGCTCTCGAACTGGTCGTGCCGGAGAACGCCGCAGGGCAGGGAGTGATCTACCACGCCCTCCCCGGGCGCGCTGTTCAGGCGACCTTCACCAGCACCATGCCGATCGAGACGTTTAAGGGCGAAACCGATGGTGTCATCGGCTTCGCGGTCGTCGAGCGACCGGAAGAACTGGCTCGGACCCTGTCCGGCGAAAGCGACTCTGGGTCGGTCGAACGCGGCGCACTGCTCGCGGCGGAATTCGCCGTCCCGGTCGATTCGATCCGGACGGGCATCGACATGCGCGACCGTCACCTCCAGACCGAGCAGTGGCTCGACGAGGCACGCCACCCCTACATCCGGTTTCGGCTCGCGTTCTTTGCCGAGCCGGTCGACGCCACACCCGACGGCTCACCGCAAGGCGCACGGACCTTCTCGGGCGCACTCGTCGGCGATATGACGATCAAAGGAGTCACCCGCCCGCTGCGCGTCGAGAACGCCCGCGTCGCCCTGCTCCCCGAGTCCGAGGCTACGCGTCGCGTCTCTCCCGGTGACCTCATGGCGCTGCGCTGTCGGTACACGCTTGCCCTCGCCGACTTCGGCATCCAGAACGCGATCGTCGGGCGCCAGGTCGCTCGCGAGATCGAGGTCGATCAGGTGATCTACCTCTCGACCGTCGGGCCCGGCGAGCAGCATGCCGATCAGTCGGAATCCGGGTCAGACGCGGAGTCGAACGAATCCGGGTCCGACGACTCGTCGAGCGACGCGAGGTAATCACGCAGAATCGCCGCGGCGGCGAGGGCATCGCGGCGCTGCTTCTTCTGCTTGTGCGTCATCCCCGACCGCGCCATCTCCCAGTCTGCCTGCACCGAGGTCAGGCGTTCGTCCTGATAGCGCACCGGCAGATCGATGCGCTGGGTGAGTCGCTCCACGAAGGCGCGGACGAGCTTTGCCCGGGGCCCCTCCGAGCCGTCCATGTTGAACGGCATGCCAACGACGAGCTCCTCCGGCTCATGGTCTCGGATCGCCTGACAGAGCCCGTCGAGCAGCGAATCGCCGCGATTCAACGGCAGTTCGATCACACCGGCGGCGCTCACGATCCCGGACTCGTCATCGCCGGTCGCAAGGCCCGTGCGACGGTCGCCGAGATCGATCGCGAGGTAGCGCATGGTCCGGCGATCAGTGGGCGCTGATGATCCCGCTGCTGTGCTCGGGCACCGGCGACTCGGATCGCGCGATCGAGCCGCTCGGCGCGGTCTGCACCGCGTGACCGGGGATCGGGCTGAAGCGAGAGCCCGCGAGCGGGATGCGCTTGTTGACGTTCGCCACCGGGAGCTTGGGGAAGAGAACCATGCCCGCACCGGTCAGCACGAGGTTGACGAGGATGAAGACGACGACCGAATCGATCCGCAGGAACTTGACCGTCGCGACGGCCACGAGCAGTGCGATCGAAAGCGGGATCATGGCGTTCCAGCAGAGCTTCATCATCTGGTCGTAGCGCAGCCGCGGGATGGTCCAGCGGATGAACATCGCCAGCACGATCATGAAGATGACCTTGCCGAAGAACACGGTGAATTTCAACAGCGCTGCCAGCAGGCCGGTGTCTTCCGGCTGAAGGCCGGGGACGAACGGCAGGTGGTACCCGCCGAGGAACAGCAGCACGAAGAACGCAGAGCCCGTGATCAGGTGGGCGTACTCGGCCAGGAAGAAGAGGGCGAAGCGCATCGAGGAGTACTCGGTGTGCCAGCCGCCGACGAGTTCCTGCTCGCATTCGGCGTTGTCGAACGGTGCCCGGTTCCCCTCCGCGAGTGTGCAGGCGTAGAACAGCAGCGCCGCGAGCGGGTGCGCAACGATGAACCACACGCCGCTCCCGGCCACCTGCGCCTCGACGATCGCGTTCGGGCCGACGGTGCCGGCGGTCAGGACAACCACGAGGATGCACAGGCCCATCGGGATCTCGTAGGAGATCATGCCCGCGGATGCGCGCAGGCCGCCGAGGAACGAGTACTTGTTGTTGGAGGCCCAGCCGCCGAG
>Ga0070727_10002156_pt1 | contig 19376 bp, 16 predicted proteins | sample tdAd472_FD_66722 | JGI IMG/M metagenome (GOLD analysis project Ga0070727, IMG submission 66722) | Marine sediment microbial communities from the Atlantic coast under amendment with organic carbon and nitrate - tdAd47.2 | ecosystem: Environmental > Aquatic > Marine > Coastal > Sediment | place...
GGTATCGCTTCGCGCAGATCTTCATCGATCGGGACACCGCCACTGATCGGTATATAAGTGTCAGGCAGAATCTCGAGCGTAACCCGCGTCATCGTCTCGAACCTCGTTTCGTCGATGAGCAACGCGATTTCCGAGACGTAGCCAATGCGGACACCGTTTAAAACCACGTTCGAACCCACGCGCAGGCCTTTCGTCTGCTCCTCGAAATAGGCGACGTAGTTGTAACGTTTGGAGAACAACTCCGCCCCGCCGAACAATGCAACTCCCACGGCGAGCAAAGCGACGGCACCGACGACGAATCCGCCGATCATCACCGGATTTGATTTTTTACTCATGCCGCGTTTACCTCCGCCACACCCCGTCGCAGGAAATTCCTGACAACTTCGTTCGGATGATGATCCCGCATCTCACACGGGTTACCAGTTGCCAGTTGAGTTTTGGTGTCCGGATCCAGAAACACCGAATTGTTGCCTATCGCAAAAATACTGGCGAGCTCATGCGTAACGACGACAACTGTCGTGCCGAGGCTGTCCCGAAGCTCGAGAATCAGATCATCAAGCAGTTTCGCACTGATGGGGTCGAGGCCCGCGGACGGCTCGTCGAAAAACAGTATGTCCGGGTCCAGCGCCATCGCCCTTGCAAGCCCTGCCCGCTTTTTCATGCCGCCTGAGATTTCGTTCGGGTAGTAGTCCTCGAAACCGGCGAGTCCGACGAGCATCAGCTTGTATGCTGCCACCTCCCGTATTTCGGCATCGCTCAGCGATGTGTATTGCTTCAGAGCCAGGCCGATGTTCTCGGCGAGCGTCATTGAACTCCACAGCGCCCCGGACTGGAACAGCGTGCCGAACTTGCGCTTCATATTGTCGCGATCCTTCGCGCTCGACACCCAGAAAGGCACGCCGTCGTAATAAATGTCCCCGGTTGACGGCTCTTTCAGACCTATCATCGTCTTCAGCAACGTGCTCTTGCCGCAACCGGACCCCCCCATGATGATGAAAATATCGCCGCGATTTACGGTGAAATTGAGATCACGTTGTACTACGAAGTCGCCGTAGGCGATCGTGATGTTTTCCGCAACGATTTGAGCGTCATTAGTCTGCACGTCAAATCCCGAGGTTGATGTATATCACGGTCAGGACGGCCGCGCTGACAACGATCAGTACGATACCCATGACGACGGCTCGGGTTGTGCTCTGACCGACGGCCATGGCGCTGTTGCCGCAGGCCATGCCTTGCTGGCAGCCCGCTATCGCCACGAGGCTGCCGTAGACGATGCTCTTGAAGAGCCCGCCAAGGAGACTGTTGAGGCCGACCGAGTTGACGGTCTGTGTGGTGTATTGCACGAGGCTCGCGTCGAGCATCGCGAGGCCGACAGCCGCGCCGCCGAGAATACCCATCAGGCTCCCGTACATCGTCAGCAACGGCATCATAACGACCAGCGCCAGCACACGCGGCGTGACGAGAAAATCGATCGGATGCATGCCGAGGGTCGTCAGGGCATCGACTTCCTCGTTGACCTTCATCGTTCCAATCTGCGCCGCGTAGGCGGCCCCGGTACGACCGGCCATAATGATGGCCGTCATGATTGGTGCCATCTCCCGCACCATGGCGACCGCGACGAGATCGGCGGTATAGATACCGGCACCGAAGTTGTTGAGTTGCATGACGCCCACAAACGCGAAAATCATGCCGATCAGGAAGCTGATCAGGCTGACGATCGGCAATGCCTCGGCACCGGCTTCCTGGATGTGCTGCGTGAGATCCGAGCGAAGATACGTTGCCTTGCCGCGAAAAAGGCGCCCGAACGACAGCACGAGCTCGCCCACGAACCCCAGCAGGTCGCGGCTCCGCTCGACCACACGCAGTATCTTTTCACCGACGACCTCGAGGAAGCCCTGGTCTTTCCTCAGGCGCCGTGCGCCCTCTCGCTCCTTAACGGCAAACGCCAGGGCGACGAGCTGACGTGCACCGTCGGGAAGACCACCATCGTCCAACAACACATCGTTCGCTTCGGCACCGCGCCGAATCGCGACCAGCGCGGCGACCAGACCGGTATCCCAGTCGCCGAGCGCAGTGGCATCAAAGCGAATTGCGGCAGGCCTCAGGGTAGCGGAAAGCTTCGCGAGTACCGGGTCAACGTTGGGCAAAGCGCTGCCCAGCATCCAGTCGCCGGACAAGGTAATTGCCAGCGAGTCGTCAGTCGTGTCGTTGCAGGTGAGTGCTGCGTCCATACCTCGGCCCAAACGGAAGCACGGCCATTCTAACCGTTACTCCCCGTTCGACCGAGGCAAATTCGTTGCCGCTATGGCGGTGTGTCAGTGCGTGCGGCGGTTCCGAAGCGACACCAGAACCAGCAGCGCAATCAGGACGGCCAGCAATACCGCAGCTGGCAGGTGGTGCAGCGACGTAAGCTGGTGAGCAAAATCGCTCATATAGCCTGCGTCAGGCGCGTGAGCGAAGGCCGACCCGGCCCCCGTGAGAATCAGCGCAGCAGAAAGGAATCGCATCTCATGCCTCCTAATAGGAATGCGCCTGTTCCCGGCGCCTGAACTAAAGATAGACACGCAATCGCCCTACAGGAATAGGCGTAATTACGTACAGTGTTGCGCCGGAGCCAGCAACTAAGATCAGGGTGAAACTATTGAATGCCACACGCACGCGGTATGGGGGTTAATCCATGTGCCTCGCCGTCCCAATGAAAATAACGACGATCGACGGCTTCCAGTGTACCTGTGAGGCCCGCGGTATCGAGCGTGAAGTGAGCCTGTTCATGTTGCAGGACGAGCACCTCGAACCCGGCGATAACATCCTCGTGCACGTCGGCTATGCGATCCAGAAGGTGTCCGACGAAGAAGCGGCCGAATCGTGGGCCCTGTTCGACGAAATTTTGGCAGCCGATGGCTGAGATTGTGAACTCAGGAGCGGAAGGATGTGCGACACATGCGGCTGTAATGTCACCCCGGGGAACGAGCATCTCATAGAGAAGCACGGCCATCTCCACACTACGTCTTCGGGCAAGGAGTCCGTCGAGGTCCTGAAGGGACTGCTCGACGCAAACGATCACCAGGCCCTGCACAACCGCGAGCATTTCGCTCGTCACGGCGTGCTGGCCGTCAACCTGATGTCGTCGCCGGGTGCCGGCAAAACTTCTTTGCTGGAGGCAACCATCGACGCGCTCGATGGCAGCATCAGGATCGCCGTCATCGAAGGCGATCTGGAGACCGAAAACGACGCCGTACGCATTCGTGAGAAAGGCGTGCCCGCGATTCAGATCAGTACCGGCAGCGCCTGTCACCTCGACGCACACATGGTGCATTCGGCATTGCACGACCTGAATCTCGACGATATCGACGTCGTATTCATAGAGAACGTCGGTAACCTCGTCTGCCCGGCGAGTTTCGATCTCGGCCAGCACTTCAACGTAACGCTGCTGTCGACACCGGAGGGTGACGACAAGCCGGCGAAGTACCCCGTGATGTTCCGAGCAGCCGACCTGGTTCTGATTACCAAGTCCGACCTGCTCGAAGTGCTGGGTGATTTCGATCCGGCCCGCGCCGAAACCTGTTTGCGCAATCTTGCCAACACGGCGCCGCTGTACGAATTGTCGTCACGCGACGGCACCGGCATCGACTCCTGGCTGAACTGGCTCGGCACGGCCCGGAGCAAAGCTGCGTGATCCACTCGGCCAAATACTGGCTTGATGCACTGCAAGGCCTTGGTATCGAGGAGCCCGTACGCATCATGAATGTCTGCGGCGGACACGAACGATCCATCTCGGTCGCTGGTTTAAGAACTGCGATCCCCGAAAATATCGAACTCGTCCCGGGTCCCGGTTGCCCCGTATGCATATGCCCCGAAGAGGACGTCTTCGAAGCAATTCAACTGGCGCTCAACGAAGACGTAACGCTCGTCGCATTCGGCGACATGCTGCGCGTGCCCGTGAACGTACCGAAACGCGAGCCACGATCGCTCGAGCAGGCACGCGCCGCGGGGGCCGACATCCGGCCGATTGCATCACCGACCGAAGCCGTACGAATCGCAAACGAAAATCCGTCACGCAATGTAGTGTTCTTTGCGGCGGGATTCGAAACGACGACAGCGCCGGTTGCGGCGATGCTCGCCGAGGGCGCACCCGAAAACCTGCTGGTGCTGTTATCCGGCCGCCTGACCTGGCCCGCGGTTGCCATGCTGCTCGATTCCGGCACGCCCGGTTTCAATGCGCTGATCGCACCCGGCCACGTATCGACCATCATGGGCCCCGAGGAATGGGAGTTTGTCGTCGATCAGCACGGCATTCCGGCCGCGGTCGCCGGTTTCCGGCCGGACACCTTGCTCGCCGCGATGTATTCGGTGCTTCGGCAACGGGCCGAAGGCCGCGTGTTCCTCGACAACTGCTATCCCGAAGTCGTAAGGCCGGGCGGCAACCGGGAAGCGCGTCGCCACCTCGCGGAGGTCATGGACGTCGTCGATGCCAATTGGCGCGGCATCGGCATCATCCCGAAATCCGGTTACGCGCTGTGCGAGGCCTATGCCGCGCACGACGCGCGCCAGGTCTACCGCTCGTATGCCGACGACTCGCGCAAACGCGTCGGCGAGATGCCGCCGGGCTGCGACTGCGCCAACGTCGTACTCGGCAAGCTGTACCCGAACCAGTGCCGCCTGTACGGCCTCGCTTGCACACCGCGCAAGCCGATCGGTCCCTGCATGGTCTCCGATGAAGGTGCCTGCCGCATCTGGTGGTCAGCGGGTTATCGCGACAACGAGTGGGAAGGCAACAAGAAGAGGCAATCCGTTGGCTGAGCCTGCCGTATATGGACCGGACCACGGACTGCACCATGGACCCGAAAGCGTGCGTATTACGCTCGCAGGTCATGTTCAGGGTGTGGGTTTCCGTCCGTTCGTCTACCGGCTGGCCATCGACCACGGCATCGTTGGCCAGGTTCAAAACTGTCTCGGCGAGGTAGACGTCGTCGCCAGTGGCACACACGAAGTCCTGCACCGTTTCGAGAATGACCTGATCGCCAAGGCGCCGCCTTTGGCGCGGCCGTCGATTACGCGTATCCAGCACCTCAAGCCGCGTCATGACACGGAATTTCGCATCGCGGCGAGTTCGTCCGCTGCCGATGCCCGCATCTTCGTGCCGCCTGACTATTTCCTGTGCGACGACTGCCGCGAGGAACTCCTTGATCCGGGCAACCGGCGCTACCGGTACCCATTCATCAACTGCACACAGTGTGGCCCGCGCTACACCCTCATCGAGTCACTGCCGTACGACCGGCCCAACACGAGCATGGCGGCATTCCCGCTGTGTGCGGACTGCGAACGCGAGTACCTGGACCCCCTCGACCGGCGCTTCCACGCCGAGCCCGTGGCGTGTCCCGAGTGCGGGCCGCAACTGAGCTTCGAGGGACCCGGCGCAGAGACCACCGACCGAGGAGACGCCGCACTGCACGCGGCAATCAACGCACTCGCCGATGGACAGATTATTGCCGTCAAAGGCATCGGCGGATATCACCTGATGTGCGACGCGCACAACCATGACGCCGTCGCCAGCCTGCGCTCACGCAAGCACCGGCCCGACAAGCCGCTCGCCGTGATGTTCCCAACCAGCGGGCGGGACGGACTCGACGTCGTGCGCCGTTACGCACGCGTCCAGGATTCCGAGGCTGAAATGCTCGCGAGCCCGGTGCGGCCGATCGTGCTCGTCACACGGCGGCCGACCTGTTCGCTTGCCGAGAATGTCGCGCCCGGGCTTGCGGAAATCGGCGCATTCCTGCCCTACAGCCCGCTGCATCAACTGCTGCTCGGGGAATTCGGCAAACCCGTTGTCGCCACATCCGGCAATATCAGCGGCGAACCCGTACTCACAAGAAACGAGGACGCATCGCGACGCCTCGCGCACGTCAGCGACGCGTTCCTGCACCATGACCGACCCATCGTCCGGCCGGCCGACGACCCCGTATTCCGGCGCATCGACGAGCGCATGCGGCCATTACGGATCGGTCGCGGCTGTGCACCGAAAGAATTGACCTTGCCGTGGCGGCAGGAGCGGCCGTTGCTCGCCGTCGGTGGCCACATGAAAGGCGCCCTGGCGTTGAACTGGGACGATCGCATTGTCGTCTCGCCACATATCGGCGAGATGGACAGCCCGCGGAGCCTTGCGGTCTTCGAACAGGTTGCCCGTGACCTGCAGGACCTCTACGGCGTCAAGGCCGAAGGCATCGTTTGCGATGCGCATCCGGGTTACACAACACACCAATGGGCACGACGCCAGAACGCTCTGCCTGTTCAGACCGTCTGGCATCACGAGGCTCATGCGAGCGCCGTTGCGGCCGAATTCGCGCTACCCGGGCAGTGGCTCATGTTCGCGTGGGATGGCGTCGGCCTCGGCGAGGACGGCACTTTATGGGGCGGCGAAGCATTGCTCGGCACAGCCGGTGACTGGCAGCGCGTCTGCAGCCTGCGGCCGTTCCGCCTGCCCGGCGGCGAGCGCGCGGGCCGGGAACCCTGGCGCAGCGCCGCAGCCTTGCACTGGGAGTGCGGCCGGCAATGGGACGAATGCCCTGACGAAGGCGGACTTGCGGAAGCGGCCTGGCGCCATGAGCTGAATGCTCCGGTCACGAGCGCCGCCGGCAGGCTGTTTGATGCCGCCGCTGCGCTGATCTGCGGGTTGACTCGTACGAGCTTCGAGGCGCAGGGACCGATGCAACTCGAGGCCCTGAGCCGGCAGCCCCGGCATCCGGTTTACCTGCCGCTCGGGCGCGGCGCCGACAACGTCCTGCAGAGCGACTGGGAGCCGTTGCTCGACGTTATCGCGAACCAGGATCGCAATCCGGCCGAACGCGCCGAGATTTTTCATGCGACTCTCGCGCAGCTCATCGTGCAGCAGGCCTGCCGTATCCGGCACCAGCACGACATTGACAAGGTCGGGCTATGTGGCGGCGTATTTCAGAACCGCGTGCTGACCGAGCAAGCGACCGATGCGCTGCAGCGCCGCGGTTTCACAGTCTACTTGCCCGAGCAGCTGCCTGTTAACGATGCGGCATTGTGCTACGGCCAGGCAGCGCACATCGCCGCCGCGGCTACCCGGAAACAATAATGGAAGACGACCGCATCTCGCTGGCACACGGCAATGGCGGCCGTTTCATGCGCGAACTCATCGAAGAGGTATTCGCGCGCCACCTGGGAGCCGAGACACTCGACATTCAGGCCGATGCAGCACATATCCCATTGAACGGTGGTGACGTACTCATCACGACCGACGGCTTCACCGTCCAGCCACTCGAGTTCCCGGGCGGCGACATCGGCTCACTCGCCGTGCATGGCACGACGAACGATCTCGCCGTTGCCGGCGCCAAGCCGTTGTATCTGACACTAAACGCTTTTATCGAAGAAGGCTTCGAGATCGAGCGCCTCGACCGCATTGTCGCCAGCCTCGCGAAGGCAGCGCGCGACTGCGGCGTCCAAATATGCGCCGGTGACACCAAGGTGCTGCGACGCGGAGAAGGTGGTGGCCTGTACCTGGCGACGACCGGCGTCGGCGAGCGTTTGCCGGGCGTGATCCCGTCGCTGGCTCGCATACAAGACGGCGACATCATTCTCGTCAGCGGGCCAGTCGGCGACCACGGTACCGCCGTAATGCTGGCCCGCGAGGAATTCGGTTTGCGCGGCGATCTCGTTTCGGACGCGGGACCGGTCATGGCGCTGACCGAGACGCTGCTGCATTTCGACGGCCTGCGCTTCATGCGCGACCCGACCCGTGGCGGTATCGCCTCGATTGCTCACGAGATACATCGGGCGACGGGTTTCGGCGTGCGCTTCGAACCGACAATTCCGGTTCGCGATCCCGTGCAGTCCGTGTGCGACATGCTCGGCTACGACCCTTATTACCTCGCTTGCGAAGGCCGGGTCGTCGCAGTTATCGCCCCGGACCAGGTCGACGACGCGCTTGCGGCCTGGCATGAACTTCCCGAAGGTCGCGACGCTGTCCGGATCGGCCGTATCGTGGCTGGTGAAACCCGCGTCATTCTTGAAACTGCTCTCGGCGGGGAACGCTTCCTCGAAGAACTCGAGGACGATCCGCTACCGCGCATCTGCTAGGTGCCGCCTGCAGTTTTTCCAGCCTGCCCAGGAACGACTCCGCGGAGTCGCGCTGTAAGTCGTTGATTCCGATTTCCCGGCCTTCATCATAGGTATCCTCGGCGCGGTAACCACATTCCGGCACCGTGATGCCGTCGGGACGCTTGAAGATCCGACGGTCACGATAGTCCTTGTCGATGCTGTAACCGCCCTCGTGCACAAGCCGGTGGTGGCGCGAACAGAGCAACACCAGGTTGTCGAGACTCGTCTCGCCACCAGCTGACCAGTGTTGGACGTGGTGCGCATCGACGAAGCGCGTGTCGTGACAGCCCGGAAATGTACAACCCCGGTCGCGGGCACTGAGTGCGCGTTTTATGGCCGCTGGCACAATGCGGGTTTTACGGCCCACGCTCAGAGGCTCACCAGCCTCGGTCTCCATAATGACGACGGCATCCGTATCGCAGCCGAGGCGACGCACGGTCTCGATCGGCAACCCCGAGCGGCCATTACCGCTTACCAATGCTGACTGTTCGACGTGTACGTTCACGAGGTAGTTCTCCGAGGTTGTTGTCGGAGATTCACTGTCACCCCGGAGATAGGACTTCGCCATGTTGACCAGGGCATCGGCCTGCCGCGCCGACCAGGACTCGCCGGCGAACTCGGGGGCCGGATTGTCGTCACGGGCTTTGTCGAGTGCCTGGTCGATGAGCTCGCCGGCCTCGAGCGGCAACTCGACGGTAAATGAAACAGTGCCGCGCCCTGCGTTGCGGCGGATTGCGAGAAAGCGCGAGGCATAGGCACGATTAGCCTCGATCACAGAATCCACCATGCCACACCGTAACTCGCGACAGCGTTCCTCGACCCTGGCTGCCGTGGTTTTCAGCGCGAAGTTCACAAGCACTTCTTGATTGTCGCGATTGGCGACGCGGACGAGCGCGCGGACCTTGGAATACGACAGCTCCCCGTCGCGGAAGGCCGCGGCCACCGCCGGCAGGGTCTTCAACGCATGCGACACGCGTACTTTTTCCCTTGCGGCGCCAACGCTCAGGTCACAACGCCAGTGCAGCCAGTCGGCGCAGTGCTCGAAACCCCACTTGAGCCAGCCTGCGCGCTCGTCAAACTCGCGAATGAGCACGAGCAGTTCGTAGGTGGAGGCATTGATGCGGGTTGAAAGATCGACGATGGCTCGGTCCAGGTCGTCGATGGCGAGGAAGCGATCGGCGGGGGAAATTGCGGGCTTCATGGTATGTCCCTGTTTGTCACACAATACTGTGATTTTATACAGCTATCCGCCGAATAACTGGCTGAAAATCAGGGCTTTATGTTCAGATTTGGAATCGGTGGCAGGAGCTAATCAATGTCGTCGAGCTCCAGGCTCTGCAGCACCATCTCGTCGCCACTTACGAGGTTCGTCCGATAATCGCCGCAGTGAGCACAGAGCAGCCGGTTCGCCGTGGCATCGGATTCCTTGCCACACTGGCTACAGCTAACGACAATCCCCGCAACCTCGATTTCGAGTTCGGCGTTCTCGGCAACCGTGCCCGCCGCGGCCAGCGGATAGGCGTTCTGTAACAAGTCCGGCTCGACGCCCGACAGTGGCCCGACCTTGACGATGATACGAGTTACCGACCCCGCGCCATTCTCTCGGGCGACACGCTTCACTTCCTCGATCAGCGACAGACAGACGGACAGTTCATGCATCCACCGATTGTAAGCGTTGCCTGTACGCCTGTCTCAGAACGTCAGGCTGAAGGTCGCTCCGTCGCCTTTGTTCCGGCTCAATCGTATGAAGCCTCCATGCGCGATCATCACCTGCCGTGCAAGCGCAAGGCCGACGCCAGACCCTCCCTCCCGCGTTGTGAAGAAGGGTACGAAAATTTTCGTTGCGATGTCCTCGGGCACGCCCGGTCCGTTATCGACGATTTCGACGACCGTGTTGCCACGCCGGTTCAGGCGCCCCCGCAATTCTATGGTGGGCGACTCCTGGTCCCTGGTTGCCTGCCAGGCGTTACGCAACAGGTTCAGCAGTACCGGCTCGAGCAGATCCCGGTCCGCGTAGACATACAGACCGCTCGGCTCCACCTGTGAAGTCAGCGATACGCGATCGTCCTGCCATTCCGCCGCCGCCAACCTTGTGACCGAATCAAACAGATCAGTGAGAGGCATGCGCTTTTTTTCGGGCGGCGCGAGGCGCGTTATTTGCCGATAGCTGTCGATGAACTGCATCAGGCTGTCCGATCGTCTGGCCACCGTCGCTACGGCGTGTTGCACGTCTCCAAGATCCTCGGCGAATGGCGAATCGGGGCCAGTATCGCGGATGATGTCATCGACGAGATCCGACGCCGTGCGCGCAAGCGACGTTACAGGCGTGATCGAGTTCATGATTTCGTGCGTCAGCACTCGCACGAGATCCTGCCAGGCCTCCGCCTGCGTCGCATCGAGCTCCGACTGAATGTCCTGCAGCGAAATCAGCCGCTCGCGATCGCCCGCTATGACGATCTCGGTCGCGGCCAGGGTCAGGTGATACTCGACACCATCCACCGTAAAGGTCACAAGCTCGCGTACGCTCGGGACCGCTTCGTCGACGGCGCGGGCAAAGCTTGCCCCGAACTGACGCAGATCGTTGACGCGTGTCACGTGAGCCGCGCCGAACAGACGCCGGGCAGCGTTGTTCTGCAGCGTTATCGAATCGTCGGCGTGCACCGTGAGCAATGGCACCGGAATGTGCTCGACGAGCGCCTTCAGTTGGCGCAGCTCGAACTCCTGCCCTGTGCGGCGTGTCCGCAACTGCGCAATGATCTCGGTGAACGTGCGGCCCAGGCTTCCGAACCCGGAACCTGCTTGCTCGAAATCGAAACGCTGCGAGTAGTCGGCGAAGCGCACGGCATCGAGGAATCTCGCGACTTCCCGGTTGGTGCGGCTGACGAAGCGCCATAGACCGGCAATGAGTATCGCCAGGACGATTGACGCCAGCAGAGTCGCGCTGTGGTAACCATCCTGCAACAGGAGCCACACGACCAGCGCCATCGCAAGCCCGACCAGTGACAGCCGGACGATCAGCATCACGACGAAGCGGCGAGAAGCGGTCTCAACGATGCTCATGAGGCGCTTTTCTAGATTCCATGTTTCTCCATGCGGCGGTAAAGCGAGGCACGCGTCAGGCCGAGTTCGGAAGCGGCCCGGGAAATATTGAAGCCGTGCTTGAGAAGCGCTTTTTCGATCGCGTCCTTTTCCATCTCGTCGAGATTGAGGATCGTTGGAATCGCCGACGGTGCCGGGGGTGGCGACTGGCCACCCGGGTAATCGAGCTGCAGGTCCGACGGCTCGAGCACCTTGCCGTTGGTCAGTATCACGGCACGCTCGACGGCATGACGCAATGCGCGGACATTGCCGGGCCAGTCGTAGCCGAGCAAAGCCTCCTCGGCGGGAACCGAAAACGTCCGCGCGGCCTTGCCGTATTTCTTCGCGTAAGTCGCGGCGAAGTGCCTCGCGATCGGCAAGATGTCGTCCCTGCGCTCACGTAGCGGTGGAATCGTTATCTCCACTGTATTCAGGCGAAACAACAGGTCGGGCCGAAACAAATCGGCATCGCGCAAGTGCTCAATGGGCGTGTTGGTGGCTGCGATCACCCGCACGTCGAAACTCTGTGCCGCATCGGCACCGACAGGCGTCACCTGACGTTGTTCGAGTGCGCTCAGGAGTTTTGCCTGCAGGCGCAGCGGCAGGTTACCGATCTCGTCGAGGAACAACGTGCCGCCATCCGCGGCCTGAAAGCGACCGAGCCGGTCTTCGTTCGCGCCCGTGAACGCCCCCTTGCGGTGACCAAACAACTCGGACTCGAACAGGCTCTCGCTGATCGATCCCATGTCTACAGCCAGAAAGACCTGCTGCGCCCGTGTCGACTGCGCATGCAATTCACGGGCTATGAGTTCCTTGCCAGTGCCGTTTTCGCCGAGGATCAGCATGTTGGCATCGGTCGGGGCCGCGCGTTCGATCAGCGAAAAGATCTCTTGCATCGCGGCCGATTCGGAGATGATCTGCTGGCCAGTGCTTGCAGTCGCTTCCCGGAGAATGCGATTGGCATTTCGGAGCGAGGCCGCTTCGGCGCGACTGCGGCGCAATTCCACGGCCGTCGAAACGGTCGCGACGACTTTTTCGTTTTGCCAGGGTTTGGACACGAAATCGGTGGCGCCACACTTCATGGCCTCGACGGCTGTGTCGACGCTGCCATGCGCCGTGATCATGACGACCACGGCGTCGGGATCGATCTCCAGGATTCGGCCGAGCCAGGCGAGACCCTGCTCGCCCGAGGACTCGCCCGGGCCGAAGTTCATATCGAGCAGCACCGCATCGAAGGTGTGGCGCTCCATCAGGTCGGGGATACGATCCGGCCGGCGGCAGGTGATCACCTCGGCGAAGCGACGCCGCAGCAGCAGGCGTGCCGCCGTCAGTACGTCATCGTCGTCATCGACGATCAGTATCGTGCCCGTGTCGCTCATCGTGCGGCCCTCAGAACTGTCCGAAATCGTACACCTTGTGTACATTTTCGTACAGTCGGTAGCGCGTCCCGACACGATTCGAACGCGTGCCAGCCTTATAAATCAAGTACTTAATAACTTGGCACGGCTATTGCTATGTAACAGGGTAAGAGTCGCACGCGGACACAACGGGAAGAGCAGTGAACAAGATCTCAAGCCTCACACAAAACCGGCAAGACGGCGGCGCATCGATTTCCGGCCAGAGCATGGACCGGCGCATCGAAAAGAAGACACCGCTGGGACGCAAGCTCATGTACGGCGGAGCAGCAGTACTGGCGCTGTTGTTCGCCTGGTGGCTGATCAGCGCGTTGCTGGCCGGTCGCAGTCTCAGTGTCAATTCCGAGCGCATCGTGGTTTCGGACGTCACCGTCGGCACCTTCGAGGACTTCATACCGCTGCGCGGGCGCCTCGTGCCGAGAAGCACCGTGTATCTCGACGCCGTAGAAGGCGGCCGGGTCGACCGCGTCCTGGTCGAGGACGGCACGGTTGTCGCAGCAGGCGATCCCATCGTCGTGCTATCGAACACGAACCTGCAGCTCGAGGTACTGGGCCGCGAGGCCGCTGTTACCGAGCAACTCAACTTCATGCGTACACTCGAGCTGCAACTCGAACAGAACCGGCTTTCGCACAAGCGCAATCTCGTCGAGATCGATTACCAGATCGTTCGCTTGACGCGCAGCATCGACAGGCAGCAGGAACTCGCTGCCAAAGACCTCGTGTCGCAATCGACGATCGACGAATTGCAGGACGAATTGCACTACTACCGGAACCGTCGTGATGTCACGCTGGAGAGCCAGGCAACTGACGCACGCCTGCAGGAGGCGCAGCTCGGGCAACTACGGACGGCTGGCAGCCAGCTGCAGACGAGCCTCGCATTGGCGCGCAAGAATCTCGACGACCTGAACGTACGCGCGCCGGTCGCCGGCAAACTGTCCGGCTTCGACGTCGAGGTCGGCGAGTCAATCGTGCGCGGTGGCCGCCTGGGACAGATCGACGACCCCGATACTTACAAACTCAACGTCCAGATTGACGAGTACTATCTCGGCCGCGTCGATATCGGGCAGACCGCCGTGGCAACGCACAACGGCCGTGATCTTCCGCTTCAGATCGCGAAGATCTATCCGCAGGTCAACGAAGGCCAGTTCGAAGTCGACATGATGTTCGCTGAGGAGCCTGTCGGCTTGCGTCGCGGCCAGACATTGCAACTGCGCCTCACGCTTGGCGACAACGCGGACGCAACTTTAATCCCGAACGGCACGTTCTACCAGGATACAGGCGGCAACTGGGTGTTCGTCGTATCGCCGAACGGCGCGGAGGCCGTCAAGCGCACGGTGCGCCTTGGGCGCCGCAACACGGATTTCATCGAGGTACTCGACGGGCTCGAGCCCGGTGAGCAGGTCATTACATCGCCATACACGAGCTTCGCCGCTATGGATCGGCTCGTGCTCGATGGCGACTGATTCATTCGAATGCACATTCCTAAAAAGGGGATAGAAATGCTGAAGCTTCACAATATGTTCAAGGTCTACCAGACAGACGAAGTCGAGACGGTTGCGCTGAATGGCGTCAACCTGGAAATCGAGCAGGAAGAATTCGTCGCCATCATGGGGCCTTCCGGCTGCGGCAAGTCGACGCTGCTCAATATCGTCGGCATGCTGGACAACCCGTCGGATGGTGACTACCACTTCTTCGACGAAAACGTCGCACCCTACTCCGAGGCGCAGCGCAGCGAGATTCGCAAGATGAACATCGGCTTCATCTTTCAGAGCTTCAACCTGATCGAAGAACTCAGCGTTGCAGAAAACATCGAACTGGCCCTGCTGTACCACAACATGCCGTCGTCGCAACGCAAGAAGCGTGTTGACGAGGTCATGGACCGCATGGGCATCGCGCATCGTGCCAAGCATATGCCGAGCCAGCTCTCGGGCGGTCAGCAGCAGCGTGTCGCCGTAGCGCGCGCCGTCGTTGGCAATCAACCACTGATCCTGGCCGACGAGCCGACCGGAAATCTCGATTCGGTACACGGCCAGGAAGTCATGGAACTGCTGCGCTCTCTGAACAAAGAGGGCACGACGATCGTGATGGTGACGCACTCGCCGGCACACGCCGACTATGCGCACCGTACCGTCAACCTGTTCGACGGCCACATCATTACCGACAACACGCGCGCCGCCTGATCGGGCGAGCGGCACGGGGAATCCAATGTTCTGGAACTACGTAAAAATTGCTCTTCGCAACCTGCGCAAAAACAAGGCGTTTGCTGCGATCAACATTACCGGGCTCGCCATCGGGCTGACGATTTACGTTTTCGGTGGGCTGATCGTCAAATACGAAACTACGCACGATGTGTTTTTCGACAGGTACGAGCGTATCTATACGATCGGTGCGACCGCCGCGCCTGATTTGAACTTGAGTTTTGAGGTACTGAACGCCGTCCAATCGGCCGTCGGGCCAATTATTGACGCCGAACTTTCGGACGTCGAGGCAGTAGCCCGGTCGATCGCCGCCGACTACCTCGTAACGATGGGACCCGACAGTTTCTACCAGGGGATACGGTTCAGCGATCCAGCCCTGTTACAGATTTTCGACCTCGGATACCTGCACGGTGATAGCAGCGCCCTCGAGGACCCGTCCGCGCTGCTGATTTCCGAGTCAACAGCAATGAAGTACTTCGGCAAGACCGACGTGATCGGCGAAGTCGTCACGCTGGACAACGAATTCGACTACTTCGTGGCAGCGGTTGTCGAAGACCTGCCTCTGAACTCCCATTTCAATTCCCAGATCATCCTCGACACACCCTTCGAGATTGTGGCCCCGATACAGGCACTGAGCCGTATGCGGGATTTCGACGTTGCGGGCAACTGGTCGAATCTCTCGATGGGCAACATGACCTACGTACTGCTGCCCGCGACGCTCGACGGTGCATGGCTGCAGACGCAGCTGAACAGCATGTATGACCGGATCGTAACTGACCGGGCGAAGCAGGTGATCGGGTCATTCATAGTCTATCCGCTCAGCGCCGCGAACACATCCGTCTGGGACGTCATCGGGCTGCCGGTCATTTCCGTGATCTCGCTGTTGAGCTTCCTGGTACTCGTTGTCGCATGCGTCAACTACACGAACCTTGCGACGGCACAGTCCCTCGGCCGCAGCCGCGAGGTCGGCATGCGCAAGACGATGGGCGCGGGGCGACGGCAACTGCTCACCCAGTTTCTGGTCGAGAGCCTGGTCATCGCAACGATCGCAATGGTGATAGCGATCGCCGTTCTGGAAATCATTATCCCGCTGTTCAACAACGCGACGAACAAGGCGCTGACGCTGAATTACCTGCGGACGATGCCCTGGCTGATGATGACGACCGTTTTCGTTGGTTTGCTGGCCGGGCTGTATCCGGCGTGGTTGATCACTCGTGCGTCGCCAATTGACGCGCTGCGTGATTCGGCGAGGAAGGGCAGGAAGGGATCGAGGATGCGCTCGATCATGATCGGCGCGCAGTTTGCGATATCCGCTTTCATGCTGGCGTTGGTAGCGGTCGTCTTCATGCAAAACGAGAAGGTCAAGGAGTCGAGCTATGTCTTCCCGCGCTCGGAGATTTACACGCTCGATCGCCTGAACGTCGACAGCATTCGTGACCGACTGGACACCCTGCGGCATGAACTCGAAGCGCTGCCCAATGTCGATGGCGTCGCCTATGCAAGCCAGGTCCCGTACGAGCAGAACAATTCAGGGACGAATGTAACTCTGGAGCCTGGCGACGAAGCGGGCAAGTTTCCCCTGCAGTACATGAGCATGTCGCCCGAGTTCCTTCATACCTACGACATTCCGCTACTGGCCGGCCGCCCACTCAGCCGTGACATCGCGAACGACGTGCGCACTGAAGATGCCGAGGTCGTCAACGTCATCATTAACGAATTGGCACTCGAAAAATTCGGCATCGCAACACCGGCTGACGCCATCAACAAGCGTTTCTACAATTTCAGCGAAGAGAACGGTAGTGTGCCGGAGTATGTCATCGTCGGTGTGGCACCCACACAGAATATCACCGGGCTGTTCAATGCAGAGAGGGCCTGGATGTACATTTATCGGCCTGATTTCCTGAGAATCGGCTCGGTCCGCATTACCGGCGGCAACATAATGGACGCCGTCGAGCAAATCGAAGACGTGTGGGACAGCGTCATTCCCGACTACCCGATACAGGGTCAGTTTCTTGATGCCGCCTTCAACGATGTCTATGACGTGCTCAAATACATGAATTTGGCGCTTGCAGGCTTCGCTTTCGTGGCGTTTTCCCTCGCACTGATCGGCCTGTTCGGCCTGGCGGCGTTCATGGCCACACAACGCACCAAGGAGATCGGCGTACGCAAGGTGCTCGGGGCGAATTCATTGCAGATCGCACGGCTGCTCGTGTGGCAGTTCTCGACGCCCGTGCTATGGGCCCTCGCTATCTCGTTGCCGCTGGCTTACCTGGCGTCCAGCACGTACCTGAACTTCTTTGCGGATCGCATCGATACGACGATACCGGTCCTGCTGATAGCGGGAGCGATAGCCGTGGTGCTGGCCTGGGGCACGGTTGCGGGGCATGCCATCCGCATTGCCCGCGCGAATCCGATCTACGCATTGCGCTACGAGTAGCCGCGAGCCACATTCGTCCGCAATTCGGCGCTATCATAGAGGGCCGGGTTGCGGACGTTTCTGTTGGACGACACGGAAATCAAATGGCTGGTCCTGTTGTTGCTCGCCGTGGGCGCGATGGCGGCGCTCTGGTATTTCTGGAATGACATCAACCCGCCGCTCGAACCGCCTGCGGTCGTTGACCCCGCAACTGCAGTCGAAGAACCGGCACCTCGGGATCCGCTGCATCCGATTGAACAGCTGAGCCTGACGCCGGGCGAAGGCGAACTCGTCGAACTGCCGCCGCTCGACGAGAGCGACCGATATTTCGCGCTCGAGCTAATCGGTGTATTCGGCAGTGCGCTCGAGGAATTGCTCGACGACGAGGGGCTCATCGACAAGTCCGTTGCAACGATCGACAACCTTACGCGCAGCCACGTCGCCGAAAAGATTCGCCCGGTCGGCAGAATCCAGGGCACATTCATCATTACAGCCGCGGCGGCTAATGGGCCGTATTTCCTGAGCCAGGACAACTACGGACGGTATGACTCCCTCGTCAACATGCTGACCGGTGCCAACCTCGACGAGCTGACCACTACCTACCGCCGGTTTTATCCGCTCATCCAGGAAGCCTACATGCAGCTCGGTTACCCGGACTCCTATTTCAACGACAGGGCGGTCGCAGTCATCGATCACCTGCTGGCAACGCCCGAACCCGAGGAACCAATCCAGCTGGTTCGCCCGCACGTACTTTACGAGTTCGCGAATCCGGATCTCGAGGCGCTCTCCAGCGGCCAGAAACTGTTGCTCAGGATGGGCAGCGACCATGCTGCCCGGGTCAAGTCAGTACTCACGGAACTGCGCGATCGCATTGCACAGACGAGTGTGCCTGACTAACGACCGGCCGGTCGCATTCCAAGAACAGCTTGTCGCAGGGTGCCAAAATATATGAATAAATTCAGTCGCCGGGAATTCGTAAAACTGGGCACCATGAGCGGTGTCGGCCTTGTGCTCGGAATTAGCGTGCCTGTCGGCGCAGAGGACATGGAATCGGGTGTCAAGTTGCGGCCGTTGGTCCGTATCGGTACCGACGGGCGCGTGACGCTATTCGCGCAGAACCCCGAGATGGGTCAGGGCGTGAAGACCGCACTACCGATGATCATTGCCGAGGAACTGGACGTCGACTGGTCGAGCGTAGACGTCGAACAGTCCCAGTGGGATACGCGGCTTGAGAACCAGTTTTCCGGCGGCAGTCTGAGCATTCGCCTGAATTTCACAGCGATGCGGCAGGCGGGCGGCAGCGCCCGTGAAATGCTGATGCAGGCAGCGGCGAATCGCTGGCAGGTGCCGGTAGAGGAACTGCACACCGACAAGGGCGTTGTACTTCACGAAGAATCCGGACGCGAGCTGGCCTACGGCGATCTAGCGGCAGCGGCCGCTACTTTGCCGGTACCGGAGGAGCCGTCACTAAAGCCGATCGAGGAATTCAAATTGGTCGGCACGTCGATTGACGATGTCGATCTCGTTTCGATGGTCGATGGCAGCCAGGAATTCAGCCTGGATTTCACGGTACCGGACATGCTGTACGCCGTTGTCGGACGCAGCCCCTGGAGCGACGGGCAGCCCAAGTCATTCGATGCCACCGAGACGATGCAGGTGGAAGGCGTCGTGCGGTGCGAGATGCTGAGAAATGATGAACATGGCGGACGGATCGTCCTTCCGAACAGCCCGAATTTCGTTTCCGGTGTTGCGGTGCTGGCCAATTCGACGTGGGCAGCCATGCAAGGCGCACGCCGGCTGAAAGTCGAATGGGAACAACCGGAGACGTTGCCCGACTCAGCAAAATTGATGGAAGAATTCCGGGCCGCACTGGATACGCCGGGCGAAACCATCCGTGATGATGGTGACACGGACGACGCACTCACGAATGCAACCGCGAGCGTCGACGTGACCTACGAGCTGCCGTTCCTCGCACACATGCAAATGGAACCCATGAATTGCACGGTCGACGCGAGCAAGGCGAACATCGTCGTCTGGGCACCGACACAGAACCCGGGGCTGCTTGCCGAAACGCTTGGTACTGCCCTCAACATCGAGCCGGCGACAATCACCGTGCACGTGTTGCGCTCCGGGGGCGGATTCGGGCGC
>Ga0070727_10002157_pt1 | contig 19369 bp, 23 predicted proteins | sample tdAd472_FD_66722 | JGI IMG/M metagenome (GOLD analysis project Ga0070727, IMG submission 66722) | Marine sediment microbial communities from the Atlantic coast under amendment with organic carbon and nitrate - tdAd47.2 | ecosystem: Environmental > Aquatic > Marine > Coastal > Sediment | place...
TGCCGGATACCCAGCTGGCCGGCCAGGTGCTCGCCCAGCGCCCTGGCGCCGTAACGCTCGGTCGCATGATGGCCTGCGGCAAAATAATGAATACCGCATTCCCGTGCGACATGTACCGTCTGCTCGGAGATCTCCCCGCTGATAAATGCATCCAGGCCCAGCCCTGCAGCGGCCTCAATATAGGACTGTGCCGCACCGGTACACCAGCCCAGTGTTTTTACCAGCGGTTGCGGGCCCGGAATATGCAATGGCGCCCTGCCGAGGCGGTCCTGGATATGTGCGGCCAGTGCAGCCCCGTCCAGCGCTGGCTGCAATACACCGTGCATACCGAGTTGCATTCCCCCGTCGTCTCCAAATGTCCCGGTTGTTTCAAACCCCAGCAGCCGTGCAAGCTGCGCGTTATTACCGAACCCGGGGTGGGCATCCAGCGGTAAATGATAGGCAAGCAGACTGGTATCCGTGGCCAGCAGTCGTTGCAGGCGCTTGCGCTTTATTCCGGTAATGCATGGATCTTCCCCCTTCCAGAAATAGCCGTGGTGCACCAGTAGCGCATCGGCACCCGCCGCTATTGCCGCTTCAACAAGATCCATACTGGCAGTGACGCCACTCACCAGCAGTTCAACCCCGGGCCGGCCCTCGACCTGCAAACCATTCGGGCAATAGTCATTGAACTTTTCCACGGATAACAGGGTATCCGTATAATCAACCAGTTCCTTCAGGGTTATCATGTGTCACTTCCTGTTAAGGTATTACAACTATTTCAGATCAACAGGGTATCCCCTCCATGCGAATACGCAACTTCTTTTCCTTCCTGCTGCAGACGATTATGGCCGGCCTCGCCGCTGCCTTTTTGTATGTTCTGCTGGTTGAGCCAAATTTGCTGGAAAAAGAGACCAATGTTGTCGAGGTGCGGGAAAGCAGCGCGGCGCCTGCGCCTGCATCAGAAGCCGTGCACCAGGGGAGCCGGGTGGGGCCGGTTTCCTACGCGGATGCCGTTGCACGCGCAGCACCAGCCGTGGTTAACGTGCACACCGCCAAGATTATTACCCGTCAAATCCACCCACTGCTGAATGACCCGATCTTCAAGCGTTTTTTCGGTGAGCGTTTCAACAATAGCCGCAAGGAAGTTGAAACCAGCCTGGGCTCCGGCGTCCTGATCAGTGAGCAGGGATACATACTCACAAACAACCATGTTATTGCAGGCGCGATTGAAATACAGGTGCTGCTTGCCGACGGACGCACCGCGCATGCCAGCATCGTGGGGACCGACGTGGACACCGATCTTGCGGTATTGCGGATTGAAGATGACAGCCTGCCGACCGTTGTTATCGGTGATTCGAATGGCCTGCGTGTTGGCGACATTTCCCTGGCAATCGGCAACCCGTTTGGTGTCGGTCAAACGGTCACCATGGGAATCATCAGTGCAACCGGGAGAGATCACCTTGGCATCACGACCTATGAAGATTTTATCCAGACAGATGCCGCGATCAATCCCGGCAATTCAGGCGGCGCATTGATCAACGCACGGGGTGAACTGATTGGCATCAACTCGGCCATCTACAGCCGCTCCGGTGGTTCGCAGGGCATCGGCTTTGCCATCCCCATCAACCTGGCCAAGGGTGTTATGAAACAGATTATCGAGCAGGGTCACGTGGTGCGTGGCTGGCTCGGGATCGAGGCACAGGACCTGACGCCACAACTGGCAGAATCATTCAAGCTGCCAACCACCGAAGGTGTGCTTATAGCCGGCGTCCTGCGTGACGGGCCTGCCAATAACGCCGGCTTGCTGCCGGGCGATATCGTCACATCCATCAACAATACCAGGGTCACCGACGCGAATGAGGCCATGAAGCTCATCTCGATGCAAACACCCGGAACACAGATCACGATGAGTGTGATCCGTGATGGCAAGCTTCATACGATCAAGCCACAGATAAGCAGGCGCCCTGAAAAAACCACGCCACAGGGTTAGAACCGTAGCCCGGATGAAGCATAGCGGAATCCGGGGGAACCGGTTGCAACGCATTCCCGGATTCCGTTTCACTCCATCCGGGCTACAAGGCTCTTTTTGTAGGAGCGCTTCGCAAGCGCGAAAGAATTACGTACAAGGATTCATCGCGGATGCGATCCGCTCCTACAGTTGCTGTTCCAGCGCTGCGAGAAAGGCCCTGTTCTCTTCGGGCATGCCCACGGTTACCCGCAAACAATCCTGCAAGGCAGCGCTTGATCCGTTCAGGTTCTTGATCAGGACACCGGCCTGTTGCAGCCCCTGGTGGATAGCATCCGCACGCCCTGGCGACACCCGGAAGAGAATAAAGTTTGCCTCGCTCGGGTACACGGCCAGGGACGGTATCCCTTGCAATCCGGCAAACAATTCAGCGCGCGCGTCACGAATCTTTCCGGCCTGTTCGTCAAATACCGGCTTGTGCTGCATCGCAAAATGGCCCGTTACCTGGTTCAGTGTGCCAACGTTATACGGCAGGCGGGTCTTGTCGATCTGTTCCAGCCATGCGGGCGCACCGGCCAGCAGTCCAAGCCGCAACCCGGCAAGCCCCATCTTGGAAACCGTGCGCAGCACCAGCAAATTATCATGGTGTGGCAGTTGCGACATGAAACTTGCATCGGTAAACGGTGCATAGGCCTCGTCCACAACCACGAGTCCGTCTGCCGCCGCGAGAATGGCCTGAATCGCCTCGGCGTCAAACAGGTTCCCCGTTGGATTGTTCGGATAGGCGAGGAAGATCACAGCCGGCTGCTGATTTTTAATTGCAGCCAGCATGGACTCCGTATCCAGCGAGAAATCCGCCAGCAAGGGCGCTGACACAAAATCCATGCCCGCAACCATTGCAGTCTGCCTGTACATGACAAAGGTAGGCTCCGGCGCCAGCACACTGCGGCCCGCTGTAGCGACCGTCTGAATAATCATCTGGATCAATTCGTCCGAGCCATTACCGAGTATCACACCGGCAGCATCAGGCACGGACATGGCCGTGCGCATGACAGCCTGCAAATCCTTTGCCGATGCATCGGGATAACGGTTCAGTTCAACTGATCTGAGCACTTCAAGCCATGCATCAAGCAGGCTGTCCGGCCACGACCACGGGTTTTCCATGGCATCGAGCTTGATCAGGCTGCCTGCATCCGGCACATGGTAGGCCTTCAGCCCCCTGATTTCGGCACGTACCAGTTGTTTTACCCTGTCATTTATTGAAGTCATAAACTGTTTTCATATATAACAATCAACTCGCGCAAAGGTGCAATATAATGTAGCCCGGATGAAGCGCAGCGGAATCCGGGAAAGCTTGTACATCGACCACCCCGGATTGCGCTGCGCTTCATCCGGGCTACAAGACTGCAGTCGTGCGTGAGAAATCACAGCTTGCCAGCATCCTCACACCATCCGGTTATTCGTCATCTTTTATCCGCACTTCGGCGGAGCGCGCATGCGCGGTCAGGCCTTCCCCGTGCGCAAGTATCGCTGCCGTCTTGCCGAGGGTACTTGCACCCTGTGCGGAACACTGGATCAGGCTCGAGCGCTTCTGGAAATCATAGACACCCAGTGGTGACGAAAAGCGGGCCGTACGCGAGGTCGGCAGCACATGGTTGGGACCGGCGCAATAATCACCGAGCACTTCTGCTGTATAACGCCCCATGAAAATGGCGCCGGCATGACGAATGCGCGCGGCCATCGTCTGCGGGTCCTCGACGGACAGCTCAAGATGCTCGGGTGCAATATCATTTGCGAGACTGACGGCCTCGTCCATATCGCGTACCCGTATCAGGGCACCCTGCCCTTGCAACGCTGCGCGAATGATGTCCGCGCGCGGCATTTCCGGCAGCAGCCGCTGAATGCTTGCTGCCACCCGGTCAAGAAAATCTCCGTCCGGGCTGACAAGGATCGACTGGGCATCTTCATCATGTTCCGCCTGCGAGAACAGGTCGACTGCAATCCAGTCAGGGTCGGTGTTGCCATCACAGATCACCAGGATCTCGGATGGCCCGGCAATCATGTCAATCCCGACCTTGCCAAACACCATGCGCTTGGCCGTTGCCACATAGGCATTCCCCGGCCCAACGATCTTGTCGACAGCCGGGATGGTGTCCGTTCCCCAGGCCAGTGCCGCCACCGCCTGCGCACCGCCAACAGAAAATACCCGGTCGACCCCGGCAATGCTGGCCGCCGCCAATACCATCGGGTTACGTTCACCATCCGGTGTTGGCACCACCATAACGAGTTCAGCCACGCCCGCGACCCTGGCAGGAATCGCATTCATCAGCACGGACGAGGGGTACGCCGCCTTGCCACCGGGCACATACAGGCCAACCCGGTCCATGGGCGTCACCTGCTGACCCAGCAGGGTCCCGTCTGCCTCGGTATACGACCAGGATTCGAGCTTCTGATGCTGCGCGTAGGCACGCACCCTTTCTGCCGCCAGTTCCAGTGCCGCCCGCTGATCAGCATCTATAAAAGACACAGCCTTGTGACAGTCATCCAGGGAAATTTCAAGCGCGCAGGCATCAGCGACCGGGCAGCGATCAAAACGCGCAGTATATTCAAGTAGCGCCGCATCACCACGGGCACGGACATCGTTAATGATGTCACGCACCACGGTCTCCAGTGCCGGATCAGCCGATTGCTCCCAGGCAAGCAGGCGCTCAAGCGCTTCCTGGAAGTCTGCATTCTCACTATTTAGACGGGTTATTTCAGACATAGTTTTTATCGTTATCCGGTAGCGCTGTAGGAGCGCTTTTTAAAGCGCGAACGATACGGATACAGATTCGCGGAATAAATTCCGCTCCTACGGTAATTATCGGGCTTGCCTAACGTTCACAGGCCTCTTTCAATTTGGCGATAAATGCAGTAATCCGCGCATGTTTCATCTTCATCGAGGCCTTGTTGACCACCAGCCGTGAACTGATATCCGCAATATGTTCCAGTGGCACCAGTCCGTTGGCCTTCAGGGTGTTGCCGGTATCGACGACATCGACAATACGGTCAGCCAGCCCGACCAGCGGCGCGAGTTCCATGGAGCCGTACAACTTGATAATTTCGACCTGCTCCTGACGGTCGGCATAATAACGCTGCGTACTCTTTACATACTTGGTCGCAATCCTCAGCCTTTTGCCATTAATTTCACAATGCTCAGGCCCGGCCACCATCAAGCGGCAGCAGGCAATGTTAAGGTCCAGCGGTTCATATAATCCCCTGCCGCCGTGCTCCATCAACACGTCCTTGCCGGCCACGCCAACATCCGCCGCACCGTAACCGACATAGGTCGGCACATCCGCAGCCCGGATAATCACCAGTTTGACGTCATCCTGGTTGGTATCGAGGATCAGCTTGCGGCTGGTCTCGGGATCATCGACGGGTGTGATACCGGCCTGCTCAAGCAGCGGCAGGGTCTCCTCGAAAATCCGGCCCTTCGACAGGGCAATGGTCAGTGAGTCATTCATGGGTAACGAGTTTCAGGCAGAATCCGGGGATTTACAAGCCATGATTGAAAATCCTTCGCGTCTTGGCGCGAGCAGATTTTTTGATGGGGATTAATCGGGGACGCGGCGGATATTAGCACCCAGTTGTGCCAGTTTTTCCTCAATACGCTCATAGCCGCGGTCAATATGGTAGATACGATCCACCACGGTCTCACCTTCGGCCACCAGACCTGCAAATACAAGGCTGGCCGATGCACGCAGGTCGGTCGCCATTACCTGTGCCCCGGCGAGCTTATCAACCCCGGTACTGATGGCCGTATTGCCTTCCAGCTGTATTTTGGCACCCATGCGCTGCATCTCCTGCACGTGCATGAAGCGATTCTCGAATACTGTTTCGGTAATCGTGCCACCACCTTCCGCGATAACATTCAATGCCGTAAATTGCGCCTGCATGTCTGTTGGAAAGGCCGGGTATGGCGCCGTATGAACAGTCACTGCCTTCGGACGTTTACCATGCATATCCAGCTCAATCCAGTCCTCGCCCACCGTAATATCTGCACCGGCCTCGCGCAACGCCTGCAGGACCGCATCCATGATATCCGGGCGTGTATCCTTGAGTTTTATGTGACCACCGGTCATGGCGGCAGCAACCAGGTAACTGCCTGTTTCGATCCTGTCAGGTAATACGCTGTATTCCGTGCCCGACAAGCGTTCGACACCTTCAATCTCTATCGTATCAGTACCGGCACCGGTAATCTTCGCACCCATCTTGTTCAGGCAATTGGCAAGGTCGGTAACCTCCGGTTCACGGGCCGCGTTTTCAATCACGCTCACCCCGTCGGCAAGCGTTGCCGCCATCATCAGGTTCTCTGTACCCGTCACAGTGACAAGATCCATAACCAGGCGCGCACCTTTCAAACGGTCCACGCGTGCCTTGATGTAGCCATTCTCCACGACAATATCCGCACCCATGGCCTGCAGGCCCTTGACATGTAAATTCACCGGCCGCGAACCAATCGCACAGCCACCGGGCAACGAAACATCAGCACGGCCAAAACGTGACAGCATCGGCCCCAGCACGAGGATTGAAGAACGCATGGTGCGCACCAGGTCATAGGGTGCGTACAGGTTATTGATCGGCCGGGCATCGACCTCGATGTCCATTTTTTCATCCACCGTTAACAGCACACCCATCTGCCCCAACAGCTCCATGGTGGTGGTGACGTCATGCAAATGCGGAATATTGCGGATAATGATGGGTGAATCCGCCAGCAGGGTAGCTGCCATGATCGGCAACACGGCATTCTTGGCGCCTGAAATCCGGATTTCGCCTTCCAGTGGCACGCCGCCTTTTATGATGAGTCTGTCCACGATTTGGAACCTTCCAGTAAATTATTGAATACGTGTGTTTTTTGCCCACTCGTCGGGGGTGTAGGTATGCAAGGCCAGCGCATGGATTTCAGCGCCCATCCGTTCACCGAGCGTACCATATACCAGCTGGTGCCGGGCAACCAGCGAACAGCCCTCGAACTGCGTACTGACCACGTCCGCTTCAAAATGGTCACCCTCACCCTTGATCATAACTTCTGCACCCGGGATACCGGCCTTGATCAATGCTTCAAGTTCACTGCTTGTCATCTGATTGTTTTCCCTTGCCTGCTTTAAAAGAAAGAATCTCGTCCAGACCACACAAGCTGGCAATAGCCAGCAGTTGCTCCGGCACATTGATAAACGTTATAGCCTTGCCCACACGTTCGGATTCACGTTGCCACTCAACCAGCAACGCCAGGCCGGCACTGTCAACCCGGGTAACACCCTTCAGGTCAACCTGTATTTCCCGGCCAGCCGTTGAACCCGTGAAGGGTGTTCCCAGAACCTCGAGTACAGTTGAAAAATTCAGCTCGCCTTCAAGCAACCAGCGTCCATTGCCTGTTTCTGTAAGACGCGGTTCATTCACCGGGCTGCTCCTGATCCTTGTTTGTAACATTGTAGAGAAACTGCCCGATAATCTGTTCCAGCACCAGCGCCGACTGGGTCAGTTGAATCCGGTCACCCTCCTCAAGGTTCTCCAGCGACCCGCCCGGCTCAAGGGCAATATACTGCTCTCCCAGCAGACCCGAGGTGAATATGCTGGCCGCGGTATCTTCCGGAAACCTGTCAAAGGCATTGCTAATGCGCAGGGTCACCACCGCCTCGTACGCTTCCAGGTCATAGTCAATGGAATCAACACGCCCGATACGCACACCGGAAACCGTAACCGGCGCACGTTCCTTGAGACCGCCAACGTTCTCAAACGTCGCAGAAATGATGTAGCTGTCATCATCGCCGCTGACTATTGTACTCAGGTTACTGACCTGCATTGCAAGCATGAACAATGCGGCAATACCCGCCGCCACGAACAGTCCAACCCCGATCTCGATTGCTCTGTTATTTACCAAGATTTAGTCTCCAAACATTAATGCGGTAAGAACAAAATCCAGTCCCAGCACCGACAGCGAGGTATGCACCACGGTACGGGTCGTCGCGCGGCTGACTCCTTCTGCCGTCGGCACTGCATCATAACCTTCAAACAATGCGATCCATACGGCAACAAACCCGAATACCACGCTCTTGATCACACCATTATATATATCGCCTGACAAATCGACCTGGCCCTGCATCTGTGACCAGTATGCACCCTCATCAACACCCAGCAATCCAACCCCGACAAAATAACCCCCATACACACCCACGGCAGCGAAGATTGCCGCCAGTAGCGGCACACTCAGGAAGCCCGCCAGGAAGCGTGGTGCGATGACACGCTGGATTGGATCAACAGCCATCATTTCCATGCCGGAGAGCTGTTCTGTCGCCTTCATCAAACCGATCTCTGCCGTCAGGGCAGAACCCGCACGGCCTGCAAATAACAGCGCTGTTACCACCGGCCCCAGCTCGCGTACCAGCGACAGGGCCACCATGATACCGAGCGACTCCTCGGCCCCGTATTTAACCAGCGAATTGTAACCCTGCAGCCCGAGCACCATGCCGACAAACAGCCCCGACACCAGGATAATCACCAGTGTCAGGACGCCAACGGTATACAGCTGATTCAATACCAGCCGCGGTCTGAATAACAGTGCCGGAATACTCGCCAGGGTCTGCGCCATGAACAGGTTAGCGCGGCCGAGCCGCGCGAAAAACCCGATAGATGCCTTTCCCAGCTTCTGAAATCCGTCAAACATCCGTAGTCCCAAGCAGATCAGCCCTGAAATCAGGCGCCGGGTAATGAAAGGCCGCCGGCCCATCCGGCAAACCATTCAAAAACTGCCGGGACCATTCCGAGGCCGACCCCCACAAACCAGCGGGCGTGCCGTGTTCCACCACTCGCCCGTGTGATAACAGGTACACATAGTCAGCAATCGCGGTCGTCTCCTGAACATCGTGGGACACCACGATACTGGTCAGGTTCAGCGCATCATTCAGTTCGCGAATCAGCTTTACCAGCACCCCCTTGGAGACCGGATCCTGCCCGGTAAACGGCTCGTCATACATAACCATCATCGGGTCGAGCGCAATCGCTCTTGCCAGGGCCACGCGCCGGGCCATACCACCGGACAATTCATTCGGCATCAAGCCGGCCGCACCGCGCAAACCGACAGCCTGTAATTTCATCAGTACCAGGTCACGCACCAGTGCTTCCGGCAAACCGGTATGCTCGCGAATCGGGTAGGCCACATTCTCGAAGACCGTAATATCTGTCAGCAAGGCACCACTCTGGAACAACATACCCATACGTCTGCGTAGCCGGTACAGGTCCTTGCGATTCAAGTCGGGCACCTGTTCCCCGTAGACACGGACTGAGCCGGACTGTGGATGCAACTGTCCACCAATCAGTTTTAACAGGGTAGTCTTGCCGGTCCCGCTCGGCCCCAGGATCGCTGTTACACAACCCGGCATAATGTCCAGGTCAATACCATCGAATACCACGCGCTCGCCATAGGTAAATGTCAGATCACGTATCTGTACAACGGGTTCCTGCTTTTTTTTACCGCCTTTCTGCATAAGCAAACTCGCTAAAAAGGTTCACATGGTCCCGAAACATCCGCATGCAGCATTTTGTCTGACCGCAACGGCATGTATGATAAAACAGTTCGCCATCCGGAGTTACATGGAAACAACAAATTTATGCCCGCCCCCCGTAGCCAAAACAAAAAACGCACGCCATCCATTAAATCCGGGTTAAACAGGCATGTGGCTTGAATTACTGGCAATTGCCGGCGGATTTGTCCTGCTTACATGGAGCGCCGACCGCTTTGTAACCGGCGCCAGCGCCCTGGCATTCAACCTGAATGTCTCTCCCCTGATCATTGGGCTGACGATTGTCGGCCTCGGCACCTCCGCACCTGAAATCCTGGTTTCAGCCATGGCCTCCTGGCAGGGCAACCCCGGGCTGGCCATCGGTAATGCCATTGGTTCGAATATTACCAACTCGACACTGATCCTCGGTTTTACAGCCCTGGTATTACCCTTAAGCGTTCATTCGAGCATCCTGCGCCGCGAGTTGCCGATCCTGCTGCTGGTAATGACTGTCGCCCTGCTATTGTTACTCGATGGCACACTCGGACGACTGGACGGCGCCATCCTGTTAACAGGCATGGGCGTCATGCTGCTCTGGATGACACGCCTGGCGCGCACAGCACAGTCGCAAAGCGACCCCATGAAGGAAGAGTTTGCCGAGGAAATCCCTACCGACCTGGGTATGCCATGGGCCATATTCTGGCTGGTAACAGGCGCAGTACTTTTACTGGCGAGCTCCAAGATACTGGTATGGGGGGCCGTCGCCATCGCCCATGAATTCGGTATCAGCGACCTGGTAATCGGCCTCACCATTGTCGCCCTCGGCACCAGTCTGCCGGAACTGGCGGCATCGGTCATGAGCGCCATTAAAAATGAACATGACATCGCCATCGGCAATGTCATTGGTTCCAATATATTCAACCTGCTTGCCGTGCTTGGCCTGCCGGGACTGATCCATCCAGCGGTGATCGACAGCGCGGTCCTGAATCGCGACTACCCCATCATGTTCATGATAACCGTGCTGTTATTCATAATGGCCTATGGCTTCCGCGGGCCGGCGCGTATCAACCGCCTGGAAGGAGCAATCATGGTAACCGCCTATGTCGCCTACCAGACCCTGTTATACTTCAATACAGTCGGCTAAGCCCTCGGGCAACTGCCGGATGTCCGCGCAAAACATTTGCAAGCTATTGATTTTTATGAATATTTTATAGAATATGGATAACAGGAAACTGCAGGAGCTTGCGCGCGCCGTTATCGAGACCGAGGCATGCGCAATTCAAGGGCTGACTGCCCAGGTCAACAAACCCTCGTTCACCCAGGCCTGCCGCTTAATGCTGGAGTGCAAGGGCCGTATTGTTGTGATCGGCATGGGCAAGTCCGGTCATATCGCCGGCAAGATAGCCGCCACGCTCGCCAGCACGGGAACACCGGCTTTCTTTGTCCATCCCGGCGAGGCCAGCCACGGTGACCTGGGTATGATCACCAGCTCGGATGTTGTACTGGCACTCTCCAACTCGGGTGAAACCAATGAAATTATTACCATCCTGCCCATCATAAAGAGGCTTGATGTCCCGCTGATCGCCATGACTGGCAACCCCGAATCAACGCTTGCGCAGGCCGCCGGGGCCAGCATCAACGTATCGGTCGAGAAAGAAGCATGCCCACTGGGTCTTGCACCGACCGCAAGCACCACGGCAGCGCTGGCCATGGGTGATGCGCTGGCCGTTGCACTGCTGGAAACACGCGGTTTTACCGAAGAGGATTTTGCTCGCTCTCACCCCGGCGGTACACTCGGGCGGCGCTTGCTGTTATTGATTGATGACCTGATGCATACGGGTGACGCCCTCCCGCAAGTAGATGCCGACACCCTGCTGAGTGATGCACTGGTGGAGATGACACGCAAGGGCCTTGGCATGACGGCCATCGTTGATGGCAATAAAAAACTTGTCGGCGTTTTTACAGACGGCGACCTGAGGCGCACCATAGATCACAAGATTGACTTGCATACAGCCCGCGTCAGGGATGTTATGACGGCCGGGTGCAAAACGGTTCATCCCGGCATGCTCGCTGCCGAGGCGCTACAGATTATGGATGCCACCAAGATCAATGCCCTGCCCGTCATCAATGACAATAATGAGCTGGTGGGCGCACTCAACATGCATGACCTGCTGCGTGCAGGCGTCGTATAACAGGATTTACAAGAGCCAGGCCATGAAAGACATACTTGAAAAAGCAGCAGGCATACGACTACTCATTTTTGATGTTGACGGCGTACTTACCGATGGCAGCCTGTTTATCGGTGATGATGGACAGGAATACAAGGCCTTCAATTCACGTGACGGTCATGGCATCAAGATGCTGCAGAAACACGGGGTCATCGTTGCCATTATCACCGGGCGGACGTCGCGTGTTGTCGAACACCGCATGGAAAATCTCGGTGTATCCCATGTATACCAGGGGAAACTTGAAAAACTGCCGGCCTTCGAGGAATTGATTGCCGAGCTTGGAATCCCGGCGGAACAAACCGCCTACGTCGGCGATGATGTCGTTGACCTGCCGGTCATGCGCCAGGTGGGCCTGGCTATTGCCGTGCAGGACGCACATGAACTGGTACTGAAGCACAGCCACTGGCAAACACCCAGCAACGGGGGGCGTGGTGCCGCACGTGATGTGTGTGAAATGCTCATGCAGGCCCGGGGTGTACTCAAAGACGAACTGGACAGCTATCTGTGAATGCCAGACAAGCACTGCTGCTGCTACTCCTTGCGGTTGCTACCGGCTGGTTCCTGCAAAAGCCGGAGATCGACAGTCCGGCCTCAACAGCCCGCGCACAGGGACCGGACATGTTTGCAGACCAGATCGAGGTAACCGTTATGAACGAAACCGGTCAGGCCGTCTACCACATCACGGCTGATGAACTGATCCACTCCCCGGACACAGAGCGCTTCGACCTGACCCGGCCTTTTATCGAACTCAGACGTGCCGCCGGAGACAACTGGAATATCACGTCCGAGCGCGGCCAAATGACTGATAACGGTGATGAACTCTGGTTTCTCGGCAAGGTGGACATCCATCGCCAGGGCGGCAAGCCGCTGCATATAAAAACCAGTGATCTGTTGGTTAAACCCGATGAAGAATTGGCCGAAACAGAGAATAAGGTCAGCATCTCTGCGCCACAGTACAAAATCAATGCCACTGGTTTGGAAGCAGACTTCGGAAAAGGTCTGCTGGAATTCCGCTCCCGCGTACGAGGCACGATCAATGCTGCGGGCTAGTTCGGCATCACGGAAACTGCTGCTGGCTGCCCTGCTGCTGGTCACGCCGCCTGCAACCTGGGGACTGGACAGCGACCGCAGCCAGCCAATACATATCGAGGCTGACAGGGCAACGCTTAGCGAAAAAGGCAACCAGAGCATCTATGAAGGTAACGTACGGTTACGCCAGGGCTCACTCCATCTACAGGGCGATCACATGACGGTCTTGCTGGCAGATAACGAGGTGGACAAAATTATCCTGACCGGTAAGCCGGCAACCTTGCAACAAAAACAGGGCGATACAGTTCAGCATGCAGAAGCGGGCAACATTGAATTCAGTGCCAGCAACGAGAATGTGATTTTGCTGGGAAATGCACGCGTCTGGCAAACCGGCGGAGAGGAATTTCGCAGCGAACGCATTGTTTTTAACCTGAACGACAACACGGTTAACGCAGGCGGAACAACTACCCAGGACCGCGTACACATTACCCTTCAGCCCAAAAACAAGCCGGACCCTGAATGAGTCGACTCACAGCAGAAAATCTCGGCAAGAGCTACCAGTCACGCCGCGTCGTAGACGACGTCTCGATGACAATCGACAGTGGCCAGGTTGTCGGCCTGCTGGGTCCGAATGGCGCAGGAAAGACGACCTGCTTCTACATGGTTGTCGGCCTGGTTCCCTGTGGACAGGGACGCATTGAAATTGACGATATTGACCTGACCGGTCAACCCATGCACATACGCGCACTGCACGGGCTTGGCTACCTGCCACAGGAACCCTCGGTATTCAGGAAACTGTCAGTGGCCGAAAACATCCTCGCCGTGCTGGAAATCCGCAAGGACCTCGATAAACACACCCGCCTGGTAGCGCTCGAATCATTGATGCAGGAACTGCATATCCGCCACCTCGCGAATCAAACCGGCGCAAGCCTCTCGGGCGGGGAGCGCCGCCGCGTCGAGATTGCACGTGCACTGGCTGCCAACCCGCGTTTCATCCTGCTCGACGAGCCGTTTGCCGGTGTCGACCCGATTTCTGTCATCGACATCCAGCATATTATTATCCACCTGCGGGAACGCGGCATCGGCGTCCTGATTACCGACCATAATGTCAGGGAAACGCTCAGCATCTGTCATCACGCCTACATCCTCAACGAGGGCAGCATTATTGCTCAAGGCACACCGGAAGCCGTCCTCGATAATCAGCAGGTACGCGATGTCTACCTGGGCGACGAATTCAGGCTTTGATGCAGTGACCTCTAGATACGCTTTTCATCTGGCACGAAAAATGCCCTATACTTGTATTAGGGCAAGCATGTTTCTTCAGCTGCCCAAGAAAAAGCACTTATGAAGCAAACACTTCAACTCCGAATCGGTCAGCAACTGACCATGACGCCCCAGCTGCAGCAGGCGATTCGCCTGTTACAGCTTTCGACCCTGGAGTTGCAGACCGAAGTACAGGATGCACTTGAATCAAACCCGATGCTGGAACAGGAAGACGGCGAAAACGACCTGCCGGAAAGTGAAAACAGCACCGCAGATAGCGCAGAAGTCAGCGACAGCACACAGGGAGCTGAAGGCAGTAACGAAACCATCCCCGATGAACTGCCGACAGACAGCAACTGGGATGACACATTTGACACGGGTACTGTCAGTTCCAGTGCACCTGACCCGGCCAACACCCGCGACATCTTTGAAACCATCACCGTCAGCAGCGGCGGTATTCATGGCCACCTCACCTGGCAACTTGAGCTGACACATTTATCGGAAACCGATACGCTGATCGCCCGTACAATTATTGACGCCATCGATGATGCCGGCTACCTGTCCACCAGCATCCAGGAGATCACCGACAGCCTGGATAAAAGCCTGGAAGTCGAAGCCGATGAAGTCGAGGCGGTGCTGCACCGTATTCAGCAGTTCGACCCGATCGGAATCGGCGCCCGCAACCTGCAGGAATGCCTGCAGTTGCAACTGCAACAGTTTAATAAAGACACCCCCTGGCTACGGGAAGCAAAAATCCTGATCAGGGACTATTTCGGGTTGCTGAGCAACCGTGATTTCAGCAAGCTTGGCAGTAAAATGAAGCTGTCAACCAATGACCTGAAAAAGGTCATCGACTTCATACAGGGCCTGAACCCCCGGCCCGGCGCGCAATTTAATGACACGGAACCCGAATATATTGTCCCGGACGTATATGTCACAAAAAAGAATGGCAAATGGACTGTCGAGTTGAATGCTGAATCAATACCAAAACTGCGCATCAACTCCCTCTATGCAAACATGGTCAAACGCGGCAGTAACAGCAAGGACAATAATTACCTGCGCGACAACCTGCAGGAAGCACGCTGGTTCCTGAAAAGCCTGCAGAGCCGGCATGAAACCCTCATGAAGGTGGCCAACTGCATTATCGAACGCCAGCGCGGCTTCCTCGATCATGGTGAAGAGGCAATGAAACCGCTGGTGCTGCGCAGCATCGCCGAAGCCATCGAAATGCATGAGTCCACGATATCCCGGGTGACCACCCGGAAATACATGCATACCCCGCGGGGTATCTTTGAATTAAAGTTCTTTTTCTCAAGCCACGTCAGCACCGAGGCAGGTGGCGAGTGTTCAGCCACGGCAATCAGGGCTATCATCAAGAAACTGGTTGCCGCGGAGAACCCCAGCAAGCCACTGAGCGACAACAAAATGGCGAGTGTACTTGCAGAACAGGGTATTAATGTCGCAAGACGAACCATCGCCAAATACAGGGAAGCATTATCCATTTCACCATCAAATGAACGTAAACGCCTTGCATAGGCGTAAATAACCAGAGGAGTGCCATTATGCAATTAAACCTGACCGGACATCACGTAGACCTGACCACTCCAATGCGTGACTATGTAAACAGCAAGATGGAGCGCCTTGAACGGCACTTTGATCACGTCACGGATATCCATGTTGTACTCAGCGTCGAGAAACAAAGGCACAAGGCCGAAGCCACCATGAATGTCAGTGGCGGCACATTATTTGCCGATTCCGTACAGGAAGACATGTACGCGGCTATTGATTCCCTTGTTGACAAGCTCGACCGGCAGGTCAAAAAGCACAAGGAAAAACTAACCGACCACCACCGTAGCGAAGGATCCATAAGCAGGGATCTGTAACAAACATAGCCGGCAAAGTGCTGCCACAAATTGTTTATTGCAAGATCCAGAACCATCATGAACATAACCGACCTACTCAACCCGGATCGCATTGTCTGCTGCACCAATGCCGGCAGTAAAAAACGCTTGCTTGAAAGGCTGGCGGCATTACTGGCCGGAAATGAGTCACAAATCTCGCAAAATGACATCTTTGACGCGCTAATCAATCGCGAGAAACTTGGCAGCACAGGCCTGGGCAGGGGTGTTGCCATACCACATGGCAGGATGCCATCTCTCACGGCACCGCTGTGTGCATTCGTAAAACTTGACGAACCCGTTGAGTTCGATGCCTCTGATGGCCAGGCTGTTGACCTGGTCTTTGCCCTGCTGGTCCCGGAAGAGTCCACCGAGGAGCACTTGCAGGTACTGTCTACAATTGCCGAGATATTCAGTAACCCCGTTATCTGCACAGCACTGCGGGGCTGCGAGACCGGGCAAGGCATTCTCGAACGCTTGTATCAATGGGAGAGCCAGCGAATTTCTGCATGAGTACAACACTCGAAATAGGGACCCTGTACAACAACCAGCGCGAGAAACTGGGGCTCTGCTGGATAAGCGGCGAACATCTCCAGGAGCAGATTGCACATTCCAGCGATGACTCTCCCGCCGAAATATCAATGGTTGGACACCTTAACCTGATAAACCCGCACCGCGTCCAGGTACTTGGCGGCCAGGAGCTTGAATACCTGGAAAACCTGAAAAAGAATTCGCGCAAGGACACGATTACACGCCTGTTTTCCGGGCAATCCACCGTGGTAATCATAGCCAAGGAACTGCCGGCACCTGATGACCTGGTAGCGGCAGCACAGGCAAGCCGGATTCCCGTGCTCTCGGCAAAACTGCCCAGTGATGAAACAATAAGCAACCTGCAATACTACCTCAGCAATTATTTCGCTGAAAAAATCACCCTGCATGGTGTCTTCATGGAGGTCATGGGCACAGGTGTACTGGTTACCGGTGACTCCAGTATTGGTAAAAGTGAACTTGCACTCGAACTATTGACCCGTGGCCACCGGCTGATTGCCGATGATGCAACGGAATTTGCGCGTACTGCGCCGGACACCCTGCTCGGAACATGCCCGGAAATGCTGCGTGACTTCCTTGAGGTGCGCGGACTCGGCATCCTCAATGTACGCGCCATGTTTGGTGCCAGCGCCATCAAACAGAGCCGCAACCTGCGGCTTATCGTCGTGCTGCAGGATATTGAAGAGGCCGTGAAAATTGACCGGCTGCATGGCAGCAAGCAGACCCGCAGCATACAAAACGTCGATATCCCGGAGATCACCCTGCCGGTTGGACCGGGCAGGAACCTGGCAGTTCTGCTGGAAGCCGCGGTACGCAACCACATCCTTAATATAAAGGGTTATGACGCCAGCCAGGCATTTATCGAACGTCAAAAGCGCCGCCTGGAAAGTGCACACAAATGAACCTGGTCATTATCAGCGGCCTGTCCGGGTCAGGCAAAACAATCGCCCTGCACACCCTTGAAGATATCGGTTTCTATTGCATCGATAACCTGCCGGTCGGCCTGTTAAGCGGCTTTGCAAGAGAGGTGCGCGACCAGCACCTGGTGTCCGGCAATAAATTAGCAGTCAGCATTGATGCGCGTAACCACCCGGACCAGCTCAACGGATTTCCCGATATCATTGCTGAACTCAGAAACAAGGGTACGGCATGCAGGATACTCTACCTGCAGGCCGATAATTCAACCCTGCTGAAGCGATTTAGTGAAACACGGCGCAAACACCCGCTTTCGGATGTCGATGTCACGCTCACCGATGCCATTGACAAGGAGCGCAAGCTGCTTGCGCCGATTGCTGCCAATGCCGACCTTCTGATCGACACCAGCCATACCAATCTCCACCAGTTACGCGACCTGGTGCGCGAGTGCCTGGGGGAAGACAATGCCGCAGAGTTTTCATTACTGCTGCGCTCATTCGGGTACAAGCACGGCATTCCTGCTGACGCTGATCTTGTCTTCGATGCACGCTGCCTGCCCAATCCGCACTGGCAGCCAAACCTGCGCAGCCTGACCGGGCTTGATCAGGATGTGATTTCGTTCCTTGAAAATGAAACCATGGTGCAGGAACTGTATAATGATCTGGAAAATTTCCTGTCGGCCTGGATACCCCGGTTCAAGGCAGACAACCGGAGCTATCTGAGTATCGCGATAGGCTGCACAGGTGGACAGCACCGCTCCGTATATCTTGTAGGCAGGCTGGCACAAAGCCTTGGTAAACTGGAAGGCGATATTGTCGTCAGACACAGGGAACTGGAATGAAAACAGGACTGCTACTCATCACGCATGGTCAACTCGGACAGTACATGCTCGATACGACAACCACTATCCTGGGCAATTGTCCGCTCAGGGTAAAAGCAATCCCTGTAGATGGAGATTGCGAACCGGACGTGATGCTTGAAACAGCAAGCCAGGCCTGTACCGAGCTGGACCAGGGTGACGGTGTGCTGGTACTGACCGATCTCTTTGGCAGCACCCCCAGCAATATCGCCACTCACCTGATGGACAAGCATCGCGTCTATGTTATTTCCGGTGTAAATATACCCATGCTGCTACGCGTCATGAATTATCCTGATCTCGACCTTGACGAGCTTGCAGGGAAAGCAGCAAGCGGCGCACAGGACGGTGTCATCGTAACAACAGATAAACAGACCTCCCGGCATGCAGGAGCGTAATGTAACCATTGCCAACAAACTGGGGCTGCATGCACGTGCAGCCGCAAAACTGGTGACCATGGCCTCTGGCTATTCCAGTGATATCGACATCGCCAGGAATGATCAGAGCGTAAACGGGAAAAGCATCATGGGCGTCATGATGCTGGCAGCCTCAAAGGGTACAGAGCTGGTCATAAGAACCAGCGGCGACGACGAGCAGGAAGCGGCGGACAAGCTTGCAAAACTGGTCGCAGAAAAATTCGGGGAAAAAGAGTAATACGGAGCAGCTTTAGCACATGAGCCTGGCACTATCCGGTATTGGTGTTTCAAGAGGCGTCGCCATCGGCAAGGCGCATGTGATCATGCGAGGCAGTGTTGATGTTGCCGAATGCAGCCTCCCTGATAATTTAATCGAGGACGAAATATCACGCTTCCTCAATGCCGTTGAAACAGCCCGCCTGCAGCTTGAAGCAATCCGGCAACGCATCCCGAAAGATACACGCGCAGATATTGCAGCCTTCATCGATACGCATCTGCTGATGCTTGATGATGCCACCCTGGTAATCACACCGGTTGAAACCATCAGGGAACTTCACTGCAATGCCGAGTGGGCGCTTAAACTGCAGCGTGATGCCGTTGTGGCCGTATTCGAGCAGATGGACGATGCCTACCTGCGCACCCGCCGGGATGACGTCGACCACGTTATCAACCGCATCCAGCGATTACTGCTTGATACCGGCCAGGGTGAAATACACATTGATGCCG
>Ga0070727_10002161_pt1 | contig 19357 bp, 21 predicted proteins | sample tdAd472_FD_66722 | JGI IMG/M metagenome (GOLD analysis project Ga0070727, IMG submission 66722) | Marine sediment microbial communities from the Atlantic coast under amendment with organic carbon and nitrate - tdAd47.2 | ecosystem: Environmental > Aquatic > Marine > Coastal > Sediment | place...
ACCGAGGCGTTGATCGCCCGGATCCAGGACATGTCCCCGTCCGAACTGCGGGATCGTTACCGCGAACTCTTCGGCGAAGAGACCCGATCCGGCAACCGCCAGTGGCTGATCCGCCGCATCGCCTGGCGCGAGCAGGCGCTCCGCGAGGGCGGGCTCACCGAACGCGCCCAAGCCCGCGCTCACGAGCTCGCCCGAGATGAGGACCTGCGGGTGCGGCCGCCGAGCACCGCCGAGCCCGCGGCGGGAGCGGGCCTGCGGACGCTTGAAGGCTCCATGCCCAAGCGCGACCCGCGTCTGCCGATTCCGGGCACCGTGCTCACCCGGTCGTACAAGGGCACCGAGTACCGCGTGACCGTGCTTAAGGACGGCTTCGAGTACGAGGGCAAGATCTACAAGTCGCTGACGGCCATCGCCGACACCATCACCGGCCCGCACTGGAACGGCCACCTGTTCTTCGGGCTTGCGAAGACGAAGAAGAGGGCCGGGAACAGCGCGAAGGAGGCCGGGCGGTGAGCCGAGCGAACTCCTCCACCTCCAAGACCAACCCCGTCGCCCGCTGCGCGATCTATACCCGCAAGAGCACCAGCGAGGGCCTTGATCAGGACTTCAACACGCTGGATGCCCAGCGCGAGAGCGCGGAGGCCTACATCGCCAGCCAGAAGGGACAGGGCTGGGAGTGCCTGCCCGAACGGTACGACGACGGCGGCTACACCGGCGGTAACGTCGAGCGCCCGGCCTTGAAGCGCCTGCTCGCGGACATCGAGGCCGGCAAGGTCGACGTGGTGGTCTGCTACAAGGTCGACCGGCTGACGCGCTCGCTGACGGACTTCGCGCGGCTGATGGAGATCCTGGACAAGCACCACGCCTCGTTCGTGAGCGTCACGCAGTCGTTCGATACGTCGAACTCCATGGGCCGGCTCACGCTGAACGTGCTGCTCAGCTTCGCCCAGTTCGAGCGGGAGCTGGCTTCCGAGCGGACCCGCGACAAGATCGCCGCGGCGCGCCGCAAGGGGAAGTGGGCGGGAGGCCTGCCCGTGCTCGGCTACGACATCGTCCTTCAGCCCGGGGGCAACACGCTGGCGGTGAACCCCGAGGAAGCCGACCGGGTACGTCGGATCTTCTCGATGTACCTCGAGCACGGCCGGGTGATGCCGGTGGTCGTCGCCTGCCGCCATATGGGCTGGACCACGAAGTCGTGGACCGCGAAGACGGGACGGCTCATGGGCGGCAAGCCGCTGAGCAAGAACCTGATCCTGCGGATCCTCAAGAACCCCGTGTACCTCGGCAAGGTGAAACACCACGACCAGATCTACGAGGGCGAGCACGAGGCGATCATCGATCAGGAGACCTTCGACGCGGTGCAGGCCCGGATGGAGGCCAACCGCGAAGACCACGGCTCGCGCGTCTGCAACACCAACAACGCCCTGCTCAAGGGCCTCGTGCAGTGCGCTCACTGCGGCTGCTCGATGGTCCACCACGCCGTCAGCAAGCCAGCGGACCCGAAGGCGAAGTCATCGGCGGCGCGTGCGAGGCTGTATCGGTATTACGTCTGCAGCCGCGCCCAGAAGCACGGGTGGTCGAGCTGCCCCGGCGCGTCCCTGCCCGCCGACGACCTCGAGCAGTTCGTGGTCAGCAAGATCCGGGCCGTCGTCAATCAGGACGAAGTGATGGAGTCGATCGCGAAGACGACGGTCGAGCGGCTGACGATCACGATCGGGGCGTTGCTGGCCGACCCGGACGAGGCGATGGGATTGGCCGAGAACTTCGACGCCCTGTGGAAGGGCATGCAGCGCGATGAGCGGATCGACCTGATCCGGATGCTCATCGAGCGAGTGGACTGGGACCCCGAGGAGGAGACGCTCAGCGTGATCTTCTTCGAGGGGGTGCCGCTGCCGGATCCGGCCCAAGACGAATCCATGACCCCCAACGAGGAGGCGGCGGCGTGAGCAGCAGGATCACCGAGAAAGTCCACTTCGCGACCGGCCGGTCGGGCCAGAAGAAGCTCAAGAGGGGCGCGCCACCCGAGAAGCCGGTGAACGAGGGGCGTGTGCCTCGTGTGGCTCGCCTGCTGGCGCTGGCCATCCGGTGCGAGAAACTGCTCGCCGAGGGCCACATCGCCGACCAGGCCGAACTGGCCCGGCTGGGGCATGTGACGAGGGCTCGGATGTCGCAAATCATGAATCTGACGCTGCTTGCGCCGGATATCCAGGAGGAGATCCTGTTCCTGCCGAGGGTCACCGAGGGCTGCGATCCGGTGGGAGAACGGCACCTCCGGCCGGTCGTACGGGAGGTCTCGTGGGCGAAGCAGCGGGCGATGTGGCGGCGGTTTAGAAACGGCGACGCCTGAATAGTCATTAGGATTGGCTGTTTGCAGGCCCGACCGGGGCCACGATCGAGGCAGTCCAATGAATGACATCCAGAACGACGACGCTAGACCTGCGCGCGCCGAGCAGACCTCAGGTTTTTCCTTCATGCCCGTTAGCGCTCCCGCTCACACCGGCGCTGGCCCCGGCTCACCAAAAGACACAGAGACGGGTGACGCTGGATCACCGTGGCCGCTCGATGGGTTAACGCTTGCCGAGTCGGCGTGCAGAGATGCACGCAAGTCGAGATTACACACGCACAAGAAACTCCTCGAGTACGAAGCGGAGTACGGCTGCGAGAACGCGTTCGTGCTTTGGAAAGACCACGTGCGGAGACCAATCGACGTCGAGATGATCGAAGACGTCTTCGCTGAGCTCAACGGCTACCTGAAGGTCTACACCCGCATCTTCGTTCTCCTGTTCCAGCCGGAATCAGCAAAGAATCCAATAGATCGTGTGCACGAGATTCAGGAATCCGTTGACCAGCTGATGCTGCTTCCTGCCACATCGTCCGGGGAGACCAAACAAGTCTTGGATCTTCTCGCGCACATGCAAGCGAGGCGCAATCGGCCCGTACTTTCCAACTTCCCCTCGAGTCCGTCGATAGCGGTACTGGCGGAGCAGTCCTGGAAACGACTAGCGAGAACTTGGTTCGAAGCGTACGAAGTGCTGGAAGACTGCTCAGCAGCCTTGTCTCCTGAGCAAGCCAATCTGCTTGTAGTTCGAACCAAAGAGCTGCTGAAAAAGCTGGAGTTGCCTCCCCCTGTCGAATTGAGCGCTCGCGTGAGGCGAGAAGAATCCCTCGCGGTCGAACACCTACTGCGAGGTGGAATTGACACCGAGGAATCGCCAGAAGCGGATTCCTCTAACCAGTCCGCACTGCTCGATGGTTCTGGTGTCGCACAGATTCGAACTGCCCCATTCAAAAAGCGGTGGATCATCGACGGCAGAGAGATGCCGCTCATGACGAGGGGACAGCATAAAGCGATGATCAAGCTTGCAGAAGCACGTGGAGAGCCACTGGATCTTGAAACTCTGAAGGATGGCAACGCGGGGGCGCGTGACCGACTGCGAGAGCTTGTTCAGAGCGACGAGGACTGGGAACGTGTGATTGCCCGCGCGGGATTCGCCCATCAAGGCTACAAGCTCAACGGTAAAATCGAGTTTGCGCACTAATGTGCACTCTTCTGCGCACTCTCGCGCACGACAGCAATACCAACACTCTGAATACTCCTGATCTGTTAACCCGCGGTCGCACCGTTTGCAGCCGCACCGATCAGACAGGAGAACTCAATGTTGATCCCCCGCGCCTTCACCGACCTCTCCCCCCAGCGCCAGCACCTTGTCCGGCTCATGCAGCGGACCGGGTACGGCCGCATCGAAAACCTCCGGATCCAGGACGGCCAGCCCGTCCTCGGTCCGGAGGTCCGTCGCATCCGCGAGATCAAGTTCGGCGGCGACTCCGGTGTTCATCCGGACGCCGCGGCCGCTGACTTCACGCTCAAGACCCAGGTCGTCGAGCTCATGCTCGCGCTCGACCGGATAGGCGACGGCACGATCGACTGCCTGACCGTCAAGGGCGGATTGCCCTTCGGCATGCACATCGACTGGCCGCCGATGGCAGCCTGATACCCCCCCTCCCAACCAGACACACATCCAGAACACCGCATAACAGGTGACCGCTCAGCGGAGCCGTTGTGGGTGCCCGAACCAGGCATCGCACAACGGCTCCGTTTTGCATTCGGCCCATCGCGGCACCCGCACGCGCTCCTCGACGGTCCCGAGGAGACAACATGATCCAGATCAACGAACCGGACACCCGTCCGAACCCGTTCACCCCCACCACCGAGAAACGCGTCCGCAGCAAAGCCCGTCGCCTGCAGCGGGTCTTTGGGCTCAGCCCGGACGAGCGAGACGACCTCGCCCAAGACCTGCGATTGGTCCTCTGGAGGAAGCTCGAGAAGTTCGACCCCGACCGCGGGTGCATCGACGCGTTCGCCTGCGGCGTGATGCGCAACTGGTACCGCGAGACCGCGCGTCGCCTGCGCGGACCCGGGCGGGCCAAAACGAAGTGCCTCGACCCCGAGGTCCTGCGATCAATCGTCCCGCCCACGCTGGACGACGTCGAGCACACCGACCGCAGGCTTGACCTCAACGCCATCCTGTCCGTCCTGCCCGAACCGCTGCGTCGCGCGGCCCGTCTGCGGGCGGAGCACAAGACGGGAGAGATCGCGCGGCAGCTCAACGTCCACCGCGGGACCGTGCACCGCTGGCTCGAGCAGGCCAGGGACTGCGTCGCCGAGGCGTTCCCTCAGCTCGCCCAAGAAATCTCACCGACACGCGCGACAGTTTGCGCACTTGCGGCAGAGAGGTGATGGCATGACCCAAAACACCTCTACCGTCAGCAACCCCGACCGCGAACGCCCGACCCGGCTCGAAGCCGCGAGGTTCTACCACTCTCGGGGCTACGTCCCCGTCCCGATCCCGCTGGGCAGGAAGGGACCGAGGCTTGACGACTGGTCGAAGTTCAGACCGCATCCGGACGACTTTGAAAGCCTCTTTGGCGGCACCGGCAACATTGGGCTGCTCATGGGCGAACCCTCGGGCGGCTTGGTCGATGTCGACCTGGATTGCCCCGAGGCCGTCGAGCTCGCCCCCGAGTTCCTTCCGCACACCGGCGCGGTCATCGGTCGCACGGGCAGCCCGCGCTCGCACTACTTCTACATCGCCGAGGGGCTGCAGACCAAGCCGTTCCGTGACCCCCACACCCGCAAGATGATCATCGAGATCCGCTCCACGAACGTGGCGAGCACCGTTGGGCCGAGCCTGCACCCATCTGGCGGCCACTACGAGGTGCTCGAAGCGCGGCCCACGATCGTGCCCGCGTTCATCCTCAGGGACGCGGTAGAGCGGATCTGGAAGGCCGTATACACGATGCGTGGTCATTTCCCGCCGCCGCCGAGGCCGATCCGCGCAACGCACGTGTCCGACGGTGAGCTCGACGCCTACTCCGCCGCGGAACGCTTCGAGCGAGCAATCAGCTACCTCGCCGGCATCCCCGCTGCCGTGGCAGGCCAAGGCGGACACAACCAGACGTTCGCCGCGGCGACCGCGCTGGTCCACGGGTTCGCTCTGCCACCCGACCTGGTGTTCCAGATCCTGCGCGACCAGTACAACCCGCGCTGCCAGCCGCCGTGGTCGGACACGGAACTCACCCACAAAGTCAACCAGGCGGTCTCCGTGCCGCACGACATGCCCAGAGGCTGGCTGCTGAAGGCCAGGCCGCCGCGAGGCACCACCGGCTGAGTCTCTTCCACTGACAGATCACCGCGAGCGCAGCGCGTTGTTGCGCTCCAACCCCCATCAACGCGCGGCCTCTGCCGCGCGATCCAGAAAGGAGAGCCTCCGCATGGAAGGCCTCAAGACACCAACCGTTGAACAGCAATCCCAGATCCGTACCCGTCTCGACGTCGCGCGGCAGTGCATGCGGCGGGGCTGGATGCCCGTCCCGGTGCGCGCCGGGTCCAAGGTTCCCGCTGTCGGGAACTGGCCGAAGTTCCGCACGAAGATGAGCGAACTGGAGCAGCACTTTTCTGGCGAAGGCAACATCGGCGTGCTGACCGGCAAGCCCTCCCTTTGGCTCGTCGATGTCAACCTCGAGTGTGAGGAAGCGATCGCTCTCGCCCAGTCGGTACTGCCAAGGACTCTCGCCGTCACCGGCCACGAGCGGCGGCCGAACTCGCACCACTGGTTCATCAGCCCGGACGCCCCGTCCTTCACGTTCCGGGACCCGGTGACACGCGAAGTAATCGTCGAGCTACGCAGCACCGGCCAACTCAGTCTGATCGGTCCGAGTACACACCCCGGCGGCGGCAACTACGACCTCCTCACCCAAGAGCCGGCGGAAGTCCCGTGGGGCCTGCTTGGCAACGCCGTTGGTCGAATCGCCGAGGCGGTGTGCAGGATGCGTGGCCGCTCCTTTGACGGTCCGTTGGAGGACTTTGACGAACAAGCACACGAGACGACCGATGGCCAGGCACTGCCGGACCTGAGCCGCTGGTCCCTCGCCGAACGCGTCGATCGGGCGCGACTCCATCTTGACGCTCTGCCGCCGGCGATCTCCGGACAGAACGGCCACAACGCGACGTTCCAGGCTGCTTGTGCGGTCGCTTGGGGCTTCGCGGTGCCGAAGGATGCCGCGATGGAGTTGATGCGCGATCACTTCAACACAAGATGCGAGCCCGCGTGGTCGCCGTTCGAGCTGAAGCAGAAGGTCGAGGACGCGTACACGACCAGACATTCCAAACCGCGCGGCTGGATGCTTGAAACAGCCGACGCCTGAATCTCCGATGGAGTCGCCCGGCCGATGATTTCGATGCCCAACTCATATCTCCGTCCGGCGATCCGGTCTGTGCCCCGGTCCCCGCAATCCTCGCGCGGGACCGGCGGCGGGCCGCTGCCGATCGTCTCAATCGAGGATCTCCTCGAAGCGCACACCGAACTGCGCGAGCCGATCATCGAGGGCCTGCTCCGTCGCGGCGAGACCATGAACCTCATCGGCGCGCCCAAGGCCGGCAAGTCGTGGTTCGCGATGCACCTGGCCGCGGCAGTCGCTCAAGGGCTGCCGTGGCTGGGCGCGTTCCAGACGAGGAAGGCCAAAGTGCTGTACATCGACAATGAGCTGCACCCCGAGTCGAGCGCGGCCCGGTTCCGGGACCTCCTCGCCAAGCTGGATCTGACGCCCGAAGACCTCGCGGGGAGCATTGACTTCGTGTCACTCCGCGGCAATCTGGTCGACCTGCACGACCTCGCCGAGCGGCTGCGCTTGATCGAGCCTGACACCTACGCCGTACTCATCCTCGACGCCCTGTACCGCTTCGAGCCCGAGGGGTCGATTGAGAACGACAACTCGGCGCGGACCGCGCTCTACAACACGATCGATTCGATCGCACGGCATTTGGACTGCGCGGTGATCGCCGTGCACCACACCGGCAAGGGCAACCAGTCCAATCGCTCAACCGTCGACGTCGGTGCTGGCGGCAACGCCATGGCCCGGGCCGCCGACACGCACCTGGTGCTCCGCCCGCACAAGAAGCCCGACATCGTCACGGTCGAGGCCGAGACCCGATCCTGGCCGACTCCGGACCCGATCTGCGTCCGGCTGGACTTCCCGATGCTCGCGATGGCTCCGGACGAGGACCCGTCACAGATCAGCGGCCGCGGAAGAGGTGGGCCAAAGAAGAATCGGATGCCACCTGAGGCATTTGTCGAGCGTTTCGTCACCGGCGAGTTCGAGCGTCGCTCGGCCATCCTAGAGCGTGCCGTCGCCGCCGGGATAACGAAGACCGCCGCGGACGAGTGCCTGCGCGCGGTCAAGCAGAGCGGCCTCGTCGACGTCGAGAAGCTCCGCGAACAGGGCAACCCAGAGCGGTACCGGTTGGCCTCTGACCGTCCGAATTGATTTGGTCTTTGATTGGCCAATCAATTCAACCAAGCAATCAAATCGACTGGCACCGGTTTCGATTTGATTCGTCCGCCCCTTAAGGGGGGCGGAACGAACAAATCAAATCAACCGATGCCCGGTGCCCGCGGAACACCGCCGAAGCAGACCCCATCCGCAGGAACGAAGGCCAAGAAGCCTGTTCGTTCCTGGGACATACAACGCCGAGCGAGTAGGCTGTTGACCGGAGGCAACCATGTGCGGCCGGTTCACACGCGAGTATTCCTGGCAGCAGGTCCACGACTTCCTCGATCTGAAGTTCCCAGCGGGGCTGAAGGCCGGCGAGCCGGATGACCTCGATAGGTCCTGGAACGTCGCGCCGACCCAGCCGAGCCTGATCGCCCACCGCAGCGAGGGCTCGGAGGCCGCGGAGTTGACGGTCCGCAGGTGGGGCCTGATCCCCCACTGGGCCAAGGAGGCGTCGATCGGCAACCGCATGATCAACGCCCGGGCCGAGACCGCCGCGGAGAAGCCCGCCTTCCGCGTGGCGTTCTCCAAGCGCCGGTGCGTGGTGCCGATCTCGAGTTTCTTCGAGTGGGAGAAGGTCGAGGGCCAGAAGACCAAGCAGCCTTGGCGGTTCGTCCGTGCCGACGGTGAGATCATTCTTCTGGCCGGCCTCTTCGAACCGCCCAACGAGCACGCCGAGCGCGGCACGTTCACGATCCTGACCACGCAGGCCAACGAGTTCATGTCCTCCATCCACGACCGGATGCCGGTGATCCTGGAGCCGGAAGATGCGCCGAGATGGTGCGATCTCGACGCCGACAAGGACGAGGCATCGCAACTGCTCAGGCCCGCGGCCGACGGCGTGCTGACGCGTCACAAGGTCTCGACGAAGGTCAACAGCCCGCGGAACAACGAGCCGGGGCTGGTGGACGAGGTGGAGTAAGGGCCGGCCGAAGGTCGGACCAGTCGGATCGGCTGAAACACCCGCCGCCGGAACCCGAACCAGTTGACCCGGCCACCCACCGATACCGCTGTTCGCACAGACTGATTTTTATGAGGAGAACGACCCCATGACACACGCGACCCGACCCCGAACCCGCCTAGCGATGCTGCCAACGGTTTTGATGGCGGCTGCGACCTGCACCGCGTTCGCCCAGCCGGCGATCGAACCCGCCCCGCTGGACCTGCGCGAGGAAGTCGCGAGGTCGCTCGAGGCTGGCGATGTGCACTCGTACACGGTCGAACTCGAAGAGTCGCAGTTCGTCTACCTCGTCGCGGATCAGAGGACGGTGGACGTGGTAGTGAGGGTCTACAACCCGGCTGGTGAGAAAATCGGGGAGTATGACGGGCCGGCCCGAGGGCCGGAGGCGGTGCAGTTCTTCTCGCGAGAGGCCGGGGTGTACCGCGTCGAAGTCGCCCCGTTCGAGGGCGAGAAGGGTGGATACGAGATTGAGCTCCGTCGGGCCGAGCAGAAGGCGACGACTCCCGAAGGGCTCGTCAGTCAGATGATTGCGCCGTACGACGATCCGAACACCCCCGGCGGAGTAGTCGCGGTTGTCCGCGACGGCGAAGTCGTCTTCGCGGACGCCTTCGGCGCAGCGAGCCTGCGCTACGGCATCCCGTTTGGAGTCGATACGCGGACGAACATCGGTTCGACCTCAAAGCAGTTCACCGGCTTCGCGATCGCCCTGCTGGACAAGCGTGGCGAGCTGTCGCTGGACGATGATGTGCGCAAGCACATCCCCGAACTGCCGGACTTCGGCAAAACCGTGACGCTGCGGCACCTGTTGACGCACACGAGCGGCTACCGGGAGTTCTTGAACACGCTGATCATGTCGGGACGAAGGCTGGATCTCGGCGACGCGATCGAGCGACATGAGCTGATCGAGGTCGTGCAGCGGCAGCCGGCCCTGCAGAACAGCCCGGGTGCGGAGTGGAACTACAACAACACGGGCTACGGGCTGCTGACGATCGTGGTCGAGCGCGTGACGGGGCAAGACTTCCCCGATTGGATGGAAGAGAACGTGTTCAGGCCGCTCGGGATGAATGACACGTTTGTGCGTCAGAACCCGTGGTCAATCGTTCCGAAAAGTGCGGTTGGCTACACCATGGCGGAACACGGCGGATACCGCGAGGCGACGGATCTTGGCGGCGCGATGGGCGCGGGCGGGATCTACACGACGGTGGGTGATCTGGCCAAATGGATGGACAACCTCGGCTCGGGTGAACTCGGCGGCGAGGACGTCATCACGCAGATGACCACGCCGTACGAACTGAGCGACGGTTCATCCACGGGCTACGGGTTCGGGCTGTTCATGGATGAACAGGGCGGCATGAAGCGGATCCAGCACGGCGGAGCGGACATCGCGCATCGGTCGCACTTCCTGTACTTCCCGGAGTTGGATGCGGGTGTGATCGCGCAGAGCAACAACGCTCAGTTCGACGGGAGCATCGCCGCGAAGACGGCTGAACTGTTCTTGGCGGAGCAGACGGGAACGGCCGAGGAAGCCGAAGGGGATCAGGAGAGCGCGGCGGAGAACGAACTCGCGACCGAGGCGTTCGACCCGGACTCGTTCGTGCCGGAGACCTTCGATGCCTTCGCGGGTCGGTATGAGATGGAGGAGATGCCCGGCTTCGTGCTTGAGTTCACGCGTGATGGCGAACAGTACTATCTGCAGGCGACGAATCAGCCCCGGATCGAGATCTTCCCCATCGCCGCAAACGCGTTCGAACTGAGGGTGGTCGAGGCCAGCGTTGTGTTCCACGAAGACGACGACGGCGAGGTCACGACGCTGACGCTGAACCAGAACGGGGCACATCCCGCGAACCGACTGGCTGAAGAACCGTGGAGCCCGAGCGAAGAGGAACTCTCGGCGTACGCGGGCCGGTACTTCAGCGAAGAACTGGGAACGTTCTACGACGTCGTGGTCGAGGACGGCCAGCTGGTGCTCAAGCACAGACGGCTGGACCCGGTAAACCTGACGGCGAGCAAGCCGGATCGATTCGCGGGCGAGATGCCGATCGCGCAGTGCGAGTTCGAGCGGAACGAGTCAGGCGAGGTGGTCGCGTTGCTGGCATCGAACGGGCGGACTCGTGACGTGCGGTTCGAGAAGATGGACTAGGACCGCGGAAGGTGACTCGCGTCTCACCCACAAGAAACCCCCGACCGCCGGCCGGGGGAGAATGGACTCGGTGAATGGCGCTGCGCTAGTCGGCCTTCGGCTCCTCGACCAGCGCCCAGTACTCGGTCATGCCGTCGAGGTGCACGCCGCCCGAGGCCGCGTAGTTGCGCCGCCCTTCCTTGGTGACGATGCCGCGTTCGACCAGGAACGCCAGCGCGGTGGCCGCCTGCGTGATCGGCATGTTCTCCGCGTGGGCGATCGTCTCGACGGTGTCGCCCTCGGCGTGCTCGTCGAAGCGGTGGCAGACCGCCTCGAGGGCCCAGCGCGGGCAGCGATGCTCGTACGGCTCGCCGCGCTCGGGTGTCACGGCGCGGATGAGCTTGCCCCGGCGATCGACCGAGAAGATCTCATCACGGTTCGTGCTCTTCACCGGCTGCGTGCACATCACGACCCCGCCTTGTCGGTGGCCTCGAACTCGCCGCGGCCGGTCTTGGCGAACCGCGAATCGCTGCCTCGATCGGCGATCTCACGGAGCATGGCGGCGTAGAGCGTCGCCGCAGGCGTCTTGCCCCTGGTCTTCCACCCCTTGGCGATCACGCGGGCGGTGATCTCCTTGGTGCCCAGCGGCTCACCGGCTTCGGCGAGGACCATGGCGGCCATGTCCAGCCCGCTGAGTTTCGAGCGCTTGCGGCGCGCCTTCGGCGGCTTCGCGTCGGTGGGCTTCGTCGCGGCCCGCTTCGTGCTGGGCTTGCGGCTCGGCTTCCTCGTCGGCGTCTTCTTGCCGCTGGGCGTCTTGGCGGTGGTGCTCTTCTTCGCAGGCGGCTTCTTCGCCGATGTCTTGCGGGCCGGCGCTTTCTTGGCCGGCGTCTTCTTCGTGGTCGTCTTCTTGTTGGTGGTCTTCTTCGTCGCCATGTCGGCGCTCCTTTCGGGGTCAAAAACAACGAAGCCCGCAACACGCGGGCTTCAGGTGGATCGGATGGGACGGACCGTCGGTCGGCTGTTGCACGCCGGGTGGTCCGTGCGGGTGGTTGGTGTCCGTGGAGACGGCGGGTCGGCCGCGGGGCGTGTTTGGTTCATGGCGTGTCTCCTTCGTCGCTTCTCCCGGGCGACGATCGCGCCGGGGTCGGGACACCAAGCCATGACTTCCGGCCAGATGGAAGCGGAATCTTCAGGAATGGCGGCAGATTCCTGAGAATCTCAGCGTCGCTGCAGTCCGTTGGCAGCGGGTGCTCGGCTCGGTCGCCGGGTGCCGATCGGGGTCGGCGAGGCGCGGGCGACGTTCGGCGCGTGCCGCGAGACCGCGGGATCAGGCGACCGACCTACCAGCCTCGAAGCGGCCCGGGGACGAGGCGGCGTCGGGGCACGTCGGGCCTACTGTGAGGCCCCGAGATCCGGGGGCGGCAGACCGGACGGGTCCTACCTCGCCCACTTCCGCTCCTGCCCCCCCGGGGAGCTGCCGGGCAAATAGACAGACCGTCCGTAGCGCCGTCGTTTACCGGCTCCTTGGCCGAAACCCCGCTGGCGAGCCACAAACGCTGATTTCTTCAAAAGGACCAGCGCTTGCCACCAACTCACCGGACGCGCTGCGGGAGGGAGGCGAGTGGCGAGGACTATCTCAGTAGCAAGCTTGAGCAAACACTCGAAACGGCGTCCGCGAGCGCGCCGGAAACTAGACGACATGGTCGATCTCGGCCGACGACGTGCCGCGCGTCCCGGTCGAGTAGCTGGGCGATAGCGGGAAAAGGAGGCCCTTGTTAATCCGGACTTGGCCTACCGTCACGGTGGCCAATCGAGAAGAACCGGGTGCCGAAGGGACTGATCGCTTAATATTTTGAGATTAAATTGACATTTCGCTTACTCTCACGAGCGTATATTGATATCCTGCGAAGACCGACCGTCAATCTAAGCGGAAGGACTCGCATTGACCGATCTCCACCAGCAACTCCTCGCTCACGTCCCCGTTGAGGCCCAGCGGGCGATCGTCCGAGCGTTCAAGATGGCCTACTCGATGTCAGAGGAGATCTGTAATCGAGAGTTCGATGAACGCCAGCGAGTTCAATCATGGGGATACGTCCGCTGGCTGAAGATCGACTCGGAACTCCTCAAGGTCGGCGAGCGATTCGGCCGCGTCGAGCACTTCCCATGCAACACCGAGAACACTCACATTGGCCATACTGAGTTGCACTTCGGCCCGTTCATCCTGACCGCAACTCGAATTCAGGATCGCGGACGAGTGCCGTCTCACGCCGCTTGGCGTGAGCGCCTCGCGACACTGAACGAGACAAGTCTTTTCGAGTGCATGCGTGGGATCGAGCCAACCAACAGCGGACAAATTTGGGCTCCGCTGTTGCACGTGCCGAATGTGCATGACCGCACGCTCAAGGGTCTATATGTTGGGTTCCTGACCTCTGAGAATCGATATGCGTGCGAGCACTTCGACCTGTTGGCGCACGTGGACCAGATGAAGGAACCGAGTCGCGTCGAAATGAAACCTTCCCGGCCGCTCATCAAGCTCAAAGACGGTACCGCGTAACACATGGGACGTGGAATCTTTCAAGGCAAACGCCTGCGCGAGGCGCGTGAAGCGCGAGGCCTGACCGGGGTTACGCTGTCGGAACTCGTGAGCGTCAGTTCCGCCGCGATTTCGCAGTACGAAACTGAGGCGAACGCGCCAAGCCATCCCGTCGTTGTCGAGCTGGCGAAGCAACTCCGCGTCGATCCATCGTTTTTCTTGCGGCCGAGCCGAGACCATTCAGACCGAGTCATTTTCTGGAGATCGCGAGTCGCCGCCACTAAACTTCAGCGGTCGCGATCGATCCATAAGTACGGCTGGCTCCTCGACGTGTGTGACGTGCTGTCACGGCACATTGAGTTTCCAAAGGTCAACATCCCCACCGACAACTCGCTGAGGCAGCCTTGGACGCTTCGAGAAGAAGACATCGAGGACGTGGCCTCCGATCTGCGGGAGCAGTGGCGTCTGGGCGACGGACCGATCCACAACCTCGTTTCCGCGATGGAGCGCAACGGCGTCATTGTTGCTCGCAACAGACTCGATGCGGACCATCTCGACGCATTCTCCGAATGGCGAGACGACAATTCTCGTCCGTATGTGGTGCTTGGCTCGGACAAGCAAAGCGAGGCACGATCTCGGATGGACGCGGCGCACGAACTCGGCCACATGATTCTCCATCGAAACGTCTCGTGCAAAGAGTTCCATACGTCGAGCATCCACAAAGTCATGGAAACGCAGGTGGCGAGGTTCGCGAGCGCCTTACTCTTACCTGAGGCTTCGTTCCTTGAAGACTTGTATTCCGTGAGCCTCGACGCGTTTCGTGATCTCAAGGCGAGATGGCGCGTGTCGATTGCGGCGATGATTTTCCGGGCGAGAGACCTCGGCGTCATTGATGAGGCACAAGCCAGATCCCTTTGGATAGCAATGTCCCGGCGCAAGTGGCGAAAGTGCGAGCCGGGAGACGCGGAATCACGTCCGGAGGAGCCGACTCTCATCCGAGAGGCGTTCGATCTGCTGCTCGACAGCGGACGGCTCGATCCCGAGTCGCTCGAGCTCGAATTGGGCATCGGTCTTTCTGACATTGAGGATGTAACGGGGCTACCGCAGGGTTATCTCCGCAACGCTAACTCATCGCCTCTTAAGCTTCGCTTCGCCGATCAATCGGGCTGACGCTTGGCTGAGGATTGGTTCCGGTTTCGATTCGTCGCGAAGATGAGGCGCGAGACCGCTCGTACCGGCTACGAGCTGTCTTCATCCTGCTCACACGCAATGACTGCGTTGCTGTTTTCCTTTGCGACTGCCAGATCGATCACCTGCTGAAACTTGCGCGTGTCGAGCCTCGACGATCCCACATAGCCCGACCGAACGAGCTCCACGAGCCCGACCTTTCGGAGGTAGCGTCCCTCAAGGTGAGAAAAATCCAAGCAAATGCCACCCTTGGCTCCCTTGGTCTTTGGGTCGTCCAGCAACGCTTCGAGGTGTTCAAGCGAGATCACACTGCCCGCGTTGCTCAGGTCGCTCTCGATCCGACGGACGAACTTGAAGAAGAACGGGGAACTGTTCAGCCTGTAGTCGTCCGCGCCCGGCGGGGAGAGGCTGATGCTTTTCATCCTTGACAGTTCTGACCGAAACTGACCGTCCGGTCGAAATGTGAACCGATTCGACCCCCTTCCGCCCACCTTCTGTCGCTCCCTCTCGAACATCTTGTACTGAATGAGCACAGCATTGCCCAATGGATAGTTGATGTAGATGAGGTCGGCTCCAGTAGCTCTTTCCACCAGTCCGCGATTCGCCGTGAAAATGGTCAGTACCGAACCTCCCTGCCGATACTCGGCGAACCCCGTCATGTCGGAGTAGGCGAGTTCCCAGCCCGGCATATAGCGAGCGTCGTGCTCGATTACACGATCCTCGAGGAGACGCCCGTTCGCCTGAAGCGTAGTGAGTGCCGAGGCGTCGCGATCGCGGACCCAGAAACTGTCCGGGCTCTCACGGGTATCGACGTTCAGAATCGAAAGCACGTCGCGTAGGACGGTCGCCTGAAGCCTTTTACCTCCCGAGAGGCCCGCCTTGGTCGTCCGACCAGCGAGCATTCCCTCGATGACCCCGGGGTTGTTCGATCGCAAGAGCTCGCACACCGCCTCTCCCAGCTTCTTGCTCAACCTGACGAAGTCCGTTTCTGGAAAAACCCTCTCATCCCACAACCGTCTCAACTGGGAAGTCCTCAGCGACGATCTGATCTCGTCCGGCGTCGAGTGGTCGAGGCTTCGGCCGTGCGACAGCTTCAACTGCGATCCGGTCGTTGCGACGACTCTCTTCGAGTGCACGATGCAGAGATGCACCGATCCAGTATTTCCGTCTTCCGTCGAAATGACGAGGCAGAAGTCGCCCTTCTTCACCCCCGCAAGCGAGGCCGTCAATCTCGTGACGCTAAAGGACTCAAATCCGAAGCGCGATTCCTCAAGCTTCTCGCTCTCGGAATCTGAGAGCAGAAGCACGCAGATGGGAACTGAGACAGGTTCTTGAGGCATTGCTCCAGCTCTCCGGGTTGTTCTAGGCCAACGCACCTGGTGAGTGTCACTCAGGATGCGAACCCTACCGGAAGATGTCTGCCGCCGAGGTCTTTAACAAGTGCACACCACGGCGCTTCAGCCCTCCGTAGATCTCGTCTGCACGCTACATCATCCAGCATCCCGCGAAATCACCAGCGTGCGTTCGTCCCGCGAGAACCGAACGGTCGACTCCGTGATCTCATCGACCAGCATCCCCTGCAGCTCGTCGCCCGGGCGCAGCCGCACGATCTCCGCGGTGTCGACGAGGTAGAGCGTGGCGACCGCAGGCTCTTCGGCGCTTGCCGCCCGCACCGCGAGCAGCTGTGCGTTCAGACGAAGCGCCGGCGGCGGAGGCGCAGGCGTGACGACCGGCGGCGGCTGGGTCCAGAGCACCATCTCCGGGAACTCGTCGGGCAGTTGTGTCTCGATCGGTTCATCGTCGGTTGCCGGTGCGGGATCGCTCCGAGTTCCGAGCGGTGTTGGGTTCGCCGGTTCCGGTGCAGGCAAAAACACCCACACCGTGCTTGCCACAAGCGCGATCAGCGCAGCCCCCAGACCCAGCCGGTGCCCGCGAAGCGATGAACTGCTCACAGCGATCCCTCCCGGATGATGTGCCACTGGGCTAGTTCCCAGCCGTCGTCAGCGTCCTCGTACACCGCCCAGATCGATCGGGTCTGGAGGTTTGGCGCCTCGACGTCGATGCGGAACGCCCACGCGGATGATGCAGATTGCCAGCTCACGTCGCGCTGCCCCGAAGCCGCCACCTCCGTGAGACTCGGTGCGCCGCTCCGGCCCGATGCCTTGGCCCTCCACTCCCGAAGCTGCTCTCCGATCTGCTCGGCGTCCTTGCCGAACACCGACTCGAGCAGTTCGAGCGGTACGGTCCGGGGGTTCAGGCGAAGCGGCCCGCGCTGCGCATCCGCGGCGAGACCGGGATCCCGTAGGTTGCCGATTAGGGCCGGCCGATCGACCACAGATGGGAACAGCGCGGTCCTCCGTGATGCATCGGCAGGATCAGCCGCCGCCGCATCGAGCACAGACAGCTCCAGACGATCGCCTCCTGCCCCGTCACTCTGAAGTCCGAGCCCCTCCAGCGCAGTCAGCTCGAACGGCAGTCGGGTGTCCTGGTCGTAGGCGTGGATGCGCACGCTCACGGGTCCGTCTGGGGTCTCGACGGTGTCGTCCATCACGACGACCGCGCCGTAGGGCAGGTCGGCATCGGCCACCGCCGTGTCGGCGCGCCGGTCGAGCCACTGCGAGCACGCCGATCGGATGCCGTTCATCAGGGGAGCCGAACGCAGCGACGCGTCGTGCTGCCGGCTCGCCATGCCGCTGGTGGCGGCGATCCGCGCCGAGGCGATGACCGCGCCACTCGCGACGACGATGAAGCCCAGCACCACGAGCAGCGCGATGCCCCTACGCGTTCTCCGGCCCGGATCAACCATTGCGCGGCTCCGAAGAAGGCAGGTAGACGGCGGCCGAGCGCGTGATCCCGTGCTCGGTCGCGATCTCAATCAGCAGCAGTTCGTCACCACTCGATCCGCCGGTCTCGGTGACCGAGACTTCAAACCGCGTGATCCTGCCCATCAGATCGCGGGGCTGGTCGGACTCGTCCGTGGTGTCGGCGCGCGTGAGGCGACCGCTGAGTTCGTCGAACCGGTACGTGATCGCTCGCGCAGGCCGGTTCTCATCGGTCGGGAACCGGATCTCGACACCGTCGACGGTCTTGACTACGGAAGGTCGATCGCGCTCGCTTTGGTCGATCGCTGTCAGCGCAGCGCTCCAGGCATCCAGGTCAGCGGCGATCAGGTCGACCGTTGCACCCAGAGCGCTCCGAACGACGGATTCAGCCTGCCGGTCGGCGGACACTCGCGCGATGTAGCCGGTCAGCGACGATGTCGACGCAACGAGCATGGAGAGCAGCGCGAGCGCCGCGAGCACCTCGACGAGCGTCATGCCACGTTGGGAGCGAGTCGGGATCATCGGCCCTCCCGCTTGGGTGTTCTGATGTACCAGCGGGTCACGAATCGGTCGCCCTGCAAGATCCGCAGCCGATCGAACTCCGTGGTTGCGCGAACCAGCTGCACTTCGAAGCGGCCTTCGATCTGCCGGCGCTGGTCTTCAACGGTGTCGGCGGTGTCCCAGCGGTAGCCGCCGTCGATGGAACGGGGGACGCCGAAGCGGCTCGGGTTGGTGACGATGGCGTCGGCGGCGTGGTCGAGCGATGAGATGCCGACGGTGACCTGAGTGTCTCCGTCGGCCGACGGGCGTGATGCCGCCAACCAGTTCAGCAGGCTCACCGCCGCCACGGACAGCAGAGCTGTCGCGAGCACAACCTCGAGGAGTGTCAGCCCCGACCTGGTCCGTCCTACGGCGATCATGGGTCGCTCCGGATGATCTCGTGCCACCCGGTCAGCCCGGCGAACCGCAGTGTGACCGACGCATCGCCCGTGGAGACACGGACTTGATAGTCCATCGACTGACCGCGGGCATCGACGATCACCCGGTCCATCGGTGCGCCCGAGGGCCACTCCCATACTTCCAGCGTGATGCCGTCGGGGAGTAAGCGGTCAGAAGATGGCGCATCGGCGCTCCCCCTGTCCGTGAAGCCGATCGTTCCGTCCGCGCTGTCGAACCGCAGTTCGGTGTTGTGGCCATTGCGGGCACGCACACGCGCCATCGCGTCGAGCGAGGCGATCAACGACGCCGCGTCGGACAGCTTCGACTCGTCCGATCTTGAGGACAGCCCGACCGCGGCGACGGACACCGCCATGCCCAGCACGACCAGCACCGCGAGCAGCTCGATGAGCGTGAACGCACGCATCCGCCGACGGGATGTCCCGCCCGTGCCGCTCACTCGCTGCCCCGCAGGTTGCGTGACGAGATGTCCTGGTTCTCGCCGGTGCCGCCGGGCTGGCCGTCGGCCCCGTAGCACACGATCTCGAACGCCGAACCGTCGGATGCGGGTGAGATGAACACGTACGTCCGACCCCACGGGTCCGTGAGCTGGTCTTGCGTGAGCTCGTAGGACTTGCCGATCGCGTTCGGACCGGAGAGCACGGTGAGCCCCTCCGACGGGCTCGGCAGGTCGCCGGTCGAATACTGATACATCTCAACCCGCTCTTTGATGATCGTCACCCCGGTGCGGGCGAGTTCGACGCGGCTCTCGCTGAACGCACCGGAGAACCCAACGGCGAGGGTGCCGGCGAGCAGGCCGAGGATAACCACGACGGCTAGCACCTCGACGAGCGTCATACCTCGACGCCGCGGGGACCGCACGACCAGTGAAACGCGAGACATCACACAACCTCCTGCATTCGGATGAGGGGGAGCACGGCGGCCATGACGACCGTGCCGACGAGCAC
>Ga0070727_10002162_pt1 | contig 19353 bp, 11 predicted proteins | sample tdAd472_FD_66722 | JGI IMG/M metagenome (GOLD analysis project Ga0070727, IMG submission 66722) | Marine sediment microbial communities from the Atlantic coast under amendment with organic carbon and nitrate - tdAd47.2 | ecosystem: Environmental > Aquatic > Marine > Coastal > Sediment | place...
GCCGGGGGTTTCGATCACCTCGACGTCCTCGCCGTCGCCGTCGCCGTCACCCACGAAGACGAAGTCGTTGTCGTGGCTCGGGTGCAGGACCGCGACGGGCACGTCGAGGCGGCGGATCCTGGCGTGGGGCAGCTTGAGCGTGCCCAGCTCGGTGGTGTGTAGCTCGACCCACTCACCGGTGGCCCTCGCGATTCGCCCGCTGAGGCGGTCACCGCTGGTGAGCACCAGGCGCGCCGGGCCGGCCTCGGCGACGGGGGCGAGCTCCTTGATCTCGACCCAGCGCAGGCGAGCGGGCTCGGCCGCGCCTTCGACCCACACCTGCACGTGCTCGGGGTCGAGGGCGTGCAGCCGGCCGCGGAGGGGGTCGCCCTCGACGCGCACGACGCTGTAGGTCCCCGGGCCGCTCTCGATCCGGGTCAAGCCCTCGCGGGCGTCCTGCACCCAGCCGCTGTGGGGCTCGGAGAGGATCGCGCGGTAGCCCAGCCGGGCGCCCTCGAACTGACCCAGGTGCTCGAGGCAGCGGGCGCGCCAGTAGCGCGCCTCGTCGCTGAACGGTTGCTTGGGGAAGCCCGTGGCCAGGGCGTCCCACAGCTCGCGGGCCTCGGCGAAGCGCTTCTCGTGCAGGCAGAGCGACGCCTGGCGGTAGAGCTCGAGGGCCTGCTGCGGCGGCGCGGGAGGCGCGGGAGGCGCCTCGGCCGGCGGGGGCGGGGGCGGGGGCGGTTGGTCTTGCGCGGCGGCGAGACCGACCGCGAGCAACGACGACAGAGCGAGTGTACGCATGGTGACTCCTGGAACGGGTGGAGCGATCGGGCGGACCTAGAGCGGTCCGGTGGACTCGATCGGGGACGGGGTTTGCTCGGCCGGCTCCGGCGCGGCGAGCAGTGTGTCGTAGGCGTCGAGCAGGCCCGTGCTGCGGACCTCCTCACGCAGGGTGCTGACCACGGCGGTGGCCGCCGGCCCGCGGGCGTTGCGCACCCGACGCAGCACGAGCTGCGTGCCATGGATCAGGCGCTCGAGCCCCTCGGGGGGCTGCGCTCCGCCCTCGAGCTCGGCGAGGATCACCTCGCCGCGGACCACGAGGCGCTCGGTCTGCACCGTCAGCACCAGCTCGCGCAGGGCGCGCGGGTCGGGCTGGGCCTCGAGGCGGTCGAGGGCGCGCAGGACCTCGCGGGCGTTGGTGGCGTAGTCGCCGAGGGCGGGGTTGCCGACGTAGGTCGGGTCGATCACCCGACGCCGGGGCGCGGGGTCTCGAGCCAGCTGGCCCGGCAGCGCGTGTTCGAGCGGCTGCTGCTCCAGGGGGTGCTCGGCGGGCGTTCCTTGCTCCATGGGCTGCTCGGCGGGCTGTTGATCGGCGGGCTGCTGCTGGGGTGGGATCACGGCCTGGGTCGTGGGGACGGGGGCTTGCCAGCGGGCGAAGAGGGTCCCCAGCGCGAAGCAGGCCGCGGCGGCCGCGGCGCGCCAGGCCCAGCGTCCGGCGGCGAAGTCACCGCCGCCGCCGGAGGGCGCGCGTCCGGCGGCGAAGTCGCCGCCGCCAGGGACCGCCGGCGGCAGGGCGGCCATGACCCCGTCGGTGAAGCCCTCGCTGAGCTCGGGGACGGCGGGGGCGTGGGTGTGCAGCAGGGTCAGGGTCGAGGCGAGCTCGTCCACGAGCTCGCCGGTGCTGGGGAATACGCCGAGGTGCTCGCGCAGCGCCTCGCCGTCGGCCAGGAGCTCGGCGGGCAAGGCCGGCAACACCTCGAGCAGCAGGGCTTCGATCTCCTCGCGGCTCTTCACGCAATCCCTCCTAGTGGCGCCGAGCGCCCGCGGCCCATTGGGGTGAGCCCGCGCAGCTTGCCGCGAGGGCGAGGGGCCTCGGGGAGGCCCCTGGAAAATCGCCGGCGCAGCTTGGTGAGTGCACTTCGTTGACGGGTCTTGACCGTGCCCAGCGGCAGCTCGAGCACGTCCGCGACCTCACTCTGGGTGTAGCCGCCGTAGACCCCGAGCACGATCACCTCGCGCTGGGTCTCGGGGAGGTCGGCCAGGGCCTGGCCGACCTGTCGCTCGAGCTCGAGGCGCTCGGCCTGCTGGGCGGGGCCCGGGAGCTTGGGGTCCGGCGCGGCGGCGGGCTCCACGTCGTGGGCGGTGGGGGTCGCCTCGCGCACCTTGCGCCGGCGGCCGTGGTCGCGGGCGGCGTTGAGCGCGATCCGCGCCAGCCAGGTCGAGAGCCGGTAGCGGGGGTCGTAGCCGCTCAGCGCGCGGAAGGCGCGGAGGAAGGTCTCCTGCACGAGGTCTTCGCAGGCGTGGGCGTCACCCGTGTAGCGGAACACGAGGCTCGCCAGGGTCGATTGGTAACGCAGCACGATCAAGCGAAACGCCTCACGGTCTCCAGCGAGCACACGGCGGACCACCTCCGCCTCGTCCGTCGACGTCTGTCGACGGAGGCGCCAGCGGCCCGAATCCTTGGCCTGCCCGCTCAATCCCCACTCCTGCTTCCGGCTGGGGACGCTCCCCTGGCTCACGGTCCCTTATACGGGCCACCCCTCCGATCGGATCTAAGGAAAACCGAAGGGGCCAGCCCAGGGGAGGCAAGGGCTTACGTCGGTTGCCAGAATGGAGGCGTGGGGAACGACGACGAACGCGAGCTGCTCTGGTTGCGCCGGCTGCGCGACTTGAGCGCGGGGCTGGCCGCCGAGGTCGAGGCCCAGCGGCTGTTCCCGCGGATCCTCGACGCGGCGATCGAGCTCACCGACGGCGAGCGCGGGTTCCTCGTGCGAGTCAGCGAGCGCGGCGCGGACGGCAAGGCCACCTTTCGGGTCGAGGCCGCGCGCGGCTTCAAGAAGGGGACCCTCGACAACCCGCGGGGGCACGTCTCGCGCACGGTGGTCAAGCGCGTGCTGAACCGCGGCGACCGGGGCCTGGTGACCACCAGCGAGGAAGACCGCGACGTGGTCGACGCCACCAGCGTGCAGCAGCGCAACGTGCTCTCGATCCTCTGCGTGCCCCTGCGCTTGCGCGGGGTGGCCCTGGGCGTGCTCTACGTCGACCGCCCGGAGGCGGGGGCCTTCTCCGAGCGCGACCTGCCGATCCTCGAGTCCCTCGCCGATCAGGCGGCCCTCGCGGTCGATCGCGCCGAGCGCCCGAGTCCGGTGGTCGCGCCCGCCGCGCCCGTGGCCGAGGTCGAGGAGGAGCAGCAGGCGCCCCAACGCTTCGGCGCGCTGCTCGGCACCAGCCAGCCCATGCTGAAGCTCTTCGGGCGGATCGAGCGGGTCGCGCAGAGCGACGCCGCGGTGCTGATCCAGGGCGAGAGCGGCACCGGCAAGGAGCTCGTCGCCCGCGAGCTGCACGCCCGCGGCGCCAACCCCGACGCGCCCTTCGTCCCGGTCAACTGCGGGGCGATCCCCGAAGGGCTCATGGAGCGCGAGCTGTTCGGGCACGTCAAGGGCGCCTACACCGGGGCGGAGGCCGCGGGTCGGGGGCTGTTCCTCGAGGCCGCCCACGGGACCCTGTTCCTCGACGAGGTCGGCGACCTGCCCCTCCCGCTGCAGGCCAAGTTGCTGCGCGTGCTCCAGGAGCGGCGCGTGCGGCCCCTGGGCGGGCTGAAGCTGCTGCCGGTGACCTGCCGGATCGTGGCCGCCACCCACCGCGACCTCGAGCAGCTCGTGGCCGAGGGGGCCTTCCGCCAGGACCTGTTCTATCGCCTGGACGTGCTGCGCTTGCACGTGCCGCCGCTGCGCGCGCGCGGCGACGACGTGCTGCTCCTGGCCGAGGCGATCGCCAAGGCCGTCGACCCCGGGGCGGCCCTGCGCCCTGACGCGCGCGCCACCCTCAAGCTGCGCAGCTACTCCTGGCCGGGCAACGTGCGCCAGCTCGAGAACGAGGTCCGCCGCCTGCTGGCCGCCGGTCACGGCGCCTTCGGCGAGGAGGCCCTCAGCGCCGAGCTGCGCGAGGCCGGCCCGCGCACCGAGTTCAAGGGCCGGACCCTGGGCGAGGTCGAGAAGAGCATGCTCGTCGAGGCCTTGCGCGAGGCGCGGGGCAACAAGTCCCAGGCCGCCCGCGAGCTGGGGATCCCGCGCTCGACCTTCTACGACCTCCTCGACCGCTACGACCTGCGTTAGTCGCCTGGCTCCTGGGGATCTGACCAAGTTTGGTTTCGCGCTCCGCCCTGAGACTCGTGGCGGCGTGGCAACGGCGGAGGTGGGTGGGGTGTCCCTTCGCTCCAGCGCTGTGTGCACCCTCGGACTGCAAGCTGTCGCCGGAGAGTCGGCGGGCGTGGGTGCACCCAGAGCTTACGCTCAGGGACACCCCACCCCCCTCCGCCTGGCTGGACGGCCAAGTATGGGGTATCGCGGACCACCCAGCCCTGGGCGCGCTCGGCCCGGGCGGTCACGCGTTGCGGCTTGGCAGGGCTCCCCGTCGCCGCGGGCCGAGCACGCCGGGCTGATCGCGTGGCCGATGGTGGCGGATACATACACCCGCGCGGCGGCGTGGCTGCTCGGGTCGCTCCGCGTTGGCAGCTCTGATCGCGGGGGCAGAGGCAGGGGCGCGTCGTTCGTTCGGCCTTTCACGACGCGAGCGCTTGCTGGTTCGAGGCAGGTTGCCGGCTAGGCTCTACGTGTGACGACTACAGAAGGACACTTCGAGCCGTTCGCCGTGACTCGCGTACTCTCACCGGTGCGAGGGCTACTCCTCTTTGTTGTGGCCATTGGGCCCTTTCTGGTGTTGCTCGCTCCAGCAATGCTTGGTGGCGACGCGTTGGACGACACGCTTGGGGTCTTGGCAGGCCTGCAGTTTGCACTGGAAGATGCCGGGTTGCCGAAGGGGTCCAGTGTGTTCCTGACGGTCTACGTTGCGAGCTTCGCTTCTCCGTTCGTCGTGACGCGCTACATGCGTCGGCGATACGCAGTCTGTGAGTTGCGACTCGACGGTCTGGCCCAGAGAGGTGCAGGCATGACGTACGTAGCGCGGGTTCCGGCAGCGCGAGTGGCGAGATACACCCAGACTCCGTTTGGCTACGAGATCGAGGTCCGTGGTCGCAATCGGCTCCTGGCGTTCCTGTTGCCGATACTCGTGCCCGCCGATTCGGACGAGCTGCGTGCGCGGGTCGAGCCCGTGTTGGTCTCCTTCTACCAGGGCGCCGAGCCGCCGGAGGCTACAGCGGGTCGAACTGGAGCGTGAGCAGGCGGACCTCGACGCCGGCCTGACGCAGGGCCAGCAGGCGCGGGTCGTCGTCCGGGAGCACGAAGCCCACGAGCAGCGCGTCGGCCTCGCCGACGGCCTCGAGCAGGGCCTGGGTCTCGGCCTGGTCGTCGAGGTCGAGGGCGCGCAGCTCGGCGGCGGCGCCGGCCTCGACCAGGGGCGCCAGGCCCGGGGGGCCCCAGAGCACGAGGGTCCGGGTCGAGCGCGCCCAGCCCGCGAGGGAGTCGCGGAAGAAGCGGAACGCCGAGCGGCTGCCGATCACCCCGACCAGGCTCAACAGCCAGTCGATGGCGAACACCCCGCGGGAGTAGTTCTCGAAGCGTTGGGCGACGGCGGCGACGGCGACCACGAGGAAGGTGCCGACGGTCAGCGCCTTGACGATCGCGGCCACGTCGCGGAAGCGGATCGTGCGCCAGAAGCCGCGGTAGAGGTCGAAGGCCAGCAGGGCGAGCACCTTGGCGCCGATCACCAGCGGCAGCGCGGGGAGGGCGACGTGGGTCAGGTAGAAGGGGAGGTCGGCCTCCTCGAAGCGGATCGCGAAGGCCGCGATCCAGGCGGCGCTGAGCAGGGCCACGTCGACGGCCAGCTCGGCGGCGTAGAGCACGGCGGCGCTCCCCCGACGTGGGGCCGGAGGCAGGTCTTCGGAGGGGTAGACCTTGACCTCGGCGCCGAGGAAAATGCCCACCAGCACGCTCCCGATCCCGCCGAGCACGAGCACGGGGACCGCGAGCCCCAGCCCGCCGCGGGCCACGGCCAGGGCGACGCCGCAGAGCGCGGCGGCCACGCCGTAGACCACGAGCAGGGTCCGCCGCTCCGAGAGGCCGAGGGCCATTAGGCGGTGGGTGGTGTGGTCGCGGCCGCCCTGGAGGAACGGGCGCCGCGCCGCGCGGCGGGTGAACCACACCAGCGCCGTGTCCGAGAGCGGGCCGCCGAGGAGCAGCAGGGGCACGGCGAGGTTGCGCCAGGGCGTCCCCGAGTCGAGGGGCAGGTTCGCGGCGAGGCCGGCGAGGGTGAACCCCAGGAGCAGCGAGCCGGCGTCCCCCATGTAGATCCGCGCCGGGGGGAAGTTGTGCACGAGGAACCCGCCGCAGGCGCCGACCGCGATCAGCGCCCCGGCGACGAGGTCGAAGTCGTCGCCGCCGTAGGCGAAGGCGACCACGAAGGCGGCGATCACGGCCGAGACGCCCGCGGCGCTGCCGTCCATGTTGTCGAGGAAGTTCACCGAGTTGGCGACGCCCACGTACCAGGCGATCGTGACCGGGATCACCACCGCGCTGGGGCCCGCGAACACCGTGGCCGAGGCGCCCTCCAGCGGGGCGGCCACGATCCAGCAGGCGGCGAGGGTCTGGATCACCAGCTTGGCCGGGGGCGAGAGCGGGCGCGCGTCGTCGACGAGGCCGAGGAGGAACACCGCCAGGCAGCCCACCAGGAGATCGGGGCTGATCGTGTAGAGCCCGGGGGCGAGGGCCAGGGCGAGGGCGACGCCGCCGCCCATGGGGGTGGCCCTGGTCGACCAGCGCTCGCCGCGGGGGCGCGAGACGAAGTCGATCCGCCGGGCCACGGCGCGCATGACCGCGGTCGCCAACACCGCGACCGCGAACCCGGCGAGCAGCACGAGGGCCATGGACCCCAGCGAGTCCGCAGGGAGCTCGCGGAGCCAGGTCACGCAGGCAAGCGCAGCACGGGGTGCCCTTCGCCAGCGGCCTCCGCGGGGAGCGGCAGCCCGGCCTCGCTCAGCAGGCGGCGGTAGAGCCCGGCCGTGTCTTCGAGCAGGCGCCCGGCGCCGTAGCGCAGGCTGGACTCGCGCGCGGCGGCCTGCATGGCGCGCCGGGCGTGGCCGTCACGGCGCACGAAGGCGAGGGCCGCGGTCAGCGCCTCGAGGTCGCCCTTGCGGGCGAGGGCGCCTTCCTGGCAGCGGGTCACGCCGGGGGCGACCCCGCCCGCCCCTGGCCAGGGGCGGAACATGTCCGGCACGCCGCCGACCGCGGTCGAGACCACCGGGCAGCCGCTGGCGAAGGCCTCGACGATCGTGAGCGGGGTCCCCTCGTTCTTGCTGGAGAGGGCCATGACGTCGCTGTCGGCGTAGATCTGCGGCAGGTCGCGGCGCCAGCCGAGGAAGCGCACCCGCCCCGCCAGCTCGGCGGGCACGGCCGCCTCGAGGGCCGGGCGTTGGGGGCCGTCGCCGACGAACACGAGGTGCAGCGAGGGGTCGCTGCGGGCCAGCCGCGCCCAGGCCGCGATCAGCGCGCTGAAGTCCTTGATCTCGACCAGGCGCCCGACCGCGGTGACCACGAACGCGTCCTGGGGGAGGCCGAGCTCGGCGCGCAGCTGCCCCTTGGGCGCGCCCACGAACGGCGTCAGGTCGCGGCCGAGGGGGATCACCTCGATCTGGTCCCGGGGCGCGACCCGGTAGCGCCCGGCGAGGTCGTCGCGGAGGGAGGGGGAGATCGTGACCACCCGCTGGGTGAGCTTGCTCAGCCCGCGCTCGGCGAAGGTCACCAGGCTCGAGGTCAGGGGGGTGAAGTAGTCGCTGAGCACGTGGCCGTGGAAGGTGTGGACCACGATCGGGACGCCGGTCAGGCGCGCGGCGACCCGCCCCAGGGCGCCGGCCTTGGCGGTGTGGGTGTGCACGATCGTGGGCTTCTCGCGGCGAAAGACGTCGATCAGGCCGGCCAGCGCGCGCGCGTCGTGGAGGGGCGAGACTCGCCGGCCCAGGCCCCCGACCCGCACCCGCCGCGCGCTGAAGCCGGCGTCGAGCTCGGCTTCGCCCGGACCGATCCCGCCGCTGGCGAGCACGGTCTCGAAGCCGTAAGCCTCGAGGCCCTGGCTCAGCAGCTGCACGTGGCGCGCGGGACCCCCGACGTTCAGTCGAGCGATCACGCGGAGCACCTTGGTCAACGTCCCCTCCGGCCCTAAGCGTAACAACGAGCGCGTGTTCAGGATGAATACACGAGAGGGCGCCGGTGGTTCAACCATCGATCCGGGATTGCTCCCGTCGTAACCTCATGCTGGTGACCGGTTCCTGTGGCCAGGGCGCTCGGCCTGCGCTATCACCGGGGCATGGCCAAGCGGATTGGCGGCTACACGATCCAGGGCGAGCTGGGTCAGGGCGGCATGGGGGTCACCTACCGCGCCTGGAGCGAGCGCCACCAGCGGCAGGTCGCGCTCAAGCTCTGCAAGCCCGGGCTGGCCACGGTCGAGGAGTGCGCCCGGCTGGTGCGCGAGGGGCGGGTGCTGGCCGGGATCGACCACCCGTTCGTGGTCGGCGTGCTCGACGCGGGGGAGCACCTCGGGGTGCCCTACCTGGTCATGGAGCTGGTGGAGGGCGAGGACCTGCGGGGGCGGCTCAGGCGGGGGCCCTTGGAGCCCTTGGCGGCGGCCCGGCTGGTGAGGCAGGTCGCCGAGGGGGTGGCGCAGCTGCACGCGCGGGGCGTGGTGCACCGCGACCTCAAGCCCGAGAACGTGCTCCTCGACCGTCGGGGGTCGCCGCGGGTGTGCGACCTGGGCCTGGCTCGCGGCGACGAGCTCTCGCGGTTGACCGCGACCGGGGACGTGCTCGGGACCCCCGCCTTCCTCGCCCCCGAGCAGGCCCAGGGTCAGCGCGTAGGTCCGCCGGCCGACGTCTACTCCATGGGCGCCATGCTGTTCGAGCTCGTGACCGGCGCGCCGCCCTTCACCGGGGGGCTGCTCGAGGTGCTCACGGCGCACGTGCAGAGCCCGGCGCCCCGGCTGCGCGACCGGTGCCCCCAGGCGCCGCGGGGGCTGGAGGAGGTCGTCGCGCGCTGCCTCGAGAAGGACCCCGGCGACCGCTACCGCGACGCGAGTGAGCTGGCGCGCGCGCTGAGCTCGCTCGGGAGCGCGGGCGCAGCGGGCACCGGGGGGCACACCAGGCGTGCGGGACTCGCGCTGCTCGCGCTCGTGGCGCTGCTCGGCGGGGTGGCCTGGTGGAGTGGGCGGGGGTCGTCCTCGGGCTCCTCCCCGGGCCTCGAACAGCCCTCGAGCTTCGCCGCTGAACTGGAGCGCGGAGAGGCCGCGCTCTACGCGGAGCGGTTCGGCGCAGCGCGGGAGGCCTACCTGCGGGCCCGCGACCTCGACCCACGGAGCGCGATCCCCTGGGCGGGGTTGGCGCGGGTGGCGGTGCGCGAGGGCGACACCCGGGAGCAGATCGCGTGTTTCGAGCGGGCGCTCGAGCTCGACCCGCACGAGCGCTACGCCTTGATGTTCTTCGCGGTGAGGTGCGCCGTGCGGGGGGAGTTCGAGCCCGCCGCTCGCTACCTGGAGACCTGTCGCGAGGCGCACGGCAGAGGCCCCGAGCTCGAGGTCGTGGCTGCCCAGGTCGCTGGGTATCGCGACGGCGGCGAGGCCGCGCTGGCCCGGATTCGGGCCTGGACGGAGGCGCACCCGGAGGACGCGGAGCCCTGGTTCTTCCTCGGGGAGTTGCTGTGTTTGAGCGGTGAGTGGGAGGAGGGCCTGGCCTGCATGCGGCGGGCCTGCGACCTCGAGCCCGAGCGAATGTCCATGCACGAGGCCAAGTGGATCGAGGAGCTGAGTCGCAGCGGGGCTCCCCCGAGCGAGGTGCGCGAGGCGATCGAGGCGGCGCTCGCGCGGCACCCCAGCTCGGTGGCCTTGGCCTGCCGGCAGGCGGACTACGTCTACGCGCAGCTGAACGCTGACCTGGACCGGGCGTGTCGAGTCCTCCGCGACGTGATCGAGCGAGAGCCACGGGCGCTCGAACCCCGCCTCGTCCGCGCGGAGATCTTGACCTCCGCGCGCCGCCGGCTGCATGTCGCGCACGCCGACCTGGCCCATGTGCTCGAGCGCGCACCCAACGAGGGCGCGGTGTGGAGCGTCCGGCGCAAGCTCGCCGAAGTCCAGGACGATTGGCAGGGGGCGTGTTGGGCGGCTCGTGAGCACGTCACTTCCGCGGTCGGCCCAGGCGCGCTCGAGAGCTGGGCCCGCTGCGCGCGCCTCGCCGGGCGTCCGCTCGAGGTCGACCGGGCGGCCGCGTTGCTCTGGGATCTGCGGCCGTCCGCTGCCGTGGCCACGCGGCTGGTGGGCGAATACCTGCTCGGCGGACGCCCTCACGAGGCCTCGCGATGGCTGAACGAGGCGCTGGAGCTGGCCCCCGGGAGCGCGACGCTCTCGAACCTGGGCGCGTGTATCGACGTCGTGGAGCGGCGCCGCCCGGCCGACGTCGCCCGGGTGCAGGGCTTGCTCACCGGCGACCTCCGCCTGCAAGCCGGCTACTCCCTCCTGATCGCTGCGGCCCAGGGGAACGACCCTCGCCTGGCGATCCCGGTGCGCGAGGCCCTCACCGCCGAGGACCTGTCGGATCCCGCGTTGAGCTTTGGGCTCGCGCTCGTGGCCCTCAAGGAGTCGAGGTTCGGGGTCTACCTCGAGCGCCTCGACCACGTCCTCAGCTGTCAGCCCGACCACGTGCTCGCGCTGTCGGCGCTGGCAGGGCTCTACGACGTTTGCGGCGGGCGGGGGGAGGCCAGGAGCCTGGCCGAGTTCGCGCTGCGGATCGGCCAGCAGCGCGGCGCGAACGGGCTCGGTCAGGTGCAGTCGATCGTGGGCGCGGGGGCTCCGGGCCTGGTCGCGCCGGAGGAGCTCTTCGCCGAGCCGGCGGTGTTGCTGCGCAGCGCCCAGGACGCGCTCGACGCCTACGAGACGGGGCGCGCCCACGTGCTCGGGCGCGCCCTCGTCGCCAGGGACCCGCGCAACGCCGAGGGGTGGTTGGTCCTCGCTCGCGTAGCAGCACGCCGGAGGCTGACCCAGCAGGCGCAGCGCGCCGTCGACCGTGCGCTGGCAACCGAGCCAAGCCTGGTGGGAGCGGTGCTCCAGAAGGGTCGCCTGCTCGCCAGCGCGGGCGACGTCGTGGGGCTGCGCGAGGTGCTGGCCCGCGTGGAGCGCCTCGACCCAGACGGGATCGGCCGGCACGAGCTGGCCCTGAGCCTGGGGGTGGCCGAGCGCCAACCCTCCGCGGCCTTGCTGACCAGGGCCGAAGACACCCTGCGCCGCTTCCCGAGCGACCCCTACGCGGTCTTGGGGCTCGCGGCGGTCGCGCGCCGCCTCGACCCAGGGCGCGCGGCGCGGGTGCTGGAGGACCACCTGCGTGCGAGCCCCGCGTCGGCGGGGCGGGTCGCCCTCGTCGCCCTCCTCGCCAGCTTGCACGAGGACCAGGGAGAGCTGGATCGGGCAGAGCAGGCGTGGCAGACCCTCGAGCTCGGGAGCGCCGAACACCGCCGAGCGCTGGAGAGCCTCGCGCGCTATCGCCTCCAGCGAGACGACTTCGACGGGGCGCTGTCCCTGGCGCAGCGCGCGCTCGCAGAGGACTTCTGCCTCGACCCACGGCTGTGGCATTTGGTGGGCGTCTGCCAGCGCCTGCTGGATAGACCCCGGGAGGCCCGCGAGAGCCTCGCCTGGGCCCACGCCTTCGCTTCCTCGTCCGCGGAGGAGCTCGAGGCGCTCCGCGCCCTGCTGCGCCTCGCGAGCGAAGAGGGCGAGCCGGCTGCGATTCGCCGGTGGGCCGAGGAGCTCGTGCGGGCGGCCCCCGAGGTCGGGGAAGGCCATTGGGTCCTGGCCCAGCTCGCGCACGAGGAGGGGCGGGCCGAGCGGGCGTGCGAGCACGCCCGCCGTGCCCTCGGCTGCGAAGACCTCGAACCCAGGCAGCGTTCCGCCGCCGAGGGCCTGCTCGAGCGCTACGGGCAGCGCTGAGGCGCTACCCTGGAGCCGTGAGTGAGCCGCGACGGTTGAAGAAGGTGCTCCTGCGCCCGCTGCACAAGCTGCGGCTGGACGTGGACCACGAAGGAGGGCTGACCCCGGTGCTGCTGCGCCTCGAGCCGGGGTCGCTACCGCTGACGGTGACCGAGGTCGAGCGGGTGGACGACCGGCTGTCGGAGGTGTGGTTCGACGTGTTGATCTCCAGCGGCGAGCGCTTGACCCTCCGCCTCGAGCGCGACTCGTTGAAGGGTGAGATCCACACCGTCGAGACCCCCCGTCCCGAGGCCTGGCCCAGCTGGTCCGAGCTCGCGAGGGGGCCTCTCCGAGGCCCAACGGGCTGAGGAAAACCCGCGACGTGTCGCCGGGTTCCCCGGTAGCATGCGCCCCATGAACGCACCGAAGGCCAAGAAGAAGTTGAGCCTCAAGAAGCGCGTGGTTTTCAGCGTCGTGCTCCTGGGGGTTCTGTTCGGCGTCCCCGAGGGGTTCTTTCGCATCCGCCGAATCGTGAGGGACAACCGCAAGCCGCGCTTGCCCATGGAGTTCGACGGCTACCGGGGGGTGATCCTCACCGCGGGGGCGCACTACGAGCGCAAGGACCAGAACCGCCGGATCGACATCAACAGCCAGGGCTTCCGCGGCCCCGAGATCGGCCCCAAGCGAGACGACCTCCCCCGGCTGCTGACCGTGGGCGGCTCGACCACCTTCGGGCTCTACACCAGCTGCAACGAGAACACCTGGCCGCTGCGGCTGCAGGCGCTGCTGACCGAGAGCGGCCGACCCTGCGAGGTGATCAACGCGGGGACGCCGGGGTGGACCCTGCGCTCGAGCCTGACGAACCTCGAGCTCCGCGGCTGGGCGCTGAAGCCCGACGTGGTCGTCGTCTATCACAACTACAACGACCTCATGAGCAACGGCGAGGAGCAGTACTACCGCGACGCCGAGGTCGACGACGTCGAGGAGCTCTACCGCCCCCCGCCGGGGGGGATCCTCGAATACAGCGAAATGTTCAGCTTCATTCGCTCGCGCCTGCGCGACCCCTACGACAAGCTCAAGGAGAAGCAGCCCGAGTTGAAGCCCGAGGGCGTGGCCGCCTTCGAGACCAACCTGCGTCGGTTGGCGCGGCGGGCCAAGGAGCAGGGGATCCAGCTCGCGCTCTGCACGTTCCCCCACGCCTTCCGCTCGACCTACGAGGAGTCCCTCGAGGACGGCGTCCCCGAGGTCGAGGAGTGGTACCTGGAAATGGGACCCCTCGAATACCCGGCGCTGCTGGAGGGGCTGAAGCGGCACGACGAGGTGATCCGCGAGGTCGCCGAGGAGGAGGGCGCGCTCTTGATCGACCTCTCCCCCGACTTCCCCAAGGACGTCGACCACTACATGAGCCCGATCCACCACAGCGACACCGGCGAGGAGCTGGTGGCGACTCGCGTGCGCGACGCGCTGATCGCGGCGGACTGGATCCCCGAGCGGGAGTAGCGGCTCAGAGGCCCTGCTGGCGCAGGGCGCGGTCCAGCCGCTCGACGTCGCTGCGCTGCTGCGCCTGGAGGTCCGGGGCGCGGAGCGCCGCGTCCACGTGGGTGCGGGCCTCGGCCCAGCGCCGTCCGCGCACGTAGAGCACGGCCAGCTGGGCGTGGATCGCCGCGCGCTCGCGGCCCAGCCGCAGGGCCTCCTGGAAGGCCTGCTCGACCCGCGCGATCTGGGCCGGCGTGGGGTCGGGCATGCAGAGGTTCATGCGCGACCCCGCAAGCACCTCCCAGGCCCGCGCGTTCTCGGGGTCGAGCTCGAGGCTCTGGCTCGCGCAGCGTTCCGCCTCGGGGTGGTGGCCCAGGTTGCTGTGCTGGGCCGCGAGCTCGAACCAGCCGGGCGCGCTGCGGGGGTAGGCCTCGACCCAGGTCTCCAGCGCGCTCAGCGCTTCGTCGTGTCGCTGGAGCGCTCGCAGCGCGTAGGTCTCCTGACGGATCCTGTCCTGCAACGCCAGGGGCGACGCGTGCGGGTCGACCCGGCGGGCGTAGTCGAGCGCCTCTTCGGCTCGGCCGTTCTTGCGCACGAGCGAGGAGAGCTCGGCCAGGAATCGCCAGTGCACGGTCGGTGGTGTCGTCTGCAGCGCGTGCTGCAGCGCCTGTTCGGCGCGCTCGAGCTGCCCGGTCGCCTCGAGGATCGTCGACTCGTGGCGGTGCGGCCACCAGAGGGACGGCGCGAGCTCCTGGGCGCGGCGCGCGCACTCCAGGGCCGCCGCGTTCTCGCCTACCCGGTGCAGGAGGCTCGCCTCCAGCGCGAGCAGGTCCGGGTTTCGCGCGCGGTCGGGGAAGCTCGCGCGGAGGTGGGTCAGGCCCGCCTCGGGGGCGTGGCCGGCGAGGCAGGCTCGCGCGCGGAAGAAGTCGATCAACGCGATCGCGTCGGGGAACGCCTCACACGCCGCGCGATACGCGGCGTCCCCCAGTTGGAGGGAGGCCTCGTGGGAGACGCAGCCCATGTGCAGGCGCAGCGAGCGGGGGTCCTCCGCGCGCAGCTCGCTCAGCCCGCGCCAGCGCACCTCGGGGGCGAGCTCCAGGGAGTTGACCCGGCTCAGGCGAGCAGGGACCCCGTCCGGGGCGAGGCGTTCGAGGGTCCGACGAATCTCCGCAGCACCCTCGCGGTCACCGAGCCTGAGGTAGGCCACGAAGCGCAGGCCGAGCAGGTCTCCGCTGTCGGGGGAGCGCTCGAGCCCGCGGGCCACGACCTCCAGCGCGCGATCGACCTCGTTGCGGGTGAGGAGCGTCCGCGCGTAGAGCACCAGGGCTCTGGGGTCGGAGGGGTCGTCTTCGACGAGCTGCCGGGCGCGGGCTTCGGCGCCAGCGAAGTCGGCGCGGCGCAGGCGGTCCCAGGTGGCCGCGTCGTGGAGGTCGCTGGGGAGTCCGGCGTCTGCGACGGGGGCCGGCTCCTGAGAGGGGTCACTCCCCGCGCGGGCGGTGACCCACGCCAGTCCGCCGATCCCCAGCCCCGCGAGGAGGAGCGCCAGGAGCAGCGTGGGGAGGACGTTGCGCCGCGCCCTGGAAGCGCTCGCCTGCGTCGCTTCGCCCAGCCGGCGCGCGAGCGCCGCGCCGTCGGCCGGGCGCTCAGCCGGGTCCTTGGCCAGGCACTCCACCACGAGCTGGGCGAGCGCGGGGTCGCAGGCGCCGGGTCGGGGCGGGGCGTCGACCAGGTGCGCCTGGAACTGCCGCAGGGGTGGGCCGCGGAACGGGGGCGCACCCTCGAGCAGCTCGAACAGCGTCGCGCCGAGGGCGTAGACGTCGGTCGCGGGGGTGGTCGCTTCGCCGCGGACCTGCTCGGGTGCCATGTAGGCGGGGGTCCCCAGCACCTCGTTGGTCAGGGTCAGGCGGCTGAAGTCCTGGCCGCTGACGAGGCCCAGGTCCCCGAGCTTGGCCTGGCCGTCGGGGGTCAGGAGCACGTTGGCGGGCTTGACGTCACGGTGCACGAGGTCGCTCTGGTGCAGCGCGGCCAGGCCTCGCGCGACCTGCGCGCAGAGGGCCACCGCGTCGTCCGGGGGCAGCGGGCCTCGCGCGAGGCGGGTGGCGAGGGAGTCGCCGGGGAGCCGCTCCATGACGAGGTAGGGCGAGCCGTGGTGCTCACCCACGTCGAGGCAGGCGACCACGTGCGGATCGTGGATCCGAGTCAACGCCTGGGCTTCGCGGAGGAAGCGCGCGAGGCCGTCGGGGCCGGCGACCCCGGGGAGGATCAGCTTGAGCGCGACGGGGGATCCGTCGGGGGCGCGCGCGGCGTAGACCACGCCCATGCCGCCGCGGCCGAGCTCGCGCTCGAGGGCGTAGGGGCCGATCGCCGACGGGGCGGGGGACGCGCTCATGCTCCCGTTGTAGCGGCGTTGGCGAGCGCTGGGCAATCCGCGGATTCTCGGGCCCCGGGTTGACCCTGAGCAGCCCCTGCGCGAGTGTGCTTCCCTCGACAGCGAGCGGCCGAGACGCGGTCTCGACTTCCGGGAGACGAAAATGACGGAGCTGCCCACGACCTACGATCCCGCCGGGATCGAGCCTGGGATCATGAAGCGCTGGCTGGAGGCGGAGGCCTTCGCCGCCACCCCCGACGACCGCGAGCAGCGCTACGTGGTCATGATGCCGCTCCCCAACGTCACCGGCGCGCTGCACATGGGTCACGCCATGGACAACGTGATGCAAGACCTGCTCGTGCGCTGGCACCGCATGCGCGGCGCCAACACGCTCTGGCAGCCGGGCACCGACCACGCCGGGATCGCGACCCAGGCCGTGGTCGAGAAGCGCCTGCGCGACGAGGAGGGCAAGACCCGCCACGACCTCGGCCGCGAGGCCCTCGTGGAGCGGATCTGGGCCTGGAAGGACGAGTACCAGGCGCGGATCATGAGCCAGCAGCAGCAAATGGGCTGCTCCTGCGACTGGGACCGCCAGCGCTTCACCATGGACGCGGTGTGCAGCGCCGCGGTGCGCGAGACCTTCTTCCGCCTGTTCCGCGACAAGCTGATCTTCCGCGGCGACCGGCTGGTGAACTGGGACTGCTTCCTCCAGACCGCGGTGGCCAACGACGAGGTGGAGCACCGCACCGTGCAGGGCCACTTCTGGCACCTGCGCTACCCGATCGTGGACGCGGCGGAGGGCGAGACCGACCACGTGATCGTGGCCACCACCCGCCCGGAGACCATGCTCGGCGACACGGCGGTGGCCTGTCACCCCGAGCCGCGCAAGGCCCTCGAACGTCTGCTGGAGAAGGCGCGCGAGAAGCTCGCCGACCCCAAGGCCAACAGCGAGGACGCCAAGGCCGAGATCGCGCGCCTCGAGGCGCGGATCACCGACGTGCTCCCGCGGCTCGAGCAGCTGGCGAGAATGGCCGCCGCGGGGCGGACCATCGAGCTGCCCCTGCTGGGGCGCAAGATCCCGCTGATCAGCGACGAGTGGGCCAAGCCCGAGCTCGGCTCGGGCTGTGTGAAGATCACCCCGGCCCACGACCCCAACGACTACGCCGTGTGGGAGCGCCACAAGGAGCGGATCGAGACGATCAACCTGCTCCTCCCCGACGGGACCTACAACGACAACGCCGGCCCCTACGCCGGCCTCGACCGCTTCGAGGTGCGCACCAAGGTCGTGGCCGACCTCGACGCCCAGGGGCTCTTGCTGCAGGTGGAGGAGCGCGAGACCGAGATCGGCCACTCGGATCGCTCGAAGACGCCGATCGAGCCCTACCTCAGCAAGCAGTGGTTCGTGCGCATGGGCGACGTGGACGGGGGCGTGACCTTCGGCAAGGGCACCCCCAAGCAGTTCACGGGCGCCGGCCTGGCTCAGGCCGCGATCGACGCAGCCGGCGGAAGCTGGTCGTCGGCGAGCGGGCGCCAGGTGGACTTCCACCCGGACTCCGAGCGCTACCGCCGCGGCTACACCAGCTGGCTGGGCGAGAAGCGCGACTGGTGCATTTCCCGTCAGCTGTGGTGGGGCCACCGGATCCCGGTGTGGTGGCGGCGCTTCGAGGACCGCGCCGAGCTGGCGGCGGTGGCGGCCAAGCTGCCGACCGACGAGCGCGCCTGGGTGTGGATCTCCGACGACGACGGCGCGCAGCACCCGCGCGACGTGGACCTCGGCACCCTCCCCGAGGGGCCCCTCGAGCTGCAGGTGTGCCTGCAGGCCGAGACCGACGACGCCACCCACGGCGCCGCCCTCGAGGCCCTGGGGCTGGAGCGTGACCCCGACGTGCTCGACACCTGGTTCAGCTCGGCGCTGTGGCCGTTCAGCACGCTGGGCTGGCCCGACCCCGCCAACGCGCCGATCCTCGACGGTCAGCGCGCGCTCGGCGGCGAGCCCAGCTCGCTCGACTACTACTACCCGGGCTCGTGCCTGGTGACCGGGCGGGACATTCTCACGCTGTGGGTGGCCCGGATGGTGATCATGGGCCTCTACAACCTGGGCGACGTGCCGTTCACCGACGTGTTCCTCCACGCCAAGATCCTCGACGGCAAGGGCGTGACCATGTCCAAGTCGAAGGGCAACGGGATCGACCCGGTGGACGTGATCAACGAGTACGGCACCGACGCCATGCGCTACCTGATCTGCCACATGCAGACCGGGACCCAGGACATTCGGCTCCCGGTGCAGGCCACCTGCCCGCACTGCGAGAAGATCGTCGAGCTCGCCGACGCCGACCACGGCACGACGGCCGACGGCCACGTGAACCTGTTCACCTACACCTGCACCCACAAGGGCTGCAAGCAGGAGTTCGACGTGGGCGGCAAGACCAAGGACTTGCCCACCGCCAAGATCACGAGCACCCGCTTCGAGCCGGGGCGGAACTTCTGCACCAAGATGTGGAACGCGACCCGCTTCGCGCTGATGAACCTCGGCGAGGCGTCGTTCACGCCGCTGAAGCACGCCGAGCTCAGCCCCGAGGATCGCTGGATCCTCTCGCGGCTGAGCGCGACCGCCGCCGAGGTGCACACCCAGCTCGAGGGCTACAACCCCAGCCTCGCGCAGCAGGCCGCGCGGGCGTTCTTCTGGAACGACCTCTGCGACTGGTACCTCGAGCTGATCAAGCCGCGCATGAAGGACGGCGACCCCGCCGCGGCGCAGGTGCTCGTGACCTGCCTCGACCAGGCGCTGCGCCTGCTGCACCCGTTCATGCCGTTCATTACCGAAGCGCTGTGGGCCAAGCTGCGCGAGCAGGCGCCCCAGCGCGGGATCGACGCGCCGCTCACCGACAGCGAGCTCCTGATCCGGGCCGCCTACCCCGAGCTGCCCGCCGCCTGGGTCGACGCGACCCTCGAGCAGGACTTCGCCGGCATGCAGGACCTGGTCAAGGCGCTGCGCAACCTGCGCAAGGAGAACGGTGTGTCGCCGGGCAAGCCCCTCGAGGCGCGGATCAAGGCGCCCGCGGAGACCGCCGCGTCCCTCGAGCGCATGGCCGCCACGATTCAGCTCAGCTCCAACCTCAGCCAGCTCGCGATCGGGCCCGACGTGGAGCCGCCCGCCAACGCTGCGACCGCGGTGGTCGGCGAGTGCGAGGCCTACCTCGGCGACGTGCTCGACCCCGAGAAGGAGCGCGCGCGCCTGAGCAAGCTCGAGCAGGACCTCACCAAGCGCCTGACCGGCTCGCAGAAGAAGCTCAGCAACCAGGGCTTCGTGGCCAAGGCCCCGCCGCAGGTGGTCGAGGCCGAGCGGGCCAAGGTCGCCGAGCTCGAGGCCCAGCTGACGAGCGTCAAGGAGTCCCTGGCGGCGCTGGGCTAGCCCTAGCAGCCCGTTGAAGGATCCCTGGACCGCGTCGCTCGTCGGTCACGACCCCTGAGGTAGCTGGAGACCTCCTCGCGCCTTGCCAGGTCTTCTTCAACGGGCTGCTAGCCCCAATCGGGCAGAAATAGCACTGGGAGTGTCCGCGCCGTTTGGTGTGGTGGGAGTTGTGACACCACCACCAACCAACCGAAGGGCCACTCCCAGTGAGATTAAGCAGAGCTGA
>Ga0070727_10002165_pt1 | contig 19342 bp, 22 predicted proteins | sample tdAd472_FD_66722 | JGI IMG/M metagenome (GOLD analysis project Ga0070727, IMG submission 66722) | Marine sediment microbial communities from the Atlantic coast under amendment with organic carbon and nitrate - tdAd47.2 | ecosystem: Environmental > Aquatic > Marine > Coastal > Sediment | place...
TGCAGACGCTACGCAGTCTCTCTGGTTTTATAGCCACCCTCACGATTTCGATCATCGCGAGTCCTTCTACCGAATCAAGAACACACCCTACTGGATGAGTTTATTGCTCTGGCTCAACCGTAAAGGCACCCTGGGCAAGCTCAGGCGTCTGCTGAAGGAGCCCGCAATAACCATCGCCGCCCCATTTGCCGATCAGGTCGCCTCGGGAAAGTTTGCGCAAGCAGCCACTTTTCAACCAGCGGCCGCTGCACCCGTCAGCCCACCGGAGTGCTAGACAGTCGCTGCGGCTACCAACGGACCTAGACGCCGGGTCACCGCCACCGGCAACCGCTGCCAGATAGCAATCATTCGCTGGAGCGAAGGATTGTCCGGATTGATATCCGGCACTGAATCTGCCTTCAGTAACCGGCGTTGGTAGTGCAGAGGTTTCGGCTCAAAGCCAAAATTCTTTTTAAACGAATAGGCGCCGGAGCCTGCCCTGCTGCGACCAAAATCAAATAGTCGGTAACCCCGCCGTTGCGATTCGCGCATCAATTCCCAGTACATAAATGGAAAGGCATTAGTGGGCCGTGCCGCCGGGTAGCCGCCGCCATAAAACGGGAGCACCTGATCTTTAAAGTAAAAATTGAGTACGCTGGCCAGCGGCTGGTCACCCTGATAAACGGTCAGCAAATCGCTGCTGTCGGCAAACAGCTCGATTAATGTCTGGTAATAGCGGCGGGCAAACATGGGAGAACCAAGATTGCGCATACTGGTGGCATAGACTGAGTAGAAAGGCTCGATATCGCGGCTAAACTCTGATCGCAGTTCAATCCCCTGGGCCTTGCGAATTTCCGCGCGCTGCTTACGAGGAATACTTTTTAGCTGCGCTGCTTCGGTCGCCGCCAGCTCACGCTGGAAAGTGGCGTTATCCCTGTCGGTAAGCCAGTCACCGATCTCTGCCCCCTGCTCAGGTGACTGGTGACGCAATTCGATATACCCCACACCGAGTTTTTCCCCCTCACCGATAGCCGCATCGACCAATAACCGACGAACCTCTTCAGTGTCAGCAACTACTCCACCATAAACCCCCAGCGGCATGGATAGCAGCACCGAAGGCTGGAGCGCCCGGCGCACATAAAACAGCGGCAACAACCCACAGATACCGGTGCTATCGATCGCCACCAGATAGAGCGGAGTAAACCGAAAATGGCGCCGAACCACTTCGCGCCACTCAAACCGATGATAAAAAGTGGCACCGGGCAGCTCCTGGACCGCCTGATTCCAGGCAACGCCGCCACTCTGATCAACGAGAGAGACCTTCATTGGTCAGAGCCGCCCCGTTCAGCCGGCCTCTCTGCAACTAGCACCAGCGAGGCACCGATAACTCGAGCAGAAAACCTGGACGGCCGAAGGCGACGCGGATAGCCAAACGGGACGGACACCGCTCGCTCAACGACAACCAGTCCAGACGCGGTCATCAGGGTCTCTATTTCGGCCATCGGATGGGTAAACTGGGGGAAAACAGGCGCACCGCTCATCCGTTCGCTGGCCCGGACCAGGGTTCCGGCGAGACGATGAAAAACGGAATCCGCGTGACGCCAGAACAGCACTAATTGCCCCCCCGGTTTGAGTACTCGTGCGACCTCGCTAATAAACCGCTGCGTATCGGCGGCAGATTGCTGATTGAGAAACTGACAATTAACGACCTGGGCCATGGTCTGGTCGGCAAACGGTAAATCAAAGGCATCACCCCGCAACACCTTGAGACCGTTATTGCGAGCATCAACACAAGCCTGCTGATTAAAATCCACTCCAACTACTTCAGCGCCATTACCCACCGAAGGCGTCAACATCAACCCGGAACCGCAGGCCACATCCAGAAGCGGAAAATCGTTTGGGCGTAGAAAGGAATAGAGCAGCGCCTGTTCGCGCCGAAAAAAAGCGCTCATTTGATAACCGTTCGCCCCAGCACCTTGCTGGCCAAACTTCTGGCGGATCCCGGCGTAGAGACCATCTGTCCGTTGGTCAGCCAATTGAATGCTCCTGATCCTGACTGCGTCGGTCAAACACGGTATAGATAAATACCAACCCAAAAAATAGCGCCGGGAACAGAATTAACACCAGACGCACAAACAGGCTCATGGCGGCAGCAACTCCGACAGGGACACCCATCCCCGATAAAATAAATACCAGACCCGCTTCGCCCAGGCCAATACCGCCAATGGTCTGCAAAGGAACAGCGGCCATAAAGCAGTATGCGACAGCAGCCAACAGTGCTGAGTGCCAGCCGAGCGAGTAGTACAAAGCCATTAACAGGGTGCCGATGGCCCCAACGGTGACTAGCCATTTGACGACCGTTAACGAAAACGCTGCGGCGATTAATCCGGCGCTAGAAAGGTGCCGGCGCCAGCTGCGGCCCTGCAGTAACAGCCGTAGAATTTTATGGCGATTGGCTCTGGATATTGGTAGTCGTGTGCCAATCAACCATCTGGCTACCAGAGTAATCAATGTTTCCATCTGGTAAACCGCCAGCAGCGCCATGCCGATAACCACACACGCGACCAGACCGGAAATGCCCGGTGGTAACTGGCTAGCCAGCGAAGTCAGCACCAGCAAAAACAGTGTGCCAAGCATGATCAGGTCGAACAAACGTTGCACGATGATACTCATGAAAGCTGGCGCAGGTCGTTGCAGTAGATATTTCTCCATCACCAGCACGGCAGCAATTTCACCCAGACGCGCCGGGATTACCACCACTAACATCGAGTACCAGGCGTTTGCCTGCAGAGCCCTGACAAAGGGCTGGTGAGTTCCCGCCATTAGCGACAATCGGGCCGCGGTGACCACCCCCTCAACCAGTAGTAGCAGGAGTCCTGCTGTTGCCACCGGCACCAGTAATCCGTCTGCAACCGTTCGCAAGCTGGTCATATCCAGCTGGATCAGCACGATCCCCAGCAACAGCACACTACCGGTTATGGCCGCTACCCAAACCTTCCACCCCGCCCGGGGCAACGAATCAAGCAGTTCCATCTCGGCTTTCTGCGCTAATGCCGCCGGGATGGAATAGTTTCATCACCATCCAGCCCCAGCCAACTGCATAAACCGGCACTAATGGCAGGTTATAGCGAGGGATATTGATGGAAATACCGGTATGCAGTATCACCAACAACCAGGCGGGAAGGCTAAACCAGAGCAACGCAGCGCGCTGCCCCCCCTGTAACTTAAACAATAGCCAGACGTAGCTGACCAGGCCGATTATTCCCCAATATTTAGCAACCCAGATACCCCGCCAGAAAATCGGCAGGGAAGCTCTCAAATGGCTCAGGGGCTTACCGATGATTTCATTCTTGAGCCAGTACCCCAGGACCGCTTCACGGGGCATGTTATCCAGCGCTGGCTGCAAAATATCCGTTTTGGCTGTGGCAATGAAAGAATCCGGGTTATCGGATATCAGTCGTCTGTAGTGCGGCTCTGGCAAGGTGTTCTGCGCGACCTTGTCACCAAAATCCGGCAACCAATAGACAAATGCGGTGGCCCATTCCTGATCGGTCATACGATTAAACGAAAGCCGATAGGCCAGTATGGTTTCCCCATACCCCCCGGTCGTCAGGCTCGGCGCACCAAACTGAAGCTGGTTCCTCACCAACCAGGGAGACAGGGTTATGATAAAAACTAGCAAACCACCTGCAATAAGCCGGAGTTGTCCTGGCCGCCCCCTTAGCAGCGCCATCAACACCAGCACTACGGTCATCAACAGCGTTAGGTGCAGCCCCTCAGGTCGGGTCAGCGTCAGCAACCCCATGAACAGGCCGATCAATAACGCCCAGTAAATTTTTCCGCTTTGAACCAGCAATAACAGGCAGAGCTGAACGGCAGCAAATAAGGGTAAAAGCAATATTTCGGTCAATATTTTTTCGGCGTATCCGGAATAAACCCCCGAAAGGCCCGCCAACAAAGCGACGCCACTAGCTAAAACAGGATTACCAAACATCAACCAGCAGCTGCTCCAGAGCAGCAGCAGGCACACCAGCGCCAGCGTGTACTGTGCCACCACCAGCGCACCGAAATCAGCGGGGCAACCTCGGTCCAAACCGACATTTTCGAGCGCACATAGCAGGCTGGTTTCCAGTCCGGCATCGAATTTTATAAGGGTGGCTACAAACAGTGGGTACAGGGGCGCATTAGCGTTGCCTGGACCTGCTTTAGCAAGTGAACCCTCGGGACTGAGGCCGAAGACCCCGTGGTTAGCCAGATTAATCGAATAGTTCGAGTAACGGAGCTGGTCCGCATCCGGGCGTTCCATTCCGGGTGAGATCAACGACTGGGTAAATAGCAGGCCCGCTAGCAGTGCGCTAACCAGAGCAAAGTGGCCCCAGGGCCAGGACCTGATCATGGCAGGAGGTCTATTCGCGCAGCTGGGGGTGAAGCGCAGTAGTCGGTTGATTATCAATATCAAAACCGATTGCCGACAGCAACAACTGCAATCCAATAATCAGCGGCAGACCAGCTAGCATGACCGTGCCAGCGGATGCCTCGATGCCCAGGCTAATTGATTGCTGCCACTTGAAAAGGCCAAAAGTCCCACCGAACAACATCAGCGCCGGCCCCAGCAGCCATTGCAGGGAGGCCAGATGAAAATCACGCAAAAAATAACAATAAAAAATGCGCGACAAAAAATTGCGCAGGTGGCGCGTCGCAAACACCGGGATAATTTTTAAATCATTCAAATGACTCTCTTCATCGGCATAGATCGCCGTTAAAGGTATATCCACTACCCTGGCGCGGATGGTCGACAGTCGATAAAGCATGTCAGATTCAAAAAAATAACCGGGCTGGAGTTTGTCTAACGGTAGCAGCTTTAGCACTCGCCCATGAATCGCCGTATAGCCATTGGTTGGGTCAAAATTACGCCAGTAACCCGTCGATAACTTGGTCAAAAATGATAGTACCGCATTTCCGAAAAGTCGCCGCCGCGGCATACCGGCGAGATCCGCAAGAACAAAAAAACGATTACCCTTGGTGTAGTCTGCGTGACCCTCAATTATGGGCGTCACGAACTGCAGAATCGAGGCAGGGTCCATCTGTCCGTCGCCATCAATTTTTACAATAATGTCAGCACCATCCAGCAGTGCCTGGCGGTAACCCGTCACCATCGCAGCGCCGACACCACCATTCATTTCTCGTCGAAGAATTCGGACCCGTGGATCGTCACAATGGCGCTCAATATAGTCACCGGTCGCATCGGGACATCCATCGTCAACGCAATAGATCGTGGCAACTTCGGCAGGTATTTTCGCCAGAGTATCGAGCACATTGGCCGTTTCCCGATAACAGGGAACGACGACGGCAAGCGACACATCGGATGCCGAATCCCCGATCAAACCACTCACGATTGTGGCCGACGAAATTCAATCACTTTAAAAAGTGGCGGCAGTAAGGGAAACGGCAACTGGTGTATGGACTCAACCTGAAATCCGTGGTTTTTAATCGCTAAGATCAGATGATCGATGTTAGTGTGATGATAATCGCCCTTTCCGGCGAAACCTGCGGCTATGCGGCCCAGGCGATATAGCCATGATTCGGTGGGACCGGAGACAATCAATCGCCCGTTGGCGGCCAGTTTGGTAACAAACTGCTCCAGATAAGGCTGCAGGTCAGTAATATGTTCTAACACGTCGGCTGCGATGATGATATCCACCGAACCATCCGCTAAATTACTAAGGTCCTGGACAAAATTGACTGCCAGCTTCCGAGACTCAACGAGCCGCTGAGCATAAACCGGCAACAAATCAATCGCGTAAACAGTCGCGCCGCGGGCACAAAGCTCGGGCAAAAAAACCCCACTTCCACAACCAAATTCCAGCACGGAAGTGTCCGGGCCGGCATCGGCGATACGAGCAATAACCTCGTAACGACGCCACATTAACCAACGGATGAGTGGATTGGAGTGCAGATAGGATGGGAAGGCCATCTCATCTCGATCATCCGACGAGACACCGTCGACGGGCTCCGACAATATTTCCAGGAACTCAGCGCGTTTGACTTTCGCAATCACTGCAACTAGTCTCCATGGAATTCAGCCAGGCGACGAAAAGACGAATATACCACCCGAAAAAAAGTGGTGGGCCGTCAGGGAATCGAACCCTGGACACGCGGATTAAAAGTCCACTGCTCTACCGACTGAGCTAACGGCCCATTTTTGGGACTACTGGAATGCCAACCGGCTACATCTCCCGCTGATAGCGAGTCGGGTCAGCAAAACCGGCCTCGATAAAACCTTGAGCGCGGAGCCGACAGGCGTCACACACTCGGCAAGCCTCACCACCGGGCGCGGGATTATAGCAGGAAATAGTCAGCGAATAATCCACTTTTAACTCCTTTCCCAGGGTCACAATCTCTGCTTTGCTCATCAGTTGCAGAGGGGCCTCTATGCTAATGGGCTGCCCTTCCACACCCTGCCTGGTTGCCAGGTTCGCCAGCGTCTGAAAAGCCGCCACGTATTCCGGCCGACAATCGGGGTAGCCGGAATAATCAACCGCATTCACGCCGATGTAAATTCGCTCGGCATCGAGCACTTCGGCCCATCCTAGAGCGATTGATAGAAATACGGTGTTACGGGCCGGAACGTAGGTAATGGGTATGCCGGACCCCGGGCTCTCGGGCACATCCATATTGATGTCGGTTAACGCGGAACCACCGATGCTATCCAGGTTCAGGCTAATCACCTTGTGTTCAACCGCGCCGTTGCGTTCCGCAACCACTGCCGCCGCATCGAGTTCGCAACGGTGCCGTTGACCATAGTCAAAACTAATCGCGTAGCAACGGTAACCGTCGCGACGGGCGATCGCCATCAGGGTTGCAGAATCAAGACCGCCGGACAGGAGAATGACTGCTCTGGGACTATTTTTATTCATCGCACTAGCCAATACCCGGGGTCAACGTCCTGGCTCATCGCCCCACAGAGATTTATGCAGTTGTAACTGCAACCGAGCCGGCACCCGATCAGCAAGCATCCATTCAGCCATATCAGCGGGATCAATTACCCCAAACACAGGCGAAAACAGCACATGGCAGCGTTCATCAAGGCGATGTTGAGTAATCATATCCACAGCCCAGCGATAATCCTCGCGATCACTGATGACGAATTTCACCTGGTCATCACGACTCAGCAGTGGAATGTTCTGCAGGCGATTGCGATGGGACTCGCCGGACCCGGGCGTCTTTAGATCCATCACTTTTACCACCCGCGAATCGACCGGGGCGATATCGCGTTCGCCACTGGTCTCCAGCGAGACGTTATAACCGCGATCACAAAGCGCTGTGAGCAATTTCAGACAATCCGGCTGCGCCAGTGGCTCGCCACCGGTCACGGTAATCTGCGAAGTCTGAAACGCTTCTACCTGATTGATGATCTGGCCGATAGTACGAAACTCTCCGCCACTAAACGCATAGCTTGTATCGCAATAACTGCAACGCAGCGGGCACCCGGTAAGACGCACGAATACGGTAGCCAGCCCGGAGGTCAGACCTTCACCCTGAAGGGAGTAGAACAGTTCGGAAATTTTCAACACCGCGGACAGCGCCGCTTGATCACTCGCACTCGCGGAGTCGTTCTGTTCGGAAAAACTGTCAGCTACTGAGCTTTCCACGGTCAATGGGTACCTAGTGGCCTTCTGCCGTCATGCGATCGAGCCGCGTTTTGGCCAGGCGCGCTGCTGTGCTGGACGAAGCACTTGTGGCCACCTGCGACAGTAACTGCCGCGCTTCTGCCCACTTGCCCTGCTCATAAAAAATGTAGCCGATCTTGAGTTCAGTATCTGCCCGCTTACTACTTGCCGGATGCAACTCCAGCAGACGATTAAACTCTATCAACGCCTTATCAAAATTGCGGGTTACGTAATGAGCCTCACCGACCCAATAGCGGGCGTTATCAGCATATTCGCCATTGGGATATAGCTGCAGAAATTGCTGGTAAGCAGTGATCGCCTGGTCATATTTGGCAGCCTTTAACAGGTCAAAGGCCTGACGATAGGCCTGCTGCTCAAGTATTTTAAGTTCTGCTGGAGAACCATCACCGGCCTGCTCTGCGGGTGGTTGAGTCGCGGTTCCAGCACTCGAGACCACTGGCGCTCCCTCACTGGGTGACGGGCGACTCTCGAGCTCGATCAACCGCCGGTCGAGGTCAAGATAGAACTCCCGCTGGCGTCGCTTCAGGTTACTCACGTCGTGGCTGTTTTCTTCCAGCGCACCGCGCAGATCACGCAATTCCGCCTGGAGCTGCTGAATCTGAGTAACGATTTGCAAACGCCGCTGCAGGTCATCAGCCTGGCCCCCACCCGGTGGCTCTGCCCGGGTGACCCCGGACAGTGCCAACGCTAGCAGGATTAATGAAAAGCGCTCGAGTAACGGGATGGATCTCATGCCTGGAAAACCCGCCTTCACCGTGCCAGATATTCGATCACTGCGCGGCGATTCTGTGACCAGCAACTCTCAGCATGACACTCGGCAATCGGGCTTTCTTCTCCGTAGGAGACTGTCTCCACCTGGCTATCGGCCGCACCGGCAGCAGAGAACAGGGTGGCTACTGCGTTAGCACGCCGCTCACCCAGGCCAATATTGTACTCACGCGATCCACGTTCATCGGCGTGACCCTGCAGGTTTACGCGAGCGCTCGGATGGCTCGCCAGATAAGCAGCGTGGGCCGCCACAATAGGCTGATACTCGGCCTTAATCTGGTAGCTGTCAAAATCAAAATAGATGGTTTTACTGCCGGTTTCACCACTCTGAGAATCCAGTGGCAAACTGGAAAAACTGACAGCCGCCCCCGTTCCAGAAGTAGAGCTTGAACCGTAACCGCCGGTACCACTGGAACTGATGCCACTACTCGCACGACTATCAACCCCGGAATCGGAGGTCGTGCTGCACCCGGCAACCATTGAGCCAATGAATATTACTGAAACTAGCGCTAGATTAGGTCTCATGCAAGAGATCTCCATAAAGTTATTGAATGAAGGGGGACCAGGATGGTTCGCGCACTTTGGCGTGCTGCAAACCAAGTCGTTGACGCACCTTTGCGTCTATTGATACAACCGCTAACGACTCGCTATTGCCCTGAGTCCTAGTATAGATGATCAGCCGGCCATTCGGAGAGAAGCTCGGTGACTCATCGAGTTTACCGTCACTAAGAAATGAGATCTGCGAGTGCTCTAAATCGACCAGCCCGATCTGATAGCCATTACGGTCACTGTTATTAACCACCGCAAGATACTTTCCATCGGGTGACACCGATGCATCCGCATTATACTTACCCATGTCGACGGTTACTCGGTTAACCGCCCCACCAGAACGCGCAATACGATAGATCTGCGGCCGGCCACCTCGGTCGGAGGTGAAATAAATTTGCTGACCATCCGGACTCCAGGCAGGTTCTGTATCAATGGCGTAATGAGTCGTGATGCGGGTTAACTGGCCAGTCGCTAACTGCATAATGTAGATATCCGGACTGCCGTCCCTGGACAGGGTTAGCGCCAGTTCCTCACCATCGGGGGACCAGCTGGGCGCACCGTTGATGCCTTTAAACTGCGCCACTTTCTGGCGGTTGCCGCTGGCCAGTTCCTGTCGGAACACTGCCGGCCTGCCCTGATCAAATGCCACGTACGCCAGGTGCCTGCCGTCGGCGGACCAGTTCGGCGATAAGATCGGTTCCGGCGAATTCAACACCCCCACTGGATTACGGCCATCCACATCAGCTACCAGCAGCTGATAACGACCATTGGCCGAGGTGACATAAGCAATCCGGGTGCTAAATATTCCATCAATTCCGGTCAACTGCCGAAATACCTGATCAGCGATAAAGTGACCCAGTCGGCGCATCTCGCTGCCGGCAACGGAGCTGTAGCGCGCACCGGTTAATCGTTGCTGCTTGACCGCATCGAGCAACTCAAAACGGACGTCAAATCGATCGGGTGAAACCATTTCCACCTGACCGACCAGCACCGCCTCCACCTCCAGCAATCGCCAGTCGCGATAATCCACATCTTCAGACTGGTAAGGGCGATTCACCATTGACTCACCGGGCGTTAACTCGAACCAGCCCGAGCGACGCAGGTCATCTTCAATCACCTGATCAATTCCGGATTCAGTCGAACCACCCCGCCACGGCTGAGCAAAAGGGACGACTGCCAGCGGAATGGCTGAGTCCACCCCCTGGGTGATATCAATACGCAGTTCGGCCTGGGCAGCCGAGGGCAACAGGCATTGCCAGACCAGCGCAAAGAAAACAGCCAGCTTATCCTTCACATTCAATTACTTATCCATCGTTTCGGAATACAAAAGTAAAACTACGAAAATTATCGTTAAACAATCGAGGCTCTTCCGGCACTGGCAAGGGCGATGCCTTGACTACTGCGGCCTCCACGGAACGGTCAAAAGCGGCCGAACCACAACTGCCCACTACCTGTGCGGCAATCACCTCGCCGCCAGGGATTAACTTGACTGATACATCACACCGGGCCTCCGCCGTCCAGTTGAGGGGCCGAAGCCAGTTATTCGTCACCCGGCTCTGAATCGCAGCGATATATTGCTGCACGATTCCAGCATCCATCGCGGCCTGTTCGCTCGCCAGCTGCTGCTGCAACGACTCCTGTGCCTGCTGGCGTTCCCTGCGCAGGCGCTGCGCTTCAATCTCCTGCTTACGTCGCTGCTCTTCCAGCGCCGCCTCCTGACGTGCCAGTTCTGCCTGTCGTTTCTGCTCCTGTTCAGCAGCCAGTTGCTCTGCAGCCCGTTTCTCAGCCGCTGCTTTTTCAGCCCGTTGCCGTGCTGCCTGCGCTTCCCTCGCTTTCTCCTGTTTCAATTTTTCCTGTTGCGCTTCTAGTTCTCTTTCTCGTTGCTTCGCGGCGGCCTGTCTCTGTTCGGCAGCCCGCGCGGCTTTCTGTTTACGCGCCTCTGCCAACCGCCGCTCCGACTCTGCTTTCTCCTTTTCGGCAGCTTTCCTCGCCGCCTGCTCCCTGGCTTTCTCCTTCTGCAGTTGCTTTACTTTCTGCCGTTCTGCTTCCAGCTGCTCGGCCCGCTCCGTTTTTAACTGGTCAAGCCGCGCTAATTCCTGCTCTGCCCAGGCTGGATCAACGGCCTCGGCGATAACCGGTTTTCCCTGCACTGGCTGACGCACCTGCGCCGGTGGCTGCAGATCAGCCGCCCACAACAACCAGATAATCGACACCCCGTGCAGGCCTGCTGACGCTCCCATTGCCAGCCGCCAGCCACCAGTCCGGCCGGCAAAAAATTTATTCACTAAGCCAATCACTGGGTTCTCACTGTCCGCCGAGGTAGGCCGCTCAGGAATCTTCAGGGGTTTCGGTCAGCAAACCAACCTTGGCTACCCCCACCGATTGCAACAGGGCCATCACCTCAACCACCCGACCGTACTCGGTAGCCCGATCGCCCTTCACCAACACCTGCAATTGACTATCTCGCTTCCGAATCGCGCCTACCAACCCGAGCAACCGGGCACTATCGACCGCCTCCTGATTGTATTCGTCGTAGTCGATAAAATAGCCGCCATCGCGGGTGACCGTCACCACCAGAGGAGTATTACCCTGATATTCAACGGGTTCTGCCACCGTTTGTGGTAGATCCACCTCAACCCCGGTTTCCAGCAGTGGCGTGGTAATCATGAATATAATCAGCAACACCAGCATCACATCGATATAAGGCACAACATTGATTTGTGCCATGACACCATTACCGGTGTATCGACGATGTCCGCGTCGGCTCATTGCTCGTTTGCTTCCGCCACAACACCTTCTCGCAGCGCAACGCCCTGGCGCTGCAATAGCCCCATAAAATCATCGATAAAGGCATCGTAACTGCTAGCAAACTGCTCGACCCACTGACTAAACCGGTTGTAGGCAACCACGGCCGGGATAGCCGCTACCAGGCCCATGGCAGTAGCGACCAGCGCTTCGGCGATACCCGGTGCAACCATTGCCAGCGTCGCCTGCTGAGCACCCGCCAGTCCCTGAAACGCCGACATAATCCCCCAGACGGTGCCCAACAAACCCACGTAGGGGCTGGTCGATCCAATGGTTGCAAGTACAGTCAGGTTAGAGCTGAGCGCATCGACTTGCCGATTAAAGGCGGCGCGCATGCCACGCTGAGCCGATTCAAGGCCAATATCGACCGTTAGTTCGGGTTGGTCATACAGGTGACGAAACTGTCGATATCCGTGGAGAAAAATGGCTTCGACACTACCGGGAACGGGGGTGTCTTTGTCTGCCGAGCGAAACAATTGCTCAAGCTCAACACCCGACCAGAAACGTTTTTCAAAAAACTGATTCTCTGCTTCCAGGGCGCGGTAGTCACGGTAACGCTTCACGATCACGGCCCACGAAAAGAAAGACGCTAACAACAACACCAGCATGATCGTCTGCACGAAGCCGCTGGCACCGAGGATCATCGCCCCGATGGAAAGATCGGTCTGCACTGGAACTCCTTAATGGTATTGCCGCCCGTTCAGAGCGATCGGTTGCCGGGGTAGTTCGGCTGCCTATACAGACATCCAACCAGGCAAATAATTTCAATCCATTGTTTAATTGTTCAAAAAAACAGGCCGTTGATCCGGTCCACTCGTCGGTCGCCTCGCCGATAGAGCAATCGCTTAACGAGGCCGAGATTACTCGCTAAACAAATCGCCCTCTTCCGGCCCCTGAGGCAGAGATTTCAGCCCAAAGTATGCATAGGTTGATGAAGTAGCGACACGGCCACGGGGTGTTCTCATCAAAAACCCCTGCTGGATCAGAAAGGGTTCAATCACGTCCTCGATCGTGTCCCGATCCTCTCCGATAGCCGCCGCGAGGCTCTCGGCCCCCACAGGGCCACCGTCAAATTTCTCAATAATCGCCAATAACAGACGGCGATCCATCTGATCAAACCCATTAGCATCGACCTCAAACATGTCCAGCGCATCACCGGCAATTTTCCCGGTAACGGTGCCGTCACCTTTTACCTCGGCATAATCTCTGACACGGCGCAGAAACCGGTTGGCAATCCGCGGGGTGCCTCGTGACCGGCGTGCCATTTCCAACGCACCCGATCCATCGATTTCCAGACCCATGATTTCCGCTGACCGGGTAGTGATTTTCACCAGCTCTTCTATGCCGTAATACTCAAGGCGTTGAACAATGCCAAATCGATCGCGTAAGGGCGAGGTCAACATTCCCGCTCGGGTGGTGGCACCAATCAGGGTGAACGGTGGCAGCTCAAGCTTGACCGAACGTGCCGCCGGGCCCTCACCAATCATGATGTCAATTTGAAAGTCTTCCATCGCCGGATAGAGAATCTCTTCGACATGAGGACTGAGGCGGTGAATCTCGTCGATAAAAAGCACGTCATTAGGTTCGAGATTAGTCAACATCGCTGCTAAATCGCCGGCCTTTTCAAGTACGGGGCCAGACGTACTGCGAAGGTTCACCCCCATTTCGTGAGCAACGATGTGCGACAACGTGGTCTTTCCTAATCCCGGAGGACCATAGACCAGGATGTGGTCAATCGCCTCGGCCCGACGACGAGCAGCTTCAATAAAAATCCCGAGTTGTTGCTTAACGGCGGGCTGTCCGACGTACTCACCCAGCGCCAGCGGCCGAATACTTCGCTCAAAGCGGACTTCTTCACTGCCCTCTTCGACCTCCGGTCCAATGAGGTTTTCTCTCTCGATGGCCATGGTTAGCGCATCAACCCTTTAAGCGCTGCTTTGATCAAACTTTCACTAGCGGTATGAACTTCACCGTCGAGTTTGCGAATAATCCGCATCGCCTCTGTTCGTTTGTATCCGAGCGCTTCGAGCGCATCGGCTGCTTCATCGACAACGGATGTCGCCGGCGGTTTGCTGTCAGCCAAATCGGCTACTCCACCAAACATTTCCATTTTATCTTTCAGATCCAGCAACAGGCGCTCGGCTGTTTTGCGGCCAATACCCGGCACTCGAATCAACAGGTCGACCTCCTGATTGCCAATAGCAGTCGCCAGCTCGGCCACACCCATACCGGAGAGCACTGTCAGCGCCAGTCGAGGACCAATCCCGCTCACACTCACCAGCTTGTTAAACATGCTGCGCTCTGCCTTGCTGTAAAACCCATACAACAGCAGGGCATCCTCACGCACCACTGTCTGGATGTGCAGCACCACGGGCTCGGAAACCGCAGGCAATTGATAGAAGGTGCTCATGGGGGCGTCGATTTCATAGCCAACGCCGGAGACATCAACCAGCAGCCGGGGCGGCTCTTTTTCCATCAATACGCCACTAATTCTGCCGATCATTTCAACTCCGCCTGCTGGGTGCTGCGATTATGACAAAGCGCACAGGCTAACGCATCGGCAGCATCATTCCCGGGCACTCGCGCTAACTTGAGCAGCATTTTCACCATGTACTGCACCTGCTCTTTATCGGCCCTGCCACGACCGACAATGGTCTTTTTTATCTGCGCCGGGGCATATTCAGCGAGTGGGACATCTCGCATCGCAATGGCGCTGATAGCCGCGCCTCTTGCCTGGCCTAGTTTAATCGCAGTACCCGGATTTTCATGCATGAATACACTTTCGGCGCAGGCCTGATCGGGCCGATGCAGGTCGAGGAGCTCACTCACTCCGGTAAAAATAACTTTTAACCGTTCGGCCAGGGTGTCGCCGGTGACCCGGATGGTACCGCTATCGACATAAACCTCCCTGGCACCGTCACAATCGATCACTCCAAACCCGGTGACCCGGGACCCAGGATCAATGCCGATAATCCGAATCAACGCCGGACAACCGCAGTACGCCGGAGAAACTGCTCACTATCGCCAGACAACCCCAGGGAATCAACCAGCGAGTAGTGACGGAAATCATTCAAAGCGCTTCGAGGGCATCCGAGTCGAACACGACGTTCGAAGATACCTCCTGAACATCGTCCAGCTCCTCTAGCGCGTCGATCAATTTACTCACTGAAACGGTGGCCTCACCATCCAGCTCGATTTTCGTCGAGGGGCGCTGGACAACCTCCGCCAGATCCGGCTCGATACCCGCTTCCTTTAAGGCTTCTAACAGGTTGGCAAACCCCGCGGGCGAGACCAGAATTTCAATGGCACCGTCTTCGTCAGTAATAACATCATCGGCCCCCGCGTCGAGTGCGACCTCCATCACCTGTTCCTCATCGGCCCCCGGAGCCAGCGAAATCTCGCCCATTTCAGTAAACAGGTAGGCAACCGAACCATCCGTACCCAGGCTACCGCCAAATTTGGTGAACAGATGCCTGACTTCTGCAACTGTGCGGTTGCGATTGTCTGTCAGAGTGTCAACCATGACCGCTACGCCGTTAGGACCGTAGCCTTCATAACGAATTTCTTCGTAATTATCACCATCAAGCTCACCTGCTCCGCGTTTAGCGGCTCGTTCGACCGTGTCCCGACCCATGTTGGCCGACAGGGCCTTATCAATAGCCAGGCGTAACCGGGGGTTTGCATCCGGGTCACTTCCGGCCAACCGTGCGGCACTGGTGATTTCCCGAATTAGCTTGGTAAAAAGTTTTCCACGTTTGTTGTCCTGTGCCTTTTTACGGTGCTGGATGTTGGCCCATTTACTATGCCCAGCCATGCCTCAAACCTCCCATTGGTTAACTCGCTTCTACCGGTGTTTTTTTACGCAGCCGAATTGAAAGCTCCTTAAGCTGCCGCTCGCCAACGCTCGAGGGGGCAGTGGTCAGCAGGCAACTGGCACTTTGAGTTTTCGGGAAAGCGATCACGTCTCGGATCGAACTGGTTCCACTCATCAGCATGGTCAGTCGATCCAGACCAAATGCAATGCCTCCGTGGGGTGGGCAACCGTACTCCAGCGCATCAAGGAAAAAGCCGAATTTCTGACGGGCTTCCTCTTCCCCGATCCCCAGCAACTCAAATACTGCCGCCTGCATCGTCGACTCATGGATACGAATAGAACCGCCGCCAACTTCGTGACCGTTAATGACCATGTCATACGCCTGGGACAGACACTCCCCTGGATTATCGAGCGCAGCAAGGTCCCCAACCGGTGCGGTAAACGGATGATGTAGCGGATCCCAGCGGGATTCGCCCGCATTCCACTCGAACATCGGGAAGTCCACAATCCAGAGCGGTGCCCATTCGCATTCATAAAGGCCGAGATCAGCGGCCATCCGCTCGCGCAGGTGGCTGAGTGAATCGTTGACCACTTTCCTGATATCCGCACCGAAAAACAGCAGATCGCCAGCCTCAGCACCCGTCCGCTCAAGAACGGCCGCAACAACATCGTCGGGCAGAAACTTAAGTATCGGCGACTGTAACTCCACTCCACCATCAGCCGCCGGGTTGAGCTTGATATACGCCAGCCCTTTGGCACCAAACCGCTTAACGAATTCGGTGTATCCGTCAATCTCTCGGCGGGTTAAGCGATCAACCCCGCCCGGAAGGCGTAGCGCGGCGATTCGCGATCCGTCATCATTCGCCGGCCCGGAGAACACTTTGAAATCGACCTGCGTGAACAGGTCGCCCACCTCGACCAGCTCCAGCGGGATACGCATATCGGGGCGATCCGTGCCAAACCGATTAACCGCATCGGCATAGGTCATGGTGGGGAAAGGCCCCGGTAACTCTACGCCCAGGGCCTCGTCAAACAGACCACGGACCATGGTTTCAGTTGTGTCCATGATTTGCTGCTGGTCAACGAAAGACGCTTCAATATCAATTTGGGTAAATTCTGGCTGCCGATCGGCCCGCAGATCCTCGTCACGGAAACAGCGGGCGACCTGAAAGTAACGATCTACGCCCGACATCATTAGCAGTTGTTTAAACAATTGCGGCGACTGTGGCAGCGCGTAAAAATCATTCGCGTGGACACGGCTGGGGACCAGATAATCTCTCGCCCCTTCCGGCGTCGCCTTGGTCAGGATTGGCGTCTCTACGTCAATGAACCCCTGCTGATCAAGAAAATTACGCACATAGGCCGTTGCCTTCGAACGCAGTGCCAGCCGGTTGAACATTTCCGGTCTGCGCAGATCGACATAACGGTAGCGCAGCCGGATATCATCATGGACATCATCGTCATCCAGCTGAAACGGCGGAGTTTTGGCACTGTTCAATAGCACCAGTTCCTTACCGAGCAGCTCCACCGCTCCGCTGGCAAGGTCTGGGTTAACGGTCCCGTCGGGCCGCGCTCGAAGCCGCCCAGTCACTTTTAATACAAACTCATTGCGCACCCGTTCAGCCAGCGCAAAGGCCTCTGTCGTGTCCGGATCAATCACCACCTGAGCCAGGCCAGTGCGATCACGCAAATCGATAAAGATCACGCCCCCATGATCACGGCGCCGATGCACCCAACCACACAGGGTGACAGTCTGATCGATCATTTCGGCGTTAATATCGCCGCAGTAGTGGCTGCGCACAGAAATTTTTCCTCAATTAGCTAATGTAACGGCTGAGCGGCGTTGAACCGGGCCGTTTGGATGGATGTTAAACCAGAGAGGCCCACAGCGAAGTGGGCCTCTCCATCATACTGAACCGGCAAACAAGCCAGGCACTCGATCAGGCGGCCGAAGCCGTAGAATTCCCCGAGGAATCAGATGTACTGGTCGGAGCGGATGGCTCAGCTGGGGTCTTAGCAGCAGTTTTAGTGGTAGTTGCCCCACTGGCTGCCGATGGATCGGTAGATTTATTTTTAAAGTCCGTCTCGTACCAGCCGGTACCTTTCAACTGAAAACCCGGTGCCGATATTTTCTTTTCAAATTTAGATACGCCACATTCGGGGCAGTCAACCAGAGGGGTGTCTGTCACCTTTTGCAGCACGTCTTTACTATGTCCACACTCAAGACAGTGATACTCGTATATTGGCATAACCAGTTAACTCCAATCTAAGCTGATTTCTAAATTACGGTAATACTCAGTGGGCTTTGTTAACTTTACCGAGCAGCCCCAACTCGTTGTTTAACAGTACATACCTGTTAATCGGCAGGATGGGCCTGCAGATACTGCTCGATAAACATCATCCGGTCATTTCCCCACCAGATCTGATCATCGAGCATCATCATCGGCGCACCGTAAACCCCGGCAGCATGAGCTTTAACCCGAGATTTTTCAAACCGTTGAGCAGCAGCGTCAGAATTAACAAAAGCCAGAAAATCACTAGCGTTCCAGCCCATATCATTAGCGATTTTAGTCAGAAATTCATCATCGTTGGCGTCCTGACCGCCAACACCCCATAACTCGTGGAATACCTTACTGACGTAGCCTTCGACGTCGCCCTGGTCAATGGCAAAAAAGGTCCCTGCGTTAACGCGTTTTCCGACCATCCCCGAGGGAAACGCAAAAGGAACGCCGTAGTGGTCAGCCCAACGATTTAAGTCCTGCATCAGTGCACGGATTTTAGGCTTAACCTTCTGGTTTGACGGACCATAATTCCCGGCCGCTAATTTGGCCGTGGGAATATCCATGACGTTGTATTCCAGCGAGTAACCATATTTTTTGGCTAACTGCGGTAACTGTGTAATCGCCAGATAGCTAAACGGGCTAATGAAGTCAAAGTAAAAATCTATCTTCCGGCTCATAACTGACCACTCCTTGAATTGAGTAACTGGTGTCACCGGTAGCCGACTTCAACCGGACAAACAACATCATAATGCAGAAACGAAAAAAGCCGGGCAATCATGCCCGGCTTAAATATCGGCTATTAGCACCTGTCTACCTTAACAGAACAGTTCCTTCGCACTAGGCGGCAGTGATACAGACGTGCCCGTCATCAACCGTCACCGGATAGGACTTTAATGGCACCACACAGGGGAAAGCGGTCGGTTCGCCCGATTTCAGATCGAATCGCCCACCATGAAAGGGGCATTCAATTTCCAGCCCTTCCTGATAGCCGTCGGTCATCCATGCCATACCGTGGGTACACATGTCATCGACCACGTAGTAGTCACCCTCGAACTCCCACACGGAAAGCGCCGGAAACCCTTCCGGGTTTACCTGCAATGGCGCTTCCTCTTTTACCTCGTCTGTTTTACATAATTTAATTAAGTCGGCCATAACCCTTGCCTGAAATTTACGATCACTGCTCCGGCTATTGCCGGTACGGAAGCCCGAAAGTATACCTAAACAGTGGCTCCAGATTGAACCCCTTCAATTTTTTCGTCTTCAGACTCAAACACAAAGTCCGGCTTAAAGACATATACCATGGCGGGAATAAGTAGTAACGAGCTAATCGCAGAAACCGACAACCAGAGCGCTATCAACAAACCCATTTCCGCCTGAAAACGCAACGATGAGGTGTACCAGAGCAGTACACTCAGAATCATGGTAGCACCGGTCACCAGCACACCCCGGCCAGC
>Ga0070727_10002171_pt1 | contig 19305 bp, 15 predicted proteins | sample tdAd472_FD_66722 | JGI IMG/M metagenome (GOLD analysis project Ga0070727, IMG submission 66722) | Marine sediment microbial communities from the Atlantic coast under amendment with organic carbon and nitrate - tdAd47.2 | ecosystem: Environmental > Aquatic > Marine > Coastal > Sediment | place...
TCATCCGGGCCAGAAATCAGGTAGGCAATGGTGCGATTGCTTTGGAACACGCTTTTTTCAGCCAGGCGGACGTTCAGCTGACGATTCCGGGCATAGGTCTTCCACATGATATTGCGGACCGAATCACCAGGTGCATAGGGCCTGATTTCCATGCGATCGCCTTCAGGGTTACCAGAAGGACTGGGAATGCCATCCTCCGAGGTCAATGATCGCAATATTGGTAGAGTTTTGATGGTATTGCTGCGTGGCAATGCAACCACTTCCAACTGCTGCTTCTGTCGCCAGGAGTAGCGACAGAATCCCAACACGTCGCTTACGGTAAACAAGCGCACCAGGTGCATCGACCGGCACCGTTTTTCAGGAATGATTTCTTCAATCAACCGGTTTCCCTCGGCCGAATAGCGTATTCGGGTCCGCAGATAGTCTGGATACACAACTTCCCAGGAAAGTTTTATCAGGGGGAAAATTCCCAGGTCTTTCAGCTCGAAACCGGTTTCATTGGGATAACCGGCTTCAAGTCTGATCGGACCGTCACTGAATTGCTGCGAATTGATCCGCGAGCGAATTTTCAGTTGTTGCATCAGGCCACCAAAAATGACACAGAACAGGCTGAACAACAGAATGGCGATGGCACATATGGCCAGCGCGAAGACCACCAGGTCCATGGCGCCGTAGCCGAATACCTGCAGTGCCAGAAGCAACAGGGAAAGAGCGATCACACCCTGCAGGGTAAGAGGGAAGTGCTCTCTCAGTCTTTGCAACAGTGCCAGAGCCGGATCCAGGCGCTGTAAACTTATTCTGGGCTGTGGTTGAACATCAATGGCGGGCATGATTCAGAAGATTACCGTCAGGGAAGTCTCAGGCAGGCAATGCAGTCCCGGTTAAACCAGACACGCAAAACCACGATATTCTTACATGTTGTCCTGTGCTGCACAATTAGCAGGGCGGTTTTACCCGTGCCGCATCACAGAATTGCCACTAGGTACAACAATCAACCCCCGGATTTGCCGTACTCGCCGGTTGGCTGCTGAAACCGGTGTCGTGGTAGTCAGGTATCGAGGGGGTTTTCGGTCCTGATCGGCGGCACGGAATCCTGCCGGGAGACTACTTCCAATGCCTCACCGGAAAGTCGCTGACCGACCCAGTCGGTCAGGGATTTGGCACCAAGACCCTGGTAAAAATCCATCGCCGGTCGATTCCAGTCCAGAACGGACCACTCCAGTCTGGCGCAGCCGCGCATGACTGCTTCGCGAGCTACCCGGCAGATAAGTGCTTTGCCAAGGCCCTGGCAGCGGAACTCCGGCTGCACAAACAAGTCTTCCAGATAGATACCCGGGCGGCCGGTAAAGGTTGAAAAAGTAGTGAAAAAAATTGCGTAACCCGCCGGATCACCCTGTATTTCCCCGATGAATGCCTCGGCAACAGCCGTATCGCCGAATAAATTCTGTTGCAGCAGTTCCTTGGTTGCCGACACTTCGGACGTCAGTTTTTCGTAATCCGCCAGCTGATTGATCAATTCAATTATCAGATTGCAATCGTCGAGTACGGCAGGTCGGACATTGATGTCCGGGTTGTCGTTGATGGTTGTCATGGGCCTGACCTGTCAATCCGGGTAGGGATTGAATGCATGAATTTTATCTATTGACTACGCCGTTATTGGAGCATGTCCGGGACTATTGCCACAATGACGGGTGGGGATACGACGCAAACTTTATGGTAAGTTATCTCCAGCATGGAAAATACCCGGCAGTTACGGCCGGCGGTCCCGCAGGCACCTGTGTGCCCTGGTCAATGGCACGAATTAGGCGGTGGTTGATCAGTGAGCCTGCCGTGGGTAACTACAGCAATGGCCGGTTAATCAGAAGAAATTCCACATACCAATATCCCTGATGAGGGGTTCTCTCATGACTCTCGCTACTATTACCAACTTATTGATTTTTACAGCTATTTTAAGCTTTCTGTTCCAGTTGGGGCGTAATGAAACGGCACTTTCCCGTCGCGTGCTGATCGGATTGATTGCCGGGGCTCTTTTTGGCCTTTTCCTGCAAGTTGCCTATGGCGGCAATGCGCCGATCATGGACGCGACGCTGGAATGGACCAACGTGGTGGCCAATGGCTATGTAAACCTGCTGCGCATGATAATCATGCCTCTTATTCTGATCACCATGATTGCTGCCGTTTTACGAGTGGAAGAGATCAGATCGCTTGGCAAGATTGGTGGTTCAGTGGTGGGCCTGCTGATTGTAACGACCATGATTGCGGCACTGGTGGGAATAGCCATGGCCCTGTTGTTCGGCCTTGATGCGGGGGAATTGATCGCCGGGGAGACCGAGCGAGCAAGGGCCGAGGTGCTGTCAGCAAGGCAGGGCAGCGTGGCCGATTTGAGTATCGCAGAGCTTTTGGTGAGCTTTATCCCGACCAATATTTTTGCTGACCTTACCGGGGCGCGGTCCATCTCGATTATCAGCGTGGTAATTTTCGGCCTGATATTCGGCATTGCCGCGCTGCTTGTTTGTGAGGAAAGCCCAAAACACGGTGATCGCATTCAGGGCTTCGTCGATACGACCCAAACAGTTGTGATGCGGCTGGTAAAGCTGGTGATGGCGCTGACTCCTTATGGGGTTGCCGGTCTGATGGCCCGGGTTATCGCCACCTCCGATGGCCAGGCTATTGTGAATTTGATTGGCTTTGTAATCGCCTCTTACCTGGCGATAGCCATCATGTTCGCCGTTCATACGCTGTTTATCATCCTGCTGGGCGTAAATCCGCGCCGGTATTTTCAGAAAGTCTGGCCAGTCCTCACTTTTGCATTTGTGACACGAAGCTCTGCCGCCACCATCCCCTTGACGATCAGAGCCCAGATTGAAGAGCTCAAGGTTCCGGCACCAATAGCCAATATTGCCGCTTCCTTTGGTGCCACAATTGGACAGAATGGCTGTGCCGGGATTTATCCGGCCATGCTGGCAGTCATGGTGGCGCCGACCATGGGTGTGCCGATTGACCTGAATTTCATCGTCAGCCTGGTACTGATAATCGCCATCGGGTCGTTCGGAATTGCCGGTGTCGGAGGCGGAGCAACGAACGCCGCCCTGGTCGTGCTTCCCGCCATGGGGTTTCCGGTAACCATTGCCGCATTATTGATCTCAATCGAGCCGTTGATTGACATGGCGCGGACAGCATTGAACGTCAATGGCGCCATTACCAGCGGGATGATCACGTCCCGTCTGGTCAAGGATATCGATGCCCAGGTGGAAGGCGAACTGCCGGAAACATCCTGACATCCAGTTAACCTGATCAATGGAATTTCACACCCGGTGAGGGGGAGGCAGGTATGAATTTGCTTACGGCGCTGCTCAATCGGACAAATATGCCTGGCCACCACATTTCTGTGGTCAGGGCGGGATTGAGTGGACTTGTCCTGGCGCTGGCAGGTTGTGGCGATTCACAACCTCCGGCTCCCGAATTGAGTTTTGAAGAGCAGTTGCAACAGCAACTCATAGAAGCGCAAACGTAATGATTGTCAGCTATCACATAACCGGGCTACCCGTTGAAGATCCACAATATGACCCTTACCCGGAGCAGATTTTCCTCCACGACAACAGTTTCAGTGGTGGAGGCGGGCAACCGGATTCTGAACCATTGCAGATGCTGCATGCCACCATCGGTGGACCAATACCGGATGTCGTCTGGGACGGGACGATAATCGCGGGCAGGCAGGCTGACGATATTCTCTGCCTGCAGGACAACAATGACATGGAGTTTGTCAATCTTGATGCCACTAATGGGTTCGCTGCGCCATCCTTTGATCCGGGTACGCATCTTTGTACTATGCCGAATCTGCCCGCCATCCGTTTGTCTGCGGAGACCCCGTAGAAGCATTGTTCATGAAGCGTAACTTACTGTTTTTGCTGCTGTCTCTGGCGGGATTGCTTCAAGGGTGTGGCAGGTCGGTGCCCGAGTACCACCCGGTTGAGACTCCACAGAGGCTGTCGGCGTGGAACCTGATGACACTTGCCGGTAACGAGGTTGCTCTGAACGATAGTGTCCTGCTGTTCAGGCCCCGGAACACCCTTTTCTCGGATTATGCTCACAAGATGCGTTTCATATGGATTCCCGAGGGCCTGCAGATCGAGGTCGTCGGGGATAAGTTGAATTACCCGGTAGGTACGATTCTTGGCAAGACTTTCTACTATCCGGTCAATGAACAGGGTTATCCTGTGCGACGACGGGATTCGGGCAATCTGTCCCGGCTGTCCAATCGTGAGTATCGCCTGATCGAGACCCGGCTCCTGGTGCGTCGGCAGACAGGCTGGGAAGCCTTTCCCTATGTTTGGAACGAGGAACAGACTGAGGCATTCCTGCGTGTGGCAGGGAGCAGCATGCCGGTTACCCTTGCAGAGGCGAACGGCAGCCGGACGTTTACCTATTTTGTTCCCAATGAAAATCAGTGTTCAGGTTGCCACACGCGGGTGCACCCTGATGGCGGATTGGAACCATTGGGAGCCGTCGCACATCAGCTGAACTACCGGCTGAACACATCAGACGAGGAGCCGCAAACAGTGCTGGCCGGAATGCAAGCCAGAGGCTGGCTGGCGACACCGCCGGAACTATCAGTCGTCCCATCCTGGGAAGATGACAATCTTTCTCTTACAGAACGTGCCAGAGCATATCTGGATATCAACTGCGGTCATTGCCACAATCCTGACGGTGCGGCGGACACGTCGGCGCTGCTATTGGATGGATTCGACAGGACGTATCGGCAAATGGGCATGTGCAAGCCACCGGTTGCCGCCGGTGGAGGTGCGGGGGATCGACTTTTCGGCATTGTTCCGGGATTGCCGGAGCAATCCATCATGCTGTACCGCATGCAATCGATTGCTCCGGATGAGATGATGCCGGAGTTGGGACGCACGCTGGTGCACGAGGAGGGTGTTGCCCTGATCAGCGAGTGGATTGCCTCGCTGGATGGAAGTTGCGGCTGACAAGCTCTCAGGGCTTTTCGATGGCAAGCGCAATCCCCTGACCACCGCCAATACAAAGAGTCGCGAGACCTTTATGTGCGTCGCGTTTGATCATCTCATGCAGCAGCGAGACCAGGACGCGGCAGCCTGAAGCGCCAATCGGGTGACCCAGTGCGATTGCGCCACCATTGACATTGACCCGGTCCGTATCCCATCCAAGTTCATTGTTGACGGCAATGGCCTGGGCAGCAAATGCTTCATTGGCCTCAATCAGATCCAGTTCAGCTAGTTGCCAATCGGCCTTTTCCAGGCAGCGTCGCGTGGCGACTACCGGACCGATACCCATAATCCGAGGATCCACGCCGACGCTTGCCGCGGCTTTGATACGTGCCAGGGGCTGTATGCCCAGCTTTTCTGCAATTGCAGTGGAGCCCAGAACGACGACCGCGGCACCATCGTTGATTCCCGAAGCATTCCCGGCAGTCACCGTACCATCGTCCTTGAATACCGGTTTAAGCCTGCCCAGGCTTTCGGTGGTGGTTTCCGGTCGAGGACCTTCGTCAACTCGAAATTCAACGTCGTCACCCCGTCGTTGCGGGATCCTCACCGGGAAAATCTCTGCGTCAAATTTTCGATTGGTCTGGGCAGCGGCTGCTTTCTGTTGCGAAGCCGCAGCGAACCCATCCTGCGCCTGTCGGCTGATGCTGTACTTTTCGGCCAGGTTTTCTGCCGTGATACCCATGTGATAATTATTAAACGCATCCCACAGTCCATCGATCAGCATGGTATCCAGTGCCTGCCAGTGTCCCATTTTCTTGCCGTTCCGGGAGTTGGGTAACAGATGGCCTGCCTGACTCATGCTCTCCATGCCCCCGGCAATGACCAGAGACGCCTCTCCGAGGCGAATGGCATTGGCCCCCAGTTGGACGGCTTTAAGTCCTGAGCCACAAACCTTATTGACGGTCAGCGCGGGCACTGCCTGGGCCAGGCCGGAATGGACACCTACCTGTCGCGCGGGATTCTGGCCACAACCTGCAGTTAATACCTGGCCAAGAACAATTTCATCAACGGAGTCCGCAGGGATTTCAAAATGGTCCATTACCTGCACTACTAACTGTGTTGCTACCTCGGTAGCGCCCAGGCTGGCCAGAGCGCCGTTGAACGCACCGATGGCAGTTCGTCCTGCAGCAAGAATTTCGACATCATCCATCATTTAATGGCTCTATTGGCGATCAGATCATCGACTACGGCCGGGTCGGCGAGTGTCGACGTATCGCCCAGGTTTTCCAGTTCATTGGCGGCGATCTTACGCAGAATGCGTCGCATAATTTTACCTGATCGGGTTTTCGGCAGACCCGGGGCGAATTGAATGTGTTCCGGCTTGGCGAATGCGCCGATTTCACTAGCCACGTATTTGACCAGTTCTTCGTGAAGTTCGTCCGAATCCTTGACACCTGCCATCGGTGTCACGTAGGCGTAAATACCCTGACCCTTGATATCGTGAGGAAAGCCGACAACGGCAGCTTCCGCCACTTTCGGATGCAACACCAGAGCGCTTTCAATTTCGGCGGTACCAAGACGGTGTCCGGAAACGTTGATTACATCGTCTACCCGGCCGGTTACCCAGTAGTACCCATCTTCATCCCGAAGAGCGCTGTCACCGGTAAAATAATAGCCCTTGTAGGCGGTGAAATAGGTATCGATACATCGCTGATGGTCGCCGAAGACAGAGCGTATCTGGCTGGGCCAGCTTTGACAAAGTACCAGGTTGCCCTGGGCTGCGCCTTCCAGTTCCTTACCGTCTGCATCCAGCAGCGCGGGGCGCACACCAAAAAACGGCAGGGTTGCTGAGCCAGGTTTCAAAGCGGTCACTCCCGGCAGAGGAGTGATCATGATAGCCCCGGTCTCGGTCTGCCACCAGGTATCAACAATGGGACAGGATTCATTGCCAACAACGTGGTAGTACCATTCCCAGGCTTCAGGGTTAATAGGTTCTCCCACGGATCCCAACAGCCGGAGTGAGCTACGTGAAGTCCGGGTAACGGGTTCGTCACCAGCAGCCATCAATGCGCGAATGGCAGTAGGTGCGGTATAAAAAATATTGACCTGATGCTTGTCAATGATTTCCCAGAATCGCGAGACATCCGGGTACGTTGGAACACCCTCGAACATAAGTGTTATGGCGCCATTGGCAAGCGGTCCGTAAACAATATAGGAATGACCGGTTACCCACCCGACATCGGCGGTGCACCAGTAGATGTCCCCGTCGTGATAGTCGAACACATACTTGTGCGTAATCGCTGCACCCAGCAGGTAGCCGGCAGTGGTGTGCAATACGCCCTTGGGTTTTCCAGTGGATCCGGAGGTATAGAGGATGAAAAGTGGATCCTCCGCATCCATGATTTCAGGAGGACAGTCCGCATCTGCGTGTTCCATGGCGTTGTTGTAACAGACATCACGGTTTTCGTGCCAGGGAACATCGGCATTGGTTCGCCGGACTACAAAAACACTGTGTACATCCGGGCAACTCTCCAGCGCTGCATCGACATTCTCCTTGAGTGGAATAATGCGTCCTCCACGAACACCCTGGTCTGCGGTGATCACGGTTCGGCAATCGGAATCGAGGATACGATCCTTCAATGACTCGGGAGAGAAGCCACCGAATACTATCGAATGAATTGCGCCAATCCGCGCGCAGGCCAGCATCGCATAGGCAGCCTCTGGAATCATCGGCATGTAAATACAAACGCGATCGCCCTTTTTGACGCCTCTGGCTTTCATCGCATTGGCGAATTTGCAGACGTGGCGGTGCAGTTCGTTGTAGGTGATCGTCTGGTCCTGATCCGGTTCATCGCCTTCCCAGATGATCGCGGTCTGCCTGCCGCGTTTTTCCAGATGACGATCCACGCAGTTGTAGCATACATTGAGCTTGCCGCCGGTGAACCAGCTGATGTCGGCCTTGGCAAAATTGCCTGAGTACACCTCTTTCCAGGGTTCATGCCAGTAAAGGAACTTCCCTGCCTGTTCAGCCCAGAATTCGTCCGGGCTGTCAATGGAGCGCTGATACATGTCCTGGTATTCAGATTGAGACAGCAGGCTTCTTGATGCGGCCGTTTCATTGACCGGATAAATTCTATGTTCAGACATGGTAGTTTTCCTTAAGAACAACAATAGCGGATTGCTTTACGTTGGGATTTTACTAAGACCAGGCAAAAGCGACCAGTGGCCCCGATGTCAACTTATTACAGTGAACCTGATGTTGTCTATGAGTCGTGTTTTACCGAGGCGAGCCGCGGCGAGCACAGCAAGGAACGAATCTGTCGGTGCTGCCGGAAGCAGAGAATCACCATTGTTGATGGTGAAATATTCCGGATTTAGGCCGTGATCGGTAAGCTCCTGCAGGGCAGCGGATTCAAGGCTTCGATATTCCCGGTCGCCTGATTGTATTCTGTCGCGGGTTGCCTGCAGAGTCCGGTAAAGGACGGGTGCTATCCGGCGCTCGGCTTCGGTCAGGTAGCTGTTCCGTGAACTCAGGGCCAGCCCGTCAGCTTCGCGAACCGTCTCTACACCGCGAATATCCACCTGTACGAACAGGTCGGAAACCATTTTTTGGATCAGGAGATACTGCTGGTAATCCTTGAGGCCGAAGTAGGCCTGATCCGGTTGGCAGAGGTTGAACAGCTTGCTGACAACAGTGGTGACCCCATCGAAATGTCCGGGTCGACTGGCGCCGCAATGGCGGGAAGCCAGATCGGGTACGGTGACGATGGTTTGGTTTTCCAGTCCCTGGGGGTAAATTTCACTGATGTCAGGCTGGAAAAGTCCATCACAATTGATACCCGCAAGACGGGATATATCCTGTTTCAGCGTGCGCGGGTAGGCTTCGAGATCTTCACCCGGCCCGAATTGCATGGGATTGACGAAGATGCTGCAAAGCACCCAGTCGGCATGCTTTCCGGCTTCCTCAATCAAGCGTAGATGACCATCATGCAGGTTGCCCATTGTCGGTACCAGGGCGACCTTTGCGCCGCGGGCTTTGTGCCGAACGACTTCCTGCCGAAGTTTATCGATGGAGTGGAAGACTTGCATGGTGTGGTCCGTCAACCTGGTTATTCAAACCAATGTTGACGATCAGGAAATGTGCCAGTCTTAACTGCCTGGACATAAGCCTCGATGGCGCCAGGGATTCCGTTGGAAGAATCGGGCAGAAAATTCTTGACGAATTTTGGTGTTATCGGCGAGATGCCCAACACATCATGCAGCACCATGATCTGGCCGGTTGTGTCAGGACCCGCACCGATACCGATAACAGGAATATCGAGTCTGTCGGTAATGGCGCCGGCCAGTGCCCGTGGAACGCATTCCAGAAGCAGTACGCTGGCTCCGGCACCTTCCAGTACCCGTGCCTCATCGATAATCAACTGTGCCTGACCGGTATCCCTGCCTTGAACGTGATAGCCACCAATACGGTTGATTGACTGGGGAGTAAGTCCCATGTGCGCACATACCGGGATGCCCCGCTCAGCGAGGAGCCTGGTGGTATTGGCTATCCATGCGCCACCCTCAAGTTTGACCATGTGAGCACCGGCCCGCATCAGTGCCGCGGCGTTTTCCAGCGTCTGTGTCTCTGAGGCATAGCTCATAAACGGCAGGTCCGCCATCAGCAGAGCCCCGCGATTGCCCCTTTTTACACAGCCGGTATGGTAGATCATGTCCTCCATGGTAACTGGCAAGGTGCTGTCATGACCCTGTAACACCATGCCCAGGGAATCGCCGATCAGGATAACTTCAACGCCGGCGTCACTGAGGATACCGGCGAACAGCGCATCGTATGCCGTCATGCACGCGAATTTCTGATCCTTGTTGCGCAAGTCGATGAGGGTTTTCAGGGTTGTGGGCTTGACGGGGCCATGTTGACTCAAGGACGCGTCCTCTTCTTGTCAAAACTGAGTTGTGCCAATGTGCGCCACTCAGAGCAGGGTGGGTCTTGGGTTGTAATAATGGACACCTGTAGGCAGTTCCTTTATGTAATCTACCAGCAGGTTATAGTCACTGTCACTGCTGACCAGGTCAATCTGGGCACTGTTCACAATCAACAGCGAGCCACTGTCATAATAATGGAAAAATTCCGTATAAGCTTCATTAAGGCGTTCCAGGTAACTCCGCTCGATATACTGCTCCGATGGTATCCCGCGTCGCTGTATGCGCTCCAGCAGAATTTCAGTAGGCGCCTGCAGGTAAATGACCAGGTCGGGTATTGGCGCGTCCAGCGTCAGGTGGCGGTAAACGTTCTCGTATATCTGGAATTCATCAGTATCCAGGGTCTGGCTGGCGAACAGTCGATCTTTTTCGATAACGAAATCAGCGACAAGGGCTGGTCGAAAAAGGTCATCCTGGCGCAGTTCCTGTAACTGCTGGGCTCTCTGGAACAGGAAAAACAACTGGGTGGCCAGGGCGTGTTGACGTCGATTTTGATAAAACCGGTCGAGAAAAGGATTTTCATCACTTTTTTCCAGCAGTACCTCGTAGTCGAATGTCATTGCCAGGCGCTTGCAAAGGCTGGTCTTGCCCACGCCTATGGGACCTTCAACGGCTATATAACGAGGAGCGCCACTGGCCGGGTTGCCCTGGAGGGTCACGGCCCGGGTTCCCGTCGCTTCCTGCGGGGACGTCGGTTTTTCCGTCGTTGTCCGCCCAACGCATTGACCATGGATTCCTGTCGTGTTGAATCCGCCTGTTGATACTCGGTCCACCAGTCGCCCAGGTTATTCAGGTCTTCACCGGATTCCTCGCGTAACAACAGAAAATCGTAAGCTGCCCGAAACCTGGGATGCTGAAATGCGCTTAGCACGCTGCGACGGTTGCGACGTTGCAGTCGTACCTGCAGTTCCCAGATTTCCCGAATGGCGATGGTGAAGCGTTTCGGGATTGCTGTGAACGCCAACTGGTCTGTGATTACCTTGTTGGACAGGTGTTGAAGTTCCTGGATTCCAGGTTGCTGGTTGGAGAGGCTGTGCCCCAGTTCCCGCCGCAGTACCGGCCAGAGCAGTGCGGCAAACAGAAAGGCCGGTGTCACTGATTTATCGGCTGCAATCCGCCGATCCGTGTTTCTAAGTGCCAGCTTTACCAGCCCGCTTTCGGGGACGTCGGCCTGGGCGATACATTCCAGAGTTGTCGGAAACAGGTACTGGCCAATCCTGAATTCCTGCAACAACGCGAACGTTTTTTCACCGTAACCGCTGCTGAGCAGCTTCAAGGTCTCGTCAAAGAGTCGAGCTGGTGCAATGGACTCAAGCAGTTCCGCCAGGGTGTCGATGGGTGCCCTGGTCTCTGGCGCTATGTCAAAGTTGAGCTTGGCGGAAAATCGCACCGCCCGCAGCATCCTCACGGGATCTTCCTTATAGCGCGTGACCGGGTCTCCGATGATACGTATCAATCGATTTTCCAGGTCGTCAAGCCCGGAACTGAAATCAAGGATAACAAAGTTCCTGATAGTGTAATAAAGGGCATTGACGGTGAAATCCCGGCGTAGCGCATCTTCATTGATGTCCCCGTAAACATTGTCCCGAAGGATCATGCCTGCGCTGGAGTGGGCAGAGTCGAGATTTTTCAGTGCCTTGCGACCCTTGTCGCGACTGATCTGTTCAGGCTGGTGGTGCGCTCTGAACGTCGTCACCTCAATGATCTCGCGACCAAAGCGGATATGAACAATTTTGAACCGCCGACCAATAATCCTGGCATTACGAAAAAGCGCACGGAGTTGTTCAGGTGTCGCACTGGTGGCAATATCAAAGTCCTTGGGAATACCGCCCATAAGCAGATCCCGGACACTGCCGCCCACAAGAAAAGCCTGGAAGCCCTCAGCATCCAGCTTGTAAAGAACTTTCAAGGCACTGGGAGAAATATTCTTTCGAGAAATGCAGTGCTGATCTCTGGCCACCACTGTGACATTGTCAGCATGAAGGTCAATCAGCAGGGGGTCGTCGGAGAGTAGGTTTCTCGAAGATACTGACGCATCCGCCCGGTTTGTACTGCCGTCGTCACGTTTGTTTCCCGAATGTGTTTTTTCGGATCGTGATTTGAAAAGCTTGCGTAGCATCCTGGACCTAATCTGCTAAAACCCGGATAGGGTGATCAGTGCGTCTCACCTCGCTGTATTGCTGTCGTGATTGGCAGAGAGGGCATAATACAACGAACTGCTTAAAAATAGCAGCCGTCGTCAGCGGGCACAGCAACCTATGCAGAAATAATTGAGAAGAGCGGGAAATACCGAGGGGGTGTCAGACACCCCCCAAGGAAGGTAACGTCGTATTATTATTGTTATTAAATTATTTTTATTGTTGTTATGCGGGGACCGATATTCGGTTCTACCCAAGCGTTAAAGACGGTATTTCTAGAGAAGTAACAAGGTGTTTACCTCTATATTGCTAAAAACCCGAACCTTGTTTTTGTTAAAGCACACTAAGTCCCGGCTATAAACCAGGCAATGCCATTTTTATTCTTATTTCAGGATTATTATTATTTTTTATTATTAATATCAGCAATGTATAAAGCAGTATCTATGCCAATAAAACATTTTCCATATAAATCAGTCACATAAATGTGAGCGAGCTAACAGTAAGCGTGTCAATTGCATCAAAGTGTTACCAATTGTTTCGGGAAACATGTGTAGAAAGGTAGCAGTAACACTATTTCCCTGGAGAAATCTGTGGCCAGAAGCGCCTGAGAAACAAAAACCGGGACGGTCCAGTTGATAAACTCCAGGCCATAACAGGCCGGGAAGTGGGGAGGTTTAACTGGCCTGCTTTTTCTTTCTCGGCAGTCCGAATCGCTGCCTTCTCTCCCAGAGACACTTGCGACTGATCCCCAGTTTCTTGGCAAGCTGGGTTTCCGTCATGGAATCCTGATGCTCCAGGACAAACCTCTGAAAGTAATCTTCCAGTGAGAGCTCCTCGGTAGCGTCCCCGGGTTCTGCCGGAGACGCAACATTGGCGGTGGATTCGGTTTTTTTGGGTATGCCGGTGTATTCTGTGTCTATAGCCAGCAGGTCTATACTGATTTCATCCGATTCCGCGAGTACCACTGCTCTCTCAATGGCGTTTTCCAACTCCCTGACATTTCCTGGCCAGGCGTATACCTGAATTGCCTCTTTGGCTTCCGGGCTCAGTTGCAGGCGACGGGTCTTCAGCCTGGTGCAGGTTCTTTGCAGAATGATTTCGGCCAGTTTCTGAATATCGTCGCCACGATCACGCAAGGGTGGAATCAGCAGGGTCATAACGTTGATCCTGTAATACAGGTCCTCGCGAAATTCCCCTTCGTTAACCAGCTGTTTCAGGTCGCGGTGAGTTGCGGCAACCAACCGGACATCGACTTTCCTGGATTGTACGGAACCTACTTTTCGAATCTCATTTTCCTGAAGTACCCGAAGCAGCCGAGCCTGGGCCTCCAGCGGCAATTCGCCGATTTCATCGAGAAAAAGAGTACCGCCGTCTGCTGCTTCGACCAGTCCTGTGCGGGTCGATGTGGCTCCGGTGAAAGCCCCTTTCTCGTGGCCGAACAATTCAGATTCGATAAGGTTTTCCGGGATTGCTGCACAGTTTACCGAAATCATTTCCGCGTACTGGCGACTGCTGAGGGTGTTGATAGCCTGGGCAACCAGTTCTTTCCCGGTACCTGATTCGCCGTTGATGAGCACTGTCGAATCGGTCATTGCAACCTTGCGGATGCGCCTGAACAGTTCCTGCATTGGTGCACAATTACCAATCATGCCGGGCACCACCGGCTCTGTCGAACTCGTATTTGCAGCAGAACCGTTGGAGGGTTGCTTACGAAGTTCGCGAGGCTTGCCTTCCCGAATTATCCGGGAAACAGTCTCGATAATTTCGCTGTGCTCAAACGGTTTGGCGATATAGTCCACGGCCCCCATTTTCATGGAGTCGACGGCAGAGCGCAGACTGGAGTAGCTGGTCATGATGAGGACAGGCGTAGAGGTTGCCTTGATAAGGTCGGTGCCAGGCGCACCGGGTAGACGAAGATCACTGATAATGACGTCGAATTCGTCCATATCGTACCGATCGACAGAATCTTTTACCGATTCGGCTTCGGCAACCTTGTAGTCGTGACGCTCCAGCAGGCGCCTCAGGGCTGACCTGATTACCGGCTCGTCTTCGACTACAAGAATCTGATTAACAGTTGCCATACTGATAGTCTGTTGAGTTTCCCCGGCTGACTTAGGATTGATTTTCACTGTTACCCACGGCTTCGTCGGTTGCTGCCGCCTGCAGGCTGTTATTATTATGGGCAGGAAGAGTCAGTACAACCCGAGTCCCTTTGCCGGTGTTGCGGTGGGCCGGACTTATTATATCAATATTACCGGCCAAATCTTCTACAATGCTGTAAACCAGGGACAGGCCAAGGCCGGTCCCTTCTCCGGGCTCTTTTGTCGTAAAGAACGGGTCGAAAATCCGGTCCCGTACGGCAGGCGCTATGCCTATTCCCTCGTCTTCAATGACTATTTGCACGTTGACTCCCTCGCTGACGCAGGCGATATGTATCGTGCTGTCCGGCTGGCTGGCATCACGGCTGTTGTTGATCAGGTTCAGAAGAACCTGCAGTATGCGTTGAAAATTGCCCCGAATAGTGATGTCGGCGTCACAGGACACCTCATAGTGCATGGTTTTTCCTTTTTTATCCAATGAAATCAGCGTGATAGCTTCATCGATGCAGTCGCGTACACAAATCGTGTCAGATTCGGCACTCACGGCGGGCTTGCCTGCGTGAGCGAAGTTGACCAGCGACTGAACAATTTTCGAGGTGCGTTCAGTTAATTCAACTATCTGCTTGGCCATCTGGCGCAGTTCAGCGTCCTGGTATTCATCCCGTATATTTTGTGCCAGACAGGCTATGCCGGTAATGGGATTGCCGATTTCGTGGGCCACGCCTGCCGCCAACCGACCGATGGAAGCAAGTCTTTCGCTGTGAGTTAGGCTGGCTTCCAACACTTCCGTTTCGGTGATGTCCTCCAGAAGGATAAGAATTCCGCCCTCGGCCAGGTCTGATCTGGCTGCATTTCCTATCACGCTCTTGTGCAGGTTAACGGTTCTTTTCTTGTCACCGAGGTCAAAGCTCTGTTTGTACAGATGCGCGTAGTCACTTGCCATCAAGTTATGTAGCAGCGAGAGCCAGGGCTCCTGCAGATCGGTAATCCGGCTTCCCTGGACCTGGTCTGCCGACACCGAGGTCATCTTTTCCAGAGCGCGATTCCAGGTGGTGATTCGTTCTTCTGCATCGATGGTGCATACGCCCAGGGGCAAGTCTAATAGTAATTGTCTCTGGTGCCGGCGTAACGCATCCACTTCGGCCGAAACCATTGCCAGTTTATCCTTGTCCAGTTCCCGCGCAGGAGATTTCCTGGTACTCGGCAGACTCGCATCGCGAGGACGTGAGACCCGGATGATGGCCATGGTGATCAGCAGGCCCAGAATAAACAGCTCGGGAATCGCGTTATCCGGTACGCCGGGCATAAAGGACAATGCCAGCACCAGGAGTGCGACAACCGCTATCGAGATCAACAGGGGACGGGGTATGAACACGCAGTTACCTTGTACAAAGGGCCTACTACAAAATGCTATCCTGTCGCATGGTAGCTAACTTGGGTACAGCCTGTATATCCCAGTGCTCTATGGCCCAGTCCAGTTGATCTTTAACCTCAAGGTAGCGATTTTTGTCGGGTGGCTGTTGACCAAGGCACTGCAGGGTGGCGTGCAGTATCGATTGCCGTCCTGCGCCGTTGACCGGTTCCGCAAAGTGCTGCTTGCTTAACTTTTGCCCTGACTTGTTGACAATAATCGGAACGTGGGCATAGTGCGGAACGGGCAGGCCAAGGCTGTTCTGCAGATACATCTGACGCGCTGTCGAGTCGATAAGGTCGAACCCCCTGACGACGTGCGTGATCTTCTGAAAAGCGTCATCGACGACAACGGCCAGTTGATAGGCAAACAGGCCATCTTTTCGCTTAATGATGAAATCGCCGGTTTCCTCCCGTATGTTGTGACGCTGTAAACCCTGGATCTGATCAACAAACGCTATCTGCAGCTGTTCCACTTTCACCCGTATTGCGCAGCCACTGGCCGCCAGGTCGGTCCGTTCGCGACAGGTGCCATCGTACACGCCACCCATAGCCCTGACGTCCTGTCGCGAGCAATCGCAAAAAAAGCAAAGTGCCTGGGATTCCAGGCAAGACAAAGCTTCCTGGTAAGCGCTGGATCGACTGCTCTGATACAGCACCGGCCTATCAGATTCCATGCCGAAATCGTTGAGCTGGCCGAGGATGATATCGGCGGCGCCCGGGGGCTCCCGCTGGGGGTCCAGGTCTTCCATGCGGATCAACCACGTACCGTCGTTAGACCTGGCGTCCACAAAACTGGCAACGGCGGCCACCAGTGAGCCGTAATGGAGGGGGCCGGTAGGGGATGGCGCAAAGCGGCCAGTATAGCGGTTATTGGCAAGAGAGGATGATGACTCGGCCATGGCAACCTTCTACTGACAGGTTCGCCGCAGATTTAGACCCGTGACCTGCGCGGAGACTTGTTCTTCAGCTGTGGAAAATCCACAAATCAGCCGATCTGGCCAGCTATTCCGCCATGCCGTCCCGAGCAATGCACATCAGGTACGCAGCTGACGTTCCTTGATCTCGTCAAGTGTCTTGCAATCAATACACTTGTCGGCGGTGGGACGTGCCTCCAGGCGCCTGATACCGATTTCGATACCACAGGATTCGCAATAGCCATAATCGTCCTGGGCAATTGCCTCGATTGTGTTATCGATTTTCTTAATCAGCTTCCTTTCCCGATCCCGAGTACGCAATTCCAGGCTGAATTCCTCCTCCTGGGTAGCCCGGTCTGCAGGGTCTGGATAGTTGGCTGCCTCGTCCTGAAGGTGATGTACGGTGCGATCTACTTCCTGCATCAACTGATTGCGCCAGTTCAGCAGGATCTGTTTAAAGTGTTCCCGCTGCTTTTCGTTCATGTAAGTCTCGCCCCGCTTGGGCTTATACGGAACGAAGTTCTTCAGTACTGGAGGTGCTTCAGTAGCTTGAGCCTTGGACATAATTCACAATGCCTCGTTAACCACAGAGTTCCATGATTGCCGGAAGGGTTTCAATGTAATACCCGGTGCCGGTTAAATCACTCATTATACTGTGATCGCCTGTCAGGTGTCGGAATCCTGAAATCAGGTGATTTTTAGAAAGCTGCGTAAGCTACCAGATTCTTGTGCTGGATTCCATAAAAATATTCGGATCCGGGAGTTTCTGGAGACATGCATAAAATAACAATAATATCAGTCAGATAGGATTGCGAGTCCGCGACTGGTAGACTTGGCCGTCCTGGTGGCGGAACACCTGCCGGGACATGCTGAATCGAGGCCCCGGCGCCGCAATTCGCGATAAACCAAAGCAATTCCAACCTGTTTGTTGGCGATGGTAAGTTAAGGTGAAATTGGCAAGCAGAACAGAATTTATCAATTCGTTTCGCGTGATGAAAGTCTTGCAGCGGGCAAGAGAACTGGAACTTTCAGGCAGTAAAATTGTACACATGGAAGTGGGTGAGCCGGATTTCCCGACCGCCGAACCAATAGTGGAGGCTGCTCATCAGGCCTTGGCCAGGGGGTTTACCAGCTATTCCAATGCGGCTGGTATTACGCCTCTTCGCGAAGCGATTGCCGGTCACTATTCGGCTCTGCACGGAGTTGCAATAGAGGCGAGCCGGGTATTCATTACGCCGGGCGCCAGTGGTGGCCTCAATCTCTTGTCCAACCTCCTGGTAAATCCGGGTGACGGTATTTTGTTGTCAGACCCGGCCTATCCCTGTAATCGAAATTTTATCCGCCTTGCCGGAGGAGTGCCACAACTGGTTCCCGTAGACGAACACTGTGGCTACCAGCCTACCGTTGCGCAACTGGAAGATCGGCGGGATGAAAGCAGTTCCGGACTCTGGCTGGCGTCGCCCGCAAACCCCAGTGGTACGGTGATACACCGGGAACGGCTGCAAGAACTTGTGTCCTGGGCTGCACAGAAGCAATTGCATGTTGTCGCGGATGAAATATATCAGGGCCTGCATTTTGTCGAGGACATGCCAAGCCTTCTTGAGCTTACCACCGGGGGGTTCGTGGTTAACAGTTTTTCCAAGTATTATGGAATGACAGGTTGGCGAATTGGCTGGATAGTTGTGCCACAAGGCTATGAACAGATAGTCGATACCTTGTCACAGAACCTGTTCATAGCTGCTTCAACCATTGCGCAACATGCCGCCATGGCAGCATTTACGCCAGCTGCGTTTGAAATTTTTGAAGCCAGAAAGCTGGCATTCAGAGAGCGTCGGGATTTTCTCAGCAAGGCGCTGGCGGATATCGGGTTTTCAATTCCCCACGTCACTGAAGGTGCGTTCTATCTTTATGCGGGGATAGATCGCTTTGCCGATAATTGTGAAGTATTTTGCCAGGATTTGCTCGAGCACCATGGTGTGGCAATTACGCCGGGTACTGATTTTGGCGATCACCGGTCCCGGCAGAATGTAAGGTTTGCGTTTACCACCAGTCTGCAGGACCTGGAACTCGGTGTCGACAGGTTGAGCAAGGCGCTGGCGGCAGCTTGACTCATGAAATTCGATCCGGGGTTGAAGGAAGGTTTGCTGATCAAGCGATACAAGCGCTTTCTGGCCGATATTGAAACAGTAGATGGCCGGCAGTTGACTATCCACTGTCCCAACACGGGTTCCATGCAAGGTTGCAAGGACCCGGGAAGCCGAGTGTGGTACTCCACCTCCAGCAACACCTCGAGGAAGTACCCTGATACCTGGGAGATGGTTGAAACCAGTGACGGTGAACTGGTGGGCATCAATACCGGACGGGCCAATGCACTCGTTGCCGAAGCCTGGCATGCAGGCATTCTCGCGCATCTGAATGACTACTCCGAACTGCGCAGGGAAGTGCGTCTGGGCGAAGAGAACAGCCGTATCGATTTTCTTCTCAGTGATCCCGGAAAGGGAAACCTTCCGGATTGTTATGTAGAAGTTAAAAATGTCAGTCTGGGTCGGGGTGACGGATTGGGCGTTTTTCCTGACGCGGTGACTGTCAGGGGACAACGACACCTACGAGAACTGATAGCCGTCAGGCGTCAGGGTAAACGCGCAGTGCTGTTATTCTGTGTACAGCATACTGGCGTAAAGCGGGTAGCGCCTGCAGACGACATCGACCCGGATTACGGTAGCCTGTTGCGCAAGGCTGCTGAGGCAGGGGTCGAACTGCTTGCCTTCCAGGCAAACCTCTCGCCACGGTCCATAAGCCT
>Ga0070727_10002173_pt1 | contig 19301 bp, 19 predicted proteins | sample tdAd472_FD_66722 | JGI IMG/M metagenome (GOLD analysis project Ga0070727, IMG submission 66722) | Marine sediment microbial communities from the Atlantic coast under amendment with organic carbon and nitrate - tdAd47.2 | ecosystem: Environmental > Aquatic > Marine > Coastal > Sediment | place...
GAGAAGGATTCCGTGCCGTTTTCAGCAAGTTCTTCTTCCGCCGCCTTGAGCAGCGCCGGGCCAAGGTCTCCATGATGGTAGCGTTTTGACGCGGCGTGCGAAGCGGAAGGGGATGAAGCTGTCATGAGGCGTATCATAGCGCGTAACTTGACACTGTCTAGATGTGTCTGTAGGGCTAAATCTAGACAGTGACTAGATAGGCGAAAAATCATGATGAAATGGGTAATCAGGGGGCTGCTGGCCGTAGGGGTGATTGCGGTATTGGGGACGGTGTCGAGCTATCTGTTCGTCGATCGCGAACTGAACCGGATGTATGGCGCCTTTGTCGAGGTGGCCGAGCCGGAGCTTGAGGCAGAGACAGCGGAGACCTATGCGCTGGCCAATGTGAATGTACTGGCGCCGGAAGCAGACCGGTTCATTCCTGACCAGTCCGTAATCGTCGAGGATGGCCTGATACGGACCGTCGGGGCAGGGGACGTGCCGGAAGGCATTCGCGCCGTGGACGGACAGGGCATGTATCTGGTGCCGGGGTTTACCGACTCGCATGTGCATTTGTGGGAGAGCGCCAATGATCTGCTGCTTTATGTTGCCAATGGTGTGACGCAGGTGCGCGAGATGAACGGCCAGCCGAACAATCTGGCCTGGAAGCGCGAGATCGAAGAAGGCCGGATCGGGCCGGAGATTTTTGTGGTGGCGCCGCAATTTGCGACCTTTGTGGGGTTTGAAGGCGTCATGGTCGGCTGGACCCAGCGCAAGACGATTGTGCGTAACCGGAAGGAGATCGAGAAGGCCGTCGCGGACTTCAAGGCGGCAGGCTATGACGCGCTGAAGTCCAGCAGCTTTCTGAGCCGCGAAAATTATGACCAGTTGAGCGAGGTGGCCGCCGAGGCCGGGATGCCGCTGGTGGGGCATATTCCGGTGGCGACGGATCTGGACGCGGTGTGGCGTGGCAGTGCTTCCGAGATTGCGCATATCGAGGAACTGGTCAAACAGCTGGACAAGGAGTTTGGCGGCTATGGCCCGGACGAGGCAGAGGCGTTTCTGGAATTCGTTCGGGAGCGGAGTGATGATGTGGCACAGAATCTGGTGCGCGAGGGCATCATGGTGACGTCCACGCTGGACCTGGTCGACAGCTTTCACCGCCAGAAATCCCAGCTTAAGGAAGAGCTGCAGGCCGTTGAACTGGCATACGAAAACCCGGGCATTGCCGAGGGCACGGTGATTACATCGCGCGGCATGGGTTGGCTGCCGGAGGTGAATATCTATCGCTGGCCGGAAGGGATGGACGCGCGTCGACAGGCCCGTAGCCTTGTCTACTGGAAGGCCTATGCCGAGGCGCAGCATATCCTGCTCGATGCGATGCTGGCGCATGGCGTGGACATTCTGGCGGGCACGGATGCAAATGTACCGGTCATGGTGCCGGGCTTTTCCCTGCATGACGAACTGGAAGCCATGAATGCGGCCGGCATGAGTCCCGCAGAAGTGCTGGCTTCTGCCACGATGAAGCCGGCCACCTTGATGGATAGCAATACCGGAGAGATCAGCGCAGGGCGTAAGGCCCATCTGGTGCTGCTGAGGGATAATCCGCTGGAGGACATTTCCGCCACGCGGGAGATCGAGATGGTGATGCTGGGCACCCGTGTGTTCGACCGGGCAGACCTGGACGCGATGTTGCAATCTGTTGCCGATGCGAACGCCGCGAGTCGCAAAGTGGCGCTGGCGGCAGAATAAGTTTTCACCGGGCGGGAACCCAATGCGGTGCAGTTCGTTTTCAGGCAATGATAAAAGCAACAATTTCCGTTCTCGTCCTGTCTCTTGTGCTGGTCGCAGCGTGTTCGCAGGAAAGTATTTCTCCTGCTGACCCTGATGCTGCGCCTGCGCTGGCCCCCACCCAGACGGACGAGCAGGCGGACAAGACGGCAGAGGCAGCCCCCTCCGCGACACCGTCTGAAACCATCGGAGGAGATGGATCGGACATCCAGCTCCAGCCGATCACCGCCGACACCGGGCTTGATCTGGAAGGAGAGCTAGGCTGCAGCTTCCAGACCGAGCCAGACAATGCCTTGCTGTTCATCGCAAAGGCCAATGTGGGCGATGAGTTCCGCCCGCGCGGCGGGATCAACAATAATGGCTATGCCGAAACCCTGACCGGCACCGAGACAGGCGGTTTCAGCACGCTGGAGGCCGATGGCGGCAGGTTTGGCGGCAAGGGGATGACCCTGACTCTGACGCCGGTAGAGCAGCGTGTGAATGACGGCACAGAGACAGTCAGCCAGAGCGCAAAACTGCTGGTCCAGCGCGGCGACGGCGCCGAGCGGACCTATCAGGGAGTCTGGACCTGCGGGCCGTAAGCCGAGAGTGAGGGGCGCTTACTCCGCCCCGAAAATCAGTGGCTCGCACTTGGCGCGCAGGATGTCCACAAGATCCTCGTCCATGAACTGGTAGTCGTCCGGAATATCCAAGACATGCACGTCCTTGTACGCGACTTCCTGCCGGAAGTCTGCGCGCAGGCGGGAAGCATGCTTGTCCTCCATCACCAAAATCAGGTCAGCCCAGCGAATGTCGGCCACACTGATCTGGTGACGTGCGCTACGCGCCGTTCCGGCAGACCGGGCGGAGACGCCTGCGACATTCGCAAACACGGCTTCGCCGGTCGGGCTGCGCCATTTGTTGTGGCTGCAGACGAACAGGACTTTTACAGGCACGGCATCTGCCATCAGTTTCTCCCACTCCCGGTACGGCCAGATCTTGCCGATCTGACGCGCCCTGTGAAGCTTGTTATGACGCAGATAGACCAGGCGCCACTTCTTTTCTGCAAAGCCGCGATAGGTTGGCTCTACCTTGCGGTCGCCATTGTGATTGCGGGCAGCCGCACGGCGCGCCGCCCGGTTTGCGGGGTGTGACATGGTGAATTCCTCATGCTGTCGTGGGGTCAGCAGCCGCGGCAACACGGGAATGTGGGGCGCATATATCTCAGGCGCGGGGAATGTTCAACTCCCGCGTTAACGTTTCAGGGGTGGGAGTGAGGCCGGAATTGCTCCATATATTGCAGACTTGCCGGAGCGCCCCGCATGCTGAAACATCTTCGAAAGCTGCCTGTCCCGGAGCCGGTGAAATATTGGCTGATCGGACCACTCTGGTGCGCGATGGTCAGGCTGTCCAAGCCGGAAGTGCGGATTGTGACGGGGGGGATCAGCTTCTATGCGCTGTTTTCCATCTTCCCGATTGTCTATCTGACGCTGACCCTGCTGTTCACGCTGTTGCCGCGCGAGATCAGCCAGCATCTGGCCGATACGGTGGACCAGGTTCTGGTTTCCGCCGTGGCTCCGCTCAGCAAGGCAGACCTCGACACGATCCATGAATCGACGCCGCAGGTGATCACCTTTCAGGCGCTGATCGCTGTCATCGTCGTGTTCTATACGGCGAGTTCGGGGGCGAAGGCGGCGATTACCGGCATCCGCATGGTGGCGGGCAGTGAACGGCGCACAAAGATCATCCGTTTCCAGGGCGTGTCCATCCTGATGACGGCGCTGCTGATCCTGTCAGTTTGGATTCTGGGCGCGCTGCAGCTGATCATGTCTGTCGTGACAGAGCGCGACGGCTTCATCGCGTTCGATCTGGCGCAGACGATTTCCGACATTGCCGCGCAATTGTGGCTGGGGAAGGGGATTGCGTGCTTTGTGATCTTCTATCTGATCATTGCCCTGTCGCTGAGCGGGCGGGTCAGCGGGCACAAGGCGAAGGCGCTGGGGGCGGCAGCGGGATCGCTGGCCTGGCTGGTCGCGACCTGGGGCTATCACCTCTATCTGAAATTCACCGCGCTGGACACGTTCTATGGTGCGCTGGCCTCTGTGATCCTGGGCTTTATCTGGCTGTCCGTGTCCGTCTCATCGCTGTTGTTCGGCGCAGCGCTGGCGGTCGAGTGGGCGGCGCGGATGCAGAAGGAAGACGTCATCGCCGAAGATGACGAGGAAGAGGATATATCGGTTCAGGATGACAGCGATACGGAGGGTGCCTCCAGCCCCGCATGAATCTGTGCGATGCGGGCCAGCGTGCCCGCGCCGGCATGTCCGGTCAGGCGCATGGGTAGCCAGCGGCGCTGAAAGGCGCGCACGATGCTGGCCGTTTCATCCGAATAGATGCCGTCCACGGCCAGTTCATAGCCGATGCCGTTCAGGGCATTTTGCAGGCGCTCGACATGCTTTCCCGTGTCGCCGGGTAGCAGGCTGCCACCATCGCGGCCTGACATGGCGGGCAAGTCAGGCCAGTAGCCGACGCCCTCTGCAGCGAGACGATCCCACGGGAAATGCTCGCCCGGATCAATCTTGCGCGCCGGGGCGATATCCGAATGCCCGACAATGCGGGACGGGCGAATGGCGTGGCGCGTGAGAATGTCTTTCGACAACGCGATGACGGCGGCGATCTGCGCGTCCGGATAGGGCGGCAGGCGGCCATCGGGCAGCGGGACATCGTGCCCGCCATTGACGATCTCGATGCCGATGGAGCGGGAGTTCAGATCATCATCATCCTGCCAGCGGGAGACCCCGGCATGCCAGGCGCGCTGGTCTTCCTGGACCAGCTGGGTGATGCGGCCATCTTCCCAGACCATGTAGTGGGCCGAGACTTCGGCGGCGGGATCGCACATGCGCTGCAGGGCGGCCTCGCCGGACTCCATGCCGGTATAGTGCAGCACCAGCATATCCAGCGCGTGACGGCGGGCGTTGAAGTTCGGGCTCTCCACGCGGTCTGTCTGCATCAGCTGCCTCCTGAACTCATTTTCTCCACGATGGACGCTTCCGGCAAGCGCTTGTTCTGGCGCACGGCGATGACGAAGACGCCGGACAGGGAGATGACAGAGCCCAGCACCAGCCGCGCCGTGATCGGCTCGTTCAGCAGGATGATGCCGAAGATGACGCCCCAGACCGGGGTCATCAGCGTCAGCGGGGAGAGCAGCGAAATGTCGTATTTCTTGATCAGGGAATAGAAGGCGCCATGGCCGAAGATCGACACGCCTGCCACTGCGAACAGCCAGGCCAGGCCGAGTTGCCACCCGCCGCGCATGAGAGACTCGATCTGGCCGGTTTCCAGAAGGCCGGACGTGATGAAGAGCGGCGCGAAGCTGAACAGGCCGACCCAGGCCTGCAGCTGCAGTGCCTTGATGGGGGCCATGCGCTTCATCAGGATGCCCCCGATCGAGCCGATAAAGGCGGCGATGGTGATGTAGACGAGGCCGATGGAGATGGTGAAGCTGCCGGGGTCAAACGCGATCAGCACGACCCCCGCAAAAGACAGCATGATGCCGAGGCCGCGCCGCCAGCCAATGGTCTCGCCCAGGAAGGCCATGCTCATCAGCGTGGAGAAGGGCGCGCCGAGCTGTCCGGTGATCGAGGCTGCGGACGCCTCCGCATTCTGCAGGCCCAGGAAGAGCAGGGCGAAATGCACCGCGCCGATGAACATCGCGATCAGGAACAGCATCCGCAAATCTTCCGGCTTTGGCCTGAGGAAGACGAGCAGGAACAGCGCGACACCGGCAAAGCGGGTCGCGGCAAAGAAGATCGGCGGCACGCCAATATCGGCCACCACCCAACGTGTGATGACCAGGTTCAGCCCCCAGACGAGGCAGACGGCGAAGAGCAGCATGAAGTCACGAAAGTTCATGCCAGTGGCGTTAGCAGGATTTGAGCAAACTGGGCAGAGAAAAGCGCGCTTTCACTTTTCAGGCGCGTGTGTAGATTTCCTCGCAGCGCAGGGGGGAGGAAGGGTCTGCCCTAATTGCGCCGGAACTGCGCGGTATCTGACGCGCTAAACAAGTGTTAATAAGGTGTTATAACGGGCTTGGGAGGCCTTGCCGGGAGAGACTGGCGGGCGTGGTGCAAACAGGAGACATGATTTGATGGGACTGATTTGGTGGATCCTGCCGGCAATTGCTGCGGTCATTGGCCTGATGCTGCTGTTTGCGGGCTTCGGGAAGCTGGCCAAGCTGAAAGCGGGATCAGGCTTTTTCCGGCTCGTCTTTGGCGTCGGCTTTCTGGGCTTGGCGGGCGTGGTTGCCTTTGCTGGCCTCAATCTGCAGACCTATAAGCGCCTGACCAAGGAACGCTACGCCGCCAATATCAAATTTGCCGCCGTGCCGGGCGAGGACAATGCCTATGCCTTGGACATGACGCTGTCGGATGGCACCAAGCTGGTTCAGGCCGATGGCACACAGCCTGTGCTGCGCGGCAACCAGTTCGAAGTCGGCGCGCAGGTCATCAAGTTCAAGCCGATGGCCAATATGCTGGGTTATGATTCCATCTACCGGCTGGACTATATCGAGGGCCGCATGTCGCGCCGCTTCACGACGACGGAAGTGACCGAGGCCACGACGAATGGCATCGCTCTGGCGGAAAATCCAGGTCTGGATGTCTATACGCTGGCCGAGAAGCAGGGCGGACGGTTTGGCATTGATGCCGATTATGGCTCTGCCACCTATCAGCCGATGGGCGACAAGTTCGAATATGTCGTCAATATTTCCCAGGATGCCCTGATCGCCCGCCCGACCGAGGGCACGAAGACGCTGATCCAGCGCCAGAAATATCCCGGCTATAGTCCGGCCTCAACGCCTGCCGAGACGCCGGATACGGAGATGCCTGCCGGTGATCTGGAGGGTGGCCAGTGAACCCGTGGGAGCGTTACGTCGTTCCGCATATCGTCTCCTGTGCATGCAGCACGAAGCCGATCATGAAGCAGCGGGAAAAGATTGTTCCGCGGGCGGAAGGCCAAGTGCTGGAGGTGGGCTGTGGCTCCGGCACGAATTTCCGCTATTATGACGCCAGCAAGGTAGAGCATCTCTATGCTTTGGAACCGTCGGAAGTGATGCTTAAGAAGGCGCGCCGGGAGGCTGGCGCGCTGGGCATCGGCAATCGTATCGAATTCCTGCAGACCGGCGCCGAAGCCATTCCGCTGGAAGATGACAGCATCGACACGGCGATAATCACGTTTGTATTGTGCACAATACCGGACTGGGAGGCGAGCCTGCGCGAGGTGCGCCGTGTGCTGAAGCCGGATGGCAAGATCCTGTTTTCCGAGCATGGCCTGGCGCCCGATGAGGGCGTTGCGAAATGGCAGCGCCGCATAGAGCCCGTGTGGAAACCTCTCGGTGGTGGGTGCCATCTGACGCGCGACACCGAGGCGATGTTTGCGGCGGCGGGCTTTCGTCTGGACGGAGCGGAGACGATGTATCTTCCGTCCACGCCCAAAATTGCAGGCTTTGTCAGCTGGGGCGCGGCAGTGCCCGTCTGAGACGCGGAATGCGCGCGCCGCCCTATCTGCCTTTTCTGAGCGGTCCGCCGGGGCTTGCGCCCGGACTGAAGCCGATTGCATGGCAAGGCTGGCTGACCCCCGACAGTGAAGCAGAGGCCTGGCTGGGGCCGAAACGCGACTTGATGCGGGACCGCCGCGCCGAGGTATTTGCCGCCCACGGAGCAGAGGCCGAGATGGCGGAGGCGGCGGTGCTGGTGCTTAGCGCGCTGGGACAGGGGATTTGCGAAGGCGAATGGCCGACGCCGTTGGAGGCCGCTGCCGCGGAGGTGTTCGATGATCTCTGTCTGATGGTGCGGGGAGAAGACGGGCTGTGGCGATTGCAGGCGGCGAGCCTGTGCGCGCCGACCTTCTGGCGATTGTCTGACAAGATGGGGGAACCGCTGGGCGGGCTGCATGCGCCTGTGCCGGGCGCTGACCCGGATCTGGTGCGGCGGATTTCCCGCATCTTTGATGGCCTGCAGCCGGGCCTCATTCTGGAGCGCTTCAACTGGACCGTTCAGGCGGGCGAGGCGCGCTTCACGCCCAGCTCATCGCCGCTGAAGGCGCTGGCTGCAGAGACACCGGAAGATGCTGCGCTGGACATGCTGTATCTGCGCGTGGAACGCCAGACGATCACCAAGCTGCCCGAGACAGGCGCGGTGCTGTTCACCATCCGTATCGTGATGGACCCGCTGCGCGCGGCACTTGCCGGGGAAGAGGCGGCGGAGGCGTTCAGGGCCGCCTGGCAGGGCATCACACCGGAGATGGCAGACTATAAGGGCTGGGCGGCATATGACGGTCTCGTCCGCGCAGCGCTAAGACAGTTAGGCAGGCGCGCCTGAGAGAGCGAGCAAATCGGTCATTTCTTTCCGGGAGCGGAATACGAGAACGGGCACGTCCGGCCCATGCGTGTCGAGCCCTTCGATGATACGGGGGGAGACGGTCTGCTCGAACGTCCAGATGAAATGCAGGAACTCCGCATCGAGTTTCTCCGGGCACCCTTGCGCCATGCCAGGCCGGGTTTGCCCGCGATATTTCAGCCACCGTCTGGTTACGCCGCTGATGCATGCGAGACGCGGCAGGCGCGGCCAGAGGACAAGGTCTGCGCGTGGCAGGCGCAGGTCAAATGTTTTCGGATTCGTGCCGTCCATCACCCAGCGGTCTTCCTGAACCAGTTTGGCGATCATACTATATTGTTCTGCGTCGCTGCGCTCGACCCAGCCCGACTGCCAGAGGACTTCCTGGTCAAGTGGTATACAGCGCAGGCCGAATGCGTCGGAGATGGCGCGGCCAAGCGTCGTCTTGCCTGAACCGCTGCAGCCGATAATGAGAACACGGTACGCCGTCTGCAGCTTTGCGGCGGCCTCTGTCAGGGAGATGTAGTTAGGCATGGCGATCTGTCTCGGCATGTGCAGGGCAGAGCGTTTTAGCCAGCCGCCGGGGCAGCGCAAGGGCTGAACGCTTATGTCCGAAGGGGCGTGCAGCTGGGCTTGCATCGGGGGCCGGGTGGACGTGGCCCGGAATCCGATTAGGTCTGACAAAGTGAAATGCGAAGAGGCACATCATGAAATACTGGCTGTTCAAATCCGAACCGGACGCCTGGAGCTGGGAACAGCAAAAGGCCAAGGGCGATGAGGGCGAGGAATGGTCCGGCATCCGCAACTATCAGGCGCGCAATTTCATGCGTGACATGAAAGTCGGCGACCGGGGCTTTTTCTACCACTCCAATAAGGGGCTCGAAGTGGTTGGCATTGTCGAGATATCCGCCGAGAGCGCGCCGGATTCCACGACCGATGATGAACGCTGGGACTGCGTGCATGTGCGGGCGCTGGCCGACATGCCAAAACCGGTGAAGCTGAAAGAGGTAAAGGCCAATCCGAAGCTGGAGGAGATGAGCCTGGTGACGTCTTTCCGCCTGTCCGTTCAGCCGGTGAAGGCCGATGAGTGGACGGAAGTCTGCCGCATGGGTGGAATCAATCCGAAGACTTTGAAGCCGGTCTAGGGCCCGGATTGCGATCCCCGCGAAAAAGGCCAAAAAGCGTCTGGCCTTAAAAATGTTAGCGTGCAACAATGCTCTCAAATGTGGAGGGTGCCCGGCTGTTTCTGTGCCCTCCTTATAATCCAGAGGGAGCAGGAAATAGCCATGTTGAACCGGAAATTATTCAATAAATTCAGCCTTATGGGGGCGGTTGCATCGCTTGCATTGATGGCGGCCTGTACCAGCACAGAGCCTGCCGAGGCACCTGTTGCCGCGCTGGATGCGCCAGAAGCGACAGAGCCTGCGATTCTGCCCTATATGGACGCCTCCCTCAGCCCGGAGGAACGGGCAAGGGATCTGGTCAGCCGCATGACGCTGGAGGAGAAAGCGGCCCAGATGTATGACAAGGCCGCTGGCATTCCGCGGCTTGGCATCCATGAATACAATTGGTGGAACGAGGCCCTGCATGGCGTCGCCCGCGCGGGCCATGCCACGGTGTTCCCGCAGGCGATCGGCCTGGCGGCGACCTGGGATGAAGACCTGATGCTGGACGTCGCCACGACGATTTCAGACGAGGGCCGCGCCAAGCATCATTATTATGCGTCTGAGGATGTCTACGCCATGTATGGCGGGCTGACCTTCTGGTCGCCCAATATCAACATCTTCCGTGATCCGCGCTGGGGCAGGGGGCAGGAAACCTATGGCGAGGATCCGTTCCTGACGGGCCGCATGGCGGTGAATTTCGTCAATGGTATCCAGGGCGATGACGACAAGTATCTCAAAGCCGTCGCGACGGTAAAGCATTATGCCGTCCATTCCGGACCGGAACCGTCCCGCCACCGTGATGACTATCATGCGAGCGACGCAGATCTGTGGGAGACCTATCTGCCCGCCTTCAAGATGGCGTTTGACGAGACCGATGTCGGCTCTGTCATGTGCGCCTATAATGCCGTCTGGGGCGCGCCGGCCTGTGGCAGTGAGCGGCTTATGGTTGACCTCTTGCGCGGCGAACTCGGCTTTGACGGCTATGTCGTCTCCGATTGCGGCGCGATTGGTGACTTCTATTATGATGAGGCGAAGCAGGAAGCCGGCGAAGCGCCCTATGTGGCGCATGATTATGTCGACACGCGCGCAGAGGCGGCGGCCCTGTCTGTGAAGATGGGCACCGATCTGAATTGCGGAGACGGGTTCGGCAACAAGATGGACGCGCTGCCGGACGCTGTCGCGCAAGGGCTGATCGATGAGGCGACCATCGACCAGGCGGTCATCCGTCTCTACACGGCGTTGTTCAGGCTGGGCATGTATGATGACCCGGCCATGGTGCCATGGGCCAATCTGCCGCTGGATATTGTGGCGAATGACGAACATATTGCGCTGTCCGAAAAGACGGCGCGGCAGTCTCTGGTACTGCTGAAGAATGATGGCATCCTGCCACTGGCGCCGGAAACCAAGGTGGCCGTGATCGGTCCGAATGCCGACAATTGGTGGACGCTGGTGGCGAATTATTATGGCCGCCCGACACAGCCCGTCACGGCGCTGGAAGGCGTGACCGCGAAAGTGGGCGCAGAGAATGTGACCTACGCGGTCGGATCCACCATCGCAGGCGACAATTATTCCGACTACAAGCCGGTGCCGGCCTCTGTCCTGTTCCATGAGGATGAGACAGGCGAATTGGTGCCCGGCGTGAAGGCGGCCTATTATGTCGAGAAGGATCTCTCCGGTGACCCGGCAGTCGAGACAGTGGAAGACAAGATCGATTTCTACTGGGACCGAACGCCGAGCACGGGCGGGCTGAATGATGAGTTCGGCGCCATCTGGGAAGGCGTGATTGTTCCGGAGGCGGACGGGGTCTACCGGTTCCAGCCCTCGCGCTGGTCCACGGTCGAGATCAACGGCAAGGAAGTGGGCGAACGCGACGGCATCGCGATGACAGCGGGTGAGCCCTATAGCGTGAAGATGACGCTGAAATTCGACAGCGGATGGCCGCGCGACCAGCTGGACAAATATGCCTATCTGAACTGGACCGATGTCTCGCGAGACCTGAAGGCGGAGGCCATGGCGGCAGTGGAAGACGCCGATGTCATCCTGTTCTTTGGCGGCATTGATGCCAATCTCGAAGGCGAGGAAATGGGCGTCGAGCTGGACGGCTTCCTGGGCGGAGACCGTACGAACATCAAGCTGCCTGAAAGCCAGGAGAGCCTGTTGAAAGATCTGTATGCGACCGGAAAGCCGGTCGTGATGGTGAACTTCTCCGGCTCTGCCATGGGGCTGAACTGGGAAAGCGAGAATTTGCCGGCCATTGTCCAGGCCTTCTATCCGGGGGAGAAGGCAGGCAATGCCATCGCAGACCTGCTGTGGGGCGAGTACAGCCCGTCCGGCCGCCTGCCAGTAACGTTCTACAAATCGGTCGATGATTTGCCGGACTTTGGTGATTATTCGATGCAGAACCGCACCTATAAATATTATGAGGGCGAGCCGCTTTATCCGTTCGGTTATGGGCTTTCCTATACCAGCTTCGGCTATGATGGCCTGTCCGTGCCGGAAAGCCATGATGCGAGCCAACCATTGCCGGTCAGTGTGACGGTGACCAATACGGGCGACATGGCCGGGCGCGAAGTGGTGCAGGCCTATATTCAGCACAAGGAACGCGCAAACCCCTCCGTACCGAAGGTGGAGCTGATCGCATTTGATGTCGTGGAGCTGGCACCGGGTGAGACGCGGACAGTGACGTTCGAACTGTCTCCGGATCGGCTTGGCTATTATGATACGGACGGCACCTTCGTGACGCCGACCCGCGGAGAGGCGGTGATCTCTCTGGGCGGGGGCCAGCCAGGTTATATCGCAGAGACGGCAGGCGCCTCTGCCACGGTACGGTTCACGCCGGAAAACTAGGCTTGTGACCCTGTCCGCTTCCCATAGCGCGGGCAGGGTCACATCTTTCCGATAAGGCGCTTCTATCGACTTGTCATTTTGCGCCTAACCTGTAACTGATATTACAGGTTAGGAGGGCATCTGATCGTGTCTGCTATGCGCTGTGACGGCTATGGCCTGTTTGGCTATTCATTCCTGAATCAAGACGACCGCGCGTACGGGCTCGACACCTGTTCGCGCGGTCGTCCCGCGTCCCACTATGGCAATGCGGTTTCGGAAAGCCACCCAGCCTGTTGTCGTCATGGTGATGCCGTTCCGGTCTTTGCAGACCCGGAAAAGTCCACATTGGTGATTTTACATACCACTGGTATGTTAAATGGACAACTGAAAAGCCGCCATGCCTAAGCCACGTGCCAGAAAAGCCCGCGAAACGCGCACAGCGATCCTGAAAGCTGCTCGAAACCGGTTCTCGGAGGAGGGGTTTGAGGCAAGCATTGCCAGTATTGTCGTCGAGGCGGGCATCACCAAGGGCGCGCTGTTTCATCATTTCGAGAACAAGCAGCAGCTCTATTATGAAGTCTGGCGCGATCTGCAGGTCACGATGGACAAGGAAACCCGCATCGCGGCGATAGAGGCCATGTCTGTCGAAGACCCGTATGCCGCGTTCTTGGCTGGTGCGCGTGTCTATTTCAGTTGGGTCATGCGGACAGACTATCAGCGCATTGTGCTTCTGGACGGTCCGCGGGCTCTGGGCCTGCTGGAATGGTATGAGGCCGATCATGATCTCGGTCAGCAGAATGTGCGGGCCGGAATTCAGTTTCTGGTCGAAGAGGGCATAATTGCCCCGGAACGGGCTGATGCATGTGCGCTGATCGTGCAGGGCGCGCTGAACGGCTCAGGCTTTGCCCTCGCACGCGGTAGAAATGGTGCCACCGTCGAGCGTGTGCTTGAAGTGTTCGAGATTATGCTGAGGAGCCTGCGCTAGGCTTAGCTGATCGGGATGACCTGTCCGTCAATCGCCTGGTTCACACGCCACCAGCCGGCAATGCCGTAGCGTTGTTTCGCGGTCGGCTGCACCGCGTGCGGAATGGTTTCTGACAGCATCAGCACCACACCGCCGCCTTCCGGCACCAAAGTCGCGACAGGGGTGTCGTCTTCGCTCGCGCCTTCCGGCCACACGACCAAGGCGCCGCCATCTTCTGCGCTCCATTCATCATTGAGGTAGACGACGAGTGAGACGATGCGGTTCTTCGCACCTTCGAAACTGTCGAGATGGCGATCATAGAAGCCGCCTTCCGGATAGACAGCATAACAGGCCTCGAATTCGAACAGGCCCAGCAGCAGCGAACGGTTGAGGGCTTCGCGCAAATGCTCGGCCCAGTCGGAAAAGGCCAGCTGCGCCGGGCTGGAATCGTTCAGCCAGGTGATGCGCGTCTTGCGGATGGAGTGATCGACCTGAAAGGCATCTTCGCGGCCGATCCCTGCAGGGGCCAGCGCGGCTTCTGCCTCCAGCGCGTGAATCTCGTCACGTAGCGCGATCAGCAGGGCATCTGGCAAAAAACCCGGCTGCCAGGACCAGCCCTTGCTGGCCAGGTCTTCAATCACGCAGCCGAGACGGTTGTCGCCTGGCAGGGGGAGGGGCGCGGTCATGCGGGGGCTGGGTTTTCGGGGCGCTCTGGCGGGACTATTTCCCGGCCGCTGCCATCAGGTCCGCGAAACGCTGGAACAGGTAGAAACTGTCCTGCGGTCCGGGGCTGGCTTCCGGATGGTGCTGCACGGAAATGATCGGGCGATCTTTCACCGCGAGGCCGGAATTGGTGCCGTCAAACAGGGAGCGGTGGCTCTCTTCCACACCAGCCGGTAGCGTTTTTGGGTCAACCGTAAAGCCATGGTTCATGGACACGATCTCCACCTTGCCGGTGGCCAGATCCTTGACCGGATGGTTTGCGCCATGGTGGCCCTGCGCCATCTTCATCGTCTGCGCGCCCAGTGCCAGGGCCAGCAGCTGGTGGCCGAGGCAGATGCCAAGGATCGGCAGGCCGCTATCGATGACCGCGCGGATCATGTCGCCGGAGCGCTGAATGGTGGCGGCCGGGTCACCCGGACCATTGGAGAAGACGACGCCGTCAGGCTTCAGCGCGAAGATCTCCTCAGCGCTCGCATCGCCGTTCACGACCGTCGCGCGAATGCCGACCTGGGCGAGGTTGCGCAGGATGTTTTTCTTCACGCCAAAATCCACCAGCACGACATGATAGCGGGCGTCTTCCAGCTGGCCGTAGCCATGCTCGATTGTCCACAATTGCTCGGTGTTTTCGAATGAGGCGTCCGTGTCGACTATTGCGGCCAGATCAGCGGCTTCCAGGCCGTTCCAGCTGCGCGCGGTTTCGATCAAGGCGTCGAGGTCGATATTGCCATCCGGCTTGTTGCAGATGGCAGCTTTCTGCATACCGTTTTCGCGTATCAGGCGAGTGATTGCGCGGGTATCTACGCCAGACAGCGCAACAATGCCGCGTTTGGCGAGCCAGGCGTCAAAGCCTTCGCCTGCGCGCCAGTTGGAGGCCGCCGTGATCGGCTCGCGGAAAATCGTGCCGCGCGCTGCATCTGTTGCAGGGGCCGACGATTCTTCGTGATCTTCATCATTCGCGCCAACATTTCCGATGTGCGGGAATGTAAACAGGACGATCTGGGAGGAGTAGGACGGGTCAGTCAGGATTTCCTGATAGCCGGTAATTGCCGTGTTGAAACACAGCTCACCGACGCGGATTCCTTCGGCCCCGGCGCCTGCGCCGAGGAAAATTGTCCCGTCTGCCAAGGCGATAGCTCCCGTGGCAGTTGTCTTGTCTTGCTTTTTTTGTGTGTCGGACATATTTCGCTTCCCTTCCGGGCCTGTTGTCGGACCTTTAACTCTATCGCCCGACAGTTTGCCCGGTTAATGGGGCCGAGTCCCCTTGGCGTCAAGCGGTGTGCCGCTGCGCTGGTGTGAAAGGCGTATTTAGAATGGGCCGTGAAGACAAATCTTGTAAGATGACGCTGAAAAAGCGGGTGGCGCACGCGCTGAAAGTCGAGAGCGAAAAGCCCGACAATTCGGTGCGTCTGGCGACGCTGCGCCTGATCGATTGTGCGATCCGGGACCGCGATGTCTGCGCACGTGGGCGTGGCGACGGCGAAGGCTGTCCCGAGGCGGATGTGCGCAAGGTGCTGGAGACCATGGTGGCCCAGCGCGAAGTGGCCGCACGGGAATATGATGATGCGGGCCGCATCGAGGATGCGATTCGCGAACGCGAAGAGATTGAGGTCATAGAGCAGTTCCTGCCAGTGCCGTTGGCCGGCAAGGCACTGGACCAGGCGGTCGAGGAAGTTGTCGAGGAATTGGGCGCTTCCAAGCTGAAGGATCTGGGCCGCTGCATGAGCGCCCTGAAACAGCGATATCCGGACATGATCGAGTCCGCCGCGGCCGGCAAGGCCATGCGCAAGGCCCTGACCAGCGGGGCAGGCCAGAACAGTTAAATCGCCGAAAGGTTGAGGAACAAAGCAGGCATGGGGTCCGTTAATGGGGTGTTAGTCACCTAGAAAGGACCACCAAATGAAACGGCTTTTGATTACTGCCAGTGCAGCTGCCCTGATGCTCGGTGCCGCTGCGTGTTCCAAAACCGAAACAAATGCGCAGACGGCTGACACGTCTGCTGCAGAAACCGCAGATTCCAATTCCGGTGAAGGCATGTATGGCGGCGAGATCGTTGATGCTTCCGCCGATGACATGGACACCAAGAAAGAGATCACCCGGATTGCCTACGTTCCGACAACGGGCGAGATGATGGCATCTGATCTGATCGATGAAGGCGTCTATGATGCCAATGGCGACGAAATTGGCGAGATTGCTGACGTCATGATTTCCCGCGATGGCACTCAGCCGACCCTGATCATCCGTGATGGCATCGCTGGCGCCCTTCACCCGGTCACTTTCGACCAGGCTACGATCACTTGGGACGAGGAAAAGGAGCCTGTCGCGACGCTGACGGTCACGGACGGAACCCTCGATTCGATGCCGGAATTCGAACAGGAAGGCCTGAACGACTATCGTCTCGCCTCCGAGTTGATGGGGACGAACGCCTCGCTGGCCTTCAATGACAGCGATGCCCGCATCACGGACTTCATCATGGCCAAGGACGGTACCGTCAAATACGCCGTCGTTGCAGATGGAGTGGTCGATGCCCTGACCTCTGATCGTTACCTGATCAATCCGGACGCAATCATGATTGCCCAAGGTGACAGTGATGGCGAGATCGTCCTGGACATCACGTCTGAGGAATATGCCGACGCCCCAGGCATTGAACTGACAGAGGACTAATGCCGGAGAGATCCGTCACCTGGAAAAGACCCTGCTTCGGCAGGGTCTTTTTTTGTCTGCGTTTGAACGGGGAAGGATGGCAGTCTCATGTTTCACCAAAGAGGGTTAAGCGCTACATTGGCAGACCATGTCCTCCGCAGTCCGCATCCCTGATGGTTTCCTTGATGAGCTGAAGGCCCGTATCCGGCCTTCGGATGTGATTGGTCGCAAGGTGAAGCTGACCAAGAAGGGCAAGGAATGGGTCGGCCTGTCCCCCTTCACGAACGAGAAGACGCCGAGTTTCTACGTCAACGACCAGAAGCGCATCTACAAATGTTTCTCCTCCGGCATGGGCGGAGACATTATCAGCTTCGTGATGGAGACCGAGCGGCTCTCTTTCATGGAAGCGATCGAGAAGCTGGCCGAAGAGGCCGGTATGGAGCTGCCCAAGGCAGACCCGCAGGCCGCTGAAGTTTATGACCATCGCAAACGCCTGCAGGAGGTCTGCGAAGCGGCTGCGGCCTATTATGAGGATCGGCTGCAATCTTCCGAGGGGGCTGCGGCGCGGGAATATCTGGAAGGCCGCGGCCTGAAGCCCATGGCCTGGAAGCGCCACCGGCTGGGCTTTGCCCCGGATGAGTGGCGAAAGACGAGTGACCATCTGAAAGCAGAAGGCTTCACGCAGGACGAGATTCTGGAGGCGGGCCTCGCCAAGACCAGTGATCGCGGCGGAGAGCCGTACGATGCGTTCCGTGGGCGTCTGATGTTCCCGATCCCGGATAGCCGGGGAGGCATTATTGCCTTTGGCGGCCGAGGCCTGACGCCGGATGCCAAGCCAAAATATCTGAACTCTGGCGATACACCGCTGTTTCATAAATCGCGCGTGCTCTACCGCTACAAGGCGGCGCGGGAAGCGCTGGGCCATGGTGAGGGCGGCGGCCTGATCGTCTGCGAAGGCTATATGGATGCCATCGCGCTGACCGAGGCGGGCTTTGGCCAAGCGGTTGCCCCGCTCGGCACGGCGCTGACGGAAGACCAGATCAATCTGCTGTGGCGTGCGGGACCGGAACCTGTGCTCTGCTTTGACGGGGACCGGGCGGGCCTCGGCGCCGCCTATCGCGCGATTGACCGGGCGCTGCCACATGTCGAGCCCGGACGGTCCCTGTTCTTCGTGCTGCTGCCGGATGGCATGGACCCGGACGATCTGATCCGCGAGCGCGGGCCTGCCGCCATGGGCGAAGCGCTGGACGGAAAGGTCGCGCTGTCGGAACTCCTGTGGCAGCGCGAACGGGACGCCGAGCCGCTGGACACGCCGGAACGTCAGGCGGGCCTCGAAGCGCGGCTGATGAGCGCGGCAGCGCAGATCAAGCATCCTGGCGTGAAGGCGGCCTATGAGAGAGACCTGAAGGCCCGCATGCGGGACCATTTCTGGCAGATCCGCCAGGCCAAGCGCAAAAGCAGTTTTACCCCCGGCAAGGGCAGGGGGGCTGATACCGGATCAGCTGGGCCGGCGGCGGTCGCCCAGGTGCAGGCAGCCGGCCGCACGCGCCCCGGCGTTCTGCTATTGCTGCAGGCCGTGCTGAACCCGTCGATCCTGTCCGGCATGGAAGAATTGCTGATCGCGGCGGATTTCCGCAACGAGATTTCCAATGGCCTGCGTGACCTGATCGTGGACTTCCTGATTGAGGATCAGGATCTGACCCTGGAGGCTGTGCTGGAAAGCCTCGCGCGGCAGGGTCATCAGAAGGAAATCGCGCAGATAGATTTGAAGAACATCTCCAATATTCGCTTGAATGATCCGGCCTATCGTTCGTGGAAGGCGGCGGTCGAAGCCTTCATCCCGGTCGACACGACGCCGACGGCGGATGACGAGGTGCGCCGTCTCAAACTGAAACGTCGTCTGGTGGCAGAGCGGCGCAAGGCCTTTGAGGAGCGTGTGCTGCTGGATCAGCAGGAGAAGGCCATGGGCAAGGCCAATATCGGCGATTTCTGGAAGCAGTTCGAGGAGCAGAACCCCTGGTTTAAGGGGGATACTTCCGGCAGTTCCTGATTCCTGTCCCTCAAACACAGGAAAACCTATTGACCGCAGAGGAATCAGTGCCCATTTACAGCAAGCAGGGAACATGCGCGCTGCCAGCTTGCTCAACGACTACCCCGAGACGCCTCAATCGCGGTCAAAGAACCCGAGGCAAGGGATTGGCTTTAAGCCCCCGAGCAAAACACGGCAGCCGGACGTTCAGACGAGTCTGATCCTGACCTGTGGCACGAAAGGTGCTGTAAGTTGGGGGCTAGTGCTGTTGCCATGAGATGGCAGCAGGGCTTTTGACGCGTTAGAGAACGATGGGCATACAGCGCCCGCATGAATTTTGAAGGCAGCAGGTACAGTCAGCGAAAGCTACAAGGCAGGCAGTTTTGCGAGGGTATCCGACGGGCGTGGTCGGGAACCTCACGGGAGAGAATTGAATGGCAACAGCCACGAAGAAAAAGAACCTTTCCGGCGATGGTGACGGGGATGATGACAAGGACAATGAGAATGCCCTGGTCGATTTCAGCGCCACCGACGTAAAAAAGGTTCTGAACCGTGCGAAAAAGCGCGGCTTCATTACTCATGACGAGATCAACGCCCTTCTTCCCAATGACGAGATGACTTCTGACCAGATCGAGGACGTGATGTCCCAGATCTCGGAAATGGGCATTGCCGTCGTTGAGAGCGAGGAAGAGGCCGAGGCGGAGGGCAAGGCCCTTACCAAGATCGAGGACAAGAAGGTCGTTGCCAAGAAGGGCAATGCGCGCGGCTCTGACCGCACGGATGACCCGGTCCGCATGTATCTGCGCGAGATGGGC
>Ga0070727_10002174_pt1 | contig 19291 bp, 16 predicted proteins | sample tdAd472_FD_66722 | JGI IMG/M metagenome (GOLD analysis project Ga0070727, IMG submission 66722) | Marine sediment microbial communities from the Atlantic coast under amendment with organic carbon and nitrate - tdAd47.2 | ecosystem: Environmental > Aquatic > Marine > Coastal > Sediment | place...
ATCAGCGGCCACGGTGTTACGAGCCTGTGGTGCCGACCTTGATCCTCTAAAAACCGAACTCGATGAGTTCGTACAGGAGCACTCAACGCTGCTCCCGGAAGGTACCGAAGACCAGGAAGTACAGCCAACCATCGGCTTTCAGCGCGTACTTCAACGCTCCATGTTTCATGTCCAGGCCTCTGGCAAACAGGAAGTAACGGGCGCGAACGTGCTCGTGGCTATCTTTAGCGAAAAAGATTCTCACGCGGTCTACCTGTTAAACAAATACGGTGTCACCCGTCTCGATGTGGTCGATCATCTTTCACACGGCGGTCAGGAGAAAGAATCCAGCGACGGAGCGGCAAGTGCTGGTGGGGATGTGACCAGTGATGAAGACGCAGAAAAAACGCCACTCCAGCAGTTTACTGTCAACCTTAATGACGAGGCGGAAGAAGGACGAATTGACCCGCTGATCGGCCGCAGCACGGAACTCGACCGGACCATGAAAATTCTTTGCCGGCGTCGCAAGAACAACCCGTTATACGTGGGTGAAGCCGGGGTTGGGAAAACTGCCATCGCGGAAGGTCTGGCGCGCAAAATCTTTGAAGGAGACGTGCCGGAAGCGCTGAAAGATTCAACCATCTACTCTCTCGACATGGGCGCACTGTTAGCCGGCACCAAATATCGCGGCGATTTTGAGAAACGGTTAAAAGCCGTCCTCAAAGAACTAAAAGAGAAAGAAGGCTCGATTCTATTTATTGACGAAATTCACACGATTATCGGCGCTGGTGCCGCGTCGGGTGGGGTGATGGATACCTCCAACCTGATCAAACCAATGCTCTCCTCCGGCAGTCTGAAATGCATTGGCTCCACCACCTACCAGGAATTTCGTGGAATATTTGAGAAAGATCGCGCCCTGGCGCGACGATTCCAGAAAATTGATGTGCCCGAGCCATCGGTTGCCGAAACCATACTCATTCTAAAAGGCCTGAAATCCAGTTACGAAGCCCATCATCAGGTGCGTTTCACTCAGGCGTCCCTGCAGTCAGCCGCTGAGCTATCCGATCGCTATATCACGGACCGTTTTCTACCTGACAAAGCAATTGACGTCATTGATGAAGCTGGCGCAGCACAGAAGGTTCTCAGCACCGCCAAACGCAAAAAAACCATCAGCGTCGGCGATGTGGAAAAGATTGTGGCCAGTATCGCGCGTATTCCGCCGAAACAGGTTTCCAGCACCGACATGGATAAGCTAAGGACCCTGGAGCAATCGCTAAAGATGATGGTGTTTGGCCAGGACGAACCGATCGAGTCGGTATCCAGCGCTATCAAAATGTCGCGCTCGGGCCTTGGGCCTCAGGAACGACCGATTGGCTCCTTCCTGTTTGCCGGACCAACCGGGGTCGGTAAGACCGAACTAACCCGCCAGCTGGCGAAAATACTCGGGATCGAATTGATTCGTTTTGACATGTCCGAATACATGGAACGTCACACCGTGTCGCGACTGATTGGTGCACCACCGGGATACGTGGGCTTTGATCAGGGTGGACTACTGACCGAGGCGATCAACCGACACCCCCACGCCGTGTTGCTACTTGATGAGGTAGAAAAAGCCCATCCTGACGTGTTTAACCTGCTGCTGCAGGTAATGGATCACGGCACGCTAACCGATAACAACGGCAGAAAAGCGGACTTCCGTAATGTCATCCTGATAATGACCACCAATGCGGGTGCCGACCGCACGTCGCGGGCATCGGTAGGCTTTACCGTGCAGGATCATTCCAGTGACGCCACCGAGGCCATTAATCGGATGTTTACGCCGGAATTTCGCAATCGTCTCGATGCGACCATCCAGTTCAACAGCCTTGAGCAACGCACCATTTTTAATGTTGTCGACAAATTTGTGCTTGAGCTAGAAGAGCAGCTCGCGGAGAAACGAGTCAGCGTCGAACTCAACGACGAGGCCCGCGCCTGGTTAGCAGATGAAGGTTACGATAGCCAGATGGGTGCCCGGCCGATGGGCAGGCTGATTCAGGAGAAAATCCGCCGACCACTGGCCGACGAATTGCTATTCGGCAAACTCGCTAATGGTGGCTCAGTCCTGGTGACTGTCGAGGATGGAAAACTCAAGCTGGAGTCTCGGTCAGCGGCTGAGGAAGCCAAAGACGCAACAACCGCAGCCTGACAGGCTGCGGCCTATCGGTGAATCAGCGGTCGCGGTAGGTTATCCGGCCCTGAGTTAAATCGTAGGGAGTCATCATCACCGTTACCTGATCTCCGGTAAGGATTCGAATATAGTGCTTACGCATCTTCCCGGAGATGTGGGCCATAACAACATGGCCGTTTTCGAGTTCTACCCGAAATTTGGTGTTCGGTAAGGTTTCAATAACCTTGCCCTGCATTTCTATGCCTTCTTCCTTTGCCATGCAATCCTCTTGCCTGTATTACCGGCCAACATTGACCGCTAAAGCGGCCTCTGATCGCCGCCGGATGTCGCCAGCCGTGACCAGCACAGCCCAATCACTCATCGCCATTTGCTAGCGCTGAACCTTAATAGCCGCGCGATTCTAAATGACTTTTGCGGTTAACACCAAGCGTCATCTGCACGGCCGACAATTAATTAACCAACTTATTCGCTTCCATCAGGGGCGGTATCGGATAATTCCATCAATTTCCATTCCCCGTCCTGATAGGAGTGAAGCGGCCTGAACATGGTCTTATAGTTCATTTTTTCGCACTCTTCGATCCAGTATCCCAAATAGAGCCAGGGCAATTCCCGTTGACGGCACAACTCCGCCAGAGCCAATACTCCATAAACCCCCAGACCCCGCTGCGGGTAATCAGGGTCATAAAAAGTGTAGGCGGCAGACAACCCCTGGGGAATTTCATCGATGACCGCCACCATTAACAGCTTGCCATCGAGGCGAAATTCAACAATGCCGGTATCAATAAATTTACTGCGTAGAAACCCTAGCTGGTCATGGGCATCGCTATCACTGGTTTCCGGGTCGTGCCGCTGCTGTTGGTAGCGAAGGTATAGCTGTAGATGCTCATCAGTAAACTCAACGGTATCGGCGGTGATCTGGAGATCAGCATTGCGTTTTCTAGTACGCCGCTGCGACCGGTTTAACGCCAATTCGTTTACTGGGATACGCACTGGCGTACAGGCCGTGCAGGAACGGCAGTGCGGACGATAAACATTGTCGCCACTGCGCCGAAAGCCGAAGTCGATTAACCGCCCATAGGACTCACTATCGACCACCTTGTTAGGGTCCGCAAATAACATGACCGATTCACGAGCCGGCAGATAGCTACAGGGTCGCGGCTCTGTGGAGAAGAAAAACAGCCGGCCCGCGCGGGTGTTGAATATCATCATTCCAGGGTCCAGAGGCCGGGCCAGCCCGGCCGTTTGATCAAACTACTTATCCTTGTCAAAAACTCTTTTCGGGGAACATCAACCGCACCGAGGCTACTCAGGTGGGCGGACGATACCTGGCCATCAATCAGGCCGAATCCATGGTCAGCCAGTACCCCGGCCAACCGAACCAGGGCTACTTTAGAAGCATCCCGACTGCGGGCAAACATCGACTCACCAAAAAAAACGCCTCCAATGGCTACGCCATAAAGCCCGCCGACCAGTTGAGAATTCTCCCATACCTCAATTGAGTGAGCGTAACCCTCTAAATGCAGCTGACGATAGGCTCCTGTCATATTAGCGGTGATCCAGGTGCCCTCACTACCCGGTCGACATTTTGCGCATTGCTCAATCACCTGGTCAAACGCCTTATCAGCGGTGAGTTGATAACACCCGGATCGAATCCGTTTTGCCAGGCTCCGGGGCACTCTGGGATGCAGGGGATCAATCACTGCGCGGGGGTCAGGACTCCACCAGAGAATCGCATCGGCATCATCATTAAACCAGGGGAACATACCGCCAGAGTAGGCAGCGATCAAGGATTCCGGGTCCAGGGAGCCGCCAGCCGCGACCAATCCATTTGGCTCCTGCAGGGCCCGGTCTGCGGTTGGCAGACCTGGCACCCATTGCTCGTCTGCGAAACAGAAATACATCAGGATTCTCGAAACGGCGTGTGTGCCTGCAGCATCGATTGATACCCCGCTATCTGCTCACGTTCATCCTCCAGGTAATCGGCGACTGCGTCGGCAAATTGAGGGTGGGCCAGCCAGTGCACAGAACGCGTCGTGGTCGGCAGGAAACCACGACTGAGCTTGTGCTCCCCCTGCGCACCAGCCTCATAACAATCGATTCCTTCGGCGATACAGTATTCGATAGCGCTGTAATAACAGGTCTCAAAATGGAGACTGTCATACTCTGCATGGCAACCCCAGTAACGGCCGTATAGCGTGTCTGCACCCCTGAAATTGAGAGCCGCTGCCACATAGCGATCTTCCACCCGCGCCAGCACCATCACCACGGACTTTGCCATGCGCTGCGCAATCAGCTGGAAAAACTGCTCGGTGAGATAAGCAGTGCCACCCCGTTTAAAGGCCGTATGCCGGTATAACCGGTAGAAGAGGTCCCAATGTTCGTCGTCCAGCTCCTCTCCTCCACGGACTTCCATGACCACACCGGCTTCACGTACCCGCCGCCGTTCGCGGTTAACATTTTTCCGCTTTTTGGAAGAGAAAGCTGCCAGATAATCACTGAATTGCTGGTAGCCCTGATTACGCCAGTGGAACTGGATATCGTGGCGCGGTAACCAGCCGGAGTTAGACGAAACGGATCCACTACTCGGCGACTGTACCGTGCCGCACTGTTCAACCAGTGCAGCCGCCTCCTCTTCAGGTAAAAACAGGCAATGAACCGAGGACACGCCTAGCCGCTGCGCCTCTTCGATCAGCGCATTGGCCAACATCACCCTGATCTCCTCCACCCGTTTAACCTTGTCCGCAACCGTCAGTAAACGACTACCCGCCGCCGGCGTGAAGGGGACGGCACAGACCATTTTCGGGTAGTAGGCAAGCCCGGCGCGCTGATAGGCATTGGCCCAGCCCCAGTCAAATACATACTCGCCGTAAGAGTGCTGCTTGATGTAACAGGGCGCGGCACCGATCAGCCGCTGTTGATCATGCAGTAACAGGTGATGAACCTGCCAACCGCTGCTACCGCCGACCGACCCACTCTCTTCCAGAGCCTGAAGGTAAGCATGGCTTACAAAGGGATTATCAACGGTCGCCAGTGACTGCCAGTCGGCGGCATTTACCTGGTCAATAGAATTAACAAAGCTGGTTTGCAACGAACATCCTTACTGTCAATGGCCAGAGGGAGAGTCTCCGCTTCTACCCTGCTGGGTTTGGTGATACATTCCTGCCCCTGTTTTATAGAGTCCCTGTGGCCACTAGCGCACCAACCAATCGAACAGGGAAGCCAGGCCAACTGCCACCCATTCCCCTCATTGTTACAGGATAACCTGATGGGCAGAGAATTAACCGTCGCCGTCGCCCAGATGAACTGTGTCGTCGGCGATATTAGCCACAACGTCCAACTAATTTCTGAACTGGCTGAACAGGCCAGAGAGCAGGGAGCCGATTTGCTGGCCTGCCCAGAACTTACCCTCACCGGCTACCCGCCGGAAGACCTGCTTTATCGGCCCGAATTCCTGCAACAGGTAACCGACGGTCTGCATCGATTGCAGCGCACCGTCACCGGGATTGCCCTGCTCGTTGGTCATCCTCAGCTGGACAGGAAGAAGCTCTATAACGCTGCCTCGCTAATCAACGACGGCAAAATTATCGGCACCTACTATAAGCAGTTACTACCTAATTTTAGCGTGTTCGACGAAAAACGTTATTTCACCCCTGGCCTTAAGCCACTGGTTGTCCCGGTTAACGATATCCCCATTGGTATTACCATTTGCGAGGACATCTGGCAGCCCGAACCGATACGGGCTGCTGTCAACGCCGGTGCTGAACTGATTATCAACATCAATGCGTCACCCTTTCACGTCGGCAAACAGCAGGAGCGCGAAACCGTCGCATCTCAGCGCGCCCGTGAAAATGGGGTACCCATCGTCTACGTCAACATGGCCGGCGCGCAGGACGAACTGGTCTTTGACGCGGCCTCCTGCGTGGTGAGTGCGACGGGAGAATGTGTGCAACGCTTTCCCGCTTTCCAGAGCGGCCTTTTCAACACTTCATTTACTCAGCAGGGCCACCAGCTCCAGCCGGCAGGCGGAACGGTAGAAAAAGCGCTGACGGTTGAGGCTAGCATCTACGCTGCTCTGGTCTGTGGCGTGCGTGACTACGTTAATAAAAACGGCTTTGACGGCGCAATTATTGGCCTTTCGGGTGGTGTGGATTCTGCGTTAACCCTCGCCGTGGCCGCCGATGCCCTGGGGGCAGACCGAGTTCAGGCCGTCATGATGCCTTCCGAATTTACCGCAGGCATGAGTCGAACTGACGCTCAGGAACAGGCCGATATTCTAGGTGTTCGCTACCATGAAATCCCGATCAAACCGATGGTCGACAGCGTAGAAACCGCGCTTGATCCACTCTTCGATGGGCTAGAAAGAGATGCCACTGAAGAGAATATTCAGGCTCGCATCCGTGGCCTGCTGTTGATGGCAATCTCCAACAAAACCGGAAGCATCGTGCTCACAACGGGGAACAAGAGCGAAATGGCGGTGGGCTACGCCACCCTGTACGGCGATATGGCGGGTGGATTTGCGGTGATTAAAGATGTACCAAAAATCATGGTCTATCGACTTTGCGACTACCGAAACAACCTGGCGCGCGTCATACCCCAGCGAGTACTCGACCGACCGCCCTCGGCGGAGCTACGTCCCGACCAGGTCGACCAGGACAGTCTGCCACCCTACGACGTTCTTGACCTGATCATCGAACTCTATATCGAACAGGACTATTCGATTACCCAGCTGGTGGAGGAAACCGGCTTTGATCGGGAAACGGTGAAAAAAATCGTGCGCCTGGTCAAACTAAATGAATATAAGCGCCGCCAGGCCCCTCCCGGGGTCCGAATTAGTCAGCGTGCGTTTGGCCGCGACCGGCGCTATCCAATCACATCCGGGTACCGCGAAACCCTCGCCGAATAATCGGGAGACAAGCCCAAATCGGGTTCAGATCAAAGAAAGTCGACTATTTCAGTTAGCGCACGACGCGGCGTCAATTCTGGCAGTTCAGCAGGATAACCGATGGTTATCAGCGAAATTGGTTCCACCGCGGCCGGTATCTCGAGCAGGTCAGCAATGCCCTGTGCCTCAAAGGCACCTACCCAGGCTGAGGCTAACCCGGCCGCGACGGCCGCTAACTGTGCGTAAGAAGCCACGATTGTGGTGTCCTGTATCGCAAACATCTTTCCGGCCTGTTCACCGAAAGTAGCAATCGATCGCTGTGGGTCTGCACAAAAAACCATGCAGACAGGCGCTTCGGCAATAAACGCATGCCGTGGCGAAAACTGCACCAGTTGTTTACGCCGCTCGGCGTCGGTAACCACAAATATTCGATAAGCCTGTAGATCGCCGGCAGAAGGTGCAGCAGTCGCGGTCTCTAGAATGGCGTGCAGTTTTTCGTGCTCCACCGACATCCCGGGTTCGTAACGACGGACAGAATGACGGTTACGAACCGTCTCAAAAAAATCCCACATCAGCAGCTCCAGTTCGTAGTTGACCGGCGGTTAATTAACCACAAAAGCTTGCGCCTCAAGTGTCGCGCCATGCTCCGGATAGTTAAGCTCTAACAAGCGCATGCTATCGTTGGCCAGACTATCCTGACCCAGCAGACGATATGACTTTACCAGTAGCGCCAGTGCCTCCGGTATTGCCGGGGTTCCGGGAAAGGTCTCCAGCACATGCCGCGCTCGACCATTAACGGCCACATAAGCTCCGCGCTTCATGTAGTAATTGGCAACATGTATCTCGTGGCCAGCAAGGCGATTACGTAAATAAACCATCCGTTGACGGGCATCGTCGGCGTAATCGCTATCAGGGTGAAGTTGTAACAGCAGCAGAAATGAGTCGAAAGCCTTTCGGGCCGAGGCCACCTCACGAGCTGAAGCATCCTGAGGCATCATCCGCTCAAAAACTGAGACATCGCGCCGGAAATGCACCAGGCCACGAATATAGTAAAGGTAATCGACCCGATCATGCAGCGGATAGAGCTTGATAAACCGGTCGATAGAATCCAGTGCGGCTTCGGGCTGATTATCCCGAAAATAGGCATAGGCCAGATCCATTCTTGCCTGCTCCGCATAGGGACCGTAGGGGTATCGCGCAATCAGTTTTTCATAATGGTCCACCGCCGGCGTAAAGCCCCCGTCCAGCAGGTACTCTCGAGCCTGGTCATAAAGCTCCTGGGGGCTCCAGTTAACGGTCTGATCCTCAACCTGAACGTCACCCGAACAGCCCACCACCAGCAGAGCCAGCAAGGGCAGCAGTGACCAACTTCTCAATAACCGCATTTCGATTTCCGTGTCTGATCATCCATAATGATGCTTTCTTTACCCTGACCAAAATTGCTCAATAGAGCTCCAACCCTGTAAGAGCTCCGGAAAGAGCCCGCCCAAATTCAGTCCTACCCCAATCCAAGTTACCCGCTCAGGACCCATGACAGAATCCGCCGAACTATATCAGATACCACCCGAATTTAACGGCCTGAGACTCGACCAGGCGCTGGCAAAATTACTGCCAGAGTTTTCCAGGAACCGCCTACAGAAATGGATTCGTGATGGCCAGGTGGCCGTTAATGGCAAACCCGCGCAACCCCGTCTACGGCTGGTCGGCGGGGATCAAATCAGCGTCAGGACCCTGACACCGACGACCATAGCCCCACCAGCGGCCGAACCGATCGAGCTGGACATCGTCGATGAAGACGAGGATCTGATCATCGTCAACAAGCCTGCCGGGCTGGTGGTGCACCCTGGCGCCGGCATTAGTCACGGCACCCTGCAAAACGGGTTGCTCTTTCGCTATCCAGAACTGGCCGGGATTCCCCGTGCAGGCATCATTCACCGTCTCGACAAAGAAACCTCCGGGTTGATGGTGGTTACCCGAACGCTGCTGGCACACAAAGTACTCTCCGAGAAACTCGCAGAACGGGAAATCAGTCGTGAATATCTGGCGCTGGTCCATGGCTGGATAATTGCTGGCGGAACGGTAGACGCCGCCATCGGCAGACACCCGGGCGACCGTACCCGAATGACCATCACCGACGGCGGCCGTGAGGCTCGTAGCCACTACCGCCTGGCCCAGCAGTGGCCCCACCATACGCTGCTACGAGTAAAACTGGATACCGGCAGAACCCACCAGATTCGAGTCCACATGCGCCATATTCGCCACCCGGTCGTTGGCGACCCAACCTACGGAAATCGCACCGGCCCACCAGCTCGCGCCTCTGAACTACTACAGCAGACGCTGAATGGCTTCAAGCGTCAGGCACTCCACGCAACGCGGCTGGCATTTGATCACCCTCGTACCGGCCTGCCGGTAGAGTGGCAGCAACCGGTCCCGGCCGACTTTCAACGGCTTATCGATACCCTCGATCAGGAGTATAGGGATCACCACGACACCCCCGCCTGATTAACTAACAGTGAATTCGTCCAACCACAGAACCGTACAGTGGATAACGCCGCAATGCCAGTTGCCTCCGGGCATCCACGCCCTCACCACCTGCCGGGACGGGGGAGTCAGCAAGCCGCCCTGGTCGGCCTTAAATCTTGCTTTACATGTTGGTGATAATCCGGCATCGGTGCTGCGTAACCGTCAATTACTAATCGAGGCCGCTACGCTCCCCGCAGAGCCAGTCTGGTTAAATCAGCAGCACGGTAATCGAGTCGTAAGGGCTGACCGGGCAACGCCAACGACCCATTACGAAGCAGACGCCTGTTTTACCGATCAACCCAACCAGGTCTGCGCGGTACTCACCGCCGACTGCCTGCCTGTATTGATTTGCGACATTGACGGCAACGAACTGGCTGCCATCCACGCGGGCTGGCGCGGCCTGGCCGCCGGAATTATTGCCGAGACCCTTGCTTCTTTCACACAGTCTAGTCACCGGCTACTTGCCTGGATTGGTCCGGCGATCAGCGCTCCACACTACGCAGTGGATGCCACGATGCGAGATCGTTTTTTGTCACTCGACCAGGACTACGAAAAGAGTTTTACGCCCACCACGAAAAAAGGGGCTCGGCATCAATGGTTGATGGATCTGGCGGCCATAGCCAGCCTGCAGTTAAAAAAAGCAGGCGTTGAACGGATAACCCCCTCCGGTGTCTGCTGTTATGCAGACCCGCGTTTTTACTCTCATCGCCGCGGTCCTGGCACCGGTCGCATGGCCACCCTGATCTGGCGCACCTGTGTCACCTGACTGGAGTAGAGCTAGTATCCGTCCAAAATCCTGTACTCCAGCCTGTTAGATTGACCGCAGATTGGATATCCTCGCCAGACTGACCTGATCTCTACCCGACCAACACGAGGCAAGACCATTGAATAGAACCGTCAAAGTCCTATCCACCGTAATAGCCGTGGTCATTTTGCTACCGGTAATCGCGGCGATCATCGCCAGCCAGGTAATCGACACTGACGACATTAAACAGATTGCCGCCGATCAGGTCGCCAGCCAGACCGGTCGCGAATTAACCATTGATGGCGACGTCGACCTGGGCTTTTTCCCCTGGCTAAGCCTGGACCTCGGTCACACTCAGCTCAGCAACGCTCCCGGGTTCAGCCCAGCAGCAATGGTCGAAATAGATCGGATTTCGGTCAGCCTGAAAATACTGCCGCTGCTGTTCGGGACTATTGAACTGGACACGCTGACCCTCGCCGGTTTGCAGGCAGATCTGCAAATAAACGCCGATGGTGAGTCCAATTTTGCAAACCTGGGAGGGGGCTCGAACGCCAGTGCCAACGCAACCCAGGAATCCCCAACCAAAAGCGACAACAAAGGTGGCGCGCTGGCGGCATTTACCCTCGGTGGAGTCGAAATCACCGATGCAAAGATACGGTGGCGAGACCTGACGAGCCAGACCGATGTAACCGTCAGCGACTTTAACCTCAGGAGCGGCGCCATTCTGCCGGGCGAACCGGTCAAAATAGCGATCGGGGCTGCCGTTGAGGTTGCTGAACCGGCACTCACAACCCATATTGACAGCGAATCAACGCTGGAAATCAGTAACGACTTTGAACGAATTGCGTTAAACCAGTTTGACCTTACGGTGACCGCCGCCGGCGACACCGTCCCCGGCGGCGAATTAAGCGTCAACCTGTCGGCGGAGTTAGCAGCCGACCTGAAGGCCGACACCCTGACTGTCGACCAGCTGCAGTTGAAATTGGCCGGTTTGTCTCTCAATGGCGACATCTCAGTTGCGCAGTTAAGCCTGGCCCCGGAATTTAAGGGCTCGTTTAAAATTGCTTCCTTTAATGCCCAGAGGTTAATGGCTGCGTTAAAACTGCCGCCTATTGAAACTGCCGATGACACCGCTCTGGAAAAACTGACCGCCGGCTTTCAGGTTTCCGGTAACGACAATCAGATAAAACTTGACGCCCTGTCAATTAGAGTGGACCAGACCGCGATCGATGGCCAGGCAAGCATTATTAATTTTGAGAGCCCGGCAATCCGCTTTCAGCTTGCGATCGACGCCATCGATCTGGATCGCTATTTACCACCCGCTTCGGAATCGTCTGCCAACGACACCAGCCAGTCTAGTGGTGCTGAATCTAATGAAGAGGCGCTTAACCTTGGCGAATCCCTCGCTGCCCTCGCCACGCTAAACCTGAATGGCTCCCTGACCATTGGTGAACTAACTGCCGCCGGAATTAAAACGAGTGATATCTCTCTGACCGTGAAGGCCGACCAGGGCCATCTGCAGGTCGACCCCTTTAGCGCTAGTCTTTACGAAGGCAAAATTGACGGATCAGTCGACCTTAACGGAGCAAAAACCCCGCCGCAGGTCGCGATCACCCAGTCTTTAACCGGCGTGAGTCTTGCTCCCCTGATAAAAGACCTGGCCAACGTTAACCAGATCAGCGGGACCGCCAACATCTCGACCACCCTCTCCACCAGGGGCAACCAGACCGACGAGCTGACTCGGAATCTCAACGGTCAACTGAAGCTGCAAATTACCGACGGCATTCTGCAGGAAATCAATGTAGACCGCAGTGTTTGTCTGGCTCGCCAGGGACTCAAATCAATTAGCGGCGCTACAGACGACTCCGTCTGCCCGGAAGACGAACCGACCCGGTTCACTGTTTTTGAGGCCAGCGCCAGCGTTGTTAACGGAGTGCTGAGCAACAGGGACCTTTTCATCGAGCAACAGCGTTCCGACCCAGATAAATTCCTGCACATTAAGGGGGATGGCCAGGTTGATCTTAACCAGCAACAGATTGACTACCGGGTCACTGCCGGTAGCGTCGAAAAACTGGCTGACGGCAGTTACAAACAGCGTGGCACCGCCATCCCGGTAAAAATCAGCGGCAACTTTGATAGCCCCAGCGTGTTACCGGATGTGAGCGGCCTGGTAAAGAGCCAGGCCAAAAGCAAACTCAAGGAAAAGCTCGCACCCAAACTCGCCCCCAGCGACGATGACTCACCCGAAGATCAACTCAAAAAACAGCTATTAAGAGGGCTGTTTAACTGATTTCAGCAACCTGCACCGAGGAGTTTTCGCAGCAGTTACTGGAGTGGTTTGACCATTCAGGCAGAAAACAGCTGCCCTGGCAGAACCATACCAGCGCTTATCCCGTATGGGTTTCGGAGATCATGCTCCAGCAAACCCAGGTGAGCACCGTCATTCCCTATTACCAGAAGTTTTTGCAGCGGTTCCCCAACCTGGAGAGCCTGGCTAACGCAGAAACGGATGAGGTGTTAGCGCTGTGGAGCGGCCTGGGCTACTACGCTCGAGGTCGCAATTTGCACAAGGCTGCCCAGGTGATACGCGACAGTCATGACGGCCGTTTTCCCGATGATCTGGAGACTCTGACCAGCCTGCCGGGAATCGGTCGATCCACCGCCGCCGCTATCCTCGCGCTGACCTGGGACCAGCACCAGACGATTCTCGATGGTAACGTCAAACGGGTGCTGGCCAGATACCACGCCGTTTCCGGCTGGCCTGGCACCAGCAAAGTTCAAAAACAGCTCTGGCAACTCGCCGAAAGCCACACCCCCCAGCAGCGCTGTGGTGATTACACCCAGGCGATTATGGATCTGGGGGCCACTGTCTGCCGGCGCTCCCAGCCACTTTGTCAGGCGTGCCCGGTCAACACAGATTGCCGGGCTTTTCGCAGCGATACAGTCACTAACTACCCTGAGGCCAAACCAAAAAAAACACGCCCTCGTCGCAACGCGCATATGCTGGTAATCACCAATAAGTGGCACCAGATACTGCTGGAAAAACGACCACCGACCGGCATCTGGGGGGGGCTCTGGTCTCTACCGGAGCTCACGGCGCTACCTGCTTCGCTCGCCGACTGGAGTCTTGAACATTACGGCATTAAAATTGAAAAATTCCAGGCACTTGAAAACGTTGATCACAGTTTCAGCCATTTTGATCTCACGATATCACCGCTGATATGTCATACCAGGGGGGCAGGCGGACGGGTAATGGATAAGCCCGGTCAGCTCTGGTATAACGCCGTCCCCGCTAACACGGGAGAACTCGGCCATCCACCAGGGCCGAAAACCCAACTGGGCATGGCCACCGCGGTTAAGAAAATCATCACCGCTTACCAACGGACACTGGAGCGACCAAACACATGACCAAAACAATCATCTGCCGAAAACTCGGCAGAGAAGCGGAAGCAATGGAACGGGCCCCTTATCCGGGTGAAATTGGTCAGCGCATATTGGCAGAAATATCCGCCGAAGCCTGGCAGGAGTGGGTCGCACACCAGACCATGTTAATTAACGAAAACCGGTTATCTATGGCGGATGCAAGTGCCCGTAAATTCCTGCTAACGGAAATGGAGAACTTCCTTTTCAAAGGAGGTGCGGAGAAGCCAGAAGGCTATACTCCGGAGAAATGATCTGCCCAAAATCGCGTGGAGTTAAGCGCCGGGGAATCCTCCAGCCATGACTGATTTCAGCATCATCGGTGGTGGCATTATTGGCATGATGATCGCCCGAGAACTGGCACTTGATGGCGCGACCGTCGAGCTATTTGAGAGCGGTGAGACAGGCCAGCAGGCTTCCTGGGCAGGCGGCGGCATCCTCTCGCCACTGCACCCATGGCGCTATCCCGATCCTCTGTTGCGGCTTGCTACTCGCAGCCAGTCACTGTTTCAGTCCGTCGCCGAAGCGCTTCACCAGGCCACCGGTATTGACCCGCAATGGCAGCAATGCGGGCTGCTTATTGTCGATGGAACGGAGCGCGAACAAGCACTCACCTGGGGAGAGCGCTGGCAGATGCCGCTGAAGCCACTCACAGGAGAGGGCCTGTTTGCCTGCGAACCGGCCCTCAACCCGGGCATTACCGAAGGACTCTTCCTGCCCACCATCGCCCAGATTAGAAACCCCCGGCTACTGACTGCATTGAAAGCTCATCTCAAATTGCTGAAGGTTAGAGTCCACCCACAAACCAGAATCAATGGATTTGAGATCCACGGAGACCGGGTAACCGGCTTACAAAGCAGCGCCGGCCAACACTCAATCAACGCTGCAATCCTCTGCGCCGGGGCCTGGGGTGGCCAGTTACTGGCAACCACCGGTCTGGACCTACCCCTTCAGCCGGTTCGCGGTCAGATGATCATTATCAAAACGCCCCCGGGCACCGTGAGCCGCGTGATACTTCGCGGTTCGCGCTATCTGATTCCCCGACGCGACGGTCGCGTACTGGTCGGCAGCACGATTGAATATTGCGGGTTTGATCAGCAGACCACCCCCGCGGCCCGCGAGGATTTATATGCCGCAGCACTCGAAATGGCGCCGGTACTGGCCGATTTCCCGATCGAACATCACTGGTCCGGACTACGCCCTGGTAGCCCCAGCGGTGTGCCCTATATCGGTCCTCATCCAGTGCTAACCAACCTTCACTCAGCCCTCGGTCATTTTCGGAACGGCTTGATGCTTGCCCCCGCTACGGCTGAATTAATCAAAAACCTGGTGACCCACTCGAGCCCAACCGTTAACGCCAGCGACTATGATCAACAGTCATTTGTCGCCGGAACCGAGCATCGGGCCGATGCCGCTGACCGTTAACCCGATACCATTCCCCATTGATAAATTCCTATACACCCAGTCGGATGGCTATAATGCGCGCTTCAACAGGCCAATTATGAAAACGGGTCACCGGTAAGCGTCGGTGGCCACTGCAGATGAATAACAAGCCGGTGTAGCTCAGCTCGGTAGAGCAACTGATTCGTAATCAGTAGGCCGTAGGTTCAAATCCTATCACCGGCACCATATACAACAAGGGACTTAACTTTAAGACTTGAGGCGCGCGGTCTTACTGCGCTGGCAATACCTCTGCCATCTGTCTGGTGGCAACCTTGAACCGATCAGTAACAGGTCGTTGCTTATGAGCTGGATTAAGAAAATTATTGGCAAGAAGGGTGATGCGGAGTCGACCGAGGGGTCGGGCCGCATCAAACCTAATGACGACGAAACCGTACTCTTTGGTAATGACCCAGCCTCTTCCCCTTCCGACCTCCCGTCACGCAGTAGCATGATCAGCGAACTGGCAGGCCTTGATCCCGAGTCTTCTGCCGACTTGAGTAGTGATTTTGACAACGCACCCAATAATTCCAAAGACGAACCCTCTTCCGAGTCGATTAGCCTGGACTTTGATCACTCCTCTGACGAGCATGAATCTGGCCTGTTAAGTCAACCCGATGGTACGCCACGGGATTTCGATTCTGATCAACAGGAAACCGCTATTTTTAATGCTGACCAGCAGGAAACCGCCATTTTTGGTGACGAAGATTTACCGGCTCCTCCCGACCTGGACTGGCAGGACTCATCGGATCAGCAGAAAACCGCCGTATTCAACAACGACCCGGCAGCTCCCTCATCTGCGCCCGAGTCGGCGGGGCAACCCAGCGCTCCGGCTACTCCGCCCCCCGCGCCTCCCACGCTACCGGAACTTGAATTTGATTCAGACTCCGGACTGGGGCCGGCTTTCGACGCACCAGTACCACCTGAGCCTCCTTCTGCGGAGCCAGTTGAGCCAATGCTGGACACCGGTAACCCCGGTGACACTGACACAGCCTCTTCCGGCAAGCCCTTGAGCATGATCGACCAGATGGCCGGGGGGTTTGACCTTGACCTGGGCGAAGCAGAGGAACCAACGTCCCAGGCCTACCAGATAACGCCACCGCTGCCCGCCGACCCGTTACCTGACGCAAGCGATCTTGATGAAACTGGCGAGCACTCTTCACCGATTTCGGATACCCCGGCCTCTGATCTGGCGGCAACTGCTCAGGGGGAGGACTACTTCGACCAGCTGGCAACCGCCAAACTCGACCAACCGCCGCCTTTGCAGCCCGATTTTCCCAGCGAGCAAACGTCAAACCCGGAACCTGTAGAGGAATCCGTCGATAATTTCGATGCCACCGTCATTACCACCGCTGCCAGCACACCGGCAATGCCCGCCGGCGGTGACTACGTTACCGGCTGGCTGGTGATCGTTGACGGACCGGGCAAAGGCCAGTCTCGTCCCATTCGCTCGGGTATGAATTCGCTGGGGCGCGCACCTGACCAGGACATTCCTCTCTATTTTGGGGCCAAATCAGACGGGGAAATCAGCCGCCGCGACCATACCCGCATTGTCTACGACCCTCGCAGCAATAATTTCAAACTAATGCACGGCGCCAGTCGTAACCTCACCTACCTGAACGATGAGGCCGTACTGGAAATTACTGACCTGAAAGCCTATGACCGTATTGTGGCGGGTAAAACAACGCTACTATTTTTACCGCTGTGCGGAAACATCTTCCGCTGGTAACTGGCTGCAGAATGGCTCTACTGCTCGTTTGCAGCTCCCATTCCTTTTACTGTGAACACGCCTAAACATGTCCGAAATACTGACCTATCCCGTCCCCGATGAAACCCGGGCCCGTGCCTTTATTAATAACGACCTCTACACGGACTGGTACCGACAATCTATCGACGACCGCGAAAACTTCTGGGCAGATCGTGCAAACGAGCTAATCGACTGGTCAACTCCGTGGAACAAGGTAGTTGAAGAGGATCTCGCCGCCGGCCAGGTCAAGTGGTTCCTGGGTGCCACCACGAACGTTGCCTACAACTGCCTGGACCGACATCTGGCGACCCGTGGCGACCAGACAGCCATTATCTGGGAAGGTGATAACCCGGAAGTAGCTCGCCACATTACCTACCGCGAACTCCACGATGAAGTCTGTCGACTTGCCAACCTGCTTAAATCCCGTGGCGTCAACAAGGGTGATCGGGTCTGTATCTACATGCCGATGATTCCCGCGGCCGCCGCAGCCATGCTGGCGTGTACCCGCATCGGCGCGGTCCATTCCGTGGTTTTTGGTGGATTTTCCCCCGATGCCCTGCGCAGCCGCATTCTCGATTCTGACTGCCAGACGGTTATCACTGCCGATGAAGGGGTTCGTGGCGGCCGTAGCGTGCCACTCAAAGCCAATGTCGATGCCGCCCTCGTCGAATGTCCCAATGTCCATACCGTGATTGCCGTTAAACACTCGGGAGCAGATGTCGACTGGAACGAAGGTCGCGACATCTGGTATCAGGATGCCATCGCCGCCATGAGTAACGACTGCCCCGCTGAGCCGATGGACTCAGAGGATCCCCTGTTCATCCTCTACACCTCTGGTTCTACCGGCAAACCCAAAGGGGTTCTGCACACCACCGGTGGCTATATTCTTTACGCCGCCATGACTCACAAATACGTTTTCGACTACCACGATAACGACGTCTACTGGTGCACTGCCGATGTCGGCTGGGTTACTGGCCACAGCTATATCGTCTATGGTCCGCTCGCTAACGGCGCCTCGACACTAATGTTTGAAGGCATCCCTACCTACCCCGACAGTTCGCGTTTCTGGCAGGTGATCGACAAGCATCAGGTGAATATTTTCTACACGGCGCCCACCGCGCTCCGGGCCTTAATGCGCGACGGCGATGAGCCGGTCAAAAAGACCAGTCGCAAGTCCTTGCGGCTGCTGGGAACCGTCGGTGAACCGATCAATCCTGAAGCATGGGAGTGGTACCACCGAGTGGTCGGTGAAGAGCGTTGCCCCATCGTCGATACCTGGTGGCAGACCGAAACCGGCGGCATCATGATTACCCCGCTGCCCGGTGCAACCCCGATGAAACCTGGCTCGGCAACGCGACCATTTTTCGGCGTCGAACCGAGTCTGGTCGATGCCGACGGCAAAGAACTGAGTGGTGCAACCAGTGGCAATCTCTGCATCAACCAATCCTGGCCAGGGATGATGCGCAGCGTCTATGGCGACCACCAGCGCTTTATTGACACTTATCTGAGAACCTACCCGGGCAAATATTTCACCGGTGACGGGTGTCGTCGTGACGAAGATGGCTATTACTGGATCACGGGCCGAGTCGATGACGTTATCAACGTCTCCGGTCACCGCATGGGTACGGCCGAGGTCGAAAGCGCCCTGGTGCTGCACCACGATATTGCGGAAGCTGCCGTGGTGGGTTATCCCCACGACATTAAAGGCCAGGGTATCTACGCCTATGTGACGCCCATGGCCGGCGTGGAACCGAACGAATCGCTGCGTAAAGCGTTAATCCAACTGGTGCGCGACGAAATTGGCGCTATCGCCAGCCCGGATGTCATCCAGTGGGCGCCGGCATTACCAAAAACCCGCTCTGGCAAAATCATGCGACGGATACTACGAAAAATTGCCGCGGACGAGATCGATACCATTGGCGACACCAGCACCCTCGCTGATCCGGCAGTGGTCGATCATCTGGTAGAAAATCGCGGCGGTTAACGCCGATCCGAGTGACGATTAGCGCTGCAGCGCGCGGATAATTTTGCCGACCACTTTAACGGTTAGATCACCCTGCGGGTAGCATTTGCAGGCCAGGGCATAACCTTCGGCCTGCTCCTCCTCGCTAACGTGGGCGCGACTCATTTTGCCGGTGGTGTATTCGCCCTCAAGCACTCGTACGCGGCAAATACCGCAGCCACCGCCAAAGCAGCCTTTGGGGATACCCTTTTTACCAATTCTGGACATGGCTAACAGAACCGGGAGTTCTTCGTCACACTCGAACTCTACGTCGGTGTCGACAACCTTTATCTGGTGCGGTGACAATTTATATTTTCCAATCTGGTTGGTTAAGGCTAGTTGCGCTGGTTAAGGTAGAATGCGCGCCTTTCCAGTGAATTTCTTTT
>Ga0070727_10002178_pt1 | contig 19272 bp, 11 predicted proteins | sample tdAd472_FD_66722 | JGI IMG/M metagenome (GOLD analysis project Ga0070727, IMG submission 66722) | Marine sediment microbial communities from the Atlantic coast under amendment with organic carbon and nitrate - tdAd47.2 | ecosystem: Environmental > Aquatic > Marine > Coastal > Sediment | place...
GGATGGTCGCGTGGATGTCGGTGACGTAGTGACGGTGCTCGACGGCGTGGAAGCCGAGTTCGTCGGTGGCGCCGTGAGTGACTCCGCCTTTCAGGCCGCCGCCAGCCATCCAGACGCTGAAGCCGTACGGGTGATGATCGCGGCCGTCGGAACGTTCGGCGCCTGGCGTGCGACCGAACTCGGTTGCCCAGACGACCAGCGTTTCGTCGAGCAGGCCGCGCTGTTTCAGGTCTTTGAGTAATCCTGCGATCGGCTGGTCGACCTGTTGCGTCTTCGTCGTGTGGTTCTGCTTGAGCTTCGAGTGCGCATCCCAGCCGTCGTGGTAGATCTGCACGAAGCGGACTCCGCGTTCAACGAGTCGCCTCGCCGTCAGCGCCTGCGACGCGACCGTCTTCGTAGGAGCCTTGTCGAGGCCGTACAGCTTCTGCGTGGCTTCAGTTTCGTCGGCCAGGTTGACGACTTCGGGCACGGCGGCCTGCATGCGGAAGGCGAGTTCGTAGCTCTTGATGCGGGCTCGCAGAGCGGCATCGTCGGGGTACTCGACCGCCGTCAGTTCGTTGAGGTCACGGAGCAGGTCGAGCTGGGTGCGCCGCTGCTGCATCGTGACGTTGCCGGGCGGGCGTCCGAATGCCAGCGGGTTGTTCGGGTCGAGATTCATCCGCACACCGGAGTGCTCGGGCCCGAGATAGCTGCCGTCGTGAGCGCCGACTCCGCCGCAGCAGTCGCCGGGAGGCCCGCCGAGCACGATGAACTGCGGCAGGTTCTCGTTCAGCGTGCCGAGACCATAATGCACCCAGGAACCCACCGACGGGAAGAAGCCGTCGAAGATGTGCCGGCCCGTGTGAAACTGAAGCTGAGCCGCGTGGTCGTTATCCGTCGTCCACATCGACCGCACGATGGCCAGGTCGTCGACGCATTCGGACAGATGAGGCCACCAGTCGCTGACCTCGACGCCGCTCTCGCCCCGTTTTCGGTAGCCGATCTGCAGCGGGTAAATCTTCGGCATCAGATCGCGCGGCACACCGGCGAAGTCGCGGACGTTCTTGCGGTAGTAGGGCGACTCGGTAATCGCCTTGCCAAACGGAGACTCGTCGAACGTTTTGCCCGCGTGTTCGGTCAGCGCTGGTTTTGGATCGAACGACTCGACATGACTTGTTCCTCCGAGCATGAAAAACCAGATCACGCTCTTTGCCTTCGGTGCGAAGAGCGGCTTGCCGTTCGGAAAATGCCCCGTCTCAGGTGCGGCACCGAACCCGTCTTTCTGCAGCATCGCGCTCAGAGCCAGGCCGGTAAAACCCATCCCGCAATCGGTCAGAAACTGACGCCGGGGAACTCGGCCACAGGGATAAGAATTGGACATCGCTCTCGCTCTTGATTCGAGGTCGCATTCAATTTCAGAACGTATCATCGGATGGTGACAAAATCATTGTGCAGCAGCAGGACGTGGACGAACTGGCTGCGCAGATCTTTCTGGTTTGCTGCGTCTGTTGACGCGGTCTGTTCGGTGAGAAATGTGAGGCTGCGGATGGCTTCCCGTTCTGTTGGCAGTCGGTTGAGGATTGTCTCGAAGGCGGCATCGATGAATTCAGAGTCGGATGCTGTTGATGATTCGGCTGCCTGGATGCTGTCAGAAACCAACGGTGCTCGGGCTGCCGTCAGGTTGCTGTTCATCAGAGCGAGGGCCTGCTGCGGGACGACGCTTTCGCGGCGGCGGTAGCAGGCGTTGGGGTCGGCGACGTCGAAGGTTTCCAGGAACGCCATCTTGGTGTTCGGCGTGTTGCGGAAGTAGAGGCTGCGGCGCGGAATCTTGTCGCCCTGATCCGGAGCGATGTCCGGGCCGCCTCGCTGCAGGTCGAGTTGTCCGGCGAGGAACAGCACGCTGTCGCGGACGAGTTCGGCTTCCATTCGCCGTGAGTTCGCTCGCCAGTAGAAACGGTTTTCGGGGTCGAGCTTTCCGTTGTTCTGATCGTCGTCCGGCGTCGAGGCCAGGGCGTACGTTTTCGACAGGACAATCTGGCGGTGCAGCGGCTTCAGCTTCCAGTCGTTACGGATCAACTCGGTCGCCAGCCAGTCGAGCAGTTGCGGATGCGTTGGCAGCCGGCCATTGAGTCCGAAGTTCTCTGTCGTGTCGACGAGCGGGCGTCCGAAGTGCCGGTTCCACAAATGATTGGCCGCCACGCGAGCGGTTCGTGGGTTCGACGGACTGGTGATCCAGTTCGCGAGAGCCGTCCGTCGCCCGGTGCTCGTCTTCGGGTAGGCCGTTCCGATCGGTGTGTACTTGCCGTCCGGTGTCTCGACGGCCGTCTTCGCGGATTCGAGTTTTGTTCGCACGTCGGCGAGTTGCTTTTCGAGTTTCTCGATCGACGCGACGTCGGCCTTCGACGCTTGCAGTTCAGCGAGCTGATGCTCGGCATTGGCAACGGTTTCTTCGGCCGTCAGTGCGGCGGCGATGCGCTCGGCTTTTGAGGCTGCGAGTGCGGTGCGCTGCTGCTCGGCTTCGTCGGTGCCGAAATGCTCGGCGACATCGGCGGCGATGCGGGCGTTGACGGCGTCGCGTTCGGCCTGTCCGGCTTTCAGTTTCAATTCGGCAAGCTTCACAGCATGTTGTGCGTCGCGGAGTTTGCGTTCCAGGTCGTCGAGTGATTCGGTCAGCTCGCTGATCTGCAGCGAGTGGAACTCGGCCGAGCCCGCGTGAACCCAGAGGGCGAATTTGCCGGGCTGGCGTTTGATCGGCAGCACGTAGTCGAGTTTCCGTTCGCCGTTCAGATCGATGCTGAGCTGCGTGCCGCGGACCGTGACGAGCAGCTCGGCAGGTTCACCGACCTTGAGTTCCGTCGGCACGATGCCCGCCTGCGGGTAGACCTGTTTGCCTCCGGTGCGATGAAACGCCTGGACGCTCTGCCGCGCGTCGCCCGTGCTGGTATAGACATCCTGCGAGTTGCCCTGGTCCTGATAGTCAAAGCTGAAGCCGATCGACCGGTACGTTCCCGGCTGCAGCGGTACGTAGAGCAGCGTTGCCTGGAAGTTCGTCGGGTGATTCTGCTGCGTGACGATCGTCGCGAAACTGGCAACCGCTTTCTCGACCAGGTGCCCTTTTTCGTAAGCCCAGTCGCCGCTGACGGTCTTCCAGACGTTCGGTTGCGGTTTCGAAAAATCGTCGTTGAGGAAGTCGCTGGCTGCGGTGCTGTCTCCGTTCTCTTTTTCAGCGGCAACGAGGCGAGCTTTTTCAACATTCGCAGTGGCGGTTTCGACGGCGGCTCTTGCGTCTGCCAGTTGTTCTGTCAGCTCGGCGATCTGCTGGTCGGCCTGTTCGACGAACGTTCTCCGAACATCGGGACGCAGTGCCGGGTAGTACGCTCCGGGCGGAAGGTCGACCGGTTCGATCGCGACGGGTTCGCCGCCGAAGATCGCTGGAATCGCTGGTGTCAGCGGATTGTCTTCGTCGGGATAACGACCGTCGCCTCGCCGGAACACGAACGTCTTCGCATCGATCTCTTTATCAAAGATGCGTGGGATGCCGTCGGCGAGGACCTTGCTTTTGTTGTTGTCGGTTTCGGTGGGCACGCTCGCCGAGACCGGGTCGATGCGCACGTCGTGTGGTTCGAAGAATGCCCGGAACCGGTAGTAGTCGTGCTGCGTGATGGGATCATATTTGTGATCGTGGCAGCGGCTGCAGCGCAGCGTCAGGCCGAGCAGTGCTTCGCTGGTTTTCTCGACGGTGTCGAACAGCCAGACGTTGCGGTCGAACTTGTACCAGTTGCGGCCCAGGTACCCGGTCGCCGGAAGGATCGCCGGATCGTCTGAGGCGATTTCATCGGCGGCGAGCATCTCGCGGATCATCTGGTCGTAGCCCTTGTCGGCGTTCAGCGAGTTGACGATCCAGTCCCGCCAGCGCCAGATGTGCCGCTGGCTGTAACGGATCTCGTTGCTGGCTCGCCGACCGTACCAGTCGCTGTACCGCCAGATGTCCATCCAGTGTCGGCCCCAGCGTTCGCCGTACTGCGGTCGGGCCAGCAGATCGTCGACGACGCGTTCGCGAGCTTCGCGCGAATCCTTCTTTAGAAACGCCAGCAGTTCGTCACGCGTCGGCGGCAAGCCGATCAGGTCGAGATGAACGCGCCGCAGCCAGACCGCAGGCGGAGCATCCGGCCTTGGAGTGAGGTCGCGTTCGTCACGAGCTGCTGCGATGAAGGCGTCGATCGGTGATGCTCGCCAGACGCCGTCTTTCGGAGTCGGCACAGCTGGATCGGCGATCGGTCGGTACGACCACCAGGCTCGCGGATCGGTTTGTGGTTCCTCGTTTTCGGGAGCTTTCGCGCCAGCCTGAATCCAACGTGCGATGAGACTGATCTCGTCGTCCGTCAGCGGGCTGCCTTCGCCTTCCGGAGGCATTCGGAATCCGGCGTCGCCGGTCAGCACATCGATCAGCAGGCTCTCGACGGGTTCTGCTGAAACGAGTGCGGCACCGCTGTCTCCGCCTTTGAGTAGACTCGCGACAGTGTCGACCCGCAGCCCGCCCTGCTGCTTGAGTGCTCCGTGACAGGCGAAACACTTCTCCTGCAGCAGTGGCTTGACGTCTCGCAGATAATCGACGTCTTCAGCGCGAGCCTGCGTTGCAATCAGGCAGAAGAGAGCCGCGAGTGTTGCGAGTCGAAGCATCGTTGTCCTCGTTGATCGAAAACGAGTTCTGGTTGCCCCACCGGCAGGGATCGACCGACATGAACAGCATAGGCAATTCGGCAATGACGTCGTCAGTCATGCCATGACTTGACGTTTCGAGGTCAGCGATTGATCCCTCAGGGATCGCAGAGAGTAGCCGGGGGTCGCAGACCCCCGGTCTGCAGAATCAGCCCCCGCATCCTGAAGGGATGCCAGAGATCGTCGAAGCACACTTCTGGCATCCCTTCAGGATGCGAGCCTCTGCCAACTCAGATTCCGGGGGTCTTCGCTGCGCTTCGACACCCCGGCGACTCTCTGCGATCACTTCGTGATCGAACGCACGATCGATCGCTGAGTGTTCTGTCTAAGAATTTCGTCACCGTTGTGTGACCCGAAGCCGCAGGCGATGGCGTTTTAGAACGGACTGAAAACGCCATCGCCTGCGGCTTCGGGTCAAACGAGGGACCTTTCCGGACTCTGAGTACCGGCCCGCGAGTCAACGCCGCGGACCCATCGAGAACCGACTCGATTGTCGCTATCTTTTCGACGCCTCTGAGTTCAATGTCGTCCCTCACAATTCGATTAGAGAACCTCTCGATGAACCCACTCCGCGCGTTTGTATTTGTCTGCGTTGCCGCCATCGCGCTGCGACTGCCTGCCGGTGAACTTCCGACCGCGAAACCGGAAGACGTCGGCATGTCGTCTGCGAAGCTGGCGAAGGTCGACGACGTGATGAACGAACTCGTCGAGCAGCAGCGGCTGGCTGGCGGCATCGTGATGATTGCCCGGCACGGCAAGGTGGTGCACTTCAAGCCGTACGGTCTGGCGGATCGTGAAACGAAGCGACCGATGACGACCGACGCGATCATGCGGTTCTACTCGATGAGCAAGGCGATCACGTCGGCGGGGATCATGATCCTGGCGGAAGAAGGGAAGCTGAGTGTCGACGACCCGGTCTCGAAATTCATCCCGTCGTTCGCAAACCTGAAGGTCGACACGGACGACGGACTCGTTGCCCCGAAGCGACCGTTGAACGTCGCCGACCTGCTGCGGCACACGTCCGGGTTTTCGTACGGAAGCTCGCGGCGGCAGAAAGCCGACGAGGCTCACAAACGGGCCGATCCGATAAACTACGAGATCACGCTCGAAGAGATGGCGAACCGGCTGGCCGACGTGCCGCTGGCGTTCCATCCGGGCGAGGACTGGATTTACGGCGTCTCAATCGACGTGCTCGGCCGCATCATCGAAGTCGCGTCCGGACAGAAACTCGACTGGTTCCTGCAGACGCGCATCTTCGATCCGCTCGACATGCCCGACACCGGGTTCTTCGTGGCTCAGGAGAAGCACGGACGCTTCGCTCAGCTCTACAACTCGGACGGCAAGGGCAAGCTGACGATCGGTGACAATTCGGGCGGACGCGATTTCACAAAGCCGCGCGCATTTCTGTCCGGCGGCGGCGGGCTCGTCTCGACAGCCCGCGACTACATGCGGTTTCTGCTGATGATCCAGCAGGGCGGGAAGCTCGGCGAGGTCCGCATTCTCTCGCCGGAATCCGTTCGCCTGATGACGACCAGCCAGTTGCCCGAGGCCGTTCCGCACATTTACTTTGGCAACCAGCAACGAGTTGGCGTCGGTTTCGGATTCGGCTTCTCGGTCCGCGAGAAGATGTCAGACTGGGATCCGGCAGGCCGAGTCGGCGAGTACGGCTGGGGCGGCGCGGCGAGTACGCATTACTGGGTTTCGCCAAAGGACGACTTGGCCGTCATCACGCTCGAACAGACCTGGCCGTACTCCTTCATGACGGAGTTTGCCGTCAAGGGTCTGATCTACGACGCGATTGAATAGTGCGTCGTCAAACATGCACTTAGAGGTGCGTCTGGTAGCGAAAGTTGCCAGAACTTTCGGCAGTTCCAGTTGGCCGAGACCAGAGCAGCGAACCGTAAAATGATCGCCTGGGGCGATCGTCTGTCACCGAGTACGATCGTCCTGGAAGTTATCGTCGAGTATTCCGTAGTGGACTTCGCCAGAAGTCCCTATGAGTGGCCAAACGGGGAATTCTGGCGAATTCCACTACGCAGATAGTTCCAGGACGTTCCTGAGAGCTTTCGGGGCTCAGGCTCAGTTTCACGGAGTCAGTCGTGCGAAACAGGACTCGGAGTGTTTGGCGACTCGTCGTGTTGGCAGTTCTTTCGCTGGCCATCAGACAGCCTGTCATCGCAGTCGATGATCCCGAAGTTTTCTCCGGCCCGCAGCCGGGCGAGCGGGTTCCGCCGTTGACGGTGCGGAATGTGTTTGAGGATCCGGCAGTCGACTTCGACCCGGTGGCGAACGCGAAGGGCGGGCCGTTGCTGCTGGTCTTTGTCCACAAGCGCGAGCGACCGGCGTTCGGGTTGATGCGAACGCTGCTGCAGTACTCGCAGACGCGGAAGAAGGACGGCCTCCAGACGACGGCGGTGTTTCTGACCGGCGACCTGACAGAGACTGCGAACTGGATGCGCCGCATTCGCAATTACTTTCCCAAGGGAGCGGCCGTTGCGGTTTCGCCGGACGGCATCGAAGGGCCAGGTTCCTTCGGGTTGAATCGCGACGTCACGCTCACCGTGCTCGTTGCGAAACAAGGGCGAGTCACCGCGAACTTCGCGCTGGTGCAGCCGAGTCTCCAGGCGGACGGACCGAAGATTGCGAAGGCGATCGTTGACGTTCTTGGCGGTGGCGATGTGCCCGACCTGTCGAAGTTCTCCGGCCAGCGAATGCAGCAGATGCGTCGCGATGGCGGTCGCAATGCGGGCGGTCGAGGCGACGAGCAGGATCCGAAGCTGACCGGGATGCTGCGGCAGCTCATTCAGAAGGACGCCTCGGCCGAGCAGGTTGCTGCCGCTGCGAAAGACCTGAATGCGTACCTCGACAAGAATGAAGCCGCCCGGAAACGTGTCGGCGAGATCGCGAATCGAATCATCGATGCCGGCAAGCTTGAGAACTACGGAACACAGGCCGCGCAGGAACATCTCAAAGAGTGGGCGAAGAAGTTTAAGCCCAAGTCGCGCGGCGAAGCGCCGACTGACAGGAATGATTCCGAAGGCTCGAAGACAGAGGAAGCCGCGACGCCGAAGCGGGAGAAGTCGTCTTGAACTGGGTGCTGCTGAGTCTGCTGCTGATGGCGGGCGAAGCCGACTCCAGCCCGGTCGACTTCGACACGCAGATTGAACCGCTGCTGACTCGCTACGGCTGCAATGCCGGATCGTGTCACGGAGCGGCAGCCGGGCGCGGCGGCTTTTCACTCTCACTCTACGGCAGCGTTCCGGAACGCGATTACGAAGCCATCGTCCAGCAACTCGAAGGCCGCCGCGTCAACCTCAGTCGCCCCGACGAGAGCCTGCTGTTTCTGAAGGCGACCGAATCCATCCCGCACGGCGGCGGCCCGCGATTCGACATTGATGGCGAAGCGGCGTCACTCATGCTGCAGTGGATTCGGCAGGGAGCGATCCGGGCTGATGGGCAGCCAGTGCCTGGCTCGGAATCGTCCGAAAAAAAGCTCGCCTCGCTGCGGATCGTGCCCGAGCGGATTCGCCTGGAGTCGCCCGGCGAATCGTTGCGGCTGAAAGCGCTCGCGACATTTGCAGATGGCGAATCGCGCGACGTGACGGCGTGGTCGGTGCTGGCCGCGGACGATTCGTCGTCACTCGATGTCACACCGGAAGGCCTTGTCACTGCGAAACGGCCCGGTCGGCATCTGCTGGCGGTCCGGTATCTCGATCAGTTGTTGCCCGTCGAAGTGCTGCTGCCGTTTCCACCGCTGCAATCCGATTCGATCGATTCGTTGGCACCGTCCGATCGCCTCGACAATTCGGGGGTGATCGACCGCGAGATCGGTCTGCGGCTTCGCGAGCTGCAACTGCCGGCCTCGCCGGATGCGGCACCGGCGGAATTTCTGCGCCGGACATCGCTGCGACTGACCGGGCGATTGCCCACGGAAGAATTGATCGAGCAGTTTCTGTCGATGCGCGAGACCGTTGCCAATCAAAACGCCGTCGATGAGAACCCGTTGCCGCTGGAAGCTCGGCAGAAGCTGGTCGATGACCTGCTGGCCTCGTCGGCGTTCGACAACTTCTGGACGTTTCAGTTCGTCAAGCTGTTGAAGGTTCGGGCGCAGCCTCAGTCTGACGAGAGTGCTCGGGCGGCTTTCGGCTGGCTGCGAAAGCAGATCGTCAACGATCGACCGCTCGACGAGTTTGCCCGCGAGCTGATCACGGCGACGGGTGACACTCGTCAGAACGGCGCGACGACGTTTTATCTTGCGGCTGGCGACGCCCGGAAGCAGGCCGAGTTTGCCAGCGAGTTGTTTCTCGGCGTGCGATTGCGTTGCGCGAACTGCCACGACCATCCGCTCGATCATTGGACGCAGGATGACTACCACGGGCTGGCGGCGATCTTCGCTCCCGTGCGTCGCGGAGCGTCAATCACTGTCGGCTCGTCCGGCAGCGTGGTGCATCCGCGAACGGGCGGGCCCGCCGTCCCGAAGCTGCCGGGCGACCGGTTCCTGCGCGACGGCGAGGACGGCATCGCCAGCTTCGCCGACTGGGTGACGTCGCGCGACAACGCGTGGTTCGATCGGGCGATTGTCAACCGCGTCTGGAAACTGCTGATGGGGCGCGGACTCGTCGAGCCGGTTGACGATCTGCGGGCCTCGAACGCGCCGACGCATCCGCGGCTGCTCGACGAACTGGCGGCCGAGTTCGCTCGCGGTGGCCGGAAGTTGAAGCCGCTGATCCGGACCATCTGCCTGAGCCGCACGTTCGCCCGCAGCAGCGTGCCGGTGCGGCGCGATCTGCAGGACGAGCAGTTCTACTCGCACGCGTTAACGGTCGACCTCGAACCCGAAGTTCTGGTCGACGCGATTTCCGAGGTCACTGGCGTCGCATCGGGCTTCCCGACCGAGGCATCGTCGAACGGTCGAGCCGTTGGCCTGATCGCTCGGAACGTCGAGTCCGAAACGCTCGACGTGCTCGGTCGCTGCCCGGTCGACGCGGAGTGCTCGCTTGGCGGCGCGAGCGCCGAACCGCTGCCGCGAGCGCTGCTGCTGATCAACGGACGTTTTCTTAACGACCAGTTGGCGGCACCATCCGGATCGCTGTCACGGTTGCTCGGCGACAAAACGAGTAACCGGGAACTGATCACGACTTATTATCGCCGAGCGTTGACTCGCGAGCCGACCAACAGGGAACTCGCGTTCTGGGAGAGCCAGCTCAACGTCGCGACAGACGAGCGGCAGCGGCGGGCGATTGCGGAAGACTTCCTCTGGGCACTGCTGACCTGCCAGGAGTTCGTGACATGCCGCTGAGCCTCCCCAACGTCAGTAGCGAAACTCGCGAAGAGTTTCGGCACGTCGGCCAGTGCGACCGAAAGTCTGCGCGACTTTCGCTACGCCAACCCATATCGCGAATCAGACCAACTGACGCTTACCCGGAGATTGTCGGACGTCGAGACGTACTGACGATCGGCTCGCTGACGGCACTTGGCATTTCGCTCTGGCCGGGCTTCGGCCGGGCGGCTTTGACGAACGAAGCAACTTCGACGGGCGGACGGTCGCCGCGATCGCTCGCAAAACGCTGCGCGCTGATCTGGCTGGACGGAGGCCCCAGCCATTTGGAGACGCTGGATCCAAAACCGGAGGCCTCACGCGAAGTTCGCGGGCCGCTCGAATCGATCCAGACTTCGGTGCCCGGAATCTCAGTGACCGAGTGCCTGCCCGGCGTGGCTGAGCGGCTGTCGCGGTTTGCAATCATTCGTTCGATGACGTCGCCGCTGGGCGAGCACAACTTCGGGACGCATTACCTGCTGACGGGTTACCGTCCGACGCCGGTGCTTGAGTATCCGTCGTTCAGTTCCGCAGCCGCGTTCGTCCGGAATGCAAAGTCCGCTCTGCCATCACAGATCGCCGTGCCCGACTTTCGAGTCGGTGGCGGGCGGTTCTCCGGCAACGGGTTTCTCGATGCCGGTGTCGCTCCGTTTTCGGTCGGCAGCGACCCGGCGAAGCATGGCTTTGCTGTGAAGAATCTCACGCCGCCTGCGGGGCTCGATTCTGTGCGGCTTGAGCGACGTCGTGAGTTCCTCAACCAGTTTGACGAGTTCCGACGACGGGCCGACGCAGCATCGAGCGTTCGCGACTCGAACATTGAGGATTCCGTCGCGAAGGTTGCGTCATCGACCGGTCCGCTCGAACAGGCCTGGGAGCTAACCGCGTCGCCACAGTTTCGAGCGGCCTTTGATCTCGAACAGGAACTTCCGGAAGTTCGCGACCGCTACGGGCGGCGGACGGTCGGGCAGAGCTGCCTGCTGGCGCGACGGTTGCTTGAGAGCGGCGTTCCGTTCGTCACCGTCAACCATCGCGGCTGGGACACGCACGCCGATCTTTACACGCGGTTGAAAGAGGGCTTCACCGGAGCGAAGACGCCCGTCGGTCTGATCCCGACGCTCGATCACGCGGTGTCGGCACTGACCGACGATCTGGCCGATCGCGGACTGCTCGACGAAACGCTGATCGTGATCATGGGCGAGTTTGGCCGGACGCCGAAGCTCAACACGCAGGGCGGCCGCGATCACTGGCCGCGAGTTTTCAGCATCGCTCTGGCCGGCGGCGGAATCGCTGGCGGCCAGGTGATCGGAGCCAGCGATCGCAATGGCGAATCCCCTGCCGAACATCCTGTGACGCCCGGCGATCTGACCGCGACAATCTACTCATGTCTGGGCATCGATCCCGGACGAACCATTCACACATCCGACGACCGTCCGGTTCGTCTGACGCCGGATGGTGCGGTTCCGATCGATGCTCTGCTTTAGCGGTTCCGTAGTGGACTTCGCCAGAAGTCCTCATCAGCAAGCGAACGGAGACTTCTGGCGAAGTCCACTACGGCAGTTCGTTCCAGGACGGCGCCCATTCCGACATTTACGTCGGTTTGAAAAGGTAACCTCGTGCGGAAGCACTGGGCGAATGTGTTCTTCAAACCAGGCTGCAGGCTCATTGCAGTGTTGTCCCGATTCCTTCCAGAAGATGGCCACACAAAAATGACCGAACTCAACAAACCACTCGCCGGAAAAACGGCGATCATCACGGGAGCCGGTCGCGGGATTGGCCGGGCGATCGCCATTGCATTTGCCGAGGCTGGTGCGGGCATCTGTGCCGCCGCGCGGTCGCGGAACGAGATCGACGAAGTGGCCGCCATCATCAACGACGCTGGCGGAAAGGCGATCGCCGTCGAGTGTGATGTCACCGATTCGGTCGCCGTCGATGAACTCGTCGCCAGGACAGTCTCAGAGTTCGGCGGGATCGCCATTCTGGTCAACAATGCCGGTGTGGGTCTCGATCGTCGGATCGTGGGCGACGACGATCCGGACCTGTGGAAGAAGACGGTCGAGATCAACCTGTTCGGCGTCTATCACTGCATCCGCGCCGCACTGCCGCATCTCAAAGCCAGCCGCGGCAACGTCATTAACGTCGGTTCGGGCATGGGACATCAGGCGCGCAACCTCAACTCGTCCTACAACGTGTCGAAGGCTGGCCTCTGGATGCTGACTCAGTGTCTGGCTCTGGAACTGGCTGACGATGGTGTCTGCATCAACGAGCTGGTGCCGGGGCCTGTCGAGACGCCTCTGACGACGAAGATCTTTCAGGCTGGGAAGCCGCACCCAACGATCCCGACCGAGCACGTCAAGCTGCCCGAGGACGTTGTGCCGCTGGCGTTGTACATGGCGAGTCAGCCGCCGACCGGTCCGACCGGACAATCCTTCAGCCTCGCTCGCCGCCCGCTCTAAAGGCTGAACTCTGCTTCGAGTGCGACAGTCGGTCCGGGTCGCTGGCTGAGCGATCGACAATTCGCGATCCTGCCGCCTCGAACGCACCCGCGACTCCAGGAACGATCATGGCTGAAAGCTTCATTCTGATTCCCGGCCGCACGAGCCGGCAGGGCACGACGCTCAACGAGGGCAAGTACACCGACGGCTATCTCGACGAAACCGGTACGCTGCAGATTGCCCCTGAAGATATGGAGCGGCTGGGGCTCAGCGATGGTGATCAGGTTCGAGTCTGGAACGAAGTCGGCGAAGTTGTCGTGCCCTGCAAACAGGCCAAGGGTGACGAGCTTCCGCCGGGCCTGCTCTTCATCAGCTACGGCGACAAGTCCTGCCGGCTGATGGCGTCCGACACGCACGGCACCGGAATGCCGGACAGCAAAGGCATCGACGTGCAGCTGGAAGCGGTCTGAATTCGTCGACCGATCTCGGATCGCTGTGATCAGGCGACAAGCTGGCGGCGGGGCTCCATACTTCGCGGCTCAATCTGATCGGAACACAGGAAGGGTGCCGGCCCTGACATCATTCAGACGGAAATCCAATGACTGATTCGAACGCTCCGCAGCAGCTTCAGGACGACGACGTTGCCGCGATTGATGAACTCCGCGAAGTTTATGCTCGGCTCTGCGCCGAACTCGGCAAGATTATCGTCGGACAGTCGACCACGATCGAACAGATGGCGATCTGCCTGTTCGCCCGCGGCCACTCGCTGCTGATGGGTGTGCCGGGGCTCGCCAAGACGCTGCTGGTCAGCCGACTGGCCGAAACGATGAATCTGACATTCAGCCGCATCCAGTTCACGCCCGACCTGATGCCGATGGACATTACCGGCACGGACATCCTGCAGGAGTCTGCGTCCGGGCGGCGCGAGTTCGAGTTCGTCAAAGGCCCGGTCTTCGCGAACATCGTTCTGGCCGACGAAATCAACCGGGCTCCGTCAAAGACACAGGCCGCGATGCTCGAAGCCATGCAGGAGCACCGCGTCACGGTCATCGGGCGGACGTATCATCTCGAACCGCCGTTTTTCGTGCTGGCGACGCAGAATCCGGTCGAGCAGGAAGGGACGTACCCGCTGCCGGAAGCTCAGCTCGACCGCTTCATGTTTCTGATCAACGTCGATTACCCATCCCGGGACGAGGAGATCACGATCGCCCGGACGACGACCGGCGGCAGGATGCCGGAACTCGAACACATCATCGACGCCGAAAAGGTCATCCGCTTCCAGGAACTCGTTCGCCGCGTCCCCGTGCCGCAGCACATTTACGAGTTCGCCGTCGACCTGACGCGACGCACACGCCCGAACAGCGCCGACGCACCCGACTGGCTGAATCCACTGGTTGCCTGGGGCGCCGGTCCGCGAGCCGTCCAGTACCTGGTTCTCGGCGCCAAAGCCCGAGCGGCCTTGACCGGCAGCTACATGGTGCGTCTGGAAGATGTGCTGGAAGTCGCCAGCCCCGTGCTGACTCACCGCGTGCTGACTACCTTCGCCGCCGAATCCGAAGGCATCTCCAGCGCCGACGTCGTCCGCCGCCTGGTCGAAGAACTGGCCGCCAAGGGCTAAATTCCTGACGCCCCAGGAGCGGTCTCGTTCAAGCGATGACGGCGTCGACGACTTCGCCTTCGAGATCCGTCAGGCGGTAGTCGCGGCCCGCGAAGCGGTAGGTCAGGCGTTCGTGGTCGAAGCCGAGCAGGTGCAGCATTGTCGCGTGCAGGTCGTGAATCGAGACTCGGTTCTCGACGGCTTTGAAACCGAACTCGTCGGTGGCTCCGTGAATCGTGCCGCCTTTGATGCCGCCGCCGGCCAGCCACAGTGAGAAGCCCCAGTGGTTGTGGTCGCGGCCAGCGACCGCTCCGCCGCCGTTCTGGCTCATTTCGACAGCCGGGGTCCGACCGAATTCGCCCGTGCAAAGGATCAGCGTTTCGTCGAGCAGGCCGCGCTGTTTCAGATCGGTGATCAACGCGGCGAGCCCCTGATCACACTCGCTGGCGACCTTGCGATGCGACGCTTTGATGTTCGAATGGCTGTCCCAGGGCTGCATGTTGCCGTGCCAGGTCTGCACGAAGCGGACGCCGCGTTCGACGAGCCGGCGGGCCAGCAGCAGTTGCCGGTTCTGCGGACCTTCGCCGTACATCTTGAGTATGTGCTCGGGCTCCTGTTCAACGTCGAACGCGTCGGTCGCTTCGGTCTGCATCCGGTAGGCGAGTTCAAATGATCGGATGCGAGCTTCGAGCTGCGATTCACCGGGCCGCGACTCAAGATGCCGCGAGTTCAACGTCTGCAGCAGCGAGAACTGAGCCCCCTGTTCTTTCGGAGACAGCCGGTCGTTGCTGACGTACTCGATGAGCTGCTTCGGGTCGGTCTTTGACGTGTCGACGTAGGTGCCCTGGTAAGCCCCCGGAAGGAAGGCCGACTTCCAGTTGCCCGCTCCGCCGACGGGCAGACCGCCGGGGCACAGAGCGACGAAGCCGGGCAGGTTCTGATTCTCCGAGCCCATGCCCCACGTCAGCCAGGAACCGAAGCTCGGTCGCACCAGCCGCTGGTGGCCGGTATTCATCAGCATCAAAGTCATCTCGTGGTTGGGGAGTTGCGCGTACATCGAGCGGATGACGGCCATGTCGTCGACGCACTGCGACAGGTGCGGAAAGATGTCGCTGATCGGCGTGCCGCTCTCGCCGCACTGCTTGAACGTGAACGGCGACGGCAGCGCGACGCCGGTGCGACGCTCGGTCTGCAGATTCTGAAACGGCAGCATCTGACCGCCGCGACGAGTCAGCTCGGGCTTTGGATCCAGCGTGTCGACCTGCGACATGCCTCCGTTCAGGAAGACGTGAATTACGTGTTTCGCCTTGCCCGGAAAATGCGGTCGGCCTTCGGCGGCGAGGCCGTTCCCAGCGAGCAGGTCGGCCAGAGCCAGCGAGCCGAGGCCCATGCCCGTCCGCTTGAGGACGTCTCGCCGGGAGATGATTTCGTTGAGGTTCATCGGAGGCTCCTTCTCGTTTAACGCTCAGCCGCAGGCGCCGGCCACCAGAACTGGTGAAGTGACCTGGTGGCCGGCGCCTGCGGCTGGGCGTTAAACGAATTCTCAATCCACAAAGACAAACTCGTTGGAGGCCAGCAGGGCGTGAGCCAGTTGCTGCCAGGTTTTCGATTTGGATTCTTCGCCCTGCGACGCGACGTACTGCAGAGCGATCTCGACTTCGTTCGCGTCCGGTTCGCGCGAGTACGTTCGCCGATACAGCCGCCGGACTCTCTCGGCGTCATCGAGTGCGTCGGTGATCTCCGGCAGCGAGGCAACCTTTGCCGCACGATCCTGGATGAACGCCGAGTTGAGTGCGAACAGCGTCTGCTGCGGGACGGTCGTCTCAGGCCGCTTTGCCGTGCAGGAACTCGGGTCGGCGGCGTCGAACGTGCTCGCCAGACTGGAGACGATGTCGCGGTTGATGAAGGCGTAAATGCTGCGGCGTGGTACGATCGGTTTCGACAGCAGGTCGAACGGCTTGCCGCCGATCTGCGGGCTGAGTTCTCCCGAGACGGCCAGCATCGAATCCCGCATCGCTTCCATGCTGATGCGACGCCGAGGCATCCGCCACAGCAGTCGGTTGTCGGGATCGATCATGCGTGACGCCGCGTTTTCGATCGCTCCCTGCCGATACGCGGCGGTCAGCATGATCCGCCGGTGCAGCTGCTTGATCGACCAGCCATCATCGAGAAACACACTCGCCAGGTAGTCGAGCAACTGCGGGTGGCTTGGCGGTTCGCCGTGCGTTCCGAAGTCGTCGGGCGTGCGCACGATGCCGCGTCCGAAGTGCTGTCGCCAGACCCAGTTGACGATGACACGGCGCGTCAACGGGTTTGCCGGATCGACAATCGACTGCGCCAGTCCGAGCCGCCGCTTGCCGTCCGGGAACGGCTTTGCATTGTCGCCGGAGAGCTTGCGGATAAAGCGAGCCTCGACCAGGTCGCCACGGTCGATCGGGTTTCCGCGCCGGAAGACACGGAACTCGCCGGGCTGCTCGTTCTCCAGCAACGCCATCGCTCGCGGCGGAGAACCGGGCGACGTCAGATGCAGATTGTGAATCGAGTTCCTGCGGCCTCGCAGGTTGTCTCGCACCGTTCGGTTCAGCAGCGTGACGGCCAGTTCGTCGGGCATCGCCGTCGGCGTTCCGGGCTCGTGCAGATGGCGCCGCAACTGACGGCTGACCGCGCTGTTGATGTCCGCGTGCCGGGCGTCTTCGTCAGGCACGACGCTTCCGGGCGACGAGGCTTCCAGCGACGCGGCCATCAAAGCCTGCAGCCATTCCTTCTGCACGGTCGCGAACAGCTCGCCGTAAGCATCAGCGGCGTCGAGCAACGACTGCGGCTGTTTCTTCGAGAGCGTCTCAAGAACTCGCGTGTTCCAGCGCGGAGCGGCCTCACCGAGCGACTGCGGTGCCGGGCGTTTTGAAAGATCACCGTTCTCTTTGGTGAGCTTTTCGACCAGCACGTTAGCAGCGTCGGCAAAGTCGTCGGCCTTGACGTCCCGGAGCCGGACCCAGGGGCCAAAGACCGGATCGTCAGCGGACATCTCCGCGAGGTAGTTCCGCCAGCGGTTCAGGACGAGCGGCCTCACATCGTCGGTCCGGTACGACAGAAACGCCGCCGAGAGATCCTGCTCGGGAGTCCCCTTCGCCAGCTCGCGCAGATACAGACCGACCTGCATCCGCAGCCGGCCTCGCATGACTTCTGTCTGGTCGCGAGCCATGTCGCCATAGTTGATCTGCCGCTTTTCGAGTTCCCCCCGGTAAGCACGATATTGCGGCGTGTCTTCCGGCTGCCCGACGAGCGGCAGCAGGGCCGGCGACTGGCTGCTCGCCAGCGTCGCGTACAGCGAGTAGTAGTCCTCGGTCGGAACGGGATCGAATTTGTGATCGTGACAGCGGGCACACGCGATCGTCAGGCCGAGCAGCCCGCGACTGACAACATCGATCTGATCGTCGATCGTGTCGTGCGGGTTCCGAAACTGCATTCCGACTGTCAGAAATCCGAGTCCCGCCAGTGCCGGATCGTTCTCATCGAGTCCCATCTGATCGGCGGCCAGCTGCTCGGTGATAAAGCGGTCATACGGCACGTCCTCGTTGAACGATCGCACGACGTAATCGCGGTACGTGTACGAGAACGGGAACTTCGTAAACCCGATCGCGCTGCCGCCATGCGTGTCTGCGTAGCGAGCGATGTCGAGCCAGTGCCGGCCCCACCGTTCACCATAGCGGGGCGACTCCAGCAGACGGTCGACGACGTTTGCGAACGCGTCCGGCGAATCGTCATTCTCGAACGCGACCACTTCTTCCCAGGTTGGCGGAAGTCCTGTCAGGTCGAACGTTGCGCGTCGAATGAGCTGCTGCTTCGTGATCTCTGGCGAAAGCGACAGGCCGGCATTCTGCAGACGAGCCAGGACGAAGCGATCAATCTCCGATGTCTGCGCATCCCCGACGGCAGGAATCTCAGGCCGGCTGATCGGCTCGAACGCCCAGTGCCCCTCGAACTCGGCTCCCTGGGCAATCCACTGCCGCACCAGTCCGATCTGCTGCTTCGTCAGCGTCTTGCCGGTTTCGACCGGTGGCATCCGCAGGTCGGCATCGTCGGTCACCAATCGCCGCAGCAGTTCGCTCTCGTCTGGCTTGCCGGCGATGATCGCCGAGTCCTTCGCAGCCGCTTCGACATCCAGCCGCAGATCCGCCTCACGATGCTCCGCATCCGGGCCGTGACACTGCAGGCAGAACTCGGAAAGGATCGGCCGGATGTGCTCGTTGAAGCGGACGGTGCCTGACACATCGCCGCCATCCGCGGCGAACAACGGACACGTCAACGTCGTGAGAAGTAGCCCTGACAGTCCGTGTTTCATCAGCCAGCGCATCTTCAACTCCGGTCGTTTCACCGAACGATTTTCAAGGGCAATTGAGCCTCAGGTTGGTGTTCTGCGAGCGACCTGCGCTGGAGTACCGGCTTTAGCCGGCGACTACATAGCAAACAGGACTCTCGCCGGCTAAAGCCGGTACTCCAGCGCAAAGTTCAACCTGACACTCAGTAACAGGATACGGCGAAGCCGTTAAACCCAACAGCCAGGTGTCGCTGCGAAGCAGCGCACGCCTGGTTTCCGGAGCAGGACCACGTGTCTCCGTGTGGTCTGCCGAGGTGCCGGTCCCGCCGCGTTGTTACGGTTCCGTAGGTCAAGGCGTGCTTTCGGCGGCGGGACCGGCACCTCGGCAGACGTGAGCGGAGATCGGACAATGCTGACCACAAACCAGGGGTGGCGCTGCGCTGACCCCTGGCTGCTGGGGTACAACGGCTTCGCCGTATTGCACCGCGTCGAATATCGCAAACGACGCTTTGAGACCGGATCGCCGGTTTGGCATGTCGCTCGTGCGTTCGTCGCAACCGGGCGATTCTTTTCTTCCGGTGTTCGCAGAACCCGCTGAACCGCGGGCGGAAGAAGGCGATGTGCTATCTTTTCGACGAATCGCCGGTCGCTCGCGGCCTGTCACGTCGGGACAATCCGCGGGACTGATTCAACCGCAAAGGCTGTGTTTTTCGGAACAGCCAGTCGCATTGAGAATTCTTCCTCAGCTCCAACCTGGTCGTAGCGAAACTCGCGGAGAGTTTCTGTCTGATCGCTTACCGAAAGTCTTCGCGACTTTCGCTACGAAAGAAAACGAATCGCTCTGCAACCAACCTGTCTGCCAGAGCCATTCGGCTTCCGGAATACCGCCATGCTCGCCGCCGCTTACTCG
>Ga0070727_10002181_pt1 | contig 19267 bp, 22 predicted proteins | sample tdAd472_FD_66722 | JGI IMG/M metagenome (GOLD analysis project Ga0070727, IMG submission 66722) | Marine sediment microbial communities from the Atlantic coast under amendment with organic carbon and nitrate - tdAd47.2 | ecosystem: Environmental > Aquatic > Marine > Coastal > Sediment | place...
TATAGACTTTTTGTTTTAGTCTGCCTTATATCGCGCGGTGGTCGCTCCTTAGTTGCGTAGTAGTCACTACGACTTTTCGCGCGTCTTACCTTCGTTTACAGCGCGCTTTAGCCTGCTAACATCCCTCTCGTTGCCGTTACTTCAATGGCAAGGAAACAACAGGAAAAGCGAGGTTAGAAAGATGCTCTGTCTATCGCGTAGCGGACTCCGCTACTACTGGTTGGGAGACAAAAAGGCCAACGTCTACGGCGAAGAAGTTACCGAAGCTAATAAGCGGATCGGTAAGGCCTACTCTAAAGCCCGGGCGCTTATGTCGCTCGGCATGAAGCGGGACGACGCTTGGCGTAAAGCGGTCCTATCTATCACCGGTCGGGAAGTTCCTACCGGCTTCTACATGGCCGACTAGCTCTAGTCGGTTTCTTGCCGGCTAAACGTTTATGCCGGCTACGTTTACTCCATTAAGGAGGTTAGCTAGATGCTAATCCTATCGAGACGGAAAGGGGAAGAAGTGTACCTTAACGACAATATTAAGATCGTCGTTAAGGAGGTACGTAACGGGCGGGTACAACTCGCCTTCGATGCCCCGCTTACGGTGGCTATCAAACGCGGCGAACTTCTGGAGAAGGAGGCCGCGCAAAAAGATGGCTAACCGAAACGACGCTAAGCGGTTACCTAAAGAGTCCTTAACCGCGGGACTTCGCGCTAGGCTTCTTAAGAGGGAGCGCGAAGAAGCCCTACTGGGCGCGGCGCTAGACGCCCAGTGCCATACCTTCACCGAAGGGTTAGACTTTGGGTGGCAGGATACCGAAGAGCCGGAACCGCCTAAGCGGATCTACTTAGCCGGCCCGATGCGGGGTTACGACTTATATAACTTCCCGGCTTTTGATAAGGCCGCTAGGGCTTTACGGGCGAAAGGCTTTAAGGTCGTCAGCCCGCATGAATTAGACCTAGAGACAGGCTTCGACCCTGCCGGGACGCTGGAAGGCTTTAGTATTGAAGACGCTGTAAGGCGGGACGCAGAAGCGATTACTAAAGTAGACGCGGTGTACGTACTCCCCGGGTGGCAGAACAGCAAGGGGGCGAAAGCGGAGGCGGCTATCGCCACTTGGTTAGGTAAGCCCGTCTACGACTTCGAAACCGGGGAGGTTATTCCGGACCCGGTTAACGCCACCGATAGCGCGGACGTACTCCAGGAAGCCTACAGGCTTACTACTGGAGATCGTAACGCGCAGTACGGACCGCCCACCCAAGACTTCCAGCGTATCGCCGGGATGCTTACCTCTCTCTTCTCGGACCTCTTGAAACCGGGCGCGGCCTTCCAACCGTACCACGTGGCTATGGTGCAAGTCTGCGTTAAGTTGTCCCGGCAACTCCACCAACGTAAGCGGGATAATTGGGTAGATATCGCCGGCTACGCTCGGTGCGGGAACCTTTGCGATGAAGCGGCGGAGCGCGCTTCAGAACCTAGCAAGGAAGCTACAGATTTTACTTCATTCCTTTAAGGAGACTTATCACCGATGGATATATCACTAACCGAAAAAGACCTAGCAGACGCGCCGCCCACTGTTCGCACTTGGTTGGTCAATTCGCTCTTCCCGGAGTATACGGAAGCTCCGGAAGCTCCGGAAGCTCCGGAAGCTCCGGAAGAAGAGAAGCCCGCGGCTAAGAAGCCCGCGGCTAAGAGGACGAAGAAGGAGGAACCAAAATCCCCGGCTATCACTTCGGAGGACTTGGTAGCGAAGGCTCGCGCGGTTGTCGAATCAGCCGGCAATGATGCTCTACGCGGAGTCCTGGAAGACTTGGGTATCGAGCGGGTAAGCCTATGCCCGGAAGAGAAGTACGCGGACCTTCTAGCGGCTATGTCTGTCCATGCCTGATATCCATAGCAAATTTAGCCCGTCTTCTGCTAACCGTTGGCTAGCTTGCCCGGCTAGCGTGGAAGTGGACTACCCGGAGGGTAAGACGAGCTACGCCGCGGCGGAAGGTACGGTAGCTCACTCCTTAGCGGAGGAAGCCTACCTATTGGGCGTACCGGCGGACGCCTTCCTAGGCGAAGTAAGGAAGCAAGAGGGCCACCCTATCGAGATAGATAGGGAGATGGTTGATAGCGTCCAGATATTCTTGGACGTTATCGAAACGCTCGAAAGCCCGACCTTGGAAGGCCGGATCTTACACCCGGATATCCCGGACTTGGGAGGTACGCTAGACGTCCTTTCTAAGCACGAATCCAGGGTAGTCGATTTTAAGTACGGAAAAGGCGTTAAGGTGGAAGCGGACCATAACCCGCAGCTATCTTGCTACGCCCTTCTCTACTGCCGTAAGCACCTTGGAGAGATCCGAGACGTAACGGTTACGATTGTCCAGCCGCGTATCGACCACCCACTAGGCCCTGTACGGTCTTGGGTGGCTACTAAGGAGTACCTAGAGGATCTCGAAGAACGAATCCGAAAGGTAGTAGACGGAGAACGCGCCGGCGAACTAAACGCCGGGGACCATTGCCGTTGGTGCCCGCGGGCGAAGGACTGCCCGGAACTATTTGACCTAACGCTAAAGCTTTCCGAAAGAGCCTTCTCCGAAGTGGACGAAGGGTTAACGCCGGAGAAGGCGGCGGAGGTTATCAAGATGGAAACCGCGGTCGGAGTCTACTTCCGCGCGGTTAAGGATTGGACGAAGCAGCAACTAGAAGACGGGAACGAAGTACCCGGCTTTAAGTTGGTGGAGACTTTCGGGAACCGCCGCTACGCGGCGGACGAAGACGTTATCGTCCGTAAGTGCCGAAGTAGACGCTTCGGGAAGAAGGCTATCTACAAGACCGAGCTATTAAGCCCGGCCCAACTAGAGAAAGTCGTAGGGAAACAATTGGTAAGCACCTTTACGGTGCGGCCATCTAAGGGGGCCGCGGTGGTTCCCGAATCCGATAAGCGGGAGGCCTACCGGCCTACCAGCGTATCGGAAACGTTCAAAGACTACGAATCGGAGTAGATAGAGCAGTGAGTAAGAATAGCCCTAAAGAGTGCGTAGTACGCGGCCGCTTCACCGGAGGCGGAATCTACCAGCCGCGCGAGACGGATCGCGGAGAAAAATATTCCGCTAACGTTGTACTCTTGGACGACAAGGAGGCGGAAAAGATCCGGGATATCCGGCAAGTAGCCCTGGAGGAAGTCTTCGAAGGTAAGGTACCTAAGAAGCTAAGGGATTGGACACTTCGCAAGGGGGCAGACGAAGACTTCGAAGCGAGCTACGGCCATCTTTACATTAATGCCAAAAGCTCCGCGGATAAGAAGCTCCCGGTACTCCGCCGCGTCGAAGGGAAGCTTGAGCCTACCGAAGACGTATACCCCGGATGCTACGTTAACGTCTCAGTTACGGCCTTTGCCTACCCCGGGGACGCTAAGAAGAAAATCGACCCGGGAGTTACGCTTTCGCTCAATGCGGTGATGTTCTGGAAAGACGGAGAACGAATCGGTGGAGGCTTCGACGAATCGAGCTTTGATAACTTCGACTCCGAAGCAGACGAAGAAAGCTTTGGGGAAGAAGCGGAAGCCCTTCTCTAACGCCCTTCTCTAACGCCCTTCTCTAACGCCCTTCGGGCGTTCTCTGTTAATCAGTCTCCAGAGCTACCCCTATGCTTATTACTATCGACTTCGAAACGCGGAGTAGAGCGGACCTACGAAAAGTTGGGACTTCCGTATATGCTCGCCACCCTAGCACCGAAGTACTCTGCTTAGCATACAAGCTACCTGGAGACTACAAGGCCCGCGGATGGACCCGCGGAGAAGCCCCGCCGGAAGACCTCTTTGACGCTATCGCTAGCGGTCTTCCGGTAGAAGGGCATAACGTCTTCTTCGAGCGGAACATATGGCTATGGGTATGTACCGCCCGCCTAGAATGGCCGGACGTACCATTCGATCAGTGGCGATGCTCTATGGCCGCTTGTAGCCGGCTAACGCTCCCTAGAGGACTTGCGGACGCTGGAGCGGCTATCGGTGCGACGGTAGAGAAGGACAAGGAAGGGCGTAACATTATGCTACGTCTCTGCAAGCCTTTGGCAACCGGCAAGCGTAAAGGAGAGTTTGACGAAGCCCCCGCGAAGCATAAACGACTACTCCAATACTGTCTTACGGACGTCGATAGCGAGGACGCTATCAGTAGCTCCATACAGCCGCTAACGGCTTCGGAGCTTCGCGTATGGCAACTAGACCAACGAATAAACCTCCGCGGACTTGCGGTAGACCGCCCGGCTATCGAGAACGCGGTAGCGATGGTAGCGGAAGTAGCCAAGCGGGACCGCGCCGAACTCGCGCAGATTACCGCCGGCAAAGTGGGGACGCCCCAAGAGCTAGCTAAGATTACCGAGTTCGTAGAAGAAGACTCCGGAATCAAGGTTAAGTCCTTGGCCGCGGAATCCGTTAAGCGGCTACTAGAAGGCGACGAACTAACCGAGACTAGCCGGCGGGTACTGGAGATCCGGCGTAACGCCTCCAAGGCCTCCACGGCGAAACTCCGCGCGATGCTGGAGAGGTGCGACGAAGACGGCCGGGTACGCGGTAACTTGGTCTACCACGGGGCGGCTACCGGACGTTGGGCGGGGTCCGGTATTCAGATACAGAACTTCCCCCGCGGCGGGCTCTCCGAAACGGAGATAGATACCGTCCACGCGCTCCTACCGGCGAAAGACCCGGAACCCCTGGACCTAATTATAGATAACCCGCTTGACTGCCTAAGTGGTTCGCTCCGGTCTATGATTATCGCGGAGCCGGGTAACCGGCTTATGGTATGTGACTTCGCATCTATCGAAGCCCGCGTCTTAGCTTGGGTAGCCCACCAAGACGACTTGGTAGAACAATTCCGGAACGACGTAGACGTCTATATCCGGATGGCCTCAAAAATATATGACGTACCGGAAGAAGAGGTAGTTAAGGCGCAACGACACGTAGGCAAAACGGCTATCCTTGGACTCGGTTACGGTATGGGGTGGAAGACTTTCCGTAGTGCTTGCAAGGTTATGGCGGGCGTCGATATTAGCGGCAAGCTAGCCCGCAAGACCGTAAGCACCTACCGGGAAGCTAACGATAATATCAAGGCCTTTTGGGCCTCCATCGGCACCGCCGCTATCGAGACGGTTAAGACCCAAAAGCCCCACCGCGTAGGCCGCGTAGAACTTAACTCGGACGGGCAATGGCTAACTATCCGGCTACCGAGCGGCCGGAAGCTCCACTACTACCGGCCCGCCCTGGTAGACGTTGTAGCCCCTTGGTCTAAGGGGTTATACGGGGACGTATGCGCCGGCCAAAGTCAGGAAGACTATCTAGAAGACTTGGGTATCCGTCTAGGCGAACGGGATAACCGGTGGCTACTCGGATGCTCCCTCCCGCCCGGGTCTATCAAGCGGCTAATGAACGACGGGATATCACTGGCAAACGTGGAGAAGAAAGAACCCAAGCTAATTAAACAGGTAGAGCATTGGGGCGTTAACAGTAGAACGCGGAAGTGGTCAAAGATCCGAACCTATGGAGGGAAGCTAACGGAGAACGTAGTGCAGGCTATCGCTAGGGACTTCTTAGCGGAATCCATGTTAAGAATCGAATCAGCCGGCTACCCGATTGTAGCTACGGTCCATGATGAAGTATTGAGCGAGGTTCCGGACGGTACCGGAAGCTTAGACGAGTTTGAGCGCATTATGCGGCAGATACCAACATGGGGCCGCGGATGCCCTATTGACGTTGAAGGATTCGAGGCCAAGAGGTACCGAAAGTGATAAACAAAAAAGATATCGAGCAAGAGATTAAAGACGAACTAGAAGCGGAATCCCGCGAAGACTTTGACAATCGAAACGAAGGTAACCCGATCTTGGAGAACGCTAAGGCGGTCGCATCTGAAGCGGCGGAAGCGGAAGCTAAGCCCGTCTCCAAGTTCTACCACCTAGGCCGGCCATACACAGCTAAGAAAGCTTGGCACGAAGTATCCGTCTTCCAGGACAACCGCGTACGCTACAAGGTTATCCGTACTACCGCCCGCGAGGCTATCAAGGCCGCGGACGAATTGGTAGCAGTTCTTAACAACGTCCTAGAAGACGATATCCCGCACGAACGGATAGCCCCCTTTAATAGCGTAGTGCTTTGCCGGAACGAATCCCGCTTCTTAGATGCGGGGAATCGGAACGCGGTCCAAGTCCGTTTTACAAAGCGCGTAGTTATCAGCCGGACGGGACGCCCGATGGCGGACGACGAAAAGATAGTATCGCCTTACCCGCACGAAGACGGGGACTACTCCTACCAATGCACGGTAAGCACGTGCAAGTGCCAAAGGTGAAGTTATGGAGTCCGCGGACTTGTTCGGGGTGGCATCACTCCTTATCGCGTTTATCTGTCTCTATATTATATGGGATGAACGGTGGCTAGATTAGAGAAACAACTAGAAGACGACTTCGTAACTTTCGCGGAGTCCAAAGGGTGCTTAGCTATTAAGCTCCGCACAGATGGAGTTAACGGGTTTCCGGACCGCACAGTCTTAACCCCGTACGGGGTGTTTTTCGTGGAGTTCAAGCGAAGCGAGAAGGACGAACTACGACCGGCACAGAAGGTTATGAAGAGGAAGTTGGAGGGACTCGGATATCTAGTAGCAGTAGCAGCGGAGAAAGGCTACGCGGCCTACGTTCTTAACGGGTTCCTTATGGTCATGAAGTCGGAGCGTAAGGCTTCTAAGCTTAGGTGGTTGGCTAACGGGTACTCTCCGGACCGGAATCAGCGCGACGCAGAAGCAGAGTGCGATAGGGTTATGCGTAAGCTTGCTTCTATCCTACGGGGCGGAAAATGAGTACGAAGCCGGCCCTATGCTCTTGCGGTCCTGGGGGTTTCAAAGTCCACGGGGAGAAGTGGGTAGTTATTGAACGAAGAGGCGACCACCAAGCTAGCCGGCTTAAGTGCTTGCGGTGCGGTTGGAAGTTTTGGGTTAAGCGTAACTACGTCCATAAGCTACCGGACCACGTAGAAGCCAAGCGGGGGAAGCTTACGGACGCGGACATACTGGACCGTCTTAACGACGGTACCTTAGTCGTCCACCCGGATAAGCCGGCCGTCTTCGCTTACGGGGCTCGCGGGTGGACGGAGCTAAAGATAATCGAGCGGGACTTAACCAGATCGGCCTACCGCTTCGTGACTATATGCTCCGGGAACAAGCGAAAGAAGATAGCCCTTCACCGGTTGGTATGGATGTTCGCTAACCGGATGCTTATCCCTGAAGGCTACGACGTAGATCATATAACCGGGAACTACGGAAAGGAAAGCGATACTCTCGATAACCTCCGACTTCTGGAGTCTATCGCCAACTACCGCCGCGGACGTCCGGAACTACCACAATCCGAGGAGTTACCCTTCTAATGATAATTCAAGAACTTATAGATATGTGCGGGGATGGAACCGGACAAGTAACGCTAGTGATAAACAGGAAGCCAACCGGTAACGGAATTAGGCTAACAAGGTGGAGCGGACCTATAGGATATATTCTTTGCGTGAACCGTGACGGTAACACAGTAGCCCGGTTTGATGCGGGGGCTATTTTACGGTGGGTGGACCGCCAAAAGAAAAAAGGCCTTCTATGAAGTTCTCGCCGCATAAATACCAACAGAACGCGCTAACGTGGTTAGTCCGCCGGACTCTCCAGGATGGAAAACTAGGCGGGGGCCTTCTGTTCGATCCGGGGCTAGGCAAGACGCCTACAACTCTCCTTTATATCCGCCTCCTTAAGATGCTAGGCATACCCGGGAAGGTTCTAATCATTGCCCCGCTTCGCGTAGTGTACTCAGTATGGCCGGCGGAGTGTAAGAAGTGGGACCAATTCCACGACCTTCGGTGCTCTATTGTCCACGGTACACCCACTAAGCGTATGGCCGCTCTGTCCGCAGACGCGGATATCTACCTAGTAAACCTGGAAGGCGTACCGTGGTTACTAGATTACTACAAGTCAAAGAAGTTCCCCTTCACTACCTTAGTAGTGGATGAGTCCAGCGGGTTCAAGAACTGGAGCGCGAAGCGTACGAAGGCCTTACGGAAGCTACTCCCAGCATTTAAGCGGCGGGTTATACTCACCGGTACCCCTTCTCCCAATGGCGTAGCAGACCTCTTCTCGCAAGTCTTCATCCTGGACAACGGCGAAGCGCTAGGAAAGAACGTTACCCAATTCCGTAACCGGTACTTCTACCGCGGCGGGTTCGGTGGCTACAAGTGGACCGCAATAGAAGGCGCGGCGGACACTATCCAAAAGAAGATAGCTCCGCTATGTCTCCGCCTATCCGAAGCGGACTACCTGGATATGCCGGAGCTTATCGTAAACGATGTTTGGACCGATATGCCTAAGACCGCGCGGAAGGGTTACAAGTCCCTAGAAAAAGAGATGTTCCTAGAGCTTGAAGCGGCGGACGTTACCCTTATGAACGCCGGCGCGAAGTACAACGCTTGCAAGCAGTACGCTAGCGGAGCTATCTACGGCGAAGGAGAAGGGCCGCGGCGTATCGTCCACGAAGTCCACCAGGCGAAGCTAGACGCGGTTAGGGACATAGTGGAAGAGCTACAAGGAAAGCCGGCTTTAATTGCGTTTAACTACTCCCACGAAAGACCCCGGTTAGCGTCCTACTTCCCCGGGTGCGAGTTCATAGACGGATCTACTAAGCCCGCGGACGCGGACGACCTTATCAAGAAGTGGAACGAAGGGAAGCTACAGTACCTAGCGGTACAGCCTAAGAGCCTTAGCCACGGTATCAACATGCAATCCGGACCGGGGCGGGACGTTATATGGCTAGGCCTTACGGACGACCTGGAAGTCTACCAGCAACTTAACAAGCGAGTACACAGACAAGGAGTTAAAGGAGACGTACGTATCCACCGGGTACTAGCCAGAAAGACAGTAGACGAAGCGGTACGAAACCGCATCGAAGCGAAGGACTCGGACCAAGCGGCCCTTCTTAAAGCCTTACAAGACTACCGAGAGAATCAGCAAATATGAAACTTCCAAAGTTTATACAAGTCCTTCACCGCGCCTTCGAAGTGAAGGAAGTTTCCGCGGATGATATGCCCAACGATAACGCCGGCCTTATTCAGTACGACCGGGATCTAATATGGGTTAGCCGGGATCAGTCAGACGCCCAAGTTATCGAGACGCTGCTACACGAAGTCCACCACGCGGTTAACCACGTTATGGGAGTCTCCGACGCTACGACGGAGGAAGACGGGACGCGGCGGACTTCCGTGGTCTGGTTATGCGTATGGCGTGATAACCCGGTCCTTCTACGGACGTTATCCGATTGGTGCGAAGGCTTCCGACCGGGTACCCTCCGCGTAGATGCCGTGGCGGCGGCTAACCCGGGCGTAGACTTCCGGGAGTCTATGGAGAAGCGGGAGTCTATGGAGGCTTCGAACGTATGCGGGCGGTATGAGAAGGAAGAAACTTCCGAAGCTCCGGAAGTTGAGGTAGCCCCGGAACCTTACTACCAGTTTGAAGACGGGACCTTATGGCGGGCGCTTCGGCCGGATGAGATCGTAAAGGATACGGACCGCGTAGACGCAGTATACGGGCGGGCATGTAAAGCGGGGATAAAAGCTTCCGCCATTAACCCTTGGGGGGAAGGCGAAACGGTAAAAGATATTACGGACCGGGAGCGCAACAACAGAGACAGTATATCCACGTACTACCGCATGGTCGATGATGAGTAAGCCCGGCTTAGTCTTATCCCTGTTTGACTACTCCGGCGTTATGGTTAAGCCCTGGAAAGAAGCAGGATATAAGACCTTATGCGTCGATATTCAGCGAGACGGTACGGACGTCCTACGATGGCTACCACCGCGTACGGACTACCGTATCGTCTTCGCTTTCCCGCCTTGTACCGATCTAGCTATCAGCGGTGCGCGGTGGTTCAAGGACAAGGGGTTACCCGGACTAGCTGGAGCTATCGAGCTAGTAGAACGTGCCCGCGATATCTGCGAGTGGAGCGGCGCGCCTTGGATGCTGGAGAATCCTATCTCTACGCTTTCCACCTATTGGCGTCCGCCGGAGTAAGACGCCCGCCGGCTTCGCGCAAGCGGTCTACCACGAAAACGAACTAACAAGCCTTATATGATCGACAACAAACCGGAAACTATAGGGGTACGCCTAGACGCGATACCCCCAATGCTAAAGACCCTAGACCGATGGTTACTTTGGGGCTACCAGAAGAAGAAGACTAACGAAGGGGTTAGCAAGTGGGCAAAAGTCCCGATGAAGAAGAGCGGGGGCTTCGCGAGCGTTAACGACGCCCGTACGTGGTGTAGCTTCGAAGAAGCGGCCGAAGCGGTTAAGTCCGATAAGTTCTCCGGGATAGGCCTAGTAATCCCGGAGGGTATCGTAGGGATCGACTTCGACGATTGCTATACGTCTAACGGATTCGATGAGCAAGCGCGTATGCTCCTAGCTATGCTCCCAACCTACGCGGAGATATCCCCAAGCGGGAGCGGGGTTAAGCTCCTAGCGGCCGGCGCGCTCGATAAGGAGCTTAGGACGATATCCCACGGGAAAGGGATCGAACTCTACGACGGGGCGAATACTAACCGCTTCTTCTGTATCACCGGGAACGTACTCCAGGACGAACACCATAAGATGGTTACGAATCAGCGCGATAGCCTTTCGGCTATCCAAGCGATGATCTCAGAACCAAAGAAGAAACGGAAGGAAGACGCGAGCGACCCGGCCAAAGTAGACCGCGCCCTAGACTACCTCGCGCACCTAAGCGCGGAGAGGTGCGAGGATTACGCGGAGTGGCTATCGGTCGGTATGGCGCTCCATTGGTGCGAGGACTCGGACGATATGCTCTCTAAGTGGTGCGAGTGGTCCGCGCAGTCTCCCAAGTTTATAGAAGAAGACGCCCGGGCTACGTGGGGCTCCTTCAAGCGGTCCAAGTCCGAGCGGGTGATAACGCTAGCTTGGCTAGAGCGAGCGGCGAAAGAAGACGGGTACGACCCGGAGCGGTATACCACTGGGGCTATCACCGCGGCGGAGCTTCTTGATAAGGAGATCGTACGGGACTATATCGTAGAAGACTTCGTAGTAGCGGGCGAGCCCATGATTATCGGCGGCGCGGCTAAGGCGCTGAAGACTACGCTATCCCTGGAGCTTGCTATCGCTATCTCCACCGGGAAACCCTTCTTGGATACTTTCGACGTCCCCAAGGCCCGGCCGGTTATGGTTATCTCCGGAGAGTCCGGAGAAGGTACTATCCAAGAGTGTATATACACGATGAGCGAGGCTAAAGGGATACCCCGCAAAGACCTAGACAATCTCTACATAGGCTTTCGGCTTCCGAAGCTGGACGTCGAAGATATCGTTATCCACCTTCTAGAAGAGCTAGCAGAGAAAGGTATCTCTATCGTGATTATCGACCCCCTATATAGGTCGCTAAGGGTGGGAGACTCCGCTAGTAACGTCTACGCGATGGGGGCGCAGCTAGACCTAATTGCGGAGAAGCTTAACCGCGCCGGGATTACGGTAATCCTTTGCCATCACTTCAAGAAGCAGGGGAAAAGCTACGACGCGCCCAACCTGGAAGACCTTAGCCAAAGTGGTGTAGCAGAGTTCGGACGTCAATTTATGCTCATAAAGCGGAGGGAGGAATACAAGATGGACGGACGCCATACCCTATGGATTCTTTGGGGCGGGTCCGCCGGGCACCAAGGTATGAAGATGCTGGAGGCCTACACCGGCACGAAAGCCACCGGGCTAACGTGGGAGCATAATCTACAAGACCCGGCCGCTTGGCAAGCCCTGCGGGACGCGGCGAAGAAACAGGAAGCCGAAGACCGGAAAGCGGAGAAGGCCGCGGAGAAGGCCGTACAGGACGCCCAGAAGGCCGAAGAGAAGGAGGCCTTGGAAGCGGAACTTAAGATAGCCCGGGAGGCCGAAGACGCACTCCTTAAAGACCGAATCTTGGAGTACGTCCGGGCTAACCCGAGGTGTACGACGCGGGATATTAGAACCCACGTAAAGGCCAAAACTTCAAGGACGACCGCCATTATGGGGGTATTGGAAGCTGAGGGAGTTATACGTTTTGAAGCGGGATCGAAGCGTACCAAAAACTGGGAAATCGCAAAAACGTACGAAGATTACGGAGGCCTTATTTGAGTGGTTCCCGCTTAGTGGTTCCCGTAGAAATCCCCTTAAGTAAGTAACACCCTCCGGGAGCGGGAACCACTACGTTTAGAAACGAGTTCGGAGGCCCTAAACGGTACCGCGGGTAGGGAGGGAGTCCGCTACGCTCCCTCCCTCTCCCTACCTTCCCTGCCGGCTTAGTACCGCATAGGGGCCGGAGAAGAACGAGTCCAAACGGGGGGTATGAGATATGGAACGAAATAGCAACCAACCAAACAGGTATAACCCGTGGGAAAAGAAAGACCGCATAACCCGCTACTAACCTTCACCAAAGCAGGAAGCATAGCCGGGGTAAGCCGGCAACTAATAGCCGAGTGGGTAGACGGTGGAAAAGGCCCGCTCCCTTCTGTTCCGCTATCGGGCAAGTCCTCCCGAAGGCGCATCTTTTTATTAGACCTATACGCCTTCTTGGATGACCTCCGGGAGAAGAAGGGCGTAAACGTCTTTAACGTAGAAGAGGACGAGGCCTAGAAAAATTCCCCGATAGTATCCGGTGTGGACGTTATCGACCTAATCGCCGGGTACCTTCTATGCGCCGCTCCGATCAATCCTATAGCTACCAAGCTCTTATTGTTTTGGTCTTTACGGCCGTACTCGCTACGGCCGCTTTTCTTTCCGCGGTAGCTTCCGCGCAAGTCACGTACTCGGTTACTTCGCAAACTGTAATTGACGGAGTAACCGAAGCGGACTTAGACGGTAGCGTCTTGGTGGTCCCGCCGGGCGTCTCTCTTAAGCCTATCTCCACTTCGCTTATCTCTTTGGAAGGCGCCGAGGGATTCTCATTCGCTGTAATGGCCGAAGACGCCCGCGGGGGCGCGGTTAAGGTGATCGAGACGGAAGCCGGCGGGTACCGGGTCTTCTCCACGGGGCCGGCTAAAGTCTTCCTCTTTGGTACCGACTTCGACGCCCGCAAGCAGACGCTACTACGTATCGAAATTAACCCGGACCCGGGACCGGACCCACCGGGACCGGACCCGGGACCGGACCCACCTGGACCGGAACCTAACCCGGACGTACCGGAAGACGACTTCGATAACATTGGGCGTCGGGTTAACCAGTGGGCGGACGGCCTCCTAGAGCGAGACGCCTACGCTAAGGCCTTCCGGACCGCGGCCGATTGTTTACGCAACAATCCAAGTGGAACGGTAGATAGCTGCAATACGAAGCTATCGGAGGCTATTAAAGCTGCTAGCTCCTTCGCGCAGTATTCCGCCGCGGTCGGATCTAACCTATCCGAAGACCTGGACGACCGATGGCCGCTACCCCGTGGAGTACTGGCCGACTATTACGACGCGGTGGCGGCTGGTATGGGGGTGGGCCAATGAACATTAACCCGGACTTTAGAACGGTAGACGAAGTAGAGGTTACCGTACCCGAAACGATCAAGAACGGATGGAGCGACGGAGAGTCCAAGACCGGAGACGAACTACTAACGAAGGAGCGAGTATCGGCCGCTATGCTGGAAGAGGAAAGACCGGACGTCTTCCATACTTCCACTCCCTCCGCCTTCTCCGAAACGCTGAAAGGCCACTTTGACGCCTTCCAAGAATCGAAAGGGCGCGGGAAGGGTTCGGCCGATTGGTCGCTCCTAGACGAGTTCTACTACGCGGACAAACTAGACCAAGGATGGACGTCTAAGGGCCGGCTATTGTGGAAGCCACAGATTATTGGGTCTTGCGTTCTATCTAACACTTTCCGCCCGTGGGTTACCCGGGTGATGATCCAAGCTATCCTTCTGGAAGAGCCTATCGAGTATTTAGGGCGTAACGAGTTCGGCCCGGGTAACTTCGCCTTCTATGCGCCATTCTCTTACGGGCACGCTAGGCGTAAGGCTAATATGCGTAGGGGCGACGGTCTGTACTGCGCTCCGGCCACGTGGTCGCTTATGCAAGGAGTTTTACCTTGTAATACGCCGGCGCTTACTAGGATTCTATCCGGTAAGGGATTGGATAACGTTACAGACTTCCCGGAACCGCAAGGCCGGGACGGGGCTAGCTTCTACCGGGCTATGGGTAATTGGGCGCACCTGGACAACTTGGAGCCTTATATCGACTTCGCTATGGCGGAGTCCCCTACGGTTACTTCGGCCGATCAGCTATGGGACTTGCTCCAGGACGGTAAGCCCTGCTTCGTATGTTCGGATGAAGCTATCCACAAAGTAGGCGAACACCAGGACGGGTTCCCTGTCCACGCGCGTAACCCTCGCGACAAGTGGTACCACAATATGAGCGTACTTGGCGCTTTCTACTCCGCGGACGGGCGGGACCGCTTCTTCCGTTGGGGTAACGAATCTTGGGGCGAGAAGCATATCTATAACCGCCGCTTCAAAGAAGTGGATAAGTCCTTCCGCTCCGGACGTCTTACTATGCAATCCATCGGGCGGATTGCGGCACCTTCTAGTTCCCCTCCATCCTTGGTTTAGGAATATGCAAACCCTGACAATCCAAGAGTTAGTCCATGCGGCTATCGCAACTATGCCCCGTTGGCAACGCGCCTTCGTTAAGGCTACTCTCCTTCGGCCCCGTAAGCGGGCGGAGGTGTACGCCGGCCTAGGCTATCAACTATCGCATGATACGGCCTTCCTGGAATACTGCGAGAATCCCACGGTCTTTACCGGGGATAGCTTCGGTGCGGATACGCCTATCGAGTTCGACCCGGCCAACCTGGAAGCTATCCTCCAGATTATCCTGGAGTACCTTCCGCAGATTCTACAGCTATTCCTTATGTTCGCTACTATCTTCCTTGCGGTTGGGCTATCCGTAGCCTACACGGGGCAAGCTAGCGCGCAGACGGTATGCGTGGGTGGGAAGTGCTACCAGATCAGTACGCCCGTACGGAGCGTAGTGCGGGTAGCCATGGCGAAGCCGGACCTATGCCCGGTGGCTACGGTGGCCGTTTCGCCCTCCTGCGAATGTGACCCTTGCACCTGTTGCCCTTACCTATGCGGAGCCACCACCGCTCCGGTCCCAATCGAAGCCCAACCCACCATGGTGAAAACCAGGCGGGTTATCTATTCACGCCCTGATAGGCGTGCGGTAGCTAATGGACCCGTCCGGCGTTTCTTTAGACGGGTGCTAGGTATTTGATATGCACGATGGCCTAACAGAGCATACCGTAGATAGTTGGGGTGTACCCGGATGGTTAGTAGCCGCGGCTACAACAGTAGGAGGGTCACTTGTCGGGACGGTGGTAGCGTTAGCTAAGTATATCAATAAGAACAACTTGGAACGAATCGAAGAGCTTAAAGGGTCCGTGGCCTCTCTGGAAGAAAGGGCCGACCAATGCGACAAAGACAAAGGAGTCTTGTCGGGGAAGATTATAGAGCTAGAGACGAGGCTATCTACAATAGAGTGCAAACACACAGAGTAGAAGCGTCTCCCACCATACAACCGTTCTAGGCGATAGATGAACCAAGCACTACAAAACGCAATCAGTCAGGTAGCGGACTGGAAAAACAAGACCGCAGCGGAACTACGGACGGCGATTGCGGAGATCCAGCGAACGCCGCGGCGGCCATCCGAACGAGTCTATTCGGTCGCAGGTATCGCCAAGGAGTTTGGCGTGCCAGCAGCGGAGACAATCTACGCAGCATTGCAAGCGGCTGGCATGAACGCCATCGCGGCAAGGTTTGCGGCGGCAGGCCTCGACACGACGGACCCGCAATGGTTAGCCAATGCGGAGGCGCTAATCGCGGGCGGGGCACTGAACGCAATCAGCGCGGGGAATCAGCAAGGGCTAAAGTGGATCGGTTACAACTCCGCGGCGTTGTACGCTGAGGCGACAACCGATCAGGAAGTCACCGACGCGAAGCAGACGCTGCTCAACATCGAAGCGGCGGATACGGTCCGCGCCGAGATCGAGAATGACTACATTAACCCCGCACTTGCGAGCGGCGCACAAACAGAAGCGGAACTACGCGCGGCAATCAAAGCAGGCCTATAGTCTATGTCGCTTGTCGTCAAACAAACAGTCTCCTACGGAGCATTCGGCCGCGATCATAACTCGCTCTCGTCTTGGATTGCGTCCCTCACCAACGCCAACTACGCGCCCGGATCTATCGCCATTGCCGAGCTTTACAACGATGCGGACTTTGACGAGGCCGGCCTAAACGTCACCGCGGAAAGCAACATCGACGGCGTCATTATTACAGCCGCCGACGGACAATGGCACGAAGGCGACCCCACCACCGGCGTCGTTTTCAAACCCTCTGGGCCGTTCGGCGGCTCGATCCTAACCATGGGGCCCGGCTGCCCCTACCTCCTCGAGCGAATTCGATTCGACGCCGGATCTAATTGCACCGCGAGTTTTGCCGGCCTCGTCCGGCAAAATACCGCCATCGCCTCCACCTCGCTAACGCAAACGCAATGGATGGACCGCCTAATCATCACCGGCGGCACCTCCGCAAACGCTGCGCGAGCACTGCGCGGCATCGACGCCGGAGGCCGTCCGCTAACCGTTTCGAATTCGCTCGTTTACAACCTAATCAGCAACGGCGCCGCCTCCTCCTCCCCGGCCTGGGGAATCGGCAACGACGACAAACTTTGCTGTTTCAATTGCACCGTAGACAATGTCGACTGGCAAAACGGCTCTAGCATTAACTATGGCATCGGCTACCAAGCTGGAGCGACAACAGCATTCTTTAAAGGTTGTATTTCGAGCCGTATCTCTGGCGCCGGATCCCAAGCAATCAATTCCGTCGCCAACATTGACAACTGTGCGACCGACGACGCAACCGGCGACATTCCTAGCGTCACCATCGGCGACGAATTCACCGACCATCTAAACGGCGACTACACACTAAAAGCCGGCGCGGCCTCAGCAGGCTCCGCCGACGAAATCGACCCGCACCCGCTCTATATCCGACGCGACCTAACCGGACAAGTACGGGCCGCCGGCGCATGGGACGTCGGCGCCTTAAACAATCTCGCCGGATACGTCTCCGCCGGCGGCGGCGGGGGATCAACTCTAATCGTGGTGGTCGATTAACATGGGAAGGCAACGCGAAATACTGCTTGACACGACCGGCCATATTGGGCTGGTTTTTCTGCGTGATAGTACAACCGGGCAAGGGAAAACCGGAGTTGCAGCCGCATCGATGAGCGGTGACTACACGCAAGAGGACAACAGCGCCGACACAGCATTATCCTTCGCAAGCGGATCGGTCGGCGATACCTATTCATCCGGCAAGTGGGCGGAGGTAGGCAACGGATACTACTTCTACCACTTCCCAAACGCGGCCTTTGACGCGCTGGGCGTTGTAGGGTTTTCGTTCCGAGCCAGCGGAGCGATTGACGCGGCACCGAAGTTCCAAGTTGTAGCAGTAGACGCAGAGGATGCAGTCCGAGGCGGGATGACCGCACTACCACCCGCCGCGGCGGACGCAGCGGGTGGGATACCTACTTCAGATGCAGGGGCGCTAGACCTTGATACGTTACTCGGCCGGTTAGACGCGGCGGTATCGTCTCGTATGGCTACCTTCACCCTTCCTACTAACTTCTCTTCTTTAGGTATCAACGGGTCCGGCCATGTTAGCCGGGTGGTCTTAGTGGATACGACTACGACTAACTCCGATATGCGGGGGACCGACTCCGCGGCACTAGCTACCCATTGGAGCGCGAGTAGGGCGGGCTACATAGATAACCTTAACGTTGGTGGCTACATCGCCAGTCAGGCAAGCGTAGATAATATACAAAATGCCGTACGTTCTGCTTTCGTCACTCCAAAGGAATACCAACTCCCCGCCTCCGGCTCCGTCCGGTTTCGTATTGACCTTCTTATCTACGCTAGGGATTCGGTTGTCCTAGAAGATCCGGACTCTAATGCGGTTACTATCACGGTGGCTAACGCCGCGGGGACTTCACGGAGCGGGAATCTTTACAACGCGGAAACCGGCGGCGCTCAAACTGGCGCGATGAACAGGGACGGAGTAGGGCAGTACCACTTATTTTATGAAGTGGACTCTGCGGACGCAGAAGAGCAACTTAACTTCCTTGCTTCTTACGACGAGAATTCCCAACCTATGGCCGATAGGCAATCTACGACCATCGTAGCTACTGCAACCGGCGGAGGGTTTAATACGACCGATAGGAACTACTTAACGGCTGTATACAATGATTGGGCAGACGGCGGTAGACTAGACGATATACTAGACGCTAAGGCGGCTACGTCGGATATTACCGCACTACAAACGGCGCTAGAGGCTAACATCGGAGTCCTTATATCCTCCGCCCACTCGTCTACAGTTAGCACGATAACAACCAACGATAACAATAATGCCTCTCTTCTTAACACGGCGATAGGCAACCTCCCGGACTCTTCGGCTATTCAATCAGCGGCGGACGCAGCGCTAACAGCTTTACACTTAGACCACCTGTTAGCGGAGGCATACGACGTTAGCAGTAAACCGGGCAACGCTAACGGCCTCCTTAACGTGATTGTAGAAGACGACCTTGGAGTACCACGGGCTACGTCGAACTTCCTAGAGCTTGCACCAAGCGGAGGGGGAGGGAGCGTAACCGTTAGCGATATCACGCAAGCGGCGTTAGCTAAGTTCCTTACGGTTGATACCGGGGAATCTTCCGCGGTTAGTGGTTCAGTAGGAGCTATCGCCCAAGGCGGGGCGGGAGCGATTGACGAAGACGCCCTAGCGGCAGCTATCGCCAATACGCTAAAGGCTTACAAAGTCCGAGTGGTTAACCCGTGGGATACGTATAACGACACGTTAACCATCGTGCAAAATCGGGACTATAAGACGGGCGTAGGCGGGGGGCCTCTTAAACTACAGGTCACGCAACCTAACGTTGCGGATGGAGACGTACTAGAGCTTAACGTGCGCCTTAATGCTGGAGAGTCTTACGAAGAGACTAAGACGTTTACCGGCGCTGCAACGGACGAAGACGGAACTATCTACGCAGTCTTCGAACTGGACGCGGATACGGATACGAACATCGAAGTAGCGGACTACAACGCTAAGTTTGAATTGGTCCACGTTAAGGACGGCGATAGCTCACCCCTTCTATGGGATAAGAAGCTAGCCTTCTTGCCCGATATCACCGAGTAGGCCGTAGGTACTTCTTGGGCAGAATAAACTCCCCTC
>Ga0070727_10002182_pt1 | contig 19265 bp, 11 predicted proteins | sample tdAd472_FD_66722 | JGI IMG/M metagenome (GOLD analysis project Ga0070727, IMG submission 66722) | Marine sediment microbial communities from the Atlantic coast under amendment with organic carbon and nitrate - tdAd47.2 | ecosystem: Environmental > Aquatic > Marine > Coastal > Sediment | place...
GGATCGGCCAGCGGCTTGAACGGGTTGCGGCGGAAGAGGAGGCCGTGGGGCACAGCGCGACGGCCTTCGAGCTTTACTACCGCGCGTCCTCGACCTTCGCGCTGGCCCAGCATCCGGTACTCGAGACCAATGACGAGAAGCGCTACCTGCACGGCCGCTGCATCGCCAACTACGAGAAGGTGATCGAGCACGCGCCGTATCCGATTGAACGCCTCGAAGTCCCGTTCGAGGGGGATGAACTGCAATGCAACTTCCACATGCTGCCGGGCAAGCCGAATGCGCCGCTGGTGATCTTCATCCCCGGCTGCGACATGACCAAGGAGAACTATCCAGATCCGCGGGTCATGCAGTCGCATCTGCGCGGGATGCACATGCTGGTAATCGATGGGCCGGGGCAGGGCATGTCGAACCTGCGTGGTATCAAGCTGACGCCGGACAATTACGAACGCGCGGTGCTGGCGATCGCCGAGTACATGGCCGAACGCGCGGAGGTCGATGCCGAGAAGATTGTCATCTATGCGCTGTCGATGGGCGCCCATTGGGGCCTCGAAGTCGCGGCCTCGGGACATCCGCTGATTAAGGCCGTGGCGGCCCCGTGGACATCCTCTCTCGACAAGTACTTCATCCTCGATACCTTCTCGCCGCGCTACAAACAGCTCTTCGGTTACCTGATGGGGGCGGCGAGTGAAGAAGAACTCGACGGCTGGGTCAGCCAGATGACCGTCGAAGGGCGCGAGGCGGACATCAAATGCCCGGTGTTGATGACCGTCGGCGAGTATGATTCCCGAAGCCCGGTCGAGCTGGTCTACGAGTTCTACGACAAGATCAAGGCTCCCAAGGAGCTCTGGGTCTACGAGGACACCTACCATCAGGCCCGCATGTTCGGAGAGGCGCAGCCGCGCCACGACCATCACATGATGTGTCACGACTGGCTGGTCGACGTCCTCGACGGAAAGTACGGCGCCGGTCATGACAAGAAAATGTATCTGCGGACCGGCGGCGGCGGGCCCAACGGCACCCAGGGCGTGGGCCAGGATGCGCTCCACTGGTGGGAGAAGTAAGCCCGGCACCATGAAGGCTATCTCCTACACCCGCCACGGACCTGCAGCCGAGGTGCTGGAATTCGGCGCATTGCCCGATCCGGTGGCGGGCGAGGGAGAGGTCCTGATCAAACTCGCCACGTCCGGCGTAAACCCGTCCGACGTGAAGGCGCGGGCGGGTTACCTCTGGCCCATGACCGCGCCGCGCACGATCCCCCATTCCGATGGTGCGGGCGTCATCGAGGCGGTCGGCGGCGGGGTGGACCCGGCGCGTGTCGGTGAACCTGTCTGGACCTACAACGTCAACAGGACAGCCGACGGGCTCGGCCAGGGTGCGGTCGGCACGGCGGCGGAATATGTCGCCGTCCGCGCCGACCAGGCTGTCCCGTTGCCGGATCGTACCGGGTTCGTTGCGGCGGCCGCACTCGGGGTGCCCGCCATGACCGCCCATGCCGCCTTGCTGACCGATGGGCCGATCGACGGCATGTCGGTGCTGGTGACGGGCGGCGCCGGTGCGGTGGGGTCGCTCGCCATCCAGATGGCCAAATGGGCGGGTGCGGCGCGCATCGTCACGACGGTCAGCTCGGACGCGAAGGCGAAGATGGCGCGTGACGACGGCGCCGATGCCGCGGTGAATTATCGCGAGTTGGGCATGACCGACGCGCTGCGCGATGCGCTGCTGGATGCCAACGAAGGGCATAAGTTCGATCGCATGATCGACGTGGATTTTGGCACCTACGTCAATCTGTCGGCGCAGGTGCTGCACCATGGCGCGGTGATCGGCACCTATGCGTCGATGTCCGAACCCCGTCCGACCGTCGATTTCTATCCGCTGATGATGAACAACATCACGATCCGAATGGTCGAGGTCTATGCCCAGACGCCGGCGCGTTTCGCCGAGATTTGCCACGGTGTAAATCAGGTCCTCGAAGACGGTGCGCTCGTGCCGCGCATCGACAATACCTACAAGCTGTCGGACACAGTGGTCGCTCATGAGCGGGTGGAGTCGGGACAACAGCTCGGCAACGTGGTGGTCGAGATTTAGGCGGCTTTCGCGAACGCCTGCTCGCAAATGTCCTGCGCGCGGACATAGGCCCGGGCGATATCGACGGACAACCCCTCGCGAAACGCAATGAGAGCGGGGTTCTGGCGTGCTGCATGGGTGATGTAGCCGAACGGGCGGTATGGGCCGGGAAGGCGGAACGGCAGGATGGCATATCCACCCGTTTCCACGAGACTGCCGGCAACGAGATCGGGCAGGACCGTCAGCATGTCGGAATTCTCCATCACCGCGTGCATGGCGCCGGCGGAATTGCTCTCGAACGCGGGCAGATCGATGTAGTCGACCCCGACGGCGGTAAGGGCAAGCCGGGTATCACGATTCAGAAGACTGTCGCGCGCATGGGTGATCCAGCGCGCCTGGGAAAGCATGCCCGGGGTAATCTGAGTTTCGGCGAGCAACGGATGACCGGCGCGGCAGACAATGACGTTTTCACCCCGGGTCAGGCGCTCGACGATCAGGTTCGGAATTCCCTCGATTACATCCACCGGCGCCATGATCAGATCGAGATGACCTTCGACGAGTTCACTCAGAAGCGCCGGTGCGTATCCATTCTGCAGAACGATCCGGATTTCCGGGTGACGTTCGAGCCATGTGGCGATGAACCCCGACGCGACCCGTTGGCTGTGGAAGGGGGGTGCCCCTATCCGCAGTTCACCCTGCTGACCGGCGGCAACCCGCTCGGCAAGTTCGGATATCTGCTCGGTCGCGGTGCGGATCGAACGACCGTAACTGGCGAGTTCGTTGCCCAGCGCGGTGGGTGTCACGGGTTTGCGGCGGGAGGCGAAGATGGGTGCTCCCAACTGAGCCTCGAGCGCGGTGGCCATGCGGCTCAACGCCGGCTGACTGGTGTTCAGGCGTTCGGCGGCCAGAGTGAAAGACTGGCAGTCCAGAATCTCGGTCAGCTGGACCAGGTGTTTGGGGTCGATCATCATATCCAGATGATATGTTGATATGAGTTCTTATGATTTATCAATCTATTTTGAGTCGGATACTGTGTCTTCAACAGAGGCCGGAAGAACCGGCCCCACGCACACATATGGGAGGTGATAATGCGTTTCTTCTTAAGCTTGGCATTTGCGTCCGCCGTGCTGGCCGCGGCGATTTCGCTGCCGACGCACGCGCAGGCGAAAACCCGCGTTCTGACCAACTGTTTCTGGCCGCCGCAACATTACATGTGCACCCAGGTCCTGCCGACATGGGGGAAGTGGGTCGAAGAGGCGACGGACGGTCGGGTAACGGTTCGGATTCCGCCGAAGTCGCTGGCGTCTCCGCCGGAGCAATGGGGCTCGGTCGAGAAGGGCATCGCCGATGCGGCGGTCCAGTTCAACGGCTTCGTCGCCAACCGGGTCACCGGTCCGCTGGTCGCCATGAACCCGTTCGTGGCGAGCGCCGATGCGCCCGCCATGTCCCAGGCACTTTGGGAGACCTACCAGAAGTATTTCCCGGACGAGTATAAGGGCGTGCACGCCCTGTCGATGTGGGTGATCACGCCGGCCGAGGTCTACAGCCAGAACGATACGCCGATCAATTCGGTTGCCGATCTGAAGTCCCGCAAGATCTGGGCGCTGCCCGGCACGGTCGCAAATCTGATGAAGAAGATCGGTGTCGGCGTTGTGGCCGGTCCGGCGGTTCAGGCCAACGAGGTGATCTCGCGCGGCGTGGTGGATGGTCATATCGGGCTCAGCCCGGTGTCGATTGCCGCGTTCCAGCTCGGGCCATACACCAAGTCGATGACCCAGTTCAAAACCCGCATCTACTCCACCAGCTTCTCCTTCGTGATGAACGAAAAGAAGTGGGCCGAGATTTCGCCGGAGGACCAGGCGGCAATCACGGCCGTCAGCGGCGAAAAGTTCGCGCGGATGGCGGCACAGTTCTGGGTGGATGGCGACAAGGCGGCGATCGAACGGTTCAAGTCCGAGTGGGGGATCAGCGTTCATGATGCGGATCCGGCATTCGAGGCGGAACTGACCGAGGCCTCCAAATTCCTCACCGCGGGCTGGATCAAGCGCGCCACGGACAAGGGCATCGACGGCCAGGCGGCCTACGATTTCTACGTCAACCGCGTCAAAGAGCTGTCGAAACTCTAGCCGTCCGGCCGTTACGGCATCCTGAATCGGGGAGGGTACGCCATGCAGTCCGTCGCACGCGCCGTGCTGCCGCGTATCCTCTCGGTTCTGGAGGCGATATCCGCCATCCTGCTTTTCGTCATGATGGCGTTGACCTTCGTCGACGTCATCGGACGCTACGTCTTCACCGCGCCGATATTCGGCGCGGCGGAGATGATTCAGTTCCTGCTCGCCATGACGATCTTCGGCGGGTTGAGCCTGATCAACGCGCATGACAGCCACATCACGGTCGAGCTGTTCGAGCCTTGGCTGCTGAAACGGTTCCCGCGATTACAGCCGATCCTCGTTCAGTCATTCTCCGTTGGTGTCATGTCGATCATCGCCTGGCAGTTGACGGTCTTTGCCATCGAAGCCCATGAGATCGGCAGCTTCACCGTGGTCCTCGAATGGCCATTGGTGGTTGTCGCCGGGACAGTGGCCGGGCTCTCGGTCGTCAGCCTGGTCGTCCAGATCCTGGGTTTGTTCCTCCAGGGAGACCCGGACTGGCAGCGTGATCACGGAGAGCCTCTGTGAGCACCGCGTTAATCGGCTTCGGCATACTTCTGCTTCTGTGTTTCTTCGGGTTCCGCGTCGGTTTCGCGACGTTGTTCGTTGGTCTGGTCGGTTTCGCGCTGCAGCGCGGCTGGTCACCGGCCTTGTCCATGACGGGTCAGCAGATCATGGACGACGCGATGTCGTACAATCTGAGCGTCATCCCGCTGTTCATTCTGATGGGTGTGTTCATTTACCGCGCGGATCTATCGAAAGATCTGTACACAGCCGCCTATTCGGGCCTCGGGCGGTTCCGCGGCGGGCTCGCATTGTCGACGGTCGTGGCCTGCGCCGGCTTCTCCGCCGTGTCGGGCTCCTCGGTCGCCACTGCCGCGACCATGACCCGCGTCGCCATGGGGCCGATGCGTAAATACAAGTATCACGACAGCCTGTCGTCCGGGACGATCGCGGCGGGTGGCACGCTGGGCATCATGATTCCGCCTTCAGTCCCCCTTGTGATCTTCGGCATCGTCGCCGAGCAGGATATCGGCAAGCTTTTCATCGCCGGGGTTCTGCCGGGCATCCTGCTGGTCGCGCTGTTTATGGGGGCCGTCGCCGTCGTGGTGCGGCTGAACCCCGAGGCTGGCCCCGCGGGCGAGCCGCTCGACCCGGTGGAAGCGCGGCGCGCGCAGCGCGCCGTCTGGCCGGTCCTGGCGCTGTTCGTGCTGGTGCTCGGCGGCATCTACGGCAAGGTGTTCACCCCGACCGAGGCATCGGGAATCGGTGCCGTGGGCGCGGCGGCCATCGCGTTCATGCGCGGCCATCTTCGCAGCCTGGCAGAATGGCGCGACGCGCTGGTCGAGGCGACCCGGACCACGGCGACGCTCTTTATCGTCATCTTCGGGGCGCTGGTGTTCGCCCAGTTCATAAATTTGTCGGGGCTGCCCTACGACCTCGTCGATATCGTCGACGATTTCGAACTATCAGGCACGCAGATCGTCATCTTCGTCATGTTCATCGCGATTCTGATGGGAATGGTGTTTGAATCCATCGGCATCCTGTTGCTGCTTGTGCCGGTCTTCCTGCCGTCGCTGTTTGCGGCGGGTGTGGACATGATCTGGTTCGGGATTCTCGTCGTGCTGGTGACCGAGTTGGGACTGATCACACCGCCGATCGGGATGAATGTTTTCGTCGTGCGCTCGGTCATGCCGGACATCAAGCTGGGGCACATCTTCAAGGGCGTCGTGGCATTCATCGTCGCCGACGTGATCGCGCTGGTGCTGGTGTTCTGGCTTCCCGATATAGCCACCTTCCTGCCGAAACTCATGGAGTGACGGACGCCCGTCTGTAGGAGATTGTTATGGGCAAGTTAAAGAATGTTCTTTGGATCATGGCGGACCAGCTGCGCTGGGACTACCTGTCCTGCTACGGCCACCCGCATCTGGACACGCCGCACATCGATCGCCTCGCATCGCGCGGCGTGCGTTTCAACAAGGCCTATGTGCAGTCGCCGATCTGCGGCCCGTCGCGGATGAGTTTCTACACCGGGCGCTATGTCCGCAGCCATGGCGCGACCTGGAACGGGTTTCCCCTGCGCGTCGGCGAACCGACGCTCGGTGATCATCTGCGTGAGATCGGCGCGGAATGTGCGCTGGTCGGCAAGACCCACATGATCCCCGATGCGGAAGGCATGAAGCGTCTCGGCATCGATCCGGAATCGATCATCGGCGTGCACACGGCCGAGTGCGGGTTCACGCCGTTTGAGCGCGACGACGGCATGCACCCCGATGGCTACTACGACATCAACCCGCGCTATGACGAGTATCTCAAGGAGCAGGGGCTCGGCGGCGACAATCCTTGGGAGGAATGGGCCAATTCCGCCGAGGATGAGGACGGCTCGCTCCTCTCCGGCTGGCTTTTGAAGAACTCGGACAAGCCCGCGCGGGTACCGGAGGAACATTCCGAGACGCCCTACATGACGACCCGCGGAATCGAGTTCATGGAGCAGGCGGGCGACACGCCCTGGCTCTGCCATCTTTCCTATATCAAGCCGCACTGGCCCTACATCGTGCCGCCGCCCTATCACGACATGTACGGGCCCGATGACATCATTCCGCCGGTACGCTCCAACGCCGAACGCATGACGGATCACCCGGTCTTCAAGGCCTGGCAGGACCACCGCGTATGCAAGGCCTTCGCGCGTGACGAGGTGCGCGAGCGGGTGATCCCGGCCTATATGGGCCTGATCAAGCAACTCGATGACCAGATGGGGCACCTGTTCGCCTATCTTGAGGAAAGCGGGCGCATGGACGACACCATGATCGTGATGTCGTCTGATCATGGTGACTATCTCGGCGATCACTGGCTTGGCGAGAAGGATCTGTTCCACGACGCCTCGGCCCGGATTCCGTTGATCATCTACGATCCACGCGAAGAGGCCGACGCCACCCGCGGCACAACGTCGGACGCGCTGGTCGAGGGGATCGATCTTGCGCCGACGTTCCTCGAACTGATGGGGGGCGAGGCCAAGCCGCACATCCTGGAGGGGCGCTCGCTGGTCCCGATCCTGGAAGGGCGCCAGACCGAATGGCGCAAATACGCGATCTCGGAATATGACTACGCCACCCGCCAGTCACGGCTCGATCTGGGCCTCGATCAGGCTGACGCGCGGCTCGTGATGATCTTCGACGGGCGGTGGAAATACATTCATGCCGAAGGTTTCCGGCCGCTGCTGTTCGATCTGGAGAGCGATCCCGACGAACTCGTCGACCTCGGTGCCGAGCCCGAGCATGCGGCGATCCGTGCCGAGCTGCACGAGGCCATGTTCGCCTGGGCGCGCCGACACCACACCCGGATCACCCGGACGCCGCAGCAAGTGGACCGCATGGCCGCGGGCGGCGAACCGCCGGGAATCCTGATCGGCTTCTGGGACGAGGAGGAAATCCGCGAGTCCGGGCGCAAGAGCGTCCACCCGCCGGTTAACCTGGACCCGTAGGCCGCCTAGTACGGGATTTTGATCTCCGACTTCGCCCAGGCGTCGAACGCAGCGATCGACTCGTCGCGCAGAAGTTGCTCGGTCGGGATCGTACGTTCGCTGATGGGTTTGGGGATTTCGCGATACAGAAAGTCGTCGTCGAAATCGATCTTCGCCGCATCGACCTTGGTATTGCCGTAGAAAATCCGGTCAAGGCGGGCCCAGTAGATCGCGCTCAGGCACATCGGGCAGGGCTCACAGCTCGTATAAACCACGCAACCCTCGAGGTTGAAGGTTCCCAGCCGTTCGCAGGCCTGGCGAATGGCCACGACCTCGGCGTGCGCGGTCGGGTCGTTGGCGCTTGTGACCTGGTTGGTGCCTTCGCCGATGATCTCCCCGTCGCGCACAACCACAGCGCCGAACGGCCCGCCGGTGCCATCGGCGACATTCTTTTGTGACAGGGCGATCGCGGCCCGCATGTAGGTTTCGTGGTCCATATCCGTCCGAGCTCCAGATGCGTCGCGCGTGAATTCAGCGCGCGTGGGGATCAGTGATTCAGTGATCGGCATCCTATCATGCGGGCCGTGTCGGGTCAGCGTCGCGCATCGGGCTCGCCAACAAGTTGCGCGCGCGATAACCTAAGTTGTTTGTTCCGTTCGTGACCGCGAGGCATGGCCGGAACCTCGACGAATATTGGGGTCGGCCGTGGCGATCAATTTTGTACTCAATGGCGAAACGCGCACGGAAGCGTCGGTCTCCCCGACGCGGACGGTGCTGGAGTATCTGCGCGAAGACGAAGTCCTGACGGGCACCAAGGAAGGGTGTGCGGAGGGCGATTGCGGGGCCTGCTCGGTCGTCATGTTGCGCCACGGGTCCGACCGGGTCGAGGCGGTGAATTCCTGCCTCCTGACGGTCGGGCAACTGGACGGCGCGCGGGTCGTGACGGTTGAGGGCCTGTCCGAAAAGGGAGGCGAGCTCGAGGCGGTGCAGGCGGCCATCGTCGCCGAAGACGGCACCCAGTGCGGCTTCTGTACCCCGGGTTTCGTGATGGCGCTGCACGCGCTGCGCCACAGCGGCGAGACCGTCACGGACGAGGTCATTCACGACGCGCTGGCCGGGAATCTCTGCCGGTGCACGGGCTACCGATCGATTGTCGCTGCGGCGCAGGCGGCCACGTCCGGCCCGGTGGATGCGCCCGCGCTCACCGCGTCGGCGGAACCGGCGGCGGCGGAGCTCTATGAGGCAGAAGGACAGACGTTCCTGGCGCCGAAGAATTTGGCGGGACTGGTCGCGGCGCGCACCGCCCATCCCGACGCGCCGCTCTTGTCGGGCGGGACGGATTTGGGGTTGAGCTTCAGCAAGAGTCGCGAGGCCTTTCCGACCACGATCTTCACCCAGAATGTCGCCGAGCTGAAACGCATCGATGAAGACGATACGGCCATCACGCTTGGCGCCGCCGTGACCTATTCCGAGGCTCTGGCCCGGATCGAGGAATTGTTCCCGTCCTTCGCCGTGCTGATCCACCGGATCGGCTCACGCCAGATCCGCAATGTCGGCACCTTCGGCGGCAACATCGGCAACGCCTCGCCCATCGGCGACACCCCGCCCTGCCTGATCGCCCTCGACACCATTCTGACCCTGCACGGTTCGAGTGGTCCCCGGGATATCCCGCTGGAGGCGTTTTTCCTCGACTATCGCAAGACCGATCTGGCGGCGGACGAGGTCATCGCGTCACTCAGCATCCCGAAGCTGGGCGTTGATCAGGTCTTCCGCAGCTACAAGGTTTCCAAGCGCTACGATCAAGATATTTCTGCCGTGGTCGGCGCGTTCCGCCTGACCATCGCCGACGGCATCGTGACCGACGCACGGATCGCGTTCGGCGGTATGGCGGCAACGCCCAAGCGTGCACCGCATTGCGAGGCGGCGCTGATCGGGCAGCCCTGGTCGGAGGAGAGCGCGGTTCGCGCGGGCGCGGCGGTTTCGGAAGATTTCCAGCCGATCGATGATCATCGGGCGAGCGCCGCCTATCGGCTACGCGTTGCCGCAAACCTGTTCGTGCGCCTGCATCGCGATCTCGAAGGCGCAGACGACATTGAGGTCACCACGCTATGAACGCAGACGGCGATATTCGCGGCGCTGTCCACAGCAGCGTCCGCCACGACAGTGCCGCCGGGCATGTCACGGGCGTGGCGCGTTACATCGACGACATGCCGTTGCTGCCGGGCACCCAGGAGGTCGTGCTGGTCACCTCTCCGCACGCCCATGCGCGGATCGTGTCGATCGACGTGTCGGCCGCACGTTCGATGGACGGGGTCCGCGGCATCGCGACCGCCGCCGATATTCCGGGACACAATGACGTCGGGCCGATCTTCGAGGGCGAGCCGGTGCTGGCCGACGCGATCGCGGACTATGCCGGCGCACCGGTCGTGGCCGTGGCCGCCGACACGTATGACCAGGCTTACGCGGCCGCGAAGAAGGTGGTCGTCGAATATGAAGAGCTGACGCCGGTCCTCGATATCGAGGATGCGCTGGAACGCGAGCAATACACCTATCCGCCCCAGATCATGACCTATGGCGACCCGGCGGCGGCCATCGCGGGTGCGGCCCGCCGGATCAAGGGCGAGCTGCGCTGCGGCGGCCAGGATCACTTCTATCTCGAGAGCAATATCGCCCTGGCGGTACCCCGTGACGACGGTGATCTCGATATCTACAGCTCGACCCAGCACCCCAGCGAAGTCCAGCACGGGGTCGCCCACACGCTGGGGGTGGCGACCAACGCGGTGACCGTGGAGGTGCGGCGCATGGGCGGCGGCTTCGGCGGCAAGGAAAGTCAGCCGACCATTATCGCTGCCATCGCCGCACTCATGGCCGACATCACGGGACGCCCGGCCAAGCTGCGCCTGCGGCGCGACGACGACATGATTGTCACCGGCAAGCGTCATGACTTCCTGTTCCGCTACGAGGCCGGGTTCGACGACACGGGCCGCATCGCCGGCGTCGATATCATGATGGGCATGCGTTCGGGCAACGTGGCGGACCTCAGCCCGGGGGTGCTCGCCCGCGCGCTGTGTCATGCCGACAATTGCTACTACCTGCCCAACGCCCGCCTGGCGGGTTATCCCTGCAAGACCAACACGGTCTCGAACACGGCGTTTCGCGGTTTTGGCGGACCCCAGGGGATGATCGTGATCGAGGCGATGCTGGAGCATATCGCGCGCGAACTCGGCATGACGCTGGATGAGGTCCGGGCCGTAAATTACTACGGCACCGATGATCGCAACGTGACGCCCTACCGGCAGACGGTGAAGGACAACATCATCGTGCCGCTGGTCGAGAGGTTGCAGGCGGAAGTGGATTTCGACGCCATGTCGAAGGCCGTGGATGATTTCAATGCGTCCCACGCGACCCTGAAGAAGGGCCTCGCGTTGATGCCCGTGAAGTTCGGCATCTCCTTCAACACACCCAAGCTGAATCAGGCGGGTGCGCTGGTGCATGTTTACGCCGACGGCAGCGTGCATCTGAACCATGGCGGCACGGAGATGGGGCAGGGCCTGTTTACCAAGGTCGCCCAGGTCGTCGCGTCGGTGTTCCAGATCGACCTCGACAACATCAGGATTTCGGCGACCCGTACCGACAAGGTACCCAACACGTCTGCGACGGCGGCGTCGTCAGGTTCCGACCTCAACGGGATGGCGGCGTTCAATGCCGCCAATACGATCAAGGATCGTATGACCGGGGTCGCGGCAGAGATCTTTGACACCGACGCCGATCAGATCGAGTTCCGTCAGAACCGCGTCTATGCCGGGAACGAAAGCCTGTCCTTCGGCGAACTGGCGGAAGAGACCTACAACCGGCGCGTCCAGCTTTCTGCGGCCGGTTTCTATTCGACCCCGGGCCTCCATTGGGATGCCAAGTCCCTCGTCGGCAATCCGTTCTATTATTTCACCTATGGTGCGGCGATTGCCGAGGTGGTGATCGACACGCTGACCGGCGAGAGCCGGGTGCTGCGCGCCGACATCCTTCAGGATTGCGGCAATTCCCTGAACCCCGCGATCGATCTGGGCCAGATTGAAGGCGCCTTCGTACAGGGGCAGGGTTGGTTGACGTCGGAGGAGCTGGTCTGGAACGACAAGGGACAGCTGCTCACCCACGGGCCGTCCACCTACAAGATACCGGGCAGCCGTGATGTGCCGCCGGTCTTCAACGTGCATATCCTCGAGGATGCGCCAAACCGGGTGCCGACGGTTTTCCACTCCAAGGCCGTCGGCGAGCCGCCGTTGATGCTGGCGATCTCGGTCTGGCTGGCGATCCGCGATGCGGTCTCCCGGATCAGCGATCATCGCTTGTTGCCCAACCTCGACGCCCCGGCGACTCCCGAAGCGATCCTGACCGCGGTCGAGGATATCCGCGCGCGCGACGAAGCTTGAGCGGCGCGTGTTAGCCACGCCGCCCTGAACGCTTCTTCGCAGTTGCAGCAAAGTTGCTCGCCACGACCCGGTGTTTCGTGCTAACGCGTGCGCATATTGTCCGGCCGCCTCGATGGCGGCGCTTTTTTTAGGTCTATACCCGATGTCCGCTTCCGCTGAAAAAATTCGCAATATCGCGATCGTTGCCCATGTCGATCATGGCAAGACGACGCTCGTCGATCAGTTGCTTCGCCAATCCGGCACCCTGAAGACCCATGGCGAAGATGCCGGCCGGGAACGGGTGATGGATTCGAATGACATCGAGCGTGAGCGCGGCATCACCATCCTGTCCAAGAACACGGCATTGGAGTGGCAGGGCTGGGCGATCAATATTGTCGATACCCCGGGCCATGCCGATTTCGGCGGCGAGGTGGAGCGTGTGCTGTCGATGGTCGATTCCGTCCTGTTGCTGGTCGACGCGGTCGAGGGGCCGATGCCCCAGACGGCCTTCGTCACCCGCAAGGCGCTCGAAGCGGGCCTGAAGCCGGTGGTTGTGGTCAACAAGGTCGACCGTGTCGGTGCACGTCCGGATTGGGCCGTCGACCAGACGTTTGACTTGTTCGACCGGCTCGGCGCCACAGACGAACAACTCGATTTCACCACCGTGTTCGCTTCGGCGATCGAAGGCTGGGCCTCCGCATCGTCGGACGCGCGCGGCGAGAATATGGACATCCTGTTTCAGACCATCGTCGATCAGGTGGACGCGCCGGCGGTCGACCGCGACGGACCGCTCCAGCTGCAGGTCTCCGCACTCGACTATTCATCCTATGTCGGCGTGATCGGCATTGGGCGCATCGCACGCGGCCATGTGCGCCGCAACGCGCCGGTCACGGTCGTCGGTGCCGATGGTACGCAACGCCAGGGCCGCCTGCTGCAGGTCCTCGGTTTCCACGGGCTTGAGCGGGTCGAGCATGAAGAGGCCTCGGCGGGCGACATCATCGCCTTCTCCGGCATCGAGAAGCTGAATATCTCCGACACGATTTGCGATCCCCAGGCCGTTGAGGCGCTGCCGCCCCTGAGCGTTGATCAGCCGACGATCTCGATGACGTTTCAGGTGAATGACTCACCCTTTGCCGGCCAGGAGGGGAAATACGTCACCAGCCGCAATATCCGCGACCGCCTGCAGGAAGAACTCCTCCACAACGTGGCCTTGCGCGTCGAGGACACCGACAGCGCCGACCGCTTCAAGGTGTCGGGGCGGGGCGAGCTGCATTTGTCTATCCTGATCGAGAATATGCGCCGCGAGGGCTACGAGCTCGCGATATCGCGCCCGGAAGTCATCACCCACATGGTCGATGGCGTCGTCCACGAGCCGTGGGAGACCCTGACCGTCGATATCGAGGAAGGGCATCAAGGCGCGGTGATGGAACTGCTCGGCACGCGCAAGGCCGAACTCAAAAACATGACGCCCGACGGCAACGGCCGGGTCCGGCTCGACTATCTGGTTCCGACCCGCGGCCTGATCGGCATTCGCTCGACCTTCCTGACCCAGACGTCGGGCAGCGGGCTCATGTATCACGCCTTTGATCACTACGGCCCCCGGGTGGCGGGCGAACTCGCCCAGCGTCTGCGCGGTGTGCTCGTCGCCACGGATACCGGGATGGCGCGCGCCTATGCGCTGTTCAACCTCCAGGAGCGCGGTCAGCTGATGCTCGGCCATGGGGCGCAGGTCTATGAAGGCATGGTGATCGGCATTCACGCGCGGGCCAATGATCTGATGGTCAACCCGCTGAAGGCCAAGCAGCTGACCAACATCCGCGCCGCCGGCACGGATGAAAACCTGGTCCTCACGACACCGGTCAAGGTGACGCTGGAATACGCACTCGAGTTCATCGACGACGACGAACTGGTCGAGGTGACGCCGGAATCGATCCGGATCCGCAAGCGGTTCCTCAAGGAACATGAGCGCAAAAAGGCCAGCCGCGCCGCCTGAATTCGGCGTCCGGAATTTTCATCTTCCGCATCCCGATGTTCGGCAAGGGCCACATTCGAGGGTGAAAAAAGTTGCGCCCGGCTCATACAAACATACCGAAATAGCGCTGATTTCGGCGTTTGAGAGATAATTCCACTAAGAGAAACAAGAGATTACTTGCCAACGGGGTCGATCGAGCCCATCTTCCGCTCAATGAAATCTGCTCTCTGACTTCGAGCGAGCCGAATTCCGCAACTCTGTTGCGGCGATACGACCTCCGGATAAGCAGGCGAAGCTGGTCTCAACTCGCAGACATGGTGTTTGCGTGATTTACGACGATTGGAAAAGTACAAATGCCTACAGGTACCGTAAAGTTCTTCAACACCACCCGTGGTTTTGGTTTCATTGCTCCTGACGATGGCGGCAAGGACGTGTTCGTTCACGTGACTGCTGTTGAGCAGGCCGGCATGGGAACCCTGACCGAAGGTCAGAAGGTTAACTTCCAGGTTCAGGACGACCAGCGCGGCCCGAAGGCCGTCGATCTGTCGGCCGCCTAAGTATCTGATGTTCCGGAGGGACCGGGCTTAGGCCCGGTCCGTTCTCCGGATCATTCTCCGGTCCCGGCCATTTCGACGGCCTGTGACTGGATAGACAGCACGCCCCGGCGTTGCATTCACCTTTCCGGTGGATGCGAGTGACGGGTTAAGCGTGCTGTTTTTGTTTTGAAGGGTGCCAAGCGCGGAGCGCCGCATGCGCAAACGCCGCCGAAGAGCATCCTGATGCTTGCCGATGACCTGAGTTTTGCCTGGCCGATGTCGGCAAACCGCAGCCCAAATTACATGTGCAGCAGTTTTTTCGTTGCCCCGGCGCGCGCTGACGCACGTGAAATTTTTTAGTCTCTGTGACGCGACATTGTCTTTTCCACCACTATCCAAGCACTCAGCGTTGGTCTGCTTATTGAAGTTCGTGTGCTCTCTGACAATTAAAGCGAGCATTCCAGTAAGCGTAAGATCAATTAAAGGTTGTTTAAGGCGTTGATATATTTGGTTAATATCCGCCGGAATGATTGACGGTAACCGGGCACTCCAATATTAGTAAATCGTTAATCACGAATCGGTGTTGTGCAGGCTTTTAGCTGTTGCGCCACCCGGATTCTAATCTGTCCTGGGGGGGGCATCATCATGACGACTCTTACAACCACATCACCGACAATCGGCGGTGAAGTACCATCCGGCATCACCGAAGTCGGAGGTATTGTCTTCGATATGGTCGGGGCGAACGGTGCACGTGTCGTGAGTCAGCTCTCGGCAGGCAGCTTGCATGTGGGTTTTTTCCCCAGCTCCCCGGGAACGATCGGGACCCAAACCGGTTTCAGCCAGACCTTGATTGACGCACTCGGCGGAGGTCTCTCTGAAGTTGCCGTGCGCATCACCGTTCTCGACGGTGACACGGCTCCGGGTGAGTTTGACTTCAATCAGAACAACCTCTTGGTTAACAACCTGAATATCGGCAATTTCAGCGCGGTCGCGACCAATGAAACATCTTCGGATGGTCTCAGCCTGATTTCGAGTGGCAGCGGTTTCGGGAACAACGATCTCGACACCGGCTGGTTCCATTCAACCGATCCGACCTTCCTCAACAATTTGTTCAATTCCCTGTCGAGCGGTTCTGTCAGCTTTAAACTCACTGACGTCGACCCCAACGATAACTACTTCGATTTCACGGCCGGCGTGGACGGCGGTCTTGTGGATGTCGGCCAGCCCCCCAACATTTCGCCGGTCATCAACAGCGTGACCACGAGCGGCCCGATCAACGAGGGCGACTCTGCAACCGTAACCGTAAACGCCGTAGATGCTGACGCCACGACAGGTGGCCTGACCTATGAGTTCGATTTCAACAATGACGGCGTGTACGAGGTTTCCAACACCACGGGCGTGGCGTCGTCACCGTTCGCCGATGACAACCCGACGGGTACGCCGGTCGACCTGGCCACGGTCAATGTTCGCGTCAGCGATTCACGCGGCGGCACCGATACGGATTCGACCAACGTTACGGTCAACAATGTCGCGCCGGTTATCGATGACGGCGCGGTTGATCTCGGTACTTGGTCGCAGGAAGATTTTTCTGCCGGCGCCGGCAACTGGACAGTCCAGGGTGGCGGGGAGACGGTTAATCAGTCGATCAATGGCCAGCCCACCGTCTATTACAGCGATGTCCCGTTTTCGGGTGATTTCCAGGGCAAGATCACGGTCAACACGTCGTTCGATGATGATTTCATTGGTTTTGTGCTCGGCTTCGACGCCGGCGACCTGACGACGAATGCGAGCGCGGATTACCTGCTGGTGGACTGGAAGCAGGGGAATCAGAACTCCGGCGCCGGGCTTGGCGAAGCGGGTCTTGCGGTTTCGCGTGTCAATGGCCTGACGACCAACAACCTTGATTTCTGGGCTCACAACGGTGCGGTGACTGAGCTCGCAGAGGGTGCGACGCTCGGATCGACGGGCTGGGGCAATTTCGCGACCAACGAATTCACGTTCAGCTACACGCCCGACAACCTCCAGGTGTTCGTCAACGGCAATCTGGAGATTGATATTGACGCGGCCGACTTCGGCGGCGGCCCGTTCCCGGCCGGCAGCCTCGGCTTCTACAATTTTTCCCAAAGCAACGTCACCTACTCGACGTTCAGCATTGATTCGGTAACCGGTGACGAGGGCACGGCCGTGACCGTGACCAAGGACTTCACGGACGTCGGTGTCAACGACACCCACACGGCGACGATCGACTGGGGCGACGGCACGGTCACAACGGGCACGGTCACCGGCACGCCTGGCGGCGCCGGGACAGTCACCGGCAACCATGTCTATGCCGACAATGGTGAGTATGACGTCACAGTTACGGTAATGGATGACGATGGCGGCAGCGATTCTGATACGCTGACGGCGACCATTGGAAACGTCGCACCGGAGGTCACGGACCTCGCGGTGACGTCGTCGATCGACGAGGATGATTTTGCGACCCTGACCGGTACGGTCGTCGACCCGGGCACGGCGGACACGTTTACTCTGGACCTGGATTGGGGCAATGGCGAGACCAGCAGCATCGCGCTGGGCACAACGACCCTGAGTGGTGTCGCTATTGGTGGCGACCTGGTGACATGGAACCCGACGACGGGCGTCTTCTCGATCGATCACCAGTATCTGGACGACAATCCGACAGGAACTCCGGCCGACACCTATACAGTGACAGGCACGATCACGGATGATGATGGCGGATCAAGCGCAATCACGACGGAGACGACCCAGGAGCTGATCGTCAACGGCAGCTTCGAGAGTGCACCCAACGTGCCGGGCTGGACCGTATCCGGCGATATCGACCAGCTTACCAGCAGCACTTGGGATCCGTCGGACGGGGCCTACAGCATCGATCTGAACGGAATCGGTACCGGCGCCATTTCGCAGTCCGTCGCAACGGTGGCGGGCCAGAGCTATACGGTCACCTTCGATCTGGCGGGTAATCCGGGCTTGGCCCCCGGTGTCGATCTGATCAAGGACCTGGTGGTCTCGGCGGACGGGACATCACAGAATTACAGCTTCGATATTACGGGCCAGTCGGAAATCGACATGGGCTGGTCACAGCAAAGCTTCAGCTTCGTGGCGACGGATTCGAGCACGCTTCTGAGCTTCTCCAGCCTGGAAACGGGTGCGCGCGGCCCGGCGCTGGACAACATCAGCCTGCAGTCGACGACCAGCAGCCAACCAACGGTCACGGTGAACAACGTGGCGCCGACGCTGACGTTGGATGGTGTGACGACGATCGTCGAGGACGGTGTTGCGACCCTGACGGGGACGGTTGCCGACCCGGGCACCCAGGACACCTTCACGGTCGATATCGACTGGGGCGACGGGAACGTCGAGACGATCACGCTCGGTGCCAGTGCATCGGGATCACAGACTTTCACGGCGACCCATCAGTATCTGGACGACGACCCGACGGCGACCCCGTCCGACACCTACACGATCGATGTGTCGGTGGAGGATGATGACGGCGGCGTGGACAGCGCTTCGACGACCGTGCAGGTCGACAATGTTGTGCCGGCTGTTGACGGCATCGCGCTGACGTCTTCGATTGATGAAGACGCCTTCGCGACCTTGTCGGGCACGATTGTCGATCCCGGCACGTCGGACACGTTCACGCTGGACCTGGACTGGGGCAACGGCGATACGAGTTCGATTGCACTGGGTATATCAGCACTGAACGGTGTCGATGTCGCAGGTGATCTGGTGACGTGGAACCCGACGACGCGGGAATTCTCGGTCGATCATCAATATCTGGACGACAATCCGACGGGGACTCCGTCTGACACTTATGCGGTGACGGGCACAGTCACCGACGACGATGGCGGTACCACTTCGATCCTTGATGGTGGAGCCAGCGGAGGCGGCTCGGGCGGTAATCTGTTCCTGACCGGCCACGACATTCTGTCTCATGGAAACCAGAACGGCTACTCGGTGGTTGTGATGGACTACCTGCGTGGCGATGGAAACCCGGACGAGATTCCGCGGGCCGACTACGATATCGGACAGTTGAATTTCGGCGATCCGCGGGACGGCGTTGCATTCGGAAACTTTACGGTCAAGTCGATCTCATCGTTCACGAGTAACGCGGAATTTGCGTCGTTCCTGTCGGGCATCGATGTTCTGTCGATCCCGGAACATTTCGGTGCTGATATCACGAAGCTGAATTCGTTTGCCTCGGAGATCGCCGAATTCGTGAATGTGGGCGGTGACTTGTTCGTCGATTCGAGCAATGGGTATGCGAACTACTACGACTTCCTGCCTGCCGGCGCGACGGCTGACGGGCCTGGAATCGGCGGCTCCTCGGGCTTCGCGCCGACGGTGGAGGGTGCGGCTATCGGAATCACCAACTCAATGGTGAACGGTTTCCCAACCCACAACAGTTTCTCGTCGTTTGACGATGTGTTTACGGTGATGGAGGTCCGCAGCTCGGACAACGCCACGCTGTCTCTTGGTGTGCAGAATGCAACGATTACGGACGGCGGTATCACTACGGGCCTGAACGTCACGGTGAACAACGTGGCGCCGACGCTGACCTTGGGTGCGGTCTCGACCATCGTGGAGGACGGTGTCGCGACGCTGACGGCGACGGTCGACGATCCGGGCACCCAGGACACCTTCTCGGTGGACATCGACTGG
>Ga0070727_10002184_pt1 | contig 19256 bp, 13 predicted proteins | sample tdAd472_FD_66722 | JGI IMG/M metagenome (GOLD analysis project Ga0070727, IMG submission 66722) | Marine sediment microbial communities from the Atlantic coast under amendment with organic carbon and nitrate - tdAd47.2 | ecosystem: Environmental > Aquatic > Marine > Coastal > Sediment | place...
AACTAATAGTGGTTTCAAGTCTCTGACTAGTTCGTTAATTATCATTACCGACACATCAAATTTAACGCTTCTGTAAGTAATAATAGATTTTGGAGTTTTCTATGCATCGTAACTTATCTCTCCCGCAAACGTGGCTGACCGCCTTTGTCGCTATCTGCGTGATGAGCCTTGGCCTGATAGCCAGCGCGCAGGCACGCTCTTTACCCGATTTTACTGAGTTGGTGGAGGAGCTTAAGCCCGCTGTGGTTAATATCAGTACCAGCCAAGACGCGAGTAGCCAGCGCTCTTCTGATCGTGGGGGTGACCCAAGGCAGCAAATGCCGGAATTGTTCCGACGTTTTTTTGGTGAGGACAGGTTTCCGCGCCGTCAGGGTCCGGATCAGGGTAATAAGCGTTCGCTTGGTTCTGGTTTTATCATTTCCAAGGACGGTTATATTTTAACCAATAATCATGTTGTCGAGGGTGCGGATCATATCCTGGTGCGGCTGATTGACAGGCGAGAACTTGAAGCTGAATTAATCGGTAGCGACGCCCGCTCAGATTTGGCCTTACTGAAAATCGATGCAAAAGATCTTCCGGTCGTAAAACTTGGGAATTCTGACAAGCTGAAGGTGGGAGAGTGGGTAATGGCGATTGGTTCGCCCTTCGGCTTTGATTACTCAGTCACCGCAGGTATCGTGAGTGCGATTGATCGTAGTTTGCCTAGCGATAGCTATGTTCCCTTTATTCAAACCGATGTCGCTATTAACCCTGGTAATTCCGGCGGCCCTCTCTTCAATATGGATGGTGAAGTGGTCGGTATCAATTCTCAAATATACACTCGCTCTGGTGGCTTTATGGGGCTGTCCTTTGCCATTCCCATGAGTGTGGCGATGGATGTTGTCGAACAGCTCAAGGACAAAGGGCATGTCAGCCGAGGCTGGTTAGGCGTGGTTATCCAAGAGGTTAACAAAGAGCTGGCTGAATCTTTCGGTTTGAAAAAGGCGGCTGGCGCATTGGTGGCGGAAGTGTTGGAAAATAGCCCAGCCCAGGATGCCGGGTTACGCGAAGGCGACATTATTACTAAATTTGGTGATAGGGAAATAGAACTGTCGGCGGACTTGCCTCATGTAGTTGGTACCACTAAAGCCGGAAGCAAAGTGTCAATGCAAATTGTCCGCAACGGCATAATGAAAACTCTGACGGTAAAAGTGGGTGATTTACCGGAGGATCCTGAACAGATCGCGAACAAGAGGCCAGGTGATGAGCGCGTCACTCGGTTGGGTATGACGGTTGCGGATTTATCTGAACAGATCGAATCAAAGTCAGGCATCTCCGAAGGAGTGATCATTCTCCAGGTGGAGCGCGGTGATGCTGCTCTGGCGGGATTGCGTCGTGGGGACATTATCACCATGCTAGATGGCCAACAAGTCGTTTCAGCCAAGATGTTTGAGGAGTTAGTTGACGGCCTTGAAGCCGGAAAGGCTGTGCCAGTGCGCATCGTGAGAAGTGGGCGACCTATATTTTTACCCTTAAAAATTACTAAATAATCGATAGCTATCAACCGATATAATGCCAGTGCTGCCCCCAAAAAGGTGGTGCTGGCATTTTCTAAGCAATCCGTAAATCATAATTTATTATGGCCCTGCGAGAGTGCGAAAATAGCAACTGATTTGACGGCCTTTGAAATAGCGCTCTGTCTGCAAATCATGTAGACTTGCCTCCCCAATTTTCTAATAGAATCATATTAGTGAGCGAACTGAAACACATCCGCAATTTTTCGATAATTGCCCATATTGACCACGGCAAATCAACCCTAGCTGATCGCTTTATCCAACACTGTGGTGGCTTAAGCCAGCGTGAAATGTCCGCGCAGGTACTGGACTCGATGGATATTGAGCGTGAGCGCGGTATTACCATTAAAGCGCAAAGCGTGACGCTTAATTATGCCGCTAAGGATGGCAATACTTATCAGCTCAATTTTATTGATACTCCGGGGCATGTGGATTTTTCCTATGAAGTCTCGCGCTCCTTGGCATCCTGTGAAGGCGCGTTGTTGGTAGTGGACGCCGCGCAAGGCGTAGAGGCACAATCGGTCGCCAATTGCTATACCGCGATTGAGCAAGGGCTGGAAGTGGTGCCGGTATTGAACAAGATGGATCTTCCGCAGGCTGAGCCGGAGCGGGTGATGCGTGAAATTGAAGAAGTGATCGGCATTGATGCCCACGAGGCGGTTCATGTCAGTGCCAAAAGCGGACTGGGCATAGAGGATGTGCTGGAGCAAATTGTCAAGCTGGTGCCGCCACCGCAGGGTGATAGAAATGCACCATTGCAGGCACTGATTATTGATTCCTGGTTTGATAACTACCTCGGGATTGTGTCTTTAGTGCGTGTGCGTCAAGGTGTGCTGCGCAAGAAAGATAAGATTCTGGTGAAGTCTACCGGGCTTGCTTACCAGGTCGATGGTGTTGGCGTATTTACCCCCAAACGTCTGGAAACAGGTATTTTGCAGGCGGGTGAAGTGGGCTTTTTGGTGGCGGGTATCAAGGATATTTCTGGCGCCCCAGTTGGCGACACCCTGGTATCGGCGAAGGCACCTGATACTAAGGCATTGCCAGGATTTCAAAAGGTAAAGCCGCAGGTTTATGCGGGAATGTTTCCGGTCAGCGCGGATGATTATGAAGATTTCCGTGATGCATTAGCAAAGCTTAGTCTCAATGACGCCTCATTGTTTTATGAGCCGGAAAGTTCTGATGCCTTGGGGTTTGGTTTTCGTTGTGGTTTTCTGGGTATGCTGCATATGGAAATCGTCCAGGAGCGTCTGGAGCGGGAATATGATCTGGATCTTATTACGACTGCACCGACAGTGGTGTATGAGGTGGTTAACAATAAGGGTGAAGTCATTTTGGTCGATAACCCTTCGAAACTACCAGATCCGGCATCGATTCAAGAGATGCGTGAGCCTATTGTCGAAGCACATATTCTGGTGCCACAGGCGCACTTGGGCAGTGTCATTACACTTTGTGTCGAAAAACGGGGTGTACAGAAAGACATGCAGTTCTTGGGAGGGCAGGTTTCTGTCACTTATGAGTTGCCGATGAGTGAGGTCGTGCTAGACTTTTTTGATCGTTTAAAATCCGTTAGTCGTGGCTATGCCTCTTTGGACTATAGCTTTAAACGCTTTGAGCCAGCCAGCCTGGTCAGATTGGATATATTGATTAATGGTGAAAAAGTAGACGCATTAGCGCTGATTATTCATCGCGAGGATATTCGCAATCACAGTCGTCTGCTGACGGAGAAAATGAAAGAATTAATTCCCCGGCAAATGTTTGATGTTGCGATACAGGCAGCGGTTGGCAATCAAATTGTCGCACGCCAAACCGTTAAGGCGCTGCGTAAAAACGTGACGGCTAAATGCTATGGGGGTGATGTGAGTCGTAAAAAGAAATTGCTGCAAAAGCAGAAAGAAGGCAAGAAACGCATGAAGCAAGTGGGCCGCGTGGAAATTCCACAGGATGCCTTCCTGGCGGTATTAAAGGTGGACAAATAGGCGGGCAGGTAGCCGTTACCCAATAACCTACTCAGAGAATAACTGTGTAAAATGAACAGGGCGGGAGTTAATCCATGGAAATAGATTTTCCACTCATACTGGTGTCAGCTGTGTTAATCACTGGCGCAATTTGGTTATTGGACATTATTTGGCTGGCACCGACTCGAAAAAAACGATCAGGAGATGAATCGAGTCAAGAGCCTGCGTTGGTTGAATATGCAAAATCCTTTTTTCCGGTGCTCTTTATTGTATTAGTGTTGCGTTCATTTCTTTATGAACCCTTCCAAATTCCGTCTGGCTCTATGTTGCCTACCTTACAAATTGGTGATTTCATCCTGGTGAATAAGTACCACTATGGTTTACGCTTGCCGGTGTTGGGAACCAAAGTGGTCTCTATTAACGAGCCCGAACGCGGGGATGTGATGGTTTTCAAGTTTCCTGAAAATCACAAAATCAACTATATTAAGCGTGTGATAGGTCTACCCGGAGACCGCATTAAATATCAAAATAAACAGTTATTTATTAATGATAAGCTAATGGCACAGACGTTGGTTGCACAGCTACCGCCAGCCAGCCCGCGTATTCAATTGCTAGAGGAACAATTGGGTGAGGTCAATCACAGCATCTACAAAAATATGGCGCCAGCCTTTGATGCCGGCGAGTGGGTCGTTCCCGAAGGGCACTATTTTATGATGGGTGATAATCGCGATAATAGCAATGACAGCCGTTATTGGGGTTTCGTACCGGATCAGCTGGTGGTGGGACGAGCAGTATTAGTTTGGATGCATTGGGATAAATTCTGGAGCCTGCCGAGTTTTGCGCACGTGGGGTCGATAGACTAAAGTTAACTGACGGATGGTTGAGTGCGGGGTGTTCAACTGCCGACTTGCAATACCCATAATATTGAGGACATGACAGTGATATTAAAAAGACAAACCGGGTTAAGCTCGCTGGGGATGCTGTTGGTCGTGATATTGGTTGTGGGAGGGATGCTGCTAGCGATGAAACTTCTACCCCTGTATATCGATGACTACGCGATCGGGAAAGCGCTGTCTTCGCTGCAGGATATGGAAGAGCTCTACGGCTCGCCGAAACCTAATATAAAATCTATCCTGCGTAAAAAAATGGCAGGTGACTATACACGAGATTTACGCGATGAAGAGATTATCATCACCAAAAATAAAGGCGAGCTAGTGATTGATGTCATTTATGAAGCACGTGTTCCGATAATTTATAACCTTGATATCGTCGCTACATTTGAACATCATTTCGTGCAGAAACAGTGAAGCCAGATTTAGAAAAATTATCACGCGACATTAATTACCAATTCCGCGACCCAGATCTTCTCAGACAAGCCCTAACGCACAGCAGCGCGGGCAAAAATAATAATGAGCGCCTTGAATTTTTAGGCGATTCCATTCTAGGCTGGGTGATTGCTGAAGCGATTTTTCAACGTTTTCCCCGAGCGAAAGAGGGTGAAATGAGTCGGTTGCGTGCGAGTCTTGTCAAAGGTGTCACCTTGGCGAAGATTGCGCGCGAGTTTCAACTGGGTCATTATCTCAAGCTTGGACAGGGTGAAATGAAGAGTGGCGGCCATCGTCGCGATTCGATCTTAGCGGATGCGATGGAGGCCCTGATCGGAGCAATTTACTTAGACTCAGACAGTGAAAGTTGTAAGCAGCAGGTGTTATCCTGGTTTGAAGAGCGCCTCAGTAACCTATCAATAGATGATAATCAAAAAGACGCTAAAACGCTGCTTCAAGAATACCTGCAGGCGCGCAAACAGCCGTTACCTAGCTACCAGGTTCAAGCCACTCATGGTAAAGAACATCAGCAGGTATTTGAGGTTACCTGCGAAGTGCCGCTGCTAGACCAACCCTTGGTCGGAACAGGTAATAGCAAACGGCAGGCAGAACAGCATGCTGCACGTCAGGCAATTGTTGCAATCAAGCATGATGCTCAAGCAAAAAAAACTAATTAATCATCCTTTTTTTGGGTTAGAAAAAAGCACTGAATCCTCTCTTGTCTTATTGAAAGCACCGAGCTTTGGGCTAGTTTGCTCCGCTACCGAGATGTTAAACTAAATCATGTCAGAAAATAATTTCCAGTTTACTGTTAAGCAGGGTAAATCCGGCTATGTCGCCATTGTAGGGCGACCCAATGTGGGCAAATCAACACTGTTGAATCGCATTCTTGGGCAGAAAATCAGCATTACCTCGCGCAAGCCGCAAACCACGCGCCATCAAATAGTGGGTGTTAAAACCGTTGCGGATTCACAGGTTATCTACGTGGATACACCGGGCTTGCATAAGGACAAAAAGTATGCCCTCAATCGTTATATGAATCGAGCGGCATCCAGTGCGTTACGCGATGTTGATTTGGTGGTATTTGTTATTGAACGTACCGCCTGGACCGATGAAGATGAGCTGGTGCTGGAGAAAATTAAACAAATTCAATGTCCCGTCATTTTAGCGCTGAATAAAGTTGATCAGGTTGCAGATAAGGACAAATTATTACCCTGGATTCAACAGCTTTCGAGCAAAATGGCCTTCGCTGAAATACTCCCGATAGCTGCTTTAAATGGCGATAATGTCGAAGCGCTGGAGAAGGAAATCGCCAAACGTTTGTCTGAAGGCGCGCACTACTTCCCGGAAGATCAGGTGACGGACCGCAGTGAACGCTTTATGGCGGCGGAATTAGTGCGTGAAAAAATTATGCGCCGTTTAGGGGACGAAATTCCCTACCAGGTCGCAGTGGAAATTGAAGAGTTTAAACGCGACGAAAAGCTTGTGACTATTCGAGCTCTGATTCTGGTTGAACGAGAAGGCCAGAAAAAAATTATTATTGGTAAAAAGGGTGAGCAAATAAAAGCCATTGGTCGTGATGCGCGTTTAGATATGGAAAAACTCTTTGATTCGAAGGTGATGCTCACGCTCTGGATTAAGGTAAAATCTGGCTGGTCCGATAGTGATCGTGCTTTGCGAAGTTTGGGTTATGACGATATGTAACCTGTGGTTTAGTTTGACCTGTCAGTGGGCCAAAATTAGTGGCCAGCGAATCCTAAAAAATGTTTAGCAAGGTTGAGCTGCAACCTGCCTATGTTCTGCACACGCGGCCCTACCGCGAGACCAGCATGCTGGTGGATTTTATTACACCCCAATATGGCCGTGTCAGCACAATTGCCAAGGGCGCAAGAGGGGGTAAGGCTCGCCGTCAGCCTATCTTGCAGCCATTCGGCAGAATTCTGGTTTCCTGGCAGGGTAAGACCGAGCTAAAGAACCTGGTCACGGTTGAAGATCAATATACACGCTTGATGCTGCATGGCAACGCGCTGTTCAGCGGTATGTACGTCAATGAACTGCTGGTCCATTTGCTCAACTCGCAGGATCATTGCGAGCAACTGTTCAACCATTATGAAATTTTGGTGCAACAGCTCGCCACGCAGAACGACATAGAACCGGCGCTAAGATATTTTGAAAAGCACTTACTAGAAGAGTTAGGCTATGGTATTCCCTTTCCTTCGCTGCAGAGCCGGGATGTCGAAAATGCTGACCTGAAGAATCCAAATTTGATTTACTATTACGCCGCAGATGGTCAATTTATTGAACTGGCGGATGAACCACAGCCAGCACAGTTTGCGCGATGTTTTAAAGCAGAAAGCTTGTTGGCGATAGCAAAAAATCAGCTGGATGGTTTAGACCAACTACGCGCGGCCAAACGATTAATGCGTTTGGCTTTTACTCCTTTGCTCGGCAACCGTACGCTTCGCAGCAGAGAGCTATTTAAGAAAAAAGGTCCGAATTATGAATGACAAGAATAGAGTCTTACTGGGTGTCAATATTGATCATGTCGCCACGTTGCGGCAAGCGCGTGGTACACGTTACCCTGATCCGATTCAAGCCGCGATAGAAGCGGAAGAGGCGGGGGCTGATGGCATTACCGTGCATTTGCGCGAGGATAAACGCCATATCCAAGATCGAGACGTCATCCTGCTCAATGATATTCTGCAAACGCGGATGAATTTGGAAATGGCGGCGACTGATGACATGGTTACCTTCGCGTTAAAGATTAATCCGGCGCATTGCTGTCTGGTGCCAGAGCGCCGCGAGGAATTGACGACAGAAGGTGGTTTGGATGTGGTTGCACAGGAAGCGAGAATGCAAGCGGTGACGCAAAGGTTGAACGAGCAGGGCATACAGGTATCCTTATTTATCGATCCTGATCCCGCGCAAATTGAGGCAGCGGTGCGTTGCGGCGCAGAGGCGATTGAAATCCATACCGGGCATTATGCGGATGCAACCAGCGAACAACAACGCCAGGCTGAACTGAGTCGAATTTCTGATGGTGTTGCCTTTGCTCTGGAACGAGGCTTAGTGGTGAACGCCGGTCATGGCTTGCATTATCACAATGTCGAGGAGATTGCCGCTATCTCCGGCATTAACGAACTCAATATTGGACACGCCATTATCGCCAGAGCGGTTTTTACCGGGCTCAAACAAGCGATTTGGGAGATGAAACAGCTGATTTTAGCGGCGAGCTAAGGTTCTTGCTAAGACATTTTTTGACCCACAAAAAAGCCCCGGTTAGAAAACTAACCGGGGCTTTTTACAGTCTGTTTTAGAAACTGTAGTTGACGTTCACACCCCACCAACGTGGTGGCGCATAGAACTGCTGGTTAAACCCGGCAGGACCGGTGAAGTCAAAGGTGTAGACACGATATTCCTCATCTGCCAGATTTTTCACATAGGCAGCTAAGGTCAAGTTATCGGATACCTTATAGCCAATACGCGCATTGAACACGGTATAGGAATCCTCTTTGGAAACATCACTGTTGGTGATATCAAAGTAGTGTTCACCTTGATGATTAAAGTCAACTTGGAAAGAGAGGGCTTCGGTTGCTTGGAAACGCACTAGGCCGTTAAAAGAGAACTCAGGTGCTAGCACCATCTCGGTTCCTGTCACTGTTCCAACATTTCTGACCGTAACCTCATCAACCTCTGTATCTAGGAAGCTTGCGCCTAAGCTGATATCCCATTGGTCGTTAGGTAGCCAAATCATTTCAATATCTAGCCCTTGTACTTCTGCATCGGAGTTGTTGATGAATTGGCTGAGACCTGCAAAAGTCAGTGCTTGGTAGTCTTTATAATCATAGTAGAATGCAGTTGCGTTAAGGCGTAATGCGCCATCGGCTAGGGTAGATTTGATGCCGATTTCGAAACTGGTCAGCTCTTCTTCATCGAAGGGAATATCAGATTCCATAACTCCATCGGTGAAGTCCAGGAAGCCGCCGTTAAAGCCGCCGCTTTTAAACCCGCGCGAGATATTAAAGAAAATTAAGGTATCATCATTGGGCCTGAAATCTAAACCAATTTTGCCGGACACATTATCTGTATCTAGCTCGTTCAGGTTACCAATAGCTGGATTGCCAGAGGTGAAATCGATATAGGTTAAAGTGCCAGGGAAACCCGGGCCAAAGCCAAATCCGCAGACGTCACCAGCAGGAATCAAACAAGAATTCAAAACTGCGCCAGGGTCACCATCAGTACGGTTTTGGTATTCCATATCTCGTTCCTCTTCGGTGTAGCGCAAGCCGAAAGTGAGCGATAATGCGTCGGATAATTTATATTCGATTTGGCCGAAGAAACCAAGCGACTCGGTTTCTTGCTTATAATCGACGTCGTAGTTCAGGAAGGGTACGATATCCGGGCCAAATGTGCCAGCTGGTGCGCCGGTAATAGCATCAACCAAAGGGCCGGGAAAATCATTGTGTAAATCCAACGCGCCATCTACTTCATTATCGAAATAAAATGCACCTACTACCCAGTCCATCGTATTATTGCTTCCTGAAAGCCTGAATTCCTGGCTGAATTGCTCATTCTCGGAAGCAAATTGTGGGTTGATATGAGCGCCAGGGCCCATGTCTGTGTCTTCCTGGTGCAGTTTTTCCACTTCTTCCACGGCTGTAATTGACACGAAATCCATGTCGCCAATCGCCCAGTTTAATGTCAAAGCATAGCCATCGGACTCGATATCGAGCACACCCTCGCGATCATAGGCACCTTCCCAAGGGTCTCCATCGGTGTCTATATATCCGAAAAAGTCGCTTACTCCAGGTGTGCCGGAGCCATCATCTGTTGCCTGATGCTGGTATTGCGGCGCATTTGTATCGGAGTCACCACCATGCACATTCAACAACGCACTAAAGTTTTCAGTTAGATCAAAATTCAACTGTACACGGTAGGCAAAACTGTTTGCTTCGTTGGCATCCGGTCCGATGCGGTTATCAACATAACCATCGTGGTCATTGGTTGCGATAGAAACACGACCTTGAATAGCGTCGGTCAGGCTACCGCCGATGGCACCTTCAAATTTCACCTGATTATTTTCGGCTAAGCTCAAATCCAGATAACCTTCCATTTCTTTGGTCGGCTTCTTAGAAATGAAATGTACCAAGCCACCCGTTGCGTTACGTCCATAGAGCGTGCCTTGAGGGCCGCGCAGCACTTCGACACGTTCCATATCGAACAGTTGGAAGGTCAAGCCCGGCATCGCAGATTGATAAACCTCATCACGATAAACGGCGATAGGGCCTTCATTATTGTCGTTAAAGTCGTTGAGACCAACACCGCGTAATGTGATAGACGGGTTGTTGCCTTCGCCGACGGGGGTGCCGATATTGAGACCAGGTGTTTGTCCGGCGATATCGACGCTATTAGTCATATTCAGTTCGCGTAGTGCGCTCCCCGAAAAAGCAGTAACCGCGACGCTGACGTCCTGCAGGTTTTGTTCTCGTTTTTGTGCTGTAACGACCACTTCTTCCAGCACGGCGGCTGAAGTTAATGAACTCAATGTCGCAGCTGATACCACTGACATTGCTAATACAAGTGCTCTTTTAGTATGCACCACCATAAACTGCCCCTCTCTTATGATTATTAGCCTGTAAATTAATGTACTGCTGGTATTATCAATACCCCCAAATTCTATTGCAGCAATGCTAAGCAGAGCTACAGAACATCATGGGTATTGCCAACTATACAACATCAGTTTAGCCCAATAGAACTAATTTTTCTTGGTTTAAAAGGAACTAGAGTATTGACTGCAAGCGCAATGCTGGATTTGAGTAATTGCCGATTCAATAATATTGCCCGAAGTTTAAGCGTTGAGCCTTAAGGATTAGAGTTGGCAGCGTTGACCCAAGGATTGCTTTTTGCCCATAGTTTGATTTGTTCACTTTCAAATACTATGCGGCTGATAAGCTGATCAATGTCATCGGTTTGCTGCTGCTTCAGAGCTATTTCAGCGCCTTCTGCCGCATCTCTCAGCGCGGGTACACCGCAATAACGCGCTGCACCATGTAAACGATGCACCTGGAATAACAGGCTTTTAAAATCTTTCTTTTGCAGTGTTTGGGTGATATCGCTCAGCTCTTTGTCCAGGTTATTGAGCAGCATTTGAAATAATTCCTTCGCCAGCTCCTCTTTGTCACCAGCCAGTTTGATAGCCAGTGGTAGGTCAACGATAGGTGTGGTCGCTTCGAGGCCATGATTTACGGGTAGCTCGAAAGGTTGTGTTGGTGGTGGCGAAGTGCTGCTTGAGCGTGGTTGTTGGACTTTGACGAGATTGATATCTGTCCATTGCAAAATGGTATCGACCAATTGCTGTTCTGTCACCGGTTTGCTCAGATAGTCATCCATGCCGTTTCGCAACAACTCACTTTTTTCGGAGGCCAAGGCATGTGCCGTCAGGGCAATAATGGGGATATCACGATAGAGGCTGGGGTTTCTCCGAATCAGGCGAGTGACTTCGACGCCATCCATACCGGGCATTTGAATATCCATAAAAATAAGGTCAAAAGAGCAGGCTTTTAGCTGCTCAAGCGCCTGCAGACCACCGTTGGCTTCAGTAACAGTTGAACCTATATCACCTAACAGCGAACTGACCAGTTGTAAATTTGCCGGATTATCATCGACCACCAGCACTTTGGGGGGGCGGTCAAATTGAAAGGTCTCATTTTCCTGTTGCTGTGGAGTGTTGCTTGCTGTCTGCTCATGCGTGTCAGTGAGCTGCGTTAAGGCTTGATAAAGTTCTTGGTAGCGTATTGGTTTTGATAGCACCATTGCTACGCTGTCCGCCAGTTCGCTTGGGTCTGTGTTGGCCTCCACCGTGTAATTTAGCAACAGGGTAGGACATCGGTATTGTGTGTTTAGTTGACTGGCTAGTGATAAGTGATTCTGCTTGTTAAGGGTTGAGAAGTTTAAACTGATTATTGCAACGTCAAAGGGGGCGGCTTCAGCCGAGCTTGCTATTGTCGCTTCTAGTTCTTCTAGATTTCCGGTGGTCACGACATCGATTTGCCAGTCTTTCAGCAATTGAGATAAAGACATCCGAACTAATGGATGCTTGTCGTAAAGGGCTATGCGGCGACCGATCAAGGCATTAAAGTGACCTGTTTTGGCGGGGTTTTGAATGATTTTTGCATGGAAGGTAAACCAGAAATTAGCGCCATGATTTGGCTGACTGTTAACGCCAATTTCCCCGTTCATCTGTTCCGTCAGTTGCTTCGCAATCACTAAGCCAAGTCCGGAGCCGCCGAATTGCCGTGTCGTGGTGGTGTCAGCTTGGCTAAATACTTGAAATAATTTTTGTTGTTTTTCCTTAGCGATTCCGATGCCGGTGTCCGCAACGCTAATTTTAAAAATGGCGGTATCACCGGTTTTTTCTTCTATACCAAGGCGTATGGCAATACTGCCTTTGCGGGTAAACTTAATCGCATTACTCACCAGGTTGGTCAGAATTTGTTTAAGGCGCAGCGGGTCGGCGAGCAGTTGATTGGGTAGGTTGGGGGCATAAATGGCCACTAATTCAAGCTGCTTTTCATGGGCGGAGGGCGCCAACACGGTTAGCACATCTTCGATAATTTCTCTTAAATCAAGCCCAATTTCATCCAAGGCGACCTTGCCTGCTTCAATTTTAGAAAAATCGAGAATGTCATTAATGATTTGCAGCAGTCCAAGAGAGGATTTTTTAATGGTGGAAAGAAAGTCCATTTGTCGAGCATCGAGCGGTGATTTTAAAAGTAAATCCGTAAAACCGATAATAGCGTTGAGTGGCGTGCGGATTTCATGGCTCATATTGGCGATAAATTGTGATTTTATTTCGCTGGTTTTTAGTGCCTCTTGGCGGGCTTGATCAATTGCTTGTTGTTGCATGGCAATGGAATGTTTTAATTGGCGATAGCCTTTGGCGTATTGCTGCTGTATTTCCGGAGGCGCATTGCGGTAGATGCTTAGTCGTCGAAAGTAGCCAATGGTGAAGATAAAAAGGATGAGATTGATACAGCCCAGCAGTATTGCACCGCCAATGGCGTAGCTGCGCAGCAGTTCGCGCAGGTGGTCAGTACTCGTGGTGTTTAAGCCGAGGATAATGTAGCCTCGGGGTATCGCGACGTCAGTCAAATCACCCGAACCGTAATCAGGTTCGGTGATGGGCTGTGACAGATAGAGCAGATTGTTCTGGCGAACGTTATAGGTCTCGGTTTGCTTAAAAGTGTTGACGAGTGCGTGGGGAATGCTGGCGCCTGAACGGGCGATCGTGTGGCCGTCGGCATCAATAAATAAAGTTGCTTCAACCCGTTCGATAGTTAAAAGCTGTTGCACGAACCGGTTACGCTGCTCTTGGTTCTGGTCAGGTTGTCGATATTGCCATGAAATGGCTATGCTACGGCCAATCTGCTCAGCCTGTGCGGCTAGGCTGTGGTCAATTTCGCTTGCCTGTGTGAGAGTTTTTTTCAATAGCATCGCGCCGCTGATATTGATGACAATCAATAGCGTCAAACCGATCAGAATAGCGGGCGTCTTACTCGTGTTCATTGTTATGTTGGTAGCACTTATGCGTGATTAGCTAAAATATCAGCCATAATTTTTCGAGTTAAACGGATAAGGAGAGACTAGGACATCTATGGGTATCGGACAAGTCTTGTTCATAGCCTAGTGTGAAAATAAAAGGCTTGCCAGTGTTTGTTGGTTGCCGGAGTCGCTAATCTGGCTTTAATGTTATTACCAATCGCTATGTGGTTAGTTGGATAGAATATTATGCGGCCAATCATTTAGAACGTATCATATCGCCACCAAGTATTGAGCCTTTGCAGCAAGGGTTATAAATCGATAAAACGTTTTAGGGATATTTAGATGAATTCAATAATTCAGGGTAATGATTCGCAGCGCAGTCCTGAAGATTCTGATGTGACAGCTTTCCCAACGATTGAAAGCTGTATCGGTAATACTCCCCTGGTGCGTCTGCAGCGCTTGGGCAAAGAGAGAGAAAACACAATTTTAGTGAAACTGGAGGGGAATAATCCCGCAGGTTCAGTTAAAGATCGCCCCGCGTTGAATATGATTAACGCGGCAGAGCAACGGGGCGATATCAAACCTGGAGATACCCTGATAGAAGCCACCAGTGGCAATACCGGGATTGCCCTGGCAATGGTGGCGGCCATTAGAGGTTATCGTATGGTGCTGGTAATGCCAGACCATATGAGTGAGGAGCGCCGAGCCGCCATGGCAGCCTATGGCGCCGAGCTGGTATTGGTAACCAAAGACGAAGGTATGGAAGGTGCCCGCGATCTGGCGGCAAAGATGCATGATGAGGGTAAGGGGTTCGTATTGGATCAATTCGGCAATATGGATAACCCACAGGCGCACTACGCAACTACCGGTCCGGAAATATGGCGACAAACACAGGGCCGGATAACCCACTTTGTCAGCTCCATGGGCACTACGGGCACTATTATGGGGGTGTCGCGCTATCTTAAAGAACAAAACCCTGCCATTCGCATTATTGGCTTGCAACCTCAGGATAGTGCCAGTATTCCCGGTATCCGGCGTTGGCCGCAGGCTTATCTGCCCAAAATATTTAATCGTGATCGCGTCGATGAAATAATAGATATATCACAAATTGAGGCAGAGCAAACAATGCGTGCACTGGCAGAGCGGGAAGGCATTTTTTGTGGCGTATCATCGGGTGGAGCGGTGTCGGGGGCGTTACGTATTTCAAAACAAGTTGAAAATGCGGTGATTGTGGCGATTATTTGCGATCGCGGAGATCGCTATCTGTCGACAGGGGTTTTTTAACAGCCGTCTAATGAAAAAGGTTAATGTGACGGCCCGCTTCCGGGTCGTTTTTATTTATGGATTATTTGATTTATCCGAAATTGTCCCAATATACCCGTCAGCTCACTTTTTATTAAGGATATGTTTTAACTGTGTCGAAGCGAGGAAAAAAGCAAAGAGTCTTTGAGCAGGTCGAATTACAGATCGATGGATTAGCCCATGATGGCCGTGGTATGGCGAAACGTGAGTGCAAGCTGGTTTTTGTAGAAGGGGCTCTACCCCAGGAAATTGTAAAGGCTCAGGTAAGAAGTAAGCGTAGTCGGTTCGATGAAGCCATAACGCTTGAGGTGATAAAGGCGTCGCCACTGCGTGTAGAGCCTCAGTGCGAACATGCGCAGCTTTGTGGTGGTTGCAGCTTGCAGTACATGCAGACTGATACGCAGCTCGAATTAAAGCAATCTGTTCTGTTAGAACAGCTTCAACATTTTGGTGGTGTAGCACCGCAAAAAATCATGCCCGCGATGCGAGGTGGCCTCTATCACTATCGTCGAAAGGCCCGTTTGGGGGTACGTTACGTAGAAAAGCGTAATCAGGTATTGGTTGGTTTTCGTGAGAAGCGCACAAGCTTTATCACCGATATCAAGACTTGCCAGATTTTGGATTCACGCATTGGTAACAAAATTCAACTATTGTGTGAACTGATTCGTTCGCTGGAGGCTTACCGAACCATTCCGCAAATAGAAGTCGCGATTGGTGATGATCAGGTTGCGTTGGTTTTTCGCCATATGGAAAGGCTTGCGCCGACAGATGTACAGGCCTTGACTGACTTTGGTTTGCAGCATGATATTGAGATTTACTTGCAACCCGGGGCGATGGATTCAGTCCATAAAATATGGCCAGCAGAGACGGAGGAGCGGCTCAGTTACCGGCTTACGGACTATCAGTTGGAAATGCACTTTCATCCGATGGATTTTACGCAGGTTAATGCTGATATAAATCGCAGCATGATAAAACAGGCAGTGACCTGTCTCGACCCTAAGCCAGGTGAGCGTGTGTTAGACTTGTTTTGCGGGCTAGGAAATTTTACGCTCCCTCTGGCGCGCTCCGGCGCAACAGTCGTGGGTGTTGAAGGTAGCCCCGAAATGGTCGCAAGAGGTTATGAAAATGCGCGGCATAATGGTTTGGAAAATGTAGAATTTTATGCGGCTGACTTGACCCAAGACTTTAGTCAGCAGCCCTGGGGTAAACTAGGTTTTGATAAAATTCTGATTGACCCGCCGCGCTCCGGTGCATTGGAAATAGTGCGGGCAATGGTGCGATGGCAGCCTGTTCGTATCGTTTATGTGTCGTGCAACCCGGCAACCTTGGCGCGGGATGCCGGCGAGCTAAAGCAGCAAGGCTATGAGTTAGTTAAGGCGGGAATTTTAGATATGTTTCCGCAAACGACTCACGTGGAATCTATCGCGGTATTTGAACGTAACAAGAAAGGACAAACTGCGCCGAAAATACATACGGGCGCAGCCTGATAATTTAATCTCTAAGGGGCGGTCTCGTCCCCCGGAGACAACTGACAACAGCTTAAATATGGTTCAAGTTAGGGAAAGGCATCCGGTTGCAGCAGACGGCTCCATCAATGTAGAAGCCTGGTTGGATAGACTGCAAGCGGATTTGAATATACCGGATATTGATGCAGTGCGTCGGGCCTGCCAGCTCGCACAACAGGCGGCGCTGAAGCCCGGCAGTCCCTCCCGGGATGCTGACTTTGATAATGACTGTTTTTTTGCGGGATTGGAAATTGCTGAAATACTGGCTGACCTGAAGTTGGATCAAGACACCTTGATTACAGCCATCCTTTATCGTGCTGTACGGGAAGGAAAGCTTGGCTTACATCTGGTTGAAACACAGTTCGGCGCTATTGTGGCAAAACTGATTATGGGTGTGCAGCAGATGGCGGCGATTTCGGCTGTACAACAGCCGACGACGGGCGCAGTGCTCGGTGATTCCCAACGTCAGATTGATAATATTCGTAAAATGCTGGTTGCGCTGGTGGATGATGTGCGGGTCGCGTTAATCAAATTAGCCGAGCGAACCTGGGCCATCAGAGCGGTTAAAAATGCACCGCAAGAAAGAAAACAAAAAGTCGCCAGAGAAGTTTTTGATATCTATGCGCCGCTCGCGCATCGTCTTGGCATTGGCCATATTAAGTGGGAACTGGAGGACGTGGCGTTTCGCTATCTTTCTCCAGACGAGTATAAACGGATCGCCAAACTGTTGGACGAGCGGCGTCTGGATCGCGAGCGTTATATCGCCGATATGGTCAGCTTGCTACAAAGTCGCTTGCAGGAACAACATATAGACGCGGTTGTCACGGGGCGGGTTAAGCATATCTATAGTATCTGGCGTAAGATGCAGCGCAAACAGATTGATTTCGACCAAGTACACGATATTCGCGCGGTGCGAGTTTTGGTGCCGCACCTAAAGGACTGCTACACCTCCTTAGGCATAGTACATGATTTGTGGCGGCACATTCCGAAGGAGTTTGATGACTATATAGCGACACCAAAACGCAACGGCTATCGTTCCTTGCACACCGCTGTGATCGGCCCTGAAGGGCGCACGCTGGAAGTCCAGATTCGAACCCACGAAATGCATGAAGAAGCGGAATATGGCGTTTGTTCCCACTGGCGTTATAAAGGTACAGATAGCGCCAAGTCTGAACGCAGCTATGAAGAAAAAATCGAGTGGTTACGACAGGTATTACATTGGCATGAAGAGGTGGGGGATTTAGGTTCACTTGCCGATGAACTGCAGTCGGATATCGAGACAAATCGTATCTATGTATTTACTCCGGCTGGACATGTCGTTGACTTGGCACGTGGCGCGACCCCTGTGGATTTTGCTTATCGGGTACACACAGAGGTTGGTAATCATTGTCGTGGTGCGAAAGTCAACGGGCGTATTGTTCCTCTCAATTACCAGTTAAAAACTGGGGAGCAGGTTGAAATACTGACGGCCAAAAATATAGTACCCAGCAGAGATTGGCTGAATCAGGCTTTGGGTTATGTGTTTGTTGGTCGTACCCGCACTAAAATCCAGCATTGGTTTAAGCTGCAGGACAGAGATAAAAATGTTGCCGCAGGGCGCAGCATACTCGAAAAAGAACTGAAGCGATTGGCGCTAGATGCAGTGGACCTCAAAACACTGGCGCCAGCGATGAACTATAAAACGCCGGATGACATGTTTGCGGCGCTTGGCGCAGGTGATTTGCGGCTGGGTCAGATCGTCAATGCTGCGCAAGAACAAATCGAGCCGGCGCCTCAACAAGATGAACTAAACCTTAAGATGCCCTCGGGTACGACCATCGTTAGCCCGCGTAATAGCCTTGAATTTAAAGGTGTGGGTAATTTGCTTTCCAGCATTGCCAACTGCTGTAAACCGGTACCGGGTGATGAATGCGTAGGTTACATTACCCAGGGGCGTGGTATTTCAATCCATCGCAGTGACTGTAAAAATGTGCAGCGTATGCAACATGATGAGCCGGACCGAATTATTGATGTACAGTGGAGTAGTAAAGCGGTTGGTCAATATCCGGTTGATATCTTGATTCGCGCCTTTGATCGAGCGGGTTTGTTGCGTGATGTAACGGCAATCCTTGCTAATGAAGCCGTGAATGTGACCTCAATGAATAGTGAAACCGATGACGTAAACAATCTGGTGGATCTACGCTTAACTTTGGAAGTCTCAAATCTTGAGGTGCTGGGTAAAGTCCTCAGCAAGATTAATCAACTACCCAACATCATAGACGTTAAACGTTATAAACAGGGTGGTTAAGGTCGCTGGCATTACCTTGGCTACCCGTCACTGCATTTATTTGTTGGTCCAACGCAGAGTAGCTATGTGATGCACAATCGACTCGAAGATCTGTTGCAACTGATGCGCGATTTACGCTCACCCGAACACGGATGTCCCTGGGACAAGAAACAATCGTTCGCTACCCTCGTACCCTACACCCTTGAAGAAGCCTATGAAGTGGTGGACGCTATTGAGCGTATGGAGATGGATGATATCAGGTTGGAATTAGGCGATTTATTATTTCAGGTGGTGTTCTATGCTCAAATTGCCAGCGAAGAAGGTCGCTTTGATTTTGATGCAGTGGTTGCCGGCGTCACCGAGAAACTATTACGCCGACACCCACATGTATTTCCTGAGGGTACGCTGGCTTCGGCTGGGACAGCGCTGGCGAACTCCAGCGAAGAAGAAATAAGACAAAATTGGGAACAAATTAAACAGAGCGAAAGAAAAGAAAAAGTTCAGACGAGCCTGTTGGATGACGTGCCCAAAGCACTTTCGGCATTAATGCGTGCTGCGAAATTACAAAAACGCGTGGCGAAAGTTGGATTTGACTGGCCCGACGAATCAGGCGCATTAGCGAAAGTGCATGAAGAAATTGCAGAATTAGAAGAAGCGATGGCGTTGCAGCAAAAAGAACGAATGACGGATGAGTTGGGAGACCTGTTGTTCAGCTGCGTAAATCTGGCCAGACACTTAGAGATTGAGCCTGAGATGGCTTTGCGCGGTACTATGCGAAAATTTGAAAGGCGATTTCGCTATTTGGAAGC